>Ga0180437_10004266_pt1 | contig 20463 bp, 15 predicted proteins | sample SS_ome_4_FD_132410 | JGI IMG/M metagenome (GOLD analysis project Ga0180437, IMG submission 132410) | Hypersaline lake sediment archaeal communities from the Salton Sea, California, USA - SS_3_D_1 metaG | ecosystem: Environmental > Aquatic > Non-marine Saline and Alkaline > Hypersaline >... | reverse complement strand
GGCGTGTGAGTTGGGGTCGGTTCCTGTTGGGTGATGAGACTGCACGTCTCCGCCTCGACCGGGTCAGTACCGTCGCTGGTTGCTCGAACGAAATTGCAGATCTCGGAAACGTCGACTGGGATGGAATCTTGTATGACGACGCGGAACGTGACGGTGACGCTAGACCTGGCGTCAATCGTAGCCCAGGTGAGCCGGAAGGCCGTGATGGTCGCGTCTGCCGTACCCGGTGCGCCAACAGGTGTATAGGTGAACGTGCCACTGCCGTCGTCGTATGCCTCGCCGTCGTACGTGGACGTAGAAGCGATGCTGCCAAGCAGCAAGTCAACGGTTTGATGCGGAAGGTTATCGGTGAGGACGACGTTGGACATGGCCCCAAAGCCTTGGTTATCAATGGTGACGGTATAGGTCAGCGTGTCGCCAGGGCTAATACCGTCGCTACTGTCAGCGTCTATTGCCAGGTCATCTGTCTTTGTCAGAAGGGGGATCCGGACAGGCAGCGCGGTGTAGCCCAGGTCAAGATAAGGGGCGGCAGGACCTGCGGCGCAGGCATCCTGCCCCCAGGCGACGGCGAGTTTATGAGACAGGTCTTGGGTGTAAATGAAGGCCCCACGCAGGCGGCGATCGTTGGGATCGCCTACCCGCAATACCTGCCCAGCAGCCAGGAAAACGCCACCGGCCGAGGTCGGTTCATCAAAGTCCAAATAGGAGAAGAGGAAAATGATCAAGCACATGGATACCAACCAAACGAACTCCTCGCTTCAGAAAGTGTTGTCCTCTCGCACCCCAAGGCCAGACGTCTGGGCCGACGTGCCCGACGAAAAATGGGACGACTGGCGCTGGCAACTGAGCCACCGTCTGAACACCCTTGACGAGCTGGCACAGATCATCCGGCTGACGCCTGAAGAAGAGGAGGGGGTGAGAGCCCAACACCGCTTTCGGCTGGACATCACACCCTACTTTGCCTCGCTCATCGATCCCGAGGAGCCATCCTGTCCCATCCGCCGCCAGGTCATCCCCACCGGCCGAGAACTCGGCGGGTTTGAGGCCATGATGGCAGATTCCCTGAGCGAGGACGCCCATTCTCCGGTGCCAGGGCTGGTGCACCGCTATCCGGACCGAGTGTTGGTGCTGGTTACCACCCAGTGCGCCAGCTACTGCCGTTACTGCACCCGCAGTCGCATCGTGGGCGACCCGAGAGCGCAGTTCAGCCAGGCAAACCATGACGCACAGATTGACTACATCGCCAACACGCCGGCCGTGCGTGACGTGCTGTTATCCGGCGGCGACCCGCTGGTGTTGCCGCAGCGCGTCCTGGAGGACCTGCTGGCTCACCTGCGAGCCATCCCTCACGTGGAGATCATTCGTATCGGCACACGGGTTCCCGTGTTTCTACCTCAACGAATCAATGAGGAACTGGTGACGATGCTTCGTCGCTATCATCCCCTGTGGATGAACATCCACTTTAACCATGCTCGTGAGATCACCCCTGAGGTTCGCCGTGCCTGCGCCCTGCTGGCCGACGCTGGCATCCCTCTGGGCTGCCAGTCGGTTCTCCTGGCCGGGGTCAACGACTGTCCCAACGTCATGAAGCAGTTGGCCCACGAACTGGTCAAGGCACGGGTGCGCCCTTACTATCTCTATCAATGCGATCTGGTGGCCGGAGCCGGGCACTTTCGTACGCCGGTGTCCAAAGGCATTGAGATCATCGAAGCGCTGCGGGGACATACCTCCGGCTTTGCTGTCCCGACCTACGTGATTGACGCGCCGCGTGGGGGCGGCAAGGTGCCCGTCATGCCTGAATACCTGATCAGCCAGTCTGACAAGCGGACAGTGGTGCGCAATTTTGAGGGCTTTATCACCACCTACACTCAGCCGACCGACTACCAGCCGCACGACCCGTCCCGCTGTCCGGCCTGCCAGGCCAGGCGAGAAGAGGAAGGGCAGGAGGGCGTGGCCGGGCTGCTGGCCGGCGACCGTACGTCTATCGTGCCCGAGGGCTTTGAACAGGCCCATCAACGACTGACCCGCATTCGGTGGCGACCGATCAAGCAAGCCCTGGCTGGACAGGAGGAGGACACATAATGTCAGCTCTGCACGTGGCCGTGCTGGCCAATTTGAAAAAGAACGCCCCAACCTTTCCAGGTATGCCAGCCGACTATTGGGCCGACCTGGACTCAGAACACACGGTGGAAGCCATCACCGATGCGTTGCAGCAAGCGGGGCATCGCGTGACCTTCCTGGAGGGTGACGTGACCCTCTACGACCGCCTGCGAGAGATACGACCGGACATCTGCTTCAACATCTGCGAGGGTCACTTTGGCGACAGCCGCGAGGCCCAGGTACCTGCCATCTTGGAGATGCTGCGCATCCCCTACACTAGCTCCAAAGTGTTGACCTTGGCCCTGGCGCTCGACAAGCCCATGACCAAACGTGTCATCAGCTACCACGACCTGCCGACGCCGCCTTTTCAGGTCTTTGAACGTCCGGATGAGCCATTGGACTCAAGTCTGGCCTTTCCCCTCTTTGTCAAGCCCAGTCGCCAGGGCACAGGCATGGGGATCAGTGCCCTATCCATCGTCCACGACGAGCCCCAATTGAGGACCCAGGTCACGCAACTCCTCGAGGCTTACGAAGAGCCGATACTGGTGGAGCGATTCATTGACGGCCGGGACGTGACAGTAGGCATGGTGGGCAATCTCGTGTCCCCCGTGGCCCGTCGGCTGCCGGAGGACGACGAGGCGCCGCGCATCGTCCGTGGCCTGCGCTTCCTGCCACCGCTGGAGATCGGACTGGGTGATTATGCCTACGAGGAAGCAGGGCTGTACACCCATCGCGCCAAGGTGGACCTGGCCGACAAACTGAACTACATCTGTCCGGCCCGGCTTGACCCGGATCAGGTGGAAACGTTGAACTGGTTGGCCGCGGCGGTATTTCGCATCACCGACTGCCTGGACGTGGCACGGGTGGATTTTCGTCTCGACAAAGACGATGGCGACAAACCCTACATCCTGGAGGTAAACCCCTTACCCGGCCTGTCACCTGGCATCAGCGACCTGGTGATCGAGGCCGAGGCGGCTGGCATCAACCACGCTGCACTGATCAACCTGATCCTCGATCAGGCCCTGGAGCGATACAATATGACATAAGAGTCGGCGCTGACGGCCTCATCGAAAACGACTTTACGGCGGTGGATACTGTCGGTTCCAGCCTGGAAGGATGAGGTACAGGTTCAGCTCCATATGCAGATGTTTCAGAGGTATGACTGATGGCGCTTGACAATCGCAAGAGGTAAGCATGACAGACCAAGACTCCAAACCGTCGAAGGCGATGGAAACCTTACAAGAGATCAGCGCCTGGCCACTGGATCGCTGGCCAGAGCAGTTCCCCGACGCGCGTCCCTTTGGCTACCTGAACACGCACGTACCGGAGGAAGTGCTGCACGCCGCAGGCTTTACACCGCTGCACGTCTTTGGCCAGCGCCGTGCCCCCGAGCGAGCCGAGACACGGCTACCCGGCTTTACCTGCTGGCTCGTGCGCAGCGCGCTCGACGCAGCCATGGCCGGCGAACTGGACTTTCTGGCAGGAATGGCCTTCGCCCACACGTGCGACTCTGCCCAGGCCCTGGCCGACATCTGGCGGTTGGCGGTGCCCTCGGTACCGGTGCTCACCCTGGGCACGCCTGTAGATCTGGACACTGCCGGTGCGCGCGAGTTTCTCATCGCCGACCTGGGCCGCTTTCGCGACCAGGTCGCCGCACTGGCTGGCTGCCTGGTGACCGACAGCGACTTGCGGGCCAGCATCGCCCTGCACAACGAGATCCGCTGCCAGGTGGCTCGGTTATACGCATTGAGCGACCGTCTCCCTTCGTCGACGCTGTTGGCCGCCCTCCGCGCCGGGCACCTGACGCCCCGGGAGACCTACCGTGACTTGCTGGCCGACCTGCTGACTGCTCTGGAAGCAGAGAACAACCCTGTTGTACCCGATACCCCGCGCCTGATCGTCGTCGGCGCGCATCTGGACGACACGTCGCTCTACGAGGCCATCGTCGAGGCCGGCGGTCAGGTGGTGGGCGACCTGCTCGACCTGGGGCACCTCCACTACTCGGAACTGGCCGGCGAAGGCGGCGACCCACTCGCGGCGCTGGCGGATCGCTACCTGGCGCAGGTGCCGATTGCCGCCAAGACCCACCCTGACCGTCGCCGTGACGACGCGCTGCTGAACCTGGTGCGTGCGCACGCGGCTGACGGCGTGGTCCTTGCGCCGCAGAAATTCTGTGAGCCTCACGGCTTTGACTATGTGACGATGAAAAATGCGCTGGACCGGGCGGATGTGCCCCATCTGCTGGTGGAATTGGAGCAGGCCCAGGTCACGGGCCAGATGCGAACGCGGTTGGGGGCGTTTGTGGAGATGTTGAGCTGAGGAGGATGCCGTGGTCAAGAAATCGTATCGCAAACTGCGCGTTGCCAAAGACCTCACCCGCATGATGAGCGCCTACTATGCCAAGATAAAAGTCACCAGTCGCTTGCAACCGGTCGCCTGGGTGAGCAGCGGAGCGCCGGTCGAGGTGCTGGTAGCGTTGGGTGTGCTGCCGCTCTATCCGGAGAATTATGGCGCTATCCTGGGTGCACAGCGAGTGGCCGTTCCCCTCATCGAGGAGGCCGAGGCGCGCGGTTACTCCCCCGATCTCTGCTCCTATGCCACCGGCCACCTGGGCTCTGTCTTTGCCCCAGAGAAAGCGCCGATGAAAGGCCTGCCCCAACCAGACATGCTCGTCGCCAGCAACAACATCTGCGGCACCGTCGTCAAGTGGTACGAAGCGTTGGCCGATCATCTTCACGTGCCGCTGTTTGTCCTGGACACACCCTACGTACACGGGACAGAGATCACAGACCACGCGGTAGAGTACGTCGCTGCACAGATGGAAGCCTTTATCGCCTGGGCGGAGAAACTAACCGGCCGACGTCTGAAGCAGAAAAGGTTCATGCAGACGCTCGAGCTATCCAACGAAGCGGTTGCCCTCTGGCGGGAGATCCGGGAACTGTGCGTCCACCGGCCCTCACCGCTCAACGCGCCTGATCTGTTCACCCAGATGGCGCCCATCGTCGTGCTGCGAGGGACAAAGCAATGCGTGAGCTATTACCGCAAGCTCAAGGCCGAAGTGGAAGAACGGGTCGAGAGTGGCATCGGCGCGGTGCCAGGCGAGCGATACCGCCTGCTGTGGGACAATATTGCCATCTGGCCAGGGCTGTTTCGCTTTTACCACCTCTTCTCGCGGGCTGGGGCCTGTTTTGTGTGCGACACGTACACCCACGCGTGGAGCATGGGCCTGCGAACCGACGACCCGATCGAGGGGTTGGCCCGCGCCTACACAGCGGTCTATATCAATATGAGCATCCAGGCACGCGTGGGGATGATGGTCGACATGGCACAACGCTTTGGCGTGGACGGGGCAGTGCTGCACGCCAATCGCAGTTGCAAGCCCTACTCCCTGGGCCAGCACGACTTTCGGCGGGCAATCATGGCCAAAGCTGGCGTGCCAGCCTTGATCCTCGAGGCCGATATGTGCGACACCCGCGCCTACGCCGAGGGGGCGATCAGGACGCGGGTCGAAGCCTTCCTGGAGATGTTGAGCGCAGCATAGAAAGCTTTATCCATCCGCTTCCATTTGGGTCAGCAGCCGTACGACCAGGGTCTCCTCCTCGGCTCGTGTTTTCAGTTCCCCGTCCAGGCGGGCAGCCCGCACGGCATTAAGGATACGGCCAAAGAGCGGCCCTGGCTTCAGGCCCAGGCTCTTCAGGTAGTGACCGTCCACTTTCGGCTGCACGTGACGCAACTCGCGGTAGTAGCGTACCAGTTGCTCGCGCACTAGTGGCGAATCGCTGGCCACCCAGACGATAAAGATGGCCGGGCCGGAGTACGTGCGCAGCACGCCATCCAGTTCACTCGGTTTATGAACCCGCTGCGCCAGACGAGTTGCTACCGTTCGCAACTCGGTGATCTCCCGCAAAAGATCTGCCTCATCCCGAGCGATGCGCAACCGTCCAACAAGAGTCTCCAATTCTTGCGGAATGAAGCGATAGGTGAGCAGCGCCAGGTAGAGCAGCGTCCTATCGCCAGAGTGGGAGGACTCGGCGATCTTGTGCAGTCCGTCTGCCTCGTCGCCGTTCTGTCCCAGCGAGGGCGTGCGCTGTGTGGCTTCTTGCCATTCGGTGACGCTTTCTCGCAGTCGCCTCAGGCGCTCCACCACCCAGCCGTCGCAGCGGAGACCGGGGTGGATCTGTGGCAGCACGTTCAGGTCGGTGAGACGGCACAGTGCCTTTTCTGGCTCTTCTTCTTGCAGGATGAGGTAGAGTTCGTGCCTTATCCTCTCGCCGCTGACGCGATCCAGCAGTCCAAGAGCGTTGTCAATCAGTTCCTCGGTACGCGGTTCAATGCGGAAGCCGAGGCGCTGCTCGAAGCGGGCGGCGCGCAACATACGGGTGGGATCCTCTACAAAGCTCAGGCTGTGCAGCACCCGGATGACGCCTTGTTTCAAATCCTCCTCGCCGCCGTAAAAATCGAGCAGCTCGCCCCAATGGCTGAGGTCCAGGCATATGGCCAGCGTATTGATCGTAAAGTCACGGCGGTGCAAGTCCTGGCGGATGGAACTGCGCTCCACTTCCGGCAGCGCGGTAGGGTGGCCGTAGAATTCGGTGCGAGCACTCACAAAGTCCACCGTTGCGATGCCGTGCTCCACTGAATTGTCAAGTATCCACTTGGCCGTGCCAAAGCGAGCGTGGCTGCGGACGCGGCCTCCCTTCTCGCGAGCCAACCGCCGGGCCAGGGCGATGGCATCCCCTTCCACCACCAGATCCACGTCAAAGTTGGGCTGGCCCAGCAGCAGATCGCGCACAAAACCGCCAACGAAATAGAGCGATAGCCCCATGTCAGCCGCGGCTGCACTTGCCTCGCGGACGAGGGCCAACAGCTCCCGGGGCAATGTCTCGTCCATGAGCCACGCAACCTCCTCCGCGCGCGAGCGACGGGGTGGTTCACTCCATAGTTTGATGAGATCCGTCCGGGTGACGATGCCAATCACTTCGCCGTCTTGGACCACAGGCACCTGGCCGACACCATGCTCCATCATGACCCGCTGCACCTGTTCTATCGAGTCTTGCGGAGAAACCTGGATCTGGCCCTTGCGCATGTACAGGTCGATAGTCGCGCCACCCAGGCCCAGGCCCAAGGCGCGGTCAATCTCTCGCCGGGTGAGCACGCCCACCACCTGGCCATCTTGCACAATGGGAAAACCTTCGTGGCCGTAGCGTTGCATCATACCGGCTGCGATGGCCACTGTGGCCTTGGGGCCCAGCGTGTGAACACCGTGAGACATAATCTGCGCCACCGTGACCGAAGGCTGAACGTGTTCAGACAATATGTCCAGCACGAGAGCCTTGACCTCCTCCAGCGACGAGCCACGAATCAGCGCTGCCGCTGCGCGAGCGTGCCCGCCGCCGCCGAGCTTGGCTGCGACGAGGGACACGTCTATCGTGTCCGTGGCTGACCGTGCCACCATCTGTAAATGATCCCCCATGTCCACCAGGAGAAAGATGCCATCGGGATCGAGCAGATCGCGCAGTCTGTGCGCCAGCGTCGAGATCTCTTCGACGTATTCTCCAGTCCTGACAGCAGAGATGACCACCGACTGGCCGTTGAAACGATGCGTCTCACTGTTTTCCAGCAGTTGCTCGTAAAGAACTCGCTGGCCGTCGGACAGGGGATAGTGCAAAAAGTCCCTGACCACCTTCAGCTCTCCTCCCCGCTCGACAAGCCAGCCAGCGGCACGTATGTCGCGTGGGGTGGTGTTGGCGTAAGACAGAGCACCGGTGTCTTCATAAATGCCCAATAGCAACAGCGTCGCCTCGATGGGAGTGAGAGAGACCCTGGCGCGACGGATCTTTTCCACCAACAACGTGGTCGCCGCGCCAAGCTCTCCTCCCTCAAAAGTCATCCCTGGCTTCAACGCCCTATCCAAACGATGGTGGTCTATGAAATGAATCTGCGTGTCGGCGTCCATTCCTTTGACCGTGACGACCGATTGTGTATCCACCATGATAGCCCGTTCTACGCAAGCGCGGGGCAGGTCATCGGGTGGCACAAACGGGAGCGCGTCCCAGTAGAGGGTCAAGAAATGCTGCAAGTTCCGATTAGGTCGTCGAGGCAGCACCGGGATGGCATCCACAAACAGCTTGGACGCGGCCAACAAACTCGCCAGGCCGTCAAAGTCGGTATGTTCGTGGGTCAGTATCACCTGAATGGTTCGTCGTCTTTGCCTTCTGGTCACCGAAAAACCTCGTCGCCACCGGGAAAACAGACCAAGCCAAGCGTTCGCCGGTTCCCATCGTGCGTCCGGCCGAACGTAAACTTGCGATCCAGGTGAGATTATATCATCAAAGGCCTGACGCCACAACTGGAATCTTGACAACAGTCCGGTAGCGAGCCTGAGAGGGCCCGGATCCGGCAACAAAACAAGACGGCGGGTCGGAGGAATTCGACTCGCCGTCTTGTGCGCGACGGATTCATTCAATCATTCTCTCGTCCCATCGGCACGAACATCCCATACACCCGCGGTTGCTATCCCAGCAACCGCTCCTCCACCTCGACCGGTGACAGCCCCACGACAGAGATCACTTTGTTGCGCGACGTCTCGCCGGCAACGATTTCCACCTGGCTCTTGTGCACGTGCAGTTGCCCGGCAAGGAAGGCGATCAGTGCTTTGTTGGCTTGACCCTCGACCGGCGGGGCTGTCAGGCGCACCTTTATGGCATCGCCCATCCGTCCGGCAATCTCGTTCTTACTGGCACGGGGGACCACATGCACGGTGAAAGCTGCCCCCTGCTTGGCATTTGTGATCTTGAACTCGCGCACTTTCTCCTCCCATCTGGACACTCGCCAGCGATCGATAGCCGCCTCACACGAGGCTGAGCAGCAACACCAGGACAATTCTTTCCAGAATCCACAGGCCCAACAGAGCCACCATGGGACTGACGTCTACCATGCCGACCGGAGGGATCCGAGACCGCAACGGTCCAAGCACCGGCTCTGTGATCCGGTACAGGAACTGTATGACCGGGTGATAGGGATCGACCCGCATCCAACCCACAAAAACGCGGGCGATGATGGCAAAACTATACAGCCCAAAAAGCATTCGTACGAGCTGGATCAAGGCAAGCATTCTCTCTTTCTCCTCTATGTGATCTTCTGCCGTCGTCCAAAGATGGCCCGGCCGATCCGCACCAGCGTAGCGCCTTCCTCTATGGCAACCTCGAAATCGTCGGTCATACCCATAGAAAGATGTCGCCACTCAGCAGCGGGGAATTGGCGAGCCAACTCATCGCGCAGGCGACGCAAAAGACGAAAGTATGGGCGTGCTCCTTCCGGTTCCGCCACGATAGGGGCCATGGTCATCAGTCCCTGCAGTCCCAGATGCGGCAATCCCAGGATCGCTTTGACGACCGCGTCCAGCTGTGTCCTATCGCCGGCGGGCAGGCCGTATTTGGTTGCCTCTCTAGAAACGTTGATTTCCAACAGCACCGGGAGACGCTTTTCCGTCACCAAGGCCGCACAGCGCTTCTCCAGTTCCTCAGCCAGACGGACGCTGTCCACAGAGTGGATCACGTCGAAGGCGCTCACGGCACGGTTGACCTTGTTCCGCTGCAGATGCCCTACCATGTGCCAGGAAACCGCGCCTTCTCCAAGAATGGCCGCCACGGCTGCGATCTTGAGCTGGGCCTCCTGGACTCGGTTCTCACCGAAAATTGACACACCTGCACGACACGCTTCAACCACTGCTTCCGCCGGAAAAGTCTTGGCGACGGCCACCAGTGTCACTTCAGCAGGATCGCGCCCCACACGCCGGGCAGCGGCCGCAATCCTGTCCATCACCTGTGTCACGTTCTGCTCAATACTCATCATCGCCCTCGATGATTTACATCGGCAACATCGCCATCACGCCAAAGCGCCCGGTGAGGCCTCGTTCGGCACGGTGAGAGAAGAACTCTTCGGTGTGGCACGCCGTGCACAGCCCCGCCACCTCCACCTGACCGACGCCGACTGCTTCCAACTGTCCGCGGTTGGCTGCCCATAAATCCAGGTGGATCGCACCACCGGCCTGGGAACGCAACCAACGCTCGCCCCGCTGAAAATTGGAGCGCGCCTGCGCGGCCACTTCAGGGCCAATCTCGTAGCAACAGGGGCCAATGGACGGGCCCAAGCCGGCAATGATGTCACACGGCTGGCTGCCGAACGCATGGGCCATGGCACGCACAGCTTCCCTGGCCACTCCCTGCACTGTGCCGCGCCAACCCGCATGCGCCAGAGCGAGGACCCGGCGACCCGGGTCGTACATGACCAACGGCACGCAGTCGGCAAAACGTTGCACGAGTGGGATGCCAGGCTGATTGGTCAGCAAGATGTCGGTGGCCGGCCGCGTCCGGCCCTTGTCTTCTGGACCGATTAAAGCCACACCCGCGCCGTGCACCTGATAGCCACTGGCGATAGAAGCCCCGTCTGCGTCGAGGGCGTGGCACATACGGCGATGATTCTCCGCCACTGCGCCGGGTTCATCGCCCCCCGAGCGACCGACGTTGAGCGCGGCGAAAGGACCAGCGCTGACCCCACCCAGCCGGGTAAAGACGCCATGCCGCATCTCGCCGATGTCGCCAAAGCGCGCCAAAGACTCAAACTGGTAGTAGACCAGGCCATTATCAGTCGCTCGCAGCAAGGTGTCTCTCCCCGGAAATAGGCGCCACAGACCTCATCATCGCCAAGTGTAGCACAAAAGGGAGAGAATGGCAAAACCACCCGGTTGAGAAATGTGGTATAATAGCCCCGTCATGCCTGAAACGACCGCAAACCTGCGTCAGGAACTAACCGCCGACTATCGCATCTTTGATCTGTCCGGCGACCATTACGCCATCGGCTACAAAATGGGCCAGGCGACGCCGTTGCGCCATGTGGACACCTGGCGGGACCGCGAGACGGAGCTGCCCTTCGCTCGCGCCTGCGCCGAGGTGGTCAGCCGGCTTCACCCGGCACTGTTAGACGAGTTCTGGGGCTACGCGACAGCACAGGGCCGTGCCTGGGAAGAGGTGCTACCACAATTTTCCCTCAACCTGCCTGAAGGGACGCTCAGTGGCTGTACAACGCTCGCGCGCCGTCTGTCAGACGGCCACGTGTTGATCGCCCGCAACTATGACTTTCTGTACGCTCAGAAACAGCGCTACCTGCGGCGGCTGGCGCCCCTCGGCTACCCGGTCACGCTGGGTGCGCAAGCGGGGCTGATCGGCAGTTGCTACGATGGCGTCAACAGCCACGGGCTGTTCGTCGCCCTGCACCTCATCCGCGCTCGGACGGCCGAGAACGTACCTCCCGGCGTACCCTTCTACCTTATCCCGCGCATCCTCCTGGAGACGTGTCGCACGGCACGCGAGGCCGTCTCCCGACTCCAGGAGATACCACATCTTTTCCCCTTTAATTACCTGGTCGCCGATGCGGAAGACATGTTCGCCGTGGAGGCTTACCCGGGGCGTGTCTGCGTCCGCCAGCCACAGGACGACTGCCTCGTCGTCACCAATTATTACACCCTGGCCGACATGCGCCCCCTGCATGGCCGCCGCAACCTGACGCCTCAGATCGAGCGCGTTCGCTGGGTCGAGACTCGCGTCGCTCAGGACCGCGTGACCGGCGCTGCCGAAGGCTGGGCCTGGGCACAGCACCTCTCGCGCGATCACTCGGCCCCCATGTGCCACCACCGGCCCGCGCAGGCCACCCTCTGGTCTGTCGTCGCTGACCTGACCGCCCGTCGCGTGGCCTATTGCCTCGGCGCGCCCTGCCGCAACGAATTCCACGAGTGGAACTGGCCAGAGAAAGAGAAACAACGTGGCCAAAGTCTGTAGTCGCGATTTCCATATCGCGTTTTCACCTGGGATGGAAATCGCGAAATGTGGACGTTTCCACAAATTTTGGTCAGACTCATAGAAAAACCTCCCCAAAAGCTCCTGCTTTCGGGGAGGTACAGTTCAGCAAGCCGCCGCTGACGCCTCTTTCACCCGCGACTCTCTCGTCCTTCCAGGAACGCGGTATGGTTCGCCTCGACGTATTTGGGCTTGAGACGCTGGCCGATGACTTGTAGCCACGTCTCGACCGGCACGTCCAGGTACGTACTGAGCGTGCCCAGGAGCACGGTGTTGGCCATGCGCGGATTGCCCAGCCGCTGGGCAATCTCCATGCCATGGACAAACGTGACTTGATCGCTGCGTGCCTGGAGCGCCGTCTCGATGTCGGCCATGTCGGGATAGGTCAGGTCGCCAGAGCTGACGGACAGCGGATCGACCGTGTGGGGATCCACCAGCACCACACCGCCGGGGCGCAGCCAGCCGACCCAGCGGGCTGCCTCCAGCGGCTCGAAGGCGACCAGATAATCCACCTCGCCAGGCGCCGAGACGGGAGAGAATACCTTTTCGGCCCAGCGGACGTGGCTCTCTACCACCCCGCCCCGCTGCGAAAAGCCGTGAATCTCGGATTTCTTGGCATCGTGGCCCGCAGCCAGGCCTGCCTCGGCCACGATGTCGGATGAAGTCAACACCCCTTGCCCACCCACGCCGGTGAGTAGAAAGTTGATCGCTTGCACGCTTTTACCTCCACCTCGTCAGTTGTGGCACTCTTGAAATGGCAGTCTAAACAGATACCTTGTCGGCTAATTCTGCCGGTCACCGACGTCCTGTGACGTGTCCGCCAAGTCAGCCGTTGCCGGGCCCTCAGCCGCTGACCCCACTCTCGTTTTATAGATGGCATGGAAAGGACACACTTGCAGGCAGATCTCACAGCCGACGCACAAGAGGGGATCAATGAGAGCCTTGTTCTTGTCATTCTTGGTGAAAATCTCCTCGCTCTTGAGGATGGCCGGACAGCCGACACGGAAGCAGACGCCACAGGCAGCACAACTCTCGGCGTCCACAGCCACCACGGGCTTGGGGCGATACCCTTCGATGAGCACACAACTGCCATGGACGACGACGACGGTCGGTTCGTCCTGGATGGCCACCGCCTCTTTGATGGCTTTCTCCACTCCTTTCTGATCAAAAGCGTCCACCGTCCAAACGTGTTTGACGCCCAGCGCGCGCACCACCGGCTCGATCTCGATCCGGGCACCGGGGTTTTGCTGACCGCCGGTCATGGCCGTGGTCAAGTTGTCCAGAACAATCGTGGTGACGACGCCCTTGTTGTAGACGGTGCTGGCCAGGGCCGGCAGGCCAGTGTGGAAGAAGGTGCTGTCGCCAATGACGGCGACGAATTTCTCTTCGACGCCGGCCTGTCCCATGCCATGAGCCATGCCTAGCCCGGCGCCCATCGAAAGGATGGTGTTCATGGCATTGAACGGCGGCAACACGCCGATGGAATAACAGCCAATGTCGCCGCTGACCTGGAGCTTTTGCTTGCGCAGCGCATAAAAGACGCTGCGATGTGGGCAGCCAGGACAGAACGCCGGCGGACGGTGAGGCAGACTCAACGTCACGGCAGCAGGTTCAGCGGTCTCAAGGGGGGCAGGCGCCCCGACCAGTCCCGCTTTGACAGCAACATCCCGCATGATCTGCACGGTGAACTCGCCAGTCATGGGAAAGATGTCCTTACCGGCGTCCACACGAATGCCAGCCGCTCTGATCTGTTCCTCAAAGAATGGATCTAGCTCTTCGACGACGATCAGCTTTTCCACGCCTTGGCAAAAGTCGCGGATCAAACCCATAGGCAGCGGATAGCTCATCCCCAGCTTGAGATACGACACGCCGCCAAAGACCTCTCTGGCGTACTGGTAGGCCATGCCGGTGGTCACGATGCCCAGCCGCCGATCGCCCCACTCCAGGCGGTTGATCGCCGCGCTCTCGGCCCACTCGCCCAGCCGCCGAATGCGCGCCTCGACGATGGGGTGGCGCTGGCGGGCGTGAGCCGGGATGATGACATACTTTTGGGGGTTTTTGGGAAAAGTCAGATGGCCATTCCCGTCTGCGGGGCGCGCTTTGGGAATCTCTACCTCGACCACCGTCTTGGAGTGGGAGAGCCGTGTCGTGGAGCGAAGCAGCACCGGTGTGTCGAATTCTTCACTCAGATCCAACGCCACGGCGACGAAATCTTTTGCCTCCTGGCTGTCGGAAGGCTCCAGGCAGGGCACTTTGGCAAAGCGGGCGTACTGCCGATTGTCCTGCTCGTTCTGCGAACTGAACGTGCCGGGATCGTCAGAACTGACAATCACCAGTCCCGCCTCGACGCCGGTATAACTCAGCGAGAAAAAGGTATCGGCCGCGACGTTGAGCCCGACGTGCTTCATCGCCGCCAGGGCGCGCGCGCCGACCAACGCTGCACCAGCCGCTGCGTCCAGCGCCACCTTCTCATTGCTAGCCCATTCCGCCTTGAGACCAGCGTAGCCGAACAAGTTCTCCAATATCTCGGTTGAGGGTGTGCCCGGATAGGCGCTGGCGAACTTGACACCGGCTGCCCAGGCCCCCAATGCAATGGCTTCGTTGCCTGATAAGAGTTTTCGCATTGAATCAAGGCTCCTGTTTTGGCAAAAGCTGGCCTCCAAATCAGGCCAGCAGTGGGTTCCGTTTGTCCGCTTTTTAAATGAGCTGTCCTCGCAGCCGCATCTTGAGGTCAATTCGTGATCCCCGGTCCACACGCGGCCGTGATTATCCCTCGAGAACAGTGGGCAACACAAAACTGAACGTAGCGCCCACGCCTGGCCTGGTCTCCACCCATACCCGGCCACCAAAGACCTCGACCAGCTTTTTAACGAGCGACAATTCGGCCCCTTTGCCACCCAATCCTGGGAACGGCTGGTCTTCTTCGCTGTAGAAATGCTCAAAGACCTGGCTAAGAAACTCGGGCGCGATGCCGCCCCCCTGATCCTTCACCGAGACAACCAGATGAGGGGGTTGTTGCTTCAGACCATCCTCTGCGCCAACCTCGGCGTGGACCGTGATCGTACCACCAGGTGGCGTGGCCCGAACAGCATTTTGCAGCAGGTTGGTGACCATCTGATAGACACAATCTGGGTCCGCGGCTGCCTGAGGCAGGCCCTCGGTCAGGTCTAGCTCTACAGTCAAGTCTTTGTCACGGAACTCCGGGGCAGCGTCGGCGAGGGCCCCCTCGATGACCGTCCTCAAATCTACGGCCAGGAAAGGCTCTTTTTCCTCCTTCACAGTCAAGGGCGACACGGTCAGCAGGTTGTTCAAGGTCTCGCCCATGCGTGTCAGGTTGGTACGCATGACCTTCAGGAGACGCTGCTGCACGGGGACCAGCAGGCCCAGGACTTCGGCCAGAAGCAAGTCGGTATAACTGGTCAGGATGGTCATCGGCGTTCTCAGTTCCTGAGAAATGGCCGATGTCAGATTCTCACTCGCCGACTTGAGGGCCCGCTCACGGCTGAGATCGTGCAGGATCACGGCCCACTCTCCGTGCGCCTCACCCGATTCGGACAGGGCCAAAAAGCTGGCCTTGATTAACCGACCATTGCTCCAAAAGGTGGCTTCCTGCCACACCGCCTTGTCGGGCGTCCGGTTGTTTCGCAGCCGATCTATGCTCTTGATCCAGTGAGAGGCTGTGCTGATCTGCCGCAGGTCTTGGCCGACGACCTGAACTGCCCCCAGCAACTGCGTCGCCGTCCGATTGGCCAGCCTGACGATGCCGTTGTGATCGGTGAAAACGAGGCCTTCTGACAAGTTGTCCAGGACCCTCTGCAGATCGGGCAGCCCATCAGAGGGCACCTCCGCGCTTCCCCCAACCAGCGCTACCTCCATGGAAGCCAGACGGCGGGTCAGTCCCTCGGATTCGACGCGCTGGTTATGCCACCATTCTGCCAGTTGCTTCAACGCAGACACCTGGGCCGTCAGGTCGCGGGCCAGCTTTTCTGTTTCCTTCAGCCCTTCTTTGGCCGTTTCTTGCTGAGTCTGCAGTTCCTGCACCAGCCAATCCAACGGCACGGCTTCGACCTGTGGGGCGACCTCCACCGGCCGGGGAAGGGGGGGCGGAGGTGACGAGGCCTGAGCGGAAAGCGCCTCGGCAAGCTTGGCCGCCTCGGTCTCGGCCCGTGTGTACTGCCGAACGTTATCAATCGCAATGGCCGCATAGTCGGCCAATGCAGAGAGAAGATGCAGATCGTCTTCGGTAAAGCTCCGGTGAGCGATCTTGTTGTCTACGGACAGGACGCCGATGGCCTCTCCCCGCAATTTGAGCGGCACGTGTAGCAGCGCCTTGACCAGGTAGCCGGTCTTGACTTTGAATCGCTCCTCGTCCGCCACGCTACTGATCATGATCGGCTTGCCCGTTCGCACCACCTGCCACGAGAGGCCGTCTTCAGACTTGAGACGAAAGCCAGTGGCGAACTTTTTGCCCAGACCCTGACCGGCCCTCATATAAAGCTCGCTGGTTTCCTCGTCTATCAGGAGCAGGAACCCCTCCTCGGCTCCTGTCAGGTAGACAGCAGCTTCGACGATGCGATTTAACAGCTTTTCCAGGTCACGCACAGAGGCGACCGCCTTGCCGATGCCGTGGAGGATGCTCAACTCCCGCACCCGCTTTTCTAACTGGCGGTTGATCTGCTCAAAGCCCCGGGCCAGCAGGCTAGTTTCCCTCGGGGGCAGGGATGGGGGCCTCTTGGCCAGGGCCCGCGAGATGGCCGAGCGAGCTTCTTCTATGTCCACAGGTTTGAGGAGGTAATCCACCACACCCATGCGCAAGGCTTGTTTGAAAGTCTCGGCGGAGCCTGAAACGCCAGTCAGGAGAAAGGGAATCTCTCGCTTGGCCTGACGCAGCCGTGCCAAAATGTCCAGCCCAGGACGTCGTGGTGTGGCAAATTCGGCGATGATCAGATCGGGATTCCCATCCAGCGCTTGGCGCAGACCTTCTTCTCCATCCAGAGCATGAACGACGATGTAGCCTTCAGGATACAGCAACTCCTCGATAAGGGAGTGAACGTCCTCCCGCTCGGGATCGATGATGAGAACCTTTTCACCAGCCATGCAGGACCCTCCTTTGCCAGCGCCGGTGTCTGGCAGAGAAAAAGGCCGTCCTTCCCCCCAGACACGACGGTGGTTCGGAAAAGATTATACCCGTACTTGGGAGATTTGACAACGGAGGTTAGCTTTCCACGTCATCGAGAGCTGGCGATGCCGTGGCTGCGTCATTCTCTGAAGAATCGGGGGTAGAGACCGGCTCCTCGATCGTCACGTCCTCTGACGGGCCTGTTTCAGAGGCCGGGAGTGGACGCCGATGCAGGATGACGATGCCCACGACAGCCAGGGCGACGACGATCAGGGCGAACACCTGCGCCGCCGCCAGCGGGCCCAGCACCCACGCATCGGGCCGCAAATACTCAACGAAAAAGCGTCCCAGGGGATACCACACCAGGTACAGCAGGAAAATGTCACCTTTGCGCAGACGGTCCTTAAAACGACGTCCAACCCACATCAGCAATGCAAAACCCAGCAGGCTCCACAGCGACTCGTAGAGAAAAACCGGGTGGAAGCGCGTCGTCGCAGGGTAGCGGGTCAGGTCGTTGTAGGGAATAATCCGATTCTCCGGCGAAATGGTGATGCCCCACGGCAGATCTGTCGGCGGGCCGTAGAGCTCCTGATTGACAAAGTTGCCCCAGCGGCCGATCACCTGGGCAGCCGCCAGCCCTGGCGCGCCGACGTCCAGCCACTCCAGAGGGCTGAACTTGCGGATCAGACAATAAAGCAGCACCCCGGCTGCGCCGCCGACGATGGCCCCATAGATGCCCAGGCCGCCCTCCCAGATCTTGAGAATAGCAAGAGGATTCTGGCGGTAGTAACTCCATCCCACGCTGCCTCCCGCCGGGCTGGAGAAGACGTGATACAGACGCGCGCCGATGATACCCAGGATCAGGGCCACGATGAGCCCATTCCACACCTCGTCCGGATCCAGCTCTCGGCGCTTGGCCTCGATGGTGGCCACCCACGCCCCCACCATCGCTGCACACACGACGATGATGCCATACCAGTGAACTGGCAGCGGCCCGATGTTAAACGCAACACCTCTCATTTCTTCCTCCCCACGCTCCTTTTTCGTTCGTAGCCAGGGCTTTCCCCAAGAGTAACCGTTCAGCGGGTGTATCAAGCCGAGGCGTTTTTCGCCGGGATGAGGGGATTGGAGGATTCTCGTTGATCTTGTCTCCTAATCTCCTGATCCCGGCCAATATCCGGCGATTTATTGACACCCGGTGAGCGGTTACCAAGTTGTCAGAACCTGCCATTCTGGGCAGAGTGACGAATCCCGCTTTTGGCGAACGAGACCCCTTTAGTCGCCCCAGGATGACAACCAAGCGCTCCCTGTTCGGCACTGCTTTTCTACTGAGGCAAGCCCTGTACGAGTGACCGAATCGGCTGTATTATACCACAAGTTGTGATGGACGCAATGCGCTACACTGCCCAACGACGACCTGAAGCATGGGCTCGACTCGCCGTCAGAATCAAAGAAGCAGTCAGCCCGGAAACAGACGTTGCAAACTTGACTTTCATGTGTCTTTATAATATAACAGTATTATCATACATTTCGCCTGAGATCGTTCGACTGGTGCCTGTGAAGATCGTTATGGACTGAAGTGTGGCACATGTGTAACCGCAATGAGTACCCAATTACGTAAAGAGCAAACGAACAAAAGGGAAAGCATGCTGGCTTGGGAGGATAGTCATCCATGGGCAAAACATTTGACCTTGAACCAAAAGAGGTCGGAGCCATTGACACCAGGTTCAGAAAGATCGTGACCAGGATTCCCGCACCGGCGTCTTTGGAGGTGCTGCACACCCTGCACAGATGCGAACCGATCTCCATGACCGGTCAACCGCCGATTGTGTGGGATAGGGCTGAAGGGTTTCAGGTCCACGATCGCTATGGGAACGTGTGGCTCGACTGGAGCTCAGGCGTGCTGGTCGCGAATGCCGGGCATAGCGCCCAAGAGGTCAAGGACGCCATCCTGAACCAGGTAGAAAAGGGCCTTCTGCACAACTACTGCTTCCCCAGCGCCGAGAGGGCGGAGTTGGTGAAGTGCCTGGTGGAAATTACGCCGGACAGCCTCGACAAGGTCTTTCTACTCACCACGGGCTCAGAGGCTACCGAGTGCGCCATCAAGCTGGCGAGGACTTTTGGTCAGAAGGTTGGCGGAAAAGAAAAGATCGGTATCATAAGCTTCGACAGGGCCTTCCATGGCAGAACCCTCGGCGCGCAAATCGCGGGAGGGATCCCAGCTCTCAAAGAGTGGATCGTGAACCTCGATCCAGATATGCATCAAGTTCCTTTCCCAGATGGCTTCCGAACCGAGGATACGAGCTTTGATCTCTTTTTGACGACGTTAGCCAATAAAGAAATCCAGCCCGAGCGTGTAGCTGCGGTCATCACCGAGGCTTTTCAGGGTGGAGGCGCGAGCTTTGCTCCCCAAGCATACATGCAGGCCCTGGCCCGCTGGTGCACAGAAAACGACGTACTTCTCATCTTTGACGAGATCCAGGCCGGCTTTGGAAGAACGGGAAGGTTGTTTGGCTTCGAACACTACGAAATCGTCCCTGATCTGGTCTGCTGTGGCAAGGGCATCTCGAGTTCCCTCCCGCTCTCGGCAGTGATCGGCCGGTCTGAATGCATGGATCTTTACGGCCCTGCCGAGATGACAAGTACCCACACGGGAAATCCAGTCTGCGTGGCAGCAGCCCTGGCCAGTGTAAGAAAGATTGTGAAGGGTGATCTGATCGAGAATGCCCGAGCTATGGGACAGCTCCTCTTCAACGGGTTGGACGGAATCGCAAAACGACACCGTGAAATCATAGGTGCTGTGCATGGCCAGGGGCTGGTGGCTGGGCTTCACATCGTAAGGAGCGGCAGCAAGGAACCCGACGGAGATCTTGCATTCTCGATCGTTGAAAAGGCATTCCACAAGGGACTCCTGCTGTTCGCTCCCGTTGGTTTTGGCGGCGCAACGGTCAAGATATCCCCTCCTCTGACGATCACCGAAGACGCGATCCTCGATGGTCTCCTGGTCCTTGGCGAGGCTATAGATGAAGCGTTGAGGGAGCGGGGGCGAGAATGACAGTGAGAACTGTTTTTGACTAGGACAGAATATCCCTTGGGGCCGGCCGGGCGGTGCGCAGGACGAGGCCAACCCTGTCTGTCCCTCTTGAAGGGCTCGCGCTACGCCCAGCCCCACCTCATGGCCAATCAATACGAACGCCACCGGTGGAAGGTTAGAAAATTCTAACGAAAACCCCTTGACACAGCGTTCAGTGATATGGTACAATAGAGGTAACTGCTCAGGCTAGTCGAGCTTTCTCGATTTGCCAAAATCGTACAAATCAGCGACAATAGTGCCATGACCCGATTTGTGATGCCGTCCCGCGAAGAGATACACAAGGCCTATCTGCAAGG
>Ga0180437_10004263_pt1 | contig 20475 bp, 11 predicted proteins | sample SS_ome_4_FD_132410 | JGI IMG/M metagenome (GOLD analysis project Ga0180437, IMG submission 132410) | Hypersaline lake sediment archaeal communities from the Salton Sea, California, USA - SS_3_D_1 metaG | ecosystem: Environmental > Aquatic > Non-marine Saline and Alkaline > Hypersaline >... | reverse complement strand
TCGCACAGGTCGAGAAAATGCTGCTGGCAGGCACTCCGTTCCGAGAGGTTCGCCCGCTGCCACTTGGCGATGAACTCGTGCGGCGTCATGCCGTGGGGTCCTCCAGCCGGTAGGGAGAAGGGTTCGACGTGCCGGGGCATTTTACGCGGTGGGGCTGGAAGGCGCCCAGCGGCGGCCGCCAAGTCGAGGACGCCGGTGACCGATCACGGCCTCCCGAGGTCCGCGGCCTCGCGTTCGGAAACGAGGCCGGCGGTCTTTGCGGGACGGCCGCGTCTGGGATTGCTTTTCCGGTTGTCGAGTGCCCATCGCCGGTCGATTCTCTCCGGTCCCAGGCCCGGTCCCCCCGGATTGGGGCCGTCCCCCGCCAAGCCTGGCGCGCGGGTCCTGCCGATTGCGCAAACCTTGCCGGCCCGGCCCCGCCCTGGGCCGCTCCTGCCGTGGACGTAACTCTGACCTACCCTTGAGAATAAGGCCGCCAGCGGGTAAACAGGAGGTAGGTACCTGTGCCGACGGCGGCGTAGTCTTGGGCCCCTCTGCGGTAGTCATCATGAGCACCGACCAATCCTCGCTGGATCCCCAGCTCATCGAGCAGACGAAGCAGCAGATCCGCTCGTTGGTGGGCGAGATCGCTTCGTTGACCAAGCAGCAGGACCTCACGCCGCAGGAGTTTTACGGGGAGTTTCTCAACCGGGTGGTGGCGGCGTTGGCGGCGGTGGGGGGGGCGGTTTGGACGGTCAACGACGATCGGCGCCTGGCGCTTCAGTACCAGATCAACTTGCAGGAGACGCGGCTCCGCGAGGACGAGGAGGCCCAGGTCCAGCACAGCCGGCTGTTGTACAAGGCGATGGGTGCCCAGGAGGGGCTGCTGATCCCGCCGCACAGCGGCACGGCCGACGACGAGGCGGCGGCCAACCCGACCGATTTCCTGCTGCTTTTGGGGGCGTTGCGCACCGATCTGGAGGTGGTCGGGGTGCTGGAGATCTTCCAGCGGAGCGAGGCCGGCCCCACCACCCAGCGGGGCTACATGCGGTTCCTAGGCCAGATGTGCGATCTGGCGGCCGACTTCTTGAAGAGCCACCAGCTTCGGCACTTTTCGGACCGGCAGGCCCTGTGGACGCGCCTGGAGAGCTTCGCCGGCGCGGTCCACGGCTCGCTGGACCCGCGCGAGACCGCCTACACGATCGTCAACGAGGGCCGGCGCCTGGTCGAGTGCGACCGGGTGAGCGTGGCGGTCAGCTACGGGCGCAAGTGCCGGGTCGAGGCGGTCAGCGGCCAGGACGTGTTCGACAAGCGCTCGAACACGGTGCAGCTCTTGGGGCGGCTGGCCACGGCGGTGGTGGCCACGGGCGAGCCGATGTGGTACTCGGGCGACACGCACGACATGCCCCCGCAGGTCGAAGACGCGGTGCAGGAGTACGTCGACGAGTCGCACTCGAAGAACGTGGCCGTGCTGCCGCTAAGGCGTCCGGATCTGACGGCCGACGAGGACCCCGACGAGCGGGCAGAGCCGGATCCGCCGGTGGGCGCGCTGATCGTCGAGCAGATCGAGGACAGCCGGATGCCGCCGGCGATGCGTCAGCGGGTCGAGGTGGTGGCCCAGCACAGCAGCGTGGCGCTGGCCAACTCGCTGGAGCACCAGCGGTTGTTTTTGATGCCGCTTTGGAGGGCGATCGGCAAGGCGAAGTGGGTGCTCCGGGCCCGCACGTTGCCCAAGACGATCGTGATCACCGGCTTGATCCTGGCCGCGGTGCTGGCGTTGGTGTTCGTGCCGGTGGACTTCAACCTGACGAGCAAGGGGACGCTCGAGCCGATCAACCGCCGGGCGGTGTTCGCGCGGGCCGAGGGGACCGTCGAGCAAATCCACGTGCAGCACGGCGACGTCGTGGTGCAGGGTCAGCTCATGCTGACGCTCAGCAGCAGCGAGATCCAGAGGGAGCTTAGCGCCATTGCGGGTCAGCGGGCCACCAACAGTAAGAAAATTCTGCAAATCCAACGGCAACTGAAGGATCCCCGGCTGTCGCGCGAGGAGGAAGACCGGCTCTACAGCGAGCTGGCCGTGGTGGAACAGGAGCAGCAGACGCTTGACGAGCAGTTCGCGCTCTATCAGGAGAAGCTCAAGGACCTGGAGGTGCGCAGCCCGATCACCGGCCGCGTGGTGACCTGGGACATTCGCCGCAAGCTGCACCGCCGTCCGGTACAGCGAGGGCAGAAGCTCCTCGAGGTGGCCGATCCGACGAAGGACTGGGAGGTCGAGCTGCAGATGTCCGAGGACCGCATGGGCTACATCACCGAGGCCACGGGGGAATACCGGGCGGAACACGGCAAGGGCGAGCGCCTGCCCGTGCAATTCATCCTGGCCACCGACCCGGCCACCACGTACCAGGGCGAGGTCGCGGAAGTGGCCTTAAGCGCCGAGGTCCGGAAGGACGAAGGGAACACGGTGCTCATGCGCGTGGGGATCGACGAGGAGACGATGGAGCAGATCCGCCCCCACTTGCAGCAGGGCGCCGAAGTGACCGGCAAGGTCTACTGCGGGCGGCGGGCCGTCGGCTTCGTCTGGTTCCACGACCTGATCGCGTTCGTCCGGTCGCGGATCATCTTCCGCTTCTTCTGAGGGAAGAGGGAGGTATGAAGAGGGGGAAAAGGGAGAAGGGGGGAAAGGGGAAAGAGGGAAGAAGAAGAGGGGACTCGGTGTTGGTTCGAGTCGGCGTGCGTTTCGGGGTTTGTCAATGATAGCCGAGGGCGGGAGCCCGCGGGTGAAGAAGGGGGAGCGCCGTCTCCCCAATCGTCAAGTGGGAGGTTCAGGTGATGCGTTGGTCGTTTTCGCGGCTTGCGGCGAGCTTGGCTTTGTGCGCGTTGACGGTCGGGCTGTTGGGCCTCGCCGGGTGCGCCGAGTACGGGGCCCAAGCGGACGCCGAGGGGGAAGGCGACAATCCCGGGGCGGCCGCTGCTCAGCCCGAGGCACCGGAGTCGGAGTCGCCGGCATCGGCGTTCGATCAGCCGGCGTCGCCGTTGGAGCCGCCGGCGGTCGCTCCGCTAGGGCTGAACGCCCCAATTGAGGAAGAAGCGGAACCGACCCTGTCGGACGGAGGGCAAGGGGGCGAGGGCGGCCGGTCGCTCGGCGATGCGAACACGGCACTCTACTCGGCAGAGGCGGCCCCGGAGGCCGATGCGGCGGCGGCAGCGGCTCCGCCGGGGAGCATCACGCTGACCGACTGCTTTGTGGAGCTGATCGAAGAGGCCCAGGTGCCCGCCCAGGAGGCGGGCGTGCTGGTGAAGATCATGGTTCGGGAGGGGGGCGAGGTGCAGAAGGGCGAACTGCTGGCGCAGATCGACGACGTCCTTCCGAGGATGCAGCACGAGGCGGCGATGCACCGCTACGAGGCAGCCCGCGAAGAGGCCGAGAACGACGTAAACATCCGCTATTCCAAGGCCGGCGCGGCGGTGGCCAAGAACGAGTGGGAGCAAGCCGTTGAGGCCAACAAGAAGTCGCCCGGCGCCATCCCCCAGGCCGAGGTCGAACGACTGCTGCTGAAGTGGCGCGAGATGGACCTCTCGATCGAGCAGGCCGAGGTAAAGCGGCGCGTGGCCGCGCTGGAGAAGAACGTGGCCGTGGCCGAGGTCAACGCGGCGGTGGAGGCCGTCAAGCGCCGCCGGATCACTTCGCCGCTCGACGCGATGGTCGTCGAGCTCTACCGGCACGAGGGGGAGTGGGTCCAGCCGGGCGACCCCGTGATGCACGTGGTGCGAATCAACCGCTTGCGCGTCGAAGGCGTGGTCAACTCGGCGGAGGCCGCGGGGCACGAGGTCAGCGGGCAGCCCGTCGAAGTGGCCGTGGAGCTCGCCCGGGGGCGGACCGTGACCGTGGGCGGGCGCGTGAGATTCGTCCATCCCGTGGTCCGCGCCGGCGGCAAGTACGAGGTCTGGGCCGAGGTCGAAAACGTCCAGGACAGCGGCCGCTGGCTCTTGCAGCCGGGCCTGCCGGCCACGATGACGATCCAGTTGAAGCGGTAACGACGTGGGGATTGCCTCGTGGCCACGCTTACCGACAGCCTGGTTTCCAGCTCCGCCCGCAAGCTGGGCATCCGCAAGCGGCCCGACCTCACCGCGCGCAAGCAGCAGTACCTGGGCCGAAGCTACTGGGTGGTGAAGGAGCCGGTCGGGCTGAACTACTTCCGCTTCCAGGAAGAGGAGTTCGCCATCCTCAACATGCTGGACGGCAACACCAGCCTGGACGAGATCAAGGAACGGTTCGAGGACGAGTTCCCCCCGCAGAAGATCACTCTCGAGGAGCTCCAGCAGTTCCTCGGCATGTTGCACCGCAGCGGGCTGGTGATCGCGGGCGTGGGCGGCCAGGGGTACCAGCTCCTGAAGCGCGGGCGCGAGCGCCGGCGCAAGGAGTTCCTGGCCAACATCAGCAATGTGCTCTGCCTCCGCTTCAAGGGCTTCGACCCCGAGCGGATCTTAAACGCCATCTACCCCTGGACCGGTTGGCTCTTCTCGCGGGCGATGACGGTGCTCGGGCTGCTGTTCGCGCTCTCGGCGCTGGTGCTGGTGCTGGTCGAGTTCGAAACGTTCCAGAGCAAGCTGCCGGGTTTCTACCAGTTCTTCAGCCCGGCCAATGCCCTGTGGCTGATGGTCGTCCTGGCGGTGACGAAGGTCTTCCACGAGTTCGGCCACGGGCTGACCTGCAAGCGGTTCGGCGGCGAGTGCCACGAGATCGGCGTGATGATCCTGGTGCTCACACCCTGCTTGTATTGCAACGTCTCCGACTCGTGGATGCTGCCGAGCAAGTGGAAGCGGGCGGCGATCGGGGCGGCCGGCATGTATATCGAGGTCGTCCTGGCCGCCGTGGCCACTTACGTCTGGTGGTTCTCCGACCAGGAGAGCACCCTGGCGATGGTCTGCCTGAACGTGATGTTCATCTCGTCGGTGAGCACAATCCTCTTCAACGGCAACCCGCTGCTGCGATACGACGGCTACTACATCCTGGCCGACCTGATGGAAATCCCCAACATGCGGCAGAAGGCCACCACGATCCTAAGCCGCAAGACGGCCCACTGGTTCCTGGGGATCGAGCCGCCCGAGGACCCCTTCCTGCCCGAGCGGAACCAGTTGCTCTTCGCGTTCTACTCGGTGGCGGCGGCCTGCTACCGCTGGTTCATCCTGGCCGCGATTCTGCTCTTTCTCTACAAGGTATTCAAGCCCTACAAGCTGGAGATCCTCGGCAAGATGCTGGTGCTGGTCTCGCTGTACGGGCTGGTGGCCATGCCGCTGTACAAGGTGTACAAGTTCTTCCACGTGCCCGGGAGGACCGACAAAGTGAAGAAGTCTCGCATGTATACGACGGTGGGGGTGCTGGTGGCGATCGTGTTGGCGATCGTCTTCGTACCGCTCCCCTACGCCGTGATGTGTCCCCTGGACATCCGGCCGGACGGGGCCGAGACGGTCTACGTCGCCGTGCCCGAAGGCGGAGTGATCGAGGTGGTAAACGTCAAGCCGGGCGACGAGGTCAAGGCCGGCACCGAGCTGGCCCGGCTGAGCAATATCGACATCGACCTGGAGATCGCCAAGCTTAAGGGGCAAGCCGAGCAGTACGAGAAGGAGCTGGACGGCCTCCGCCGGCAGCGGCACCACGATCCCCAGGCCCACGCCGAAATCCCCAAGATCGAGGAAGCCCTGGTCACCGTCCGGCAGCAGCTCGCCCAGCGCGAGGCGGACCGGGCCCGGTTGCGCCTGGTGGCCCCGATCGACGGCACCGTGCTGCCCCCGCCCGAGTTGCCCGAGCACGAGGACCGCGAAGAGTATCTGCCCAACTGGTCGGGCACGCCGCTAGACCCGGAAAACAAAGGCGCCTACCTCGAACAGGGCACGGTCTTCTGCCGCATCGGCGATCCCAAGCGGATGAAGGCCGTGTTGCTGGTCGATCAGTCCGAGGTCCCCTTCGTGCGGTCGATGCTGGCGGATAAGAAGCGGGCCGAGGTGGAGATCAAGCTCGACACGCTCCCGCACGACGTGCTCGTAAGCCACATTCCGCACGACGGTCTTTCGGAGATCGATCTGGAGGCCGCGCCGAAGTCGGTCGCGGCGAAATACGGCGGCGACCTGCCCACCGTGACCGACCCGCAGACCGGCCAGGAAGTGCCGCAGACCACCGTCTACGAGGCCGACGCCCCCTTGGAAAACTCCAACGGCCTGCTCCGCACCGGCATGATCGGCCGCGGCAAAATCCACACCGAATGGCTCTCGCTCGGCTACCGGCTGTGGCGGTTCATGAGCCATACGTTCAACTTCAAGCTCTGAACGATGCGGTCCCAATCGCCCACCTGAGCCGTAGCAGGGGCCGGCGCACCCGTGGTTGGGGCGTCATGCCAGTTTGCGGACTGAAGCGGCGTGCGGTACGGTGAGCAAGCCACCGGTTCGATCGGAGTGATGGCGCGGCGCTGTGTCGGATTAGCGGCGCTTCGGCGTGTCGCCCCGGTCTGCAAATGCAAGTCGGTGGGCGCCACCACAGGCACATTGCGAACCGCCGTTTTCTGCGTCGGTCGTGAACACCGCCTCACTTTCCGACTGAGGTCAGAATGCGGTCAGAGGGGACGATCGCTGGCACGAAGCCGGCCTCCAGCGCCGGCGGCTTTCCCCACCACATGGGTGGTGTCTTGTGACAGCTTGCACCGACGCGCCTAAGGAGCTGGAACTGAACCGGCGTGGGGCCCGACCGCTCTTCTGGCCGGCCCCCAGGAGGCCGTCGTGAGGCACACAGAGTCCGCCGGCGGCGGCGCATAGGAAGAGCCCCATCAGCGCGCCGGGGCCGATAGGGCTCAGGGAAACTGTGCTTCGCGGACCGGCTACTTCCCCCGCCGCCAGCCCATGCCGATCCCCAGCCCGGCCAGCAGGGACCAGATGAGCATCGTCGAGGGCTCGGGCACGAACGCGCGCAATTGCAGCACGCGCCCGGGCTCGTCGCCGCCGGTGAAATCGGCCGTCTGCGCCACCGTGCTGATTTGCAGGCTCATCAACGGATCGAACTCAGACAACGGGTAGAAGTTGGTTCCGTCGACCGGGTGCAGGTGGCTGCCGCTACCGTCGCCGAAAATGTAGAACTCCCAGTCGGCGTTGACCACGGACGAATAGAAATCGCTCTCTTGGTCGGTAAAGAAACCGCCGAGGAAGACGTCGTTCTGCGCTATATCAGTAAGGTCGAGGTAGATGCCCACCGTGTTGGCCGCACCCAGGGCGGACACGAAGGGCGAAGCATCGGTCAGCCGCAGCACGTCGTTGATGCTGTTGTCGGGGGTACCGTAGTCGGGACTGCCCGTGGCGCCGTAGTCGAAGACGAAGTCCAACCCGGAGCTCGGGTCGACGTTCAGGGCCGTAAGTATTTCCTCGCTATTGCCCGGGCTGACCAGGCCCGCGCCGCTGATTCCCGGGACGATGCCGTGACCGCCCAGGATAGCCCCGGCGTCGACCGTCACGCCCCTGCTGCTGGCGATCGAGCCGTCAACGATTAGCGTGCCGTCGCTGACGTTGGTCGGCCCGCGGTAGTCGTTGTTGCCCGACAGGGTCAGCGTCCCGCTACCCGTCTTCGTCAGTCCAAGCATGCCGTACATCCCGGCCTCCACTACCATGTAGCCGGCCGTCTCGTTCGCGTGATTCACATCCCTGTAGTCCCATTCGTCCACCTGCCACTGGAAAGTGCCGAGAGTTGGATTTACCGCTTGGACACGAACGGTGGAGGGATCACCGCCGGCGATGGTGGGCGGCCCCATTACCACCACCGGATTCGAGTAGGTGCCGGATAGGTTGACCGTCTTCCAGACGTGGGTGGTGTTACTAGTACCCAACTCACCGAACGGCGTGGAACCGGCGTCCGCGGCCAAGTAGCCCACGGATTCCGCCGAGTGGACTCGCTCCGTGTCAAGAGACGCTTCCTCCTCCAAGAAGATGGTAGCGCCGGTAGCATTAAGTGATCTGCTACGAATGGCAATCGGATCACTGTCGGCAAACGTCTGGGCGCTCGCCAGGAAGACGGGTGATGCGCCAAAACCCGGGGAAAAAGCGATATTCGCATCCGCGTTAGTAACTCCGGCCTCCAGGTCGGCTTCGTACTGCCACCCGCTGCTGACGCCCGTGCCCGGGGCGATCGCAATCCAACTGATAGTCTCTATTGCGTGGTCGCCGCCGTCAGTACTGCCCTCCTCTTCCTGCAAGCGCACTTGAAAGCCGTTTGCGGTCACGTTTTGCAGTCGCTCCGTCACGGCCGCCCCATCGTTCCTCGTGGTCGTCTGCACCAATACGACCGGAGTTGAGGAGAAAGGCTCGGCGAAGGTGACCGGAGACCAGGTCTCATCCGTCTGGACCGTGCCTGCCTGCATCCAGATCTCGTCGGTCAGCGTGCCGGAAAAGGTGCTGCTGGCGTCATTCGCGCCGACCGTCAGTACGGCTGAAGGCCCCCCCCTGTTGGTGACCGTGCCGGAGCCGCTTAAGCCGTTTATGGTTTCGTTCTTGGCGGCCAGGTCGAGAGTGCCGTCAACGTTGACGTTCCCCTTGCCGGCCCCGTGCGGGATCACCTCGCTTGCGCCCAGCCTGACCGTACCGGCGTTAATGTTGGTGTTGCCGCTGTAGTTGTTCGTTCCGTCGAGCGTGAGCGTGCCGCCGGTGGTCTTGGAAACGGCGGCCCCGCCGTTGATCTCCGATACGTTCTTCAGCGTGCCTGACCGGAGATTGAGCGTGTCCACGTCTAGCGTCCCGTCCGTCATGTCGACCGTCCCGCCGTCCAGGGTCAACGTGCTGGTGGATGCACCGTTGACGATGTTCCCGCCGACGGTCGTCGTGCCGCCGTTGAGGTTGACGGTACCCGCATTGCCGTCGCCGATGGTCAAGTCATTGACAACGGATAGCCCGCCGCTGGTGACGGTCAGCGTGCCGGTGCCTGGGTTTGTGGCCTCGGCGTGACCGACTGTCAGGGCCTTGGCGCCTCTTCCAGGTCCCGAAAGCGTAATCGTGTCACCGTCGCCGATCCAGCCGTTCTGGCCCGCCGTGGGCGTCAAGCCCGTGTTCCAGCTCGTGCCCTCCGCCCAACCACCGCTGTCGTCGGAATCAGCGGAATAGACGTCGGTCGCCGTGACGGCCTGGAAGTTCTTCATAACCTCGCCCGTCAGACCGCCCGTGAGAATCTTGTTGCGGTAGACGCGGAAGACAGCGATCTCGCCGTCGAAGGTCTCGGTGGACTGTTGGCCGTTGCCGATGCCACCCACGTTGCTGTCCCCGCGCGTGCCCACGCCAGCCGCGTCCCCGCCCGACCAGTCGGCGCCGGTCGGTGCGGCGGTGCCGACCGATTGACCATTGACAAACAACTCCATCGATCCCGCGGAGACATCGTAGGTTCCCACGGCCTGAATGAACTCGGCTGTCGCGGCGCCCACCAGGAGACCGGACGGGTCTGTCGAGATGTTGTAGGCGACGTTTCCGCCGCCCGGGGCCTTCCGCAGCCGAAGCTCGTTGTTGTCCACGAAGAAGCCGAACCCGGTGCCGCCCCCGTCCTCGAAGAGGATCTGGCCGTTGGTGGGCGTGGGCGTCAGGTTGTCCGGTCGGAACCAGATCTCGATCGTCACGTCCTCGTTCGACCAGTCCCCCGATGCCTCTTGGAACGACCGCTGAGTGCTCGTGCCCGCAATGGTCAGCAGAGTCCCCGCTTGGTTGCCCGTCGAGCCGCCGGGATAATCGTACGCCGCCGCGATGCCCGGGACTGCGGCTGTAGGAGAAAACGTCCCACGCGTAACTGCCGGGCTGTTGTCAGGCAACAGGTCGAAAGCCGTGTAGTTGCCGGTACTCTCCCACCGGTTGTTGCCGTCGGTGTCGAGATTGGCGTCGGTGTTGAAAAAGCTATTCGTCGCTCCATTCGGTGGCGTCAATTGGGCGGCGGCCGGAGAGGCGACCCAGGCGATCGTGACCGCGGCCATACCCACCAGAAGTGCTAGTTTGATGCGACTCATGATACCTTCCTTACTCTGCGTTCACGATTTGAACTGAGGAGAAGAAGCGATTTGTTCGTCTTTCGTCCGGATTGGGGTGGAAGCCCAAGAACGGGCCCCATGATTCTCTCAATCCGTAAGTACTTAGCCGCTCGCATCCCATTCCTGACAGTCCCGCCCGAAATTTCTTTCAAAATGGCCCGTTAGAGGGGGCGAACAGCCCACTTTGCACCATCAAAGACGGGTCTATTAAACCCAAAGGTGGGGAAGAAGTCGGAGGACGCGACCTGGGTGGGGTCCATTTGCTGACTAGCCTGCCCCCCCCACGGCACGGGTCGGGGGAGATGGCCGAAGACATGGCGCGGTCGGCGAAGGAATTGGACGCCCAAGATCTGCTTACGGTAGATGAAGCCCAAGGATGTGGGGTAGCTGGACGCACTCCCCATCGAGAGCATATACCCCTCGGCCGTAACTTGCGCAACTTGCGGAGGTAAAATCGACCGACGCGCGTCAGCATACTCCAATTCGATGCGGAGGTCACCCCCGCCGCCTCCAAACGCATCTCACTTGCGAGGTTACTGCGATGATCGCGGGCGACCTCGAAGCCCCGCGTGTGTGCGCCGCAAGGTCCACAACGAATGGCTCTCGCTCGGCTACCGCCATGTGGCGGTTCTTAAACCGCACGTTCCATTCCAAGCCGCAAGTCAGCTCGACCACCCCGCCATCGAATCCGGCAGATTCCCCGCCGCGTCGAAGGGCAGTTCCCGCGGCTCGGTAAGGATCGTGAGGTCTTCGCGCCGCCGGGCCTCGTCGAGATAGGCGGCCGAGCACTCGACCTCGGCCAGCTCCAGCGTGTTGGCGATCCACAAGAGACGTGCGTCGGGCGGCTCGGCCAGGCCGATCGTGCCCAGCGCTACTTCGAGCATCTCGCGGTCGGTCTCGAAGTCCAGGGCGGGCATCCCGGCCGAGACGTGGCCCGAGACGATCGCGTTTAGGCGTGTTATCTCCGCGTCCATCTCACGCAACACGCGCGAACGGCAGAACTCGGACACGCCGATGCCGATGGCGTTGCCGTGGGTCTGCGGCGTCAGCCCGCGCACGCAGATCCGCTTTACCTTGGGCCACTCGTCCTCGGCGGCCTCGTGGTCGTGGTACTTTCTGCCCACGACGTTGGTGTCGCAGCCCACGCCGCTGATGTTCTTGCCGATGCGGTCGATCAACAGCACGTCGGCCCGATCGAAGGGGAGCCGGGCCATCAGGCGCTTGGCCAGCACGAGCAGCTCCTTCTCGCGCGGCTCGAACTCCTCGGGCCGCACGGCCTCGATCCGGGCGGTCCGGTCGTAGGCGTTCTCGACGATGGCCAGGCCGGCGACCACGCGGCACTTGGCGATCACCTCGCGGGCGACGCTGCGCACGATCTGGTCGAAGCTGTAGTCCTTGATCGCCCGGTGGTAGACGATCGCCCCCTCGCACTTGCCCAACCCGATGAGCATCATCTTCAATAGCCCGCTCTCGATCTCGCCGCAGAACCGCGTGTGCGGCTTGACCCGGCCGCAGACCAGCACGTGGTCGGCCTCGAAGGCGTGGCGGTCGAAGTGGACGGGGAAGCCCTCGTTGGTTTGACAGACCACGACGCTGTCCATGCCCGAGCGGATCGGGCAGCCGACGAACTGCTCGGTCACCCCGTAGGACTCGACGACTTGGCGCTGTCCCTCGGCCGTGCCGCCGCCGTGGCTGCCCATGGCCGGGACGATGAAGGGCTCGCCCCCGAGCCCCCGGAGGTGCTCGACGATCGCGCGGACGATCACGTCGATGCCCGCAATCCCCCGGCTCCCCACGCTGATCGCCACGCTCTCTCCCCGCCGGATTCTCTCGCCGAGCCGCAGCCGGGCCAACTGGGCGTGGACCTCGGCGGGCACGTCGTTCACTTGGAGGGCATCGAAGCTCTGGCGAACGCGGAACGTCTGCGGCAGCGGCATCATTGCACTGGGCCTCGCAGGGTTGGGCAAACGACCCATTCTAGCCCGACCGGAGCCGATCATCCACCGTATCCAATTCGGGGACACAATATTAATTTTGGAAAGATGGGTAATCTCTGGGGCGCTCTTGAACTGCTCTATTCGCTCAAGCACGAGCTCGACCGCGCACATTGGCGGAGAGACAAATTGCCCAAACCTCCACAATTAGTATTGTGTCCCCGAATTTAGCTCTGGCCATGGGGGGACAGTTGTCGGTAGAATCCCACGCCCCGAAAACCGTCCTCGTACGGAGGCCCTTGGGATGTCCTCCCGAACGATCATCTCACGCAGGGAGCGGCTTCGTCGGCTGCACGAGCAGGAGCAGCAGGCCGAGGCGGGCCCCACTCCCGAGCCCGAGGCCGCGCCTGCGCCGCGAAAGCGCCGCCGCCGTAAATGGCTGCTGGCGATCACGGTGATGCTGCTGGCCGTGGTCTGGTTCCTGCCGGGTCTGGTCGCCCATACGCCGTTGCTGGGCTGGGTGATCGACCGGGCGGCAGCGGACCTGGACGGCAAGGTGACGATCCGCCGGGCTTCACTCGGCTGGTTCTCGCCGCTGGAGGCCGAGGGCCTCGAAGTCCGTGACGCCCAGGACCGGCCCGTGCTCACGGCCGAGAGAATCACCGGCAGCAAGTCGCTGGCCGCGCTGCTTCTGAATCCCTCGATGCTCGGCGCGTTCCGGGTCGAGGCGCCGCAGCTCCACGTGGAGATCCGCCCGGACGGCAGCAACGTCGAGGACGTGCTGGCCGCCTACCTCGAGCCACGCGACGAGCCGGCGGCGGCCGTGAGCCTCGTGCTCGAAGCCGCCGGCGGCACGATCACGCTGGTCGACGCCGAAACGGGCCGCGAGTGGCCGATCCAGAACGTCGAAGTGAAGCTCGCCACCTCCGCCGAGTCGGCCGGCCTGATCGAGCTGGAAGCCTCCGGCAACACGCTCGATCCGGAAGGGCGCGGCGGGTTTTCGGCCAAGCTGACCACGCAACAGCAGGGCGAGTCGGGGGCATCATCGGCCACGGGCGGGTCGCTGAAGATCGAGGCCCACGGCCTGCCGCTGGCCATGCTCGGGCCGCTGGCCGCACGCTTCCTGCCCGGCACCCGGCTCGACGGCCGGCTCTCCTCGCGGATCGACACGCGATGGAGCGGGGCCGACGGGGGGACAGACGTGACGGTCGAGGCCGACCTCTCGGCCGACGGGCTCACCTTAAGCGCGCTGCCCTTGGGAGACGACCGGCTGGATTTGGATCGCGTGGAGCTGAGCTGCAAGACGTCGGGGCAGGCCGACGCCCTGGAGATCGAACGCAGCTCGCTGCGTTGCGACGTGGGCGAGCTGAGCGCCCACGGGAGCCTGGCGCTTCGGCCCGGGTGGACGGAGCAGCCCGCGGCCTGGGCACTCAGCCAGGCGGTCGCGATCCGCGGCGAGGCCGACCTGGCCAAGCTGGCCGCCATGCTGCCCGAGACCCTGCGGATCCGCCGCGACACGCGAATCACTTCCGGCCGGGCACGGGTCACCTGGTCGGGCACGCCGGGGCCGCAGGGGATGGCCTGGCAGGGCGAAATACACACCAGCGACCTAAGCGCCGAGCACGCCGGGCGCCAGCTCGCTTGGCAGAAACCGGTCCAGGTGACGTTCGTGGCCCACGAAACCTCCGACGGGCCGGTGGTCGACGATCTCCGTTGCGACTCGCAGTTCTTGAAGGTCCACGCGGCCGGGAGCCGCCGGAACCTGGCCGCCTCGGCCAGCTTCGATCTGGAGCAGCTCCGCGCGCAGCTCGGTCAGTTCGTCGAGCTGGGCGAGATCGAGATGGCCGGCAACGGCTGGGCCCAGCTCAATTGGCAGTCGCCCGACGGCAACCAGTTCGAGGCCGACGCCGAGCTGCAGCTTCGGGACTTCCAGCTCGTCCTGCCCGAACGGCTTCCCTGGCGCGAGTCAAACCTGTTGGTGTTCCTCTCGGCCGCCGGGAGCACCGACCTTGCGGCCGACACGCAGTTGCAGCGGGCGTCGCTGCAAGTCCGGGCAGGTGCCGAGCGCATCGACGCGGAGCTGACCCAGCCGGTGCTCGAGCTGCGCGGCGGCGGCAACTGGCCGGTGAAGCTCACCGCCAGCGGCCGGCTGGAGAGCTGGCCGGGACGGCTCGCCACCTGGGTTCCCGTGGGCAACATGCGCGTGGCGGGGAAGTATGGGCTCACGGCCGAGGTTACCGGCTCGGCCGACGGCGTCCACGTGCGCCAAGGCGTGTTGACCGCCGAAGAACTCCAGCTTGCCTCGGACCGGGTCAACCTCGAGGAACCCCGCGTGGAACTCCGCCTGGCCGGCGGTTGGGAGCAGACCCGGCGCCGGCTGCGACTGAGCCCTGCCAGCTTGACTACTCAAACCATGGCGATCACCGCGAGCGATTTCCTGATGGGCATCCCGAGCCAGGGCACGCCGCAGTTGCAGGGGACTCTCGAGTTCCGCGGCCGGATCGAGGACCTCGAACGGTGGCTCCCCGAGCCGCCCGCTTGGCAAACCACGGGCCGTGTCGCCGGAAACGCCGCGTTCGAGCAGGCCGACGGGCGTATCCGCGGCCGGCTCCAAGCCGACGTGGCCGACCTAGTGCTCACCTCCGCGGCCGGGCAGCAGGTCCGCGAGCCGCAGGTTCGTCTGACCGCTGCCGGCGATTACGAGCACGCGGCCGGACTGCTAACGCTCGAAACCCTTCAACTCGCCTCGGGCACCGTTGCGGCCGACCTGCGGGGCCGGGTCACCGGCGCCGGCGAGCAGGCGAACGTCGATCTCACCGGACGGCTCGGCTACGACCTGGAACGGATCTCCGCGATCCTGCGACCGTACTTCGGTCAGCACGTCCGCATCGGCGGGCGCGGCCTGTCGCCCGTCTCCTACCGCGGCCCGCTCGCGCCCTCCCAAGCGGCCGGGCAGGCCGAGCTGAAATGGGAATGGGCCCAGCTTTACGGATTCCCCATCGGGGCCGGGCAAGTGAAGGCCAACCTGGGCGACGGGCTGTTGGCCGTCGAGCCGGTCGAGCTGGAGGTAAGCGGCGGGCGTGTGCAGCTCTCCCCGCAGCTCCGTTTGGCCCCGGGGCCGGCCGAGCTGACGGTGCCGCCCGGGCCGCTGGCCACCCGCGTGCAGGTGACCCCGGCCATGTGCGAGGCGGCGCTGAAGTACATTGCGCCGGTGCTGGCGGGCGTGACCGACGCGCGCGGCGACTTCTCGATCGAGCTGACGCGCTGCCGCGTGCCGCTGGACGAGCCGGCCCGGAGCGACTTGGTCGGGACGTTCACGGTCCACGACGTCGAGGTAGGGCCCGGCCCGCTGTTGCGCGAGTTCGCCGTGCTCTTCGGCTACGCGGCCCCCGGCCGGCTCAAACGGGAGTCGGTCGTGCGGTTCCACTTGGCCGACGGGCGCGTCCACCACGAGGGGCTGGAGCTGGTCTTTCCCGAGCTGACCGTGCGCACCCGGGGCTCGGTGGGATTGGACCAGTCGCTGGCCCTGGTGGCCGAGATGCCGGTGCCGCCCAAGTGGACCGGCAACAACCCGCTGGGCACGGCGCTTAAGGACCAGACGATCCGCCTGCCGGTGGCCGGCACGCTGGACCGTCCCCAGCTCGACCGCCGGGTGATGCAGCAGTACACGCGGCAGTTCATCCGGAAGGGCGTCGAGAACGTGCTGGAGAACGAGGTGGGCCGGCAGCTCGAGCGATTGTTCGGGCCGCCGGAGTAAGTAGAATGATGAATCATGAAGCTCCTCCTCCTCGGCACCACCGGCTATCACCCCAGCGACACGCGGCACACGATGTGCCTCTTGTTGCCCGAGTGCGGGGTGATGCTCGACGCGGGCACGGCGGTCTATCGGGTCCCCCGGTTTCTTAAGACCGATGAGCTGGACGTCTTTTTGAGCCACGCGCACCTGGACCACGTGGTGGGGCTTACGTACCTGTTCGACGTGATGCACGAGCATCCGCTTCGGCGCGTCACGGTACACGGCAGCGCGGACAAGCTGGCGGCGCTCGACGAGCACCTGTTTGCCGGGCCGATCTTCCCCAAGAAGCCGCCCTGCGAGTTCCGGGCGCTCGCGCCGCAGATCGAAGTGGCAGGCGGCGGGCGCGTGACGCATTTCCCGCTTGAGCACCCCGGCGGCGTGACCGGCTACCGCCTCGACTTTCCCGGCCGCTCGATGGCCTACGTGACCGACACCACGGCCGCCCCCGACGCCGACTACGTCGAGCGAATCCGCGGCGTGGACCTCTTGGTACACGAGTGCTATTTCCCCGACTCGATGTCTCAGTGGGCCGCGAAGGTGGGCCACAGCCACACCACGCCCGTGGCCCGGCTCGCCCGCGCCGCCGGCGTCGGGCGCCTGGTGCTGGTCCATTTCAACCCCCTGGCCGACGACGCCGACCCGATCGATCTGGCCGCCGCGCAGGCCATCTTCCCGGCCACGGAGCTGGGACGGGACTTGATGGTGGTGGAGTTCTGAGCGGAAGAGGTGTCAGCCCCTACGCGCCTACGGGTGAAAGCCCCGAATCTGCCGCAGTTGCTCCAGCGGCGCGAGCGACGCGCGGATCGTGTGCCAGATCCTGACGCCCACGGCGGCGCTCAGCGCGAGCACCAACGCGGTAATCACCGTCTTCCAAAACCGCGTGAACCCGCGGCTCCGCCAGAGCAGGGGCAGGCCGATCGGGCCAAGGACCAAAAGGACCAGGGGCAGCACGATCCAGGGGTTGTCGGTCCAGCGCGGCAGGGACGGCGCCGGGGCACCGAGCGGCGGCCAATCGGCGGCGGCTGCCGGGACGGGCGAGCCGTGGGGCGATAGCGCCGCCCCGCAGTGCCGACAGAAGCGGTCGCTCGCGTCGAGCACGGCGACACACCGCGGGCAGACGGTCTTCTCGATTTCCAGGGCGGTTGCCATGGCCAACTCGGATGGGTCTCCCGGCTCCTCGCAAATATAGGTCACGGAGCCCCCTGGTTTGCCGATGTCGCCCAGACCCCCTGGTTTCCATTGACCCAGGGGGCCGAGAAGTGCTATATCGCCCGCGGCTCAGAAGGATTCGTTTAACCGCAAGCCGAAGGCGTGCGCGGCGATTCGGAGGTAACGACAGCCGCCGCGCACGCCTCAAACCAGCGCCCGGCACGCACCACGTCGGCCTGCGGCCAAACGCGCACGCCTTCGGCTTGCGGTTGAACGAGCAAGAAGCTATCGCTGACGCGACCCCCCAACGACCGCATGAATGCGGTCACTACGAACGGGCATACACGGATGTACCGCCGACACGGGGACAAGCTGGGGGTCGTGTTCCTGGCCTGCGATCTGGCCGTCACGGGGGCGGTCTGGCTGGGGGCCTACGCCCTGCGGTTCGCGCTGTTGCCCTCGCCCGACGGCGTGCCCGACTTCCACCTCGTGCTCCGAGGGCTGCCCGTGGTGCTGGTCCTGGCCGCGGTGGCCTACCGGCTCTGTGGGCTCTACGAGATCCACCGGCTGAGGCAGCTTCCGCGCGAGCTGGGCGTGGTCGTGCGGGCCAGCGGGCTCTTGTTCCTGTTGGCCATCACCGTGACGTTCTATCGCCGCGACCTCTACGAGTCGCGGCTGGCGCTGGGCCTGTTCATGCTCCTGAACGCCGCGGGGATGACGCTCGCGCGTCGGGCAGTGTGGCAAGCCGTGAAGTACCTGCGGCGCCGGGGGCTGAACTACGGCCGGGCGGTGATCGTCGGCGCCGGGCGGACCGGGCGCCTGGTCGCGCGCACTATTCGGGCCAACCGCTGGACCGGCCTGGAGGCCGTGGGCTTCGTCGACCGACCCGGCGGACCCGAGCCCACGCTGCTGCCGCGTCTCGGGACGATCGACCAACTCGAGGGGATCGTCGCCGAGCACGACGTCGACCACGTGTTTGTGGCCCTGCCGCTGTCGCGATACGGCGAATTGCCCGAGGTCTATCGGGCGCTGTCCAGCGTGCCGGTTGAGGTGCAGCTCGTGCCGGACGTGCCCAACGCGGCGGGCATGAAGCTCAGGATGCTGGAAGTCGACAACGTGGCGTTCCTCGGGCTGCGCCGGAACCCGCACTACGGCTGGCCGCGCGCGGCCAAGCGGGCGATGGACCTCGTGCTGGGCAGCCTGGCCCTGGTGGTGCTCGCACCGCTGATGGCCGCGCTGGCCGTGGGCGTGAAGCTCAGCAGCCGCGGGCCGATCTTCTACCGGCAGACGCGCATGGGCAAGAACGGGCGGCCGTTCGGGATGCTGAAGTTCCGCAGCATGAGGCTCGACGCCGAGCAGGCCACCGGCCCGGTGTGGGCTACGCGGAACGACGCCCGCTGCACGCCGCTGGGACGGCTGATGCGCCGCTGGAGCGTCGACGAGCTGCCGCAGCTTTTCAACGTGCTGGCCGGGCAGATGAGCCTGGTCGGTCCCCGGCCCGAGCGGGCGGTCTTCGTCGAGCGGTTTCGCCGGCAGATCCCCGACTACGCCCACCGCCAGCTTGTCCAGGCCGGGATGACCGGCTGGGCCCAGGTCCAGGGATGGCGGGGCAACACCTCGCTTCGGCACCGCATCCGCTGCGACCTGTGGTACATCTCCCACTGGTCGATCTGGCTGGACCTGAAGATCCTGCTCTTGACCGCGGCGGTCGGGCTGCGAGAGCGGTAGTATTGGGCGAGCCGCAGGAAACATGCCACCCATACCTCGTTCCCAAGCTGGAACCCGAGAACCAGTTAATGGGGCGACATGAACCCCTCCTTGGTTGCATTCGTATATACACCCAGGGGTGGGTGTACTTCGACTCGGGCAGTTTTTCGGGTTTCGGCAAGAAATTCTCTGTAAACCCTTGACGACGGGGATTGCGGCGTACCAAAATAGCCGCATAAGCGGCGGTCGAACGTGAGGCGTGTCCAGGGGGGCTTTGCCTTCGGCGGCGGCCGCTCCTGCCAACGTCATGTTCCAGCGGGCGGCTGCACGGTGCCCGAGCCGTGTTGCCCGCCTTGGTGGCCGCCGGCTGGGGCTCCCACCGAACGATTAGTGTAGTTCACCCCACCACGACCGGCAAACGAGTGGTCCACGGCAGTCTGCGCCCCCCCCGAGAGTGATCGCTTTGCCACGACCCAGCCGCGCCGCCGGGCGGGCCGGAACCGCGCGGCGGAAGACCGGGAGACGAGAGAGGCGCCGCTTCCAAGGAAGGGCTTGTGCCGCGGGCGCGAACCGGAGGAGGAGATGATGAAGCTCGGCCTAGCATCGTCCGTCGAGGAACTCCAGGTCATCAGTCGTTTCGAGAGCGTGCGCAAGATCCTGCTTTCGGATCGGTACGCCGTCCACCGGGACAAGCCGCTGGCCTATTGGGCCCTGCCCAGCGATCGGCGTCTGCCCTTGGCCTTCCTGAACCGCACGCTCGACGACCTGCTGCACACGCGCTTCGCCGAACTCTCGGAGACGCCCGGCATCGGCCAGAAGAAGATGTGCTCGTTCGTGCAACTGCTCGCCCGGGCAGCCGACACCGATCCTTCCGAGTTGCCCGTCGATTTCGCCTGCTTCCGGGAGAACGGGCGCGAGTCGGCCGCACGGGAGGCTGCCCAGCGCAACGGCTTCGACCCCGCCGGGGTCTCCGAGGTCCTTTGGAGTCAGTGGCGCGCCAGCGTGGTGAAGCACCGATTGGAGGGGGAGGCGGTAGGCCGTTTTGTGTCGAGTCTGCGCAACATGACTCGGGTCATCTGGAACGCGCCCTTGGGGGAGTACACCGGCCGCACGCTGGCCGAGATCCGCGAGATGAAGACCCACGGCGAGAAGCGGGTCCGGGCGATCCTCGAGGCATTCCACAGCATCCACACCCTGGTGGCCGAGATGGGCGCGTTGGACCACCTGATCGTCCGCATCGTTCCTCGACTTATCGACCGCGCCGAGGCCTGGATCGGCGCGGCGCTGCAAACGCCGGGCGTGCCGAGCCAAACGGAGATACTCGAGCGGCTCATCCGGCCGCTCTTGGAGCAGGTCCGCATCGACGCCACGCGCCAGATCGCCAACCTGGCGGAAAGCCGGCTGGCAACGGGCGAGTCGGCCACCAGCGTGCGCCAGGCCGCCCGCGCGATGGGGCTGACCCGCGCCCGCGTCTACCAGCTTCTGAACGAGATCAACGACATCATGATGGTCCGTTGGCCGACCGGGCGACACCTAATGTACGAGCTCAGAGAGAAACTCCGCGCCGAGGCCGCGGAGATGGCCGATCCGCCCGACTTCAGTCAGTTCGAGGCGGCCGTCGAGCTGTTCTACCCCGGCAGCCGGCGCGGTGCAGCCGGTCCCCTGGAGCGCGCTCCGGCGGCCGAGCCGGAGGACGAGGAGCCCGGCCCGGTGCAGAAGGAAGTCCTGGTCCGCTAGCGGCCTCTCGCTCCCCGCATAGCGGGCGCGTCAGGTCCGGTTTGACGGACCACTAGTGCCGAACCAGGGCGTGCACCGGCTTAGCCGGTTCGCCGGACGTCGAGAAGTGGGGCTCCGGCACGGGAGGGCGTGGCGC
>Ga0180437_10004262_pt1 | contig 20481 bp, 7 predicted proteins | sample SS_ome_4_FD_132410 | JGI IMG/M metagenome (GOLD analysis project Ga0180437, IMG submission 132410) | Hypersaline lake sediment archaeal communities from the Salton Sea, California, USA - SS_3_D_1 metaG | ecosystem: Environmental > Aquatic > Non-marine Saline and Alkaline > Hypersaline > Sediment... | reverse complement strand
TGCGTCGACCCCGACGGCGACGGCCCCCTGGACTACGGCGACGGGCAGTTTCGCGAGCCGTGGGGCATCACCGTCAGCGACGACGGTCGGGTCTATGTGACTGACACCTGGAACCATCGCATCCAGGCCTTTGACACCGAGGGCACCTTCCTGACCCGCTGGGGCGCCTTTGGCGAGACCGTTTCAGCCAGCGGCCTGTTCTACGGGCCGCGGGACGTGGCCATAGATGACGAGGGCCGGGTGCTCGTGACCGACACCGGCAACGAACGGGTGGTGGTGTACGACGCCGGCGGGAACTTTCTCTCCCAGTGGGGGAGCGAGGGCCTTGAGCCGGGGCAGTTCGCCGAACCGGTGGGCATCGCCCTGGACCAGGAAGGGAACGTCTACGTGGCCGACACCTGGAACCGGCGGGTGCAGGTCTTTGACGCCAGCGGCGCCTTCCTGCGCGAATGGGAGGTGGATGCCTGGTACGGGCAGTCGGTGATGAACAAGCCGTTCCTGGCGGTGGACGAGCAGGGGCGGGTGTATGCGACCGACCCGGAGGGGTACCGGGTCCTGGTGTTCAGCGGCGATGGGGAGTTGCTGGCGACCTTTGGCACCTATGGGTTCGACAACAGCTCGTTCGGCTTGCCGGCAGGCATTGATGTGGCTGAGGATGGAAGCATCTATGTGACCGATACCGACGGGCAGCGGGTGCTCGGATTCCCACCCCTCCCCTGAGGTGCGTTGTACTCCTGTGTTCTGAACGGTGACGGCTCGGCCCGAGTTATTCCAACTGACAGAGAAGCTCAGTCCCTGGCTTGAGATGCCGATTCTCGTTCTGCAAATTATTCAAGCCTGTGCCTCTCTGCGCGCCGATACCAGGAGGAGACAAATGGTCAAGCTACAGCGCCTCGCCGTGCTCGTCACGGTGCTGATGCTCGTCGCCGGATGCGGCCTGGGAGCGGACGAGGGTGTGCCCACCCTCCAGTCCGAAGCCCAACCCACCATGGCTGTGGCAGACACGGCTGTTCCAACGAAGGTTCCGGATGAACCCACCGAACCACCCCCTACCGAGCCCACGGCGCCACCGCCCACCCCCACAACGCCATCTGCGCCCACCGAAGAACCTGCGCTCGAACCCACGGACTCACCCAAGGCGGCGGAGCCATCCGGGCCAAAGACGGCGGTTTGGTCGCCCGTGGTGGCCGAGATCGTCGCGGACCTCGAGGGCCTGACCGTCGACCAGTTCTTTGAGGAGTCGTACAAGCAGTTGCTGTTGCGCAGCCCCCAGACTGTGACCTACCTGGGCCTGTCGAACGCGTTTGGCATGGGCAACGACCAGCTCGATGACTTGTCGGATACCTACATCCGGGATACCCAGCAATTGCAGGCCGCCATCCTGGATCTGTTGCGGACGTACGATCGTGCCACGCTGTCACCCGGGCAGCAGGTCACCTACGATGTCTACGAGTGGTACCTGGATGACCTGGTCCGCGGCCACCAGTTCATGTATCATGATTTTCCGGTGCATCACTTTCTCAGCAGCTACGACGACGAGTTGGTGCGGCTCTTTGCCGAGATACACCCGATTGAGGATGAGCAGGACGCCCAGGACTATGTATCGCGCCTGTCGGGGGTCGACGACCAGGTGGATCAGCTCCTGGAGGGCCTGCGGATTCGCGAAGGGCTGGGCATCATCCCGCCCAGGGATATCGTCGCCATGGCGATCAACAACCTGTACAACCTGGCCAACAGCCCCGCGCGCGCCACTCCCTTCTACGCCGCCTTTGCCGAAAAGGTTGGGGTGCTTGACGGCCTGGGGGAGGAACAGGTCCAGGCCCTGTTGGTTGCTGCGGAGGCCGAGATCGACGGGTCGGTCCTGCCCGCGTTTCGCAAGTTGGCACAATACATGGAGAGTTTGCGAGCAGCAGCGCCCGTGGCATTCGGAGCCTGGCAATACCCCGACGGTGACGCCTACTATGCCTACCTGCTGCGCCAGCAAACCTCAACCGACCTGACGCCCGACGAGGTCCACGAGCTGGGGCTGGTCGAAGTGGCCCGCATCCAGGGCGAGATGCGACAGGTGTTCGGCGAACTGGGCTACCCGCCGCAGGAAAGCCTGGGCGAATCGATGAACCGGGCTATTGAGGAGGGGGGCTTCTACGACATCCGCGACCAGGCGGGCAAACAGCGCATGATCGAGGCGCTGGAAGAGATGCTGGACGAGGTGGATCGGCGGCTGGACGAGGTGGTGGACATCCATCCCACGGCGGACGTCATAGTGGCTGGCGATCCCGGATTCACCGGCGGTGGCTACTATGTCAGCGCCTCGCTCGATGGCTCGCGACCCGGCGCCTTCCACACCGGGATCGGCGGTGCCTCGGCGCCCAAGTTCAACATGCCCACCACGGCCTACCACGAGGCGATCCCCGGCCATCACTTCCAGATCGCCATCGCCCAGGAGCTGGACCTGCCCTTGTTGCGGAACGACGTGTTCTTCAACGGCTATGCCGAGGGCTGGGCCCTCTACGCTGAGCGACTGGCCTATGAACTGGGGCTCTACGAGGATGACCCCTACGGCAACCTGGGGCGGCTACAGCTCGAGCTGCTGCGCGCCGTGCGCCTGGTGGCAGACACCGGCATCCACGCCAGGCAGTGGACGCGGCAGGAGGCCAAGGCCTACATGAACGAGGCCCTGGGCGATCCCTCCGGCCGCTGGTCCCACGAGGTCGAGCGCTACACCGTCTATCCGGCCCAGGCGACCGGCTACAAGATCGGCATGCTCAAGATCCTGGAGCTGCGCCAGCGAGCCATGGACGCGCTGGGCGACCGGTTTGACATCAAGGAATTTCACAACGTAATCCTGGGCAATGGCGCGATGCCCCTGGAGCTGCTGGAAAGGGCTGTGGAGGATTACATCGTCGCCAGCTCGGGTGCCTCGGGCGAGCTGCCCGCGGGTGATGGAGCAGTGGAAGGCTGGGCGGTGCTGGCCGAAAAAGATGACTATGACGACGTGGGCATGACCAATCTCCCAGTGGGCTATATCGGTGTGGAGCAGATGCGCCAGGCGCTGCAGGACGCCGGTTGGGAGGCGGACCAGATCCACGAGCTGCGCGAGTTCGACCAGGCCAGCCTGCTGGCGGACCTGGACTGGCTGGCGACAAACGCCGACGAGGACGACGTGGTGGTCCTGTACGTGGCGGCCCACGGACGGTACCTGCAGGATGTCATGGAATGGGCGACGTTCTTTCCTGGCGAGTGGGCAGAGATCGCCAGCGACCGCCGCTTGCTGGTCATCGACGCCTGCCAGGCGGCCAACTATACGGGTGTGATCGCAGGGGACCCCGCTCCCTACCTGGCCATCGCCGCCGTGGATGGCGACGAATACGCCTGGAGCGGCCTCGAGGAGGAGGGGTTGCCCATCATCGGTGGGGTGTTCACCCATTACTTCGCGGCTGCCTTTGACGATCTCGGGGCCGACGCCGATGGCAATGGCTTGGTGTCGGCCCAGGAAGCAGCCATCTTGGCCGAGCTGCAACAACGGGCCTACATGCACGACGTAGTCTTTGCCGTGGACGAATTTGTCGAGTCGTATCACGAAATCGGCGCCTATCCTGACCAGGATCCCGAGTTCCCGGACGTCGTGTTGGACGACACCATCGGTGAGCCGCTGTACCTGGAGCTGGAGACCTATCCCTGAATGTCCAAACGCCAAAATGCTCGCGCCGGACCACAGTCCGGCGCTTTGGGGCTCGGGTTGGCGTGGCGTGATCGCAAACTGCTCTCGTAGCACCGGGCTGGTTATAGTGGGGAGGAGGGATGTTCTTGTGTGATGCAACATCGAGGAGGGTTTCTGCCCTGTTGAGTGGTATCCTGCTGGTGCTGGTTCTGGCCGGCTGTGGTGTGCCTACCCCCACGCCAGCGCAGGAGGCAGCGCTGACCACCGGTCCAACCGTGGAGCCTGCGGCCACAGCTGCCCTGACGCTCTCAGCATCGGACACTCCGCTGCCGTCGGACACACCTGTGCCGTCGGCCACGCCCACAGCCACACCCGCCCCATCAGAGACGCCGACGGTGGCCGCGACCCCGACGACAACACCCTCCCCCATGCCCACCCTTACCCCTTCGGCGCCTGACCTCGTGCTGGAAGGCACAGCCGGCTCGGAATTGGCGATCACCTACGTCAAGAATGCCGGGTTCCTGATCGAATCCGGCGACCATAAGATCCTGATCGATGCTTTGTTTGAGGGCTTCGGTCAGCCGCTGGTATCCAGCAGCCTGCGTGCGCGGATGGAGCAGGCTGAGGCACCGTTCGATGGGGTCGACCTGGTGTTGGTCACCCACACCCACGCGGATCACTTTGATCCCGCTATCGTCGGGGCGCATTTGCAGAACAACCCCCGGGCTGCACTGGTTTCGACCGCTCAGGGGGCACGGATCATCCGTCAGACATTCTCTACCTTGGAGGGGCTGGAGGAGCGGGTGCACAGTGTCCATCTGTCGGGGGGGACAAGCCAGGAGTTGGACGTCAACGGTTTCCCCCTCCGGATCTTGGAAATCTCGCACGGCGAAGGGGCAGATGTCCGCAATCATGGGTACGTCTTTGAGATCGGGGGCTACAAGCTGTTCCATACCGGCGACATCGGCGGGCTCGAGTACCTTGAGGGCTACGATCTCCCTGCTGAGCAGATCGACTTTGCCTTCGTTCCCTGGTTCTTTGTGGCAGATCCAGAGAACCATGTGGTGCTGGAAGACATCCAGGCCAGGCACTACGTGCCGATGCACTTTTACTATACCGGCAGCGACCTGGAGAGCATCTGGCGCGACGTCGAGGCTCATTATCCCGAAGCCATCCTGTTCCGCGAGTCGATGCAAAAGCTGGTCGTCCAGCCGGGCCAGCCAGGGGCAGCGGCACCTGTTGGCGATGCACCCACCTCCGCAGCAGCCGCGGGTTATGTGCCTGTGTTCGAGCCAGGCGGGTGCCACTTTGACGTGCCAGCCGGCTATTCTCCAAAGTGCGGGTTCCTGGTTGTGCCCGAAGACCGCAGCCAGCCCGATGGGCCGCAGGTCAAGTTGCACGTCGCCATCTTTGAGAGCGCGAGCCCCGATCCCCTGCCCGACCCGGTTATCTACCTGGCGGGTGGCGGGGGTGCCAACCAGCTTGACATGATTGGACTATACCTGGACAACGGAGGGAACGAGATCCTCGAGACCCGCGACTATATCTTTTACAACCAGCGCGGTGCCCGTTACAACGACCCGTCCCTCAACTGTCCAGGATACACCGATATGCTCTGGGAACTGGCCGGGCAGGAGCTGAGCCTCGAGGAGCGTGAGGGCCTGGAGATCGAGTTCCTGCTTACATGCCACGACGATCTGGTCGCCCAGGGCCATGACCTCTCCCAATACAACAGCGTGGCCAACGCCGCCGACCTCAACGACCTGCGCCTTGCCTTGGGCTACGAGCAGATCAACATCTACGGCACCTCCTATGGCACCAGGCTGGCACTGGAGGCCATGCTCAACCATCCAGAAGGGATCCGCAGTGCCATCATCGATTCCGTCTACCCGCCCCAGGTGCCGATCTATGGCGAGCTGGCAGCCAATGCCAATCGCGCCTTTGAAAAGCTCTTTGCAGACTGCGCTGCCGACGCCGGCTGCGCGCAAGCCCACCCCGATCTTGAGGGCAAGCTGTACCGGAGCGTCGACGAGCTCAACGCCGAGCCCAGGATCTTCACCTTCCGGCCCGGAGAAGTACAGGTGGACGGCGGCGTCCTGCTCGATACGCTCTTTGGCTTCTTTTACTCGGTAGGTGCCATCCCCTATATCCCCCGCGACATCGATATGGTTGCCGCGGGTGACCTGGGCGACCTGGCCCCGGTGTTTCGATCTCGCCTGTACGGGGACACGATCAATTGGGGAGCGCACTATTCCCTGGTCTGCCACGAAGTGATGCCCGCTGGCTCGTACCAAGAGGCCCTGGCATCGGCAGCCAACCTGCCAACCCAGATTGCCGACTATTTCGCCACACCCTTCCGCTTCACGCTCTGCGAGTCTTGGCAGTCCGGGACTGCCGCGCCATCTCAGTACGAGCCGGTGGTCAGCGATATCCCGACGCTGGTACTGGCGGGCTCGTACGATCCCATCACGCCCCCGGCCTACTCAAGGTTGGCTGCCGAGACGCTGAGCAACAGCTTCTACTACGAGTTCCCCGCCCACGGCCACGGTGTCATGCGCACGGGCGGGTGTGGGACCGAGATCGGGCTGGCCTTCCTCGACGACCCCGCCAGCGAGCCGGATAGCTCCTGCATGGATGATCTCGCACCTCCTGACTTCCGTTAGGTCCGCTAGTTGGTGAGTCCAAGATTGGCCACCTGGCCTATGGGAAATTGCCCAGCTGGCCGATACACCGGCTGAGGTTCTGTGGCATACTATGAGCGTACCGCAGGCGTACTGCAGGCGCAATCTGGGACCGGAGGGCGGCGCTTGCTAGGGTTCGCGGCTTGTCCCCTGGGAGTCCGGTAGAAGCAAGGAGGCAAAGATATGAGAACATCCCAAAAGATCGCTGTCCTCGCATTGGCCATGATCCTGGCCTGCGTCCCGCTGGGTTGTGGTTCAGACCAGCCGTCACAGACGCCTGGGAGCCAGGCAACCCAGCCCCATGCAGAGCAGGTAGCAGTTCAGTCCGCCGAGGCGACTCACACGGAGGGGTCAGGGGGTCAACCTGCAAAGGATCCTGGGGTGGAAGTGCCAGCGACCCAGCCCGCAGATACCGCCGCGGCAGAGTCGGCAGCGCCCAGGCAGGAAGCTCGTCCCGGCAACTCCCTGGCAGATCAGCTGTCGGGGCTGAGCCTGGAAGCGTTCTTTGAGGTTTCCTGGCGGGAGCTGAGGCTGAGGAACCCGGAGGGCATCGTCGCCGATGGGCTGGCCGGGGAATTCGGCCTGGCAGGGGACGAACTCACCGACGTCTCAGATGCCTACGTCCGCGAGACCTACGACATGCACGGGACCGTGCTCGAGGTGCTCCGCACCTACGACAGGGAGGAGCTGGCACCAGAGCAGCAGGTCTCGTACGACGTGTACGAGTGGTACCTGGAGGACCGGTTGCGTGAACGGGAGTTCATGTACAATGACTACCCGGCCACGTTCTTCCCTGTGACCGCCGTCCATGAGGACACGATCCACTTTTTCACCGACCTCCATCCCATGGCCAACAGGCAGGACGCGGAGGACTATGTGGCGCGCCTGGAGGGAGTGGATGGTAAGTTCGACGGGCTGATCGAAGGGCTCAAGCTGCGCGAGGAGGCCGGTGTCGTCTCACCCAAGTTCGCCATCCAATGGGCGCTGTACGGCGTGCGCAACATGGCGCAATCCCCTGCAACCCGCACGCCTTTCTACGAGGCCTTTGCCGAGAAGGTGGGTGCCCTGCGGGATGTCGGAGATGCCGACAGGCAGACGCTGCTGGATGCCGCGGAGCAGGCCATCAGTGGTTCGGTGCTGCCGGCCTTCCAGGCCCTGGCCGACTATTTGGCGCACCAGGAATCGATCGCGGGCACGGACGAAGGTCTGTGGCAGTTCGACAATGGCGAGGCGTATTACAACTACCTGCTGCGGCATTATACGACGACGGACTTGACGGCCAGCGAGATCCACGAGCTGGGCAAACGGGAGCTGAAACGGATCCACGCCCAGATGCGCACTATCTTTGACGAGTTGGGCTATCCCCAGGACGAGAGCCTGCCCGAGCTGTTCGATCGCGTGGCCCAGGATGGTGGCAGTGTCGCCGGGGGAAAGGTGATCGAGACCTACGAATCGCTGATCGACAAAGCGGACGCGAACCTGGACGCGGCGTTTGACATTCGTCCCAAAGCCGAGGTCGTCGTCGTCGAGAGTCCCATCAAGGGCATGTACGTGCACGCCTCCCTCGATGGCTCGCGGCCCGGCGCTTTCCACGCCGGCCCCGGTAACACGACCGAAGCCTACTACGCGATGCCCACCCTGGCCTATCACGAGGCCGTGCCGGGGCACCATTTCCAGATCGCCCTGGCCCAGGAATCGGACCTGCCCTCCTTCCGCAACTCGCTTACCTTCCTAGGGTATGCGGAAGGCTGGGCGTTGTACGCCGAGCAACTGGCCTCTGAGCTGGGCTGGTACGACGACGATCCCTACGGAGACCTGGGGCGCTTGCAGGCCGAGGCGTTCCGCGCCGCTAGGTTGGTCGTAGACACCGGCATCCACGTCAAAGGCTGGACCTGGGACGAGGCAGTGGACTATTTTGTCGAGAACACGGGCTACGAGCCGGGCGACAGCGTCGACCCCGATGGCCAGATCTCCCGCTACATCGTCTGGCCCGGCCAGGCTACTTCCTACAAGATCGGCATGATCAAGATGCTGGAACTGCGCCAGCGAGCCATGGATGAACTGGGCGACCGCTTTGATCTGAAAGAGTTCCACACCCTAGTGCTCAGCAGCGGTTCCATGCCCCTCGAGGTGCTTGAGCGCATCGTGGATGACTATATCGCGGCCAAATCAACTTCGTAGACGTTCCTGGGCGACACCGCGTGTCGCTGGGAGGAGTAAGGATGAGACGATTGCAGGTTGGCCTGGTGCTTGTCGTGCTGGTGTTGGCCGCCTCCTGCGGCGGGCAACAGGCCACCGATCTCCTGCAGCCAACGCCAACTCCACAGGTCAAGGACGCGCCCACCTCCCCGCCAACAGTCACGGCCAGCGCACTGCAAGCCACGCCCACGTTGGTGCCTGTTTCCACGCCCATCCCCACCCTCCTGCCCCCGCAGCCAGACGACGCACAGGGCTTTTCAGCTCCAGAGCTCGCGACGCTGGCCAGCCTCCAACAGGTGGACAGCTATCCGCTTTACGTAATGCACTACCAGGCTGGCTATGACCTTGGCGCCTCTGTTTTGGAAGGCGTGGGGCGTTTCGTCGACGCAGATCGGATTGGGCCGGTGCCCTCCTGGGCTTGTTCTCTGTTCGCCGCGCTGGGAGACGAGGAAACCCGGCTCTATGGCCGCAACTTTGACTGGCGGTTCAGCCCCGCCCTCCTGTTGTACACCGATCCCCCCGATGGCTATGCCTCCGTTTCGATGGTGGACATCGAGTACCTGGGATTTGGGAGAGACAGCTTGCCCAGGTTGACGGAATTGTCCCTGGAGGAGCTCCGTGGCTTGCTGGGAGCGCCGCACATCCCCTTCGACGGCATGAACGACCAGGGCCTGTCCGTCGGCATGGCGGCTGTGCCGTCCGGAGGCATGCGCCCCGATCCGGACAAGGAGACCGTCGACTCGCTGGGCGTCATCCGTGAGATGCTGGATCACGCCAGCAACGTGGACGAGGCCGTGGCCATTCTGCAGAGCTACAACATCGACATGGGCGTCGGCCCGCCTCTCCACTACCTCATCGCCGACCGGTCCGGGCGCTCGATCCTGGCCGAGTTCTACCAGGGCGAGATGGTGCCTACCCCCGGCGAGGAGCCATGGCAGCAGGCGACGAATTTCCTACTTGCCTCGATCTCCGGTTTTGTCGAGGGCCAGTGCTGGCGTTACGACGCAATCGGCCGGGCGCTCTCTGCTGCCGCGGGGGAGATCAGCAACCAGGAAGCCATGGACCTCCTGGCCAGTGTGGCAGTGGATGGGACCCAATGGTCGGTCGTATATGGGCTGAGCACCGGCGAGATTGACGTGGTGATGGGGCGGCAATACGACAATCCCCATGCGTTCCAGTTGGGCCTCGAAGGCGAGTCGATGCAGGCTGGCGAACCGGAACCAGGAGGAGCCACCGTTGGTGCGCCGGTCGGCATGGCTCCCACCCTCGACGGCACCCTTTCACCCGCCGAGTGGCGCGATGCATCGGAGGCCGAGCTCGCAGGCGGTGGCAAGTTGTTGCTCATGCAGGACGGCGAGTATCTGTATCTGGGCATTCGCGCCCCATCCAATGGGTTGGGCAGCCTCTGCCTCGATCAGGGCGACGAGGTGGCCATCCTTCACGCTTCTGCAGCCCTGGGCACCGCAGTCTATGAGAAGCAGGGGGATGCCTGGCAGCGATCCCGCAGTTTCTCGTGGACCTGCCGGGACCCCGGTGACACCCAAAAGGCACGGGCTGCCCGGGAGAAGCACCTCCAGCAGGAGGGTTGGCTGGCCAGCCTGGCCGTGATGGGCGATCCCAGCGAGATGGAGTACCAGATTGCCATGCCCGAAGGTTCGCTGCGCCTGGCCGTGACCTATCTCCAGGGGCGGTCTGTGGGCTCGGCCGTCAGGTGGCCAGCCGAACTGGATGACGATTGCCTCAAGCTCCAGTTGATGCAGGGCAACCTGCCCGACAGCGCGCAGTTCCTGCCCGGGACGTGGATGCGTGTCGAGGCGACGGCCGCCGCTGTGCCTGAGACTGCGGCATTGCCATCAGCCGGTGACCAGATGCTGGCCTTCACTTCCGGGCGCAGCGGCAATATGGACATCTATCTTATGGATGCCACCGGAGGTAACCAGCAGCGGCTGACCGAGCACCCACGGGACGACTACTGGCCCACCTGGTCGCCCGACGGCGCTCGTATCGCCTTTGCTTCGGAACGGAGCGGGAACTTTGATATCTACCTGATGGGTGTCCAGGCAGCCCTGGAAGGTGCGGGTGAGGCAGCCCTGCAGCAAATGACCGAAGGCCGGGCCAGCGACCTGGAACCGGCCTGGTCTCCGGACGGCGCTCGTATCGCCTTTATGTCGGACCGCGATGGCAATTGGGAGATCTATACAGTCGACCTCGAGGGTGGCGATGTGCAGCGGCTGACCAACCACGAGGCCGACGACTGGCTACCCGCCTGGTCGCCCGACGGCCAGCAGATCGCGTTTGTGTCCGACCGGGATGGCAACTTTGAGATCTATGTGATGGAGGCTGACGGGGACGATGTGCGTCGACTGACCGAGGACAGTGCGACCGACTCCTACCCGGCCTGGTCACCGGATGGCAAACAGATCAGCTTTGTTTCCAACCGGAGCGGCCATGCGGAACTGTACCTGATGTCCCTCCCTGATGGCTCGACCGGTGGCGCGGATGGCTTGCGGCAACTGACCCACGATGGGGCAACCGTGTGGGTCTCTGCCTGGTCTCCTGACGGTCGCCACATTGCATTCACGTCTGACCGGGACGGCAACCGCGAGATCTATAGGATGGCTGTCCCTGCCGTGCCGGAGGGCGCTGCAGCAAGCCCGCCGGATCTGCTGCGGCTGACCGATAACCGCTTCTTGGATGGCACACCTGCCTGGCGGACTGTGCTGGTGACGCCGCCGTGAGATTTGCCGCCATCGCTCAGGGTTCGATTTGATGATAGAGGGGGTAGCGCCATGATCCTTCGCCGATGTGCAGCCGTTGCGCTGCTGCTAACGACAGTTCTGGCCCTGGTCGCCGCTTGTGGGGCCGCAGAGCCCACGGCTACGCTAGTAGCTGCTACAGAGGTCCTGGCAACCGCCACACCGATCCCGGCGACGGATACGCCTTTGCCTCCCGAGCCGATGGCTGTGCTGCCAACCGAACCGCCGGCGCCCACCGCCACGGCCGCGCTCCCCACCGATACCCTAGCGCCACCGCCGGCCGTGGTGCCAGAGGATGCCTCACCGCAAGCGCCATTCACCGACAGCGGCCAGCGCCTGGGCGCGGGGCGCAGCGGGCGGGTAGCGCTTGGCGATCTGGATGGGGACCGGGATCTGGATGCCTTTGTTGCGAATTGGAGTCCGGGTGTCAGCAGTGCGGTGTGGATCAACGACGGCTGGGGCGCCTTTGAGAGCACCGGACAGAGCCTCGGATATGGCCACCTCGTGAGACTGGGAGATTTGGACGGCGATGGCGACCTGGACGCATTCGTTACCGGTTGGAGTGATCCGGCCACTGTGTGGCTGAACGAAGGGTCTGGGACGTTCACCAACAGCGGGCAGAGGTTTGACGAAGGTAGCGCCTTTGGTGTCGGCCTGGGAGATCTGGACGGAGATGGCGATCTCGATGCTTTCCTTGCACAGGAGGAGGCCGACGAGGTATGGCTGAACGGTGGGGTTGGCATCTTTCAGGATAGTGGTCAGAGCCTGGGAGCTGCCATCACAGCCGACGTGGCCCTGGGGGATTTGGACGGCGATGGTGACCTGGATGCGCTGGCCTGTGGTTGGGGTGGTCCGGCCAAGGTGTGGCTCAACGACGGCTTGGGCGCCTTTGCCGACAGTGGCCATGACCTGACCTCTGCGGAGGTCCACGTCCACGGCGTCGATCTGGGCGACGTGGATGGCGATGGCGACCTTGACGCTGTCCTGGCCATTGCCGGCAGCCAACCCAACCAGGTCTGGCTCAACGATGGAGTGGGCGTGTTCAGCGATAGCGGGCAAGAGCTGCGCAGCGATCTGACCCACGACGTCACCCTGGAGGATCTGGACGGCGACGGCGACCTCGACGCCCTGATGGCCATCGCTGCCTATTCGCAGGGGTACAACAAGGTATGGCTCAACGATGGACAGGGCGTCTTTGCCGACAGCGGCCTATCCCTGGGGGACCAGCCCAGCTACGGCATTGCGCTCGGGGATTTGGATGCGGACACCGACCTCGATGCTTTCATCACCCATGGCGACCTGTCGGGAGGTAGCGGTGACGGGCTGCCCAACGAGGTGTGGCTCAACGGTTTGGCAAAAACTGCTGTGGCTGTCGCCGGCGGTGGCGAGATCGCCTTCTACTCCGAGCGGGACGGCGACGCCGAGATCTACCTCATGAACGACGACGGCAGCAACCAACGCCCTCTGACCGACAACGACGTCGATGACGTGTGTCCTGCCTGGTCCCCGGACGGGACCCAGCTCCTGTTTGTGACCGCTCGTCACGATCCGAACCCCGGTAGCTGCTTCCCCGAGTGCCGCTACGAAATCTATGTCATGAACGCCGATGGCACGGACCAGCGGCGTCTGACCGAGGATGCTGCCAACGACTTCCATCCCATCTGGTCGCCCGACGGCGCACAGATCGCCTTTGTCTCTGACCGCGACGGCAACAACGAAATCTATGTCATGGATGCTGACGGGGGGAACCCCAGGCGCCTGACCGACGAACCGGCTGCCGATATGCGCCCTTTTTGGTCGCCCGATGGTACGCAGATCGTGTTTAATTCGGAGCGGGACGGCAACTGGGAGATCTACCTCATGGACGCCGATGGGAGCAACCAGCGGCGCTTGACAGAAGGCTCGGAATGGGAACTGTTCCCGGCCTGGTCGCCTGATGGGACCGAGATCGCGTATTTCATGGCACCCTCTGGCTCCGGAAGGCCGGATGTGTACGTGATGGCTGCCCCCAGTGGGACAGGCACTTCGGTGCCCAATGCCAGGCAGTTGACCAACCACCCTCGGGTCGACGAGGATCCCGCCTGGTCGCCGGATGGCACGCAGATCGCCTTCCAGTCGAGCCGGGACGGAAACTTTGAAATCTATGTCATGGAGGCCGACGGCAGCAACCAGCGCAGGCTGACCGATGACCCGGGCGGCGACTATTGGCCTGCCTGGCGTCCTTCGCCAGCCTCTGCAGCCGTGGAGCAGAGGCCGGGCGTGCTGCAGATGCTTACCGTCTACGATAACACCAGTGTGCGGCCCGGGCTGGTAGCCGACTGGGGCTTTGGCGCCTGGCTTGAGTATGAGGGCCACGTGGTGCTCTTTGATACTGGCGGCAATGGCCGCATTCTTCTGGGCAATATGGAAGAGCTGGGACTGGATCCGGCGCGGATCGAGATTGTGGTGCTCTCCCACGCTCATGGGGACCACATCGGGGGCCTGGAGGCATTGCTGCGCACCGGTGTGGAGCCTGTGGTATACGTGCCCGCCTCGCTGCCCGCCGCGTTCAAGGAGGAAGTGCGCGCCCAAACCGAGTTGGTGGAGGTGACCGACCCGATCGAGATCCTGCCCGGGATCCACTCGACCGGTGAATTCCGGGCCGGGGTCCGCGAGCAGGGGCTGATCGTCGAGACTTCGGAGGGGATCGTGGTGATCACCGGCTGCGCCCATCCGGGCATCACCAGGATGGTGGAGACGGCGCACAGGATCGTGGAGGAGGACATTGCCCTGGTGGTGGGTGGGTTCCATCTGGCAGAACAAAGTGAGAGCACGGTGCGGCGCATCGTCGCCGATTTCCGCGAGATGGGCGTCGAGATGGTCTCGCCGACCCATTGCACCGGGCCGGATGCCATCGCGGTGTTTGCCGAGGAATATGGCGACGGCTACGTCGAAGGCGGTGTGGGCCAGGTGTATCTGGTCGGATCGCCGGAGGACACGCAGTAGCATCTGGTGAGGGGTACCATGGCCGTTCGGCCTCGGCTGCGAGTTGTTCTTCTCTCGGTTGTCTTGCTTCTGGCGGTGGGATGTGCCGCATTGGGCCCCGCGCCAGAAGCCTCACCCTACTGGCCCACCGACGCCTGGCGGATCGCTACGCCCGAGGAGCAGGGGATGGACTCGGAGCGGCTGGCAGACATGCTGGCCTCCATCGAGGCCCACGAGCACAACATAGACGCCGTGCTCGTGGTGAGGAATGGCTACCTGGTGGCCGAGGCCTACCTGAACCCCCATGGGCCGGACGACAAACACAAAGTCTATTCGTGCACCAAGAGCGTGATCTCGACGCTGGTGGGCATCGCCATCGATCAGGGCTACATCGAGGGCGTGGACCAGCCGGTACTGTCTTTCTTCCCGGACCGTACAGCCGCCAATCTGGATGCGCGCAAGGAGGCCATGACCCTGGAGCACCTGCTGACTATGTCCACCGGCCTGGATTGTCGCGACTCTTACCTCTATCGCTGGCAGGGACTGCGGGAGATGGAGGGGAGCGAGGACTGGGTACAGCACGTGCTGGACCTGCCCATGGTGGCAGGGCCGGGGACCCAGTTCGGGTACTGCAACGGTGCGTCCTTCCTTCTCTCGGCCATTGTCCAGGAGGCCACCGGCAAGAATGCCAATCTGTTTGCCAGGGAGCATCTCTTTGCTCCCCTGGGCATCTCGGACGCACGCTGGTTGTCCGGCTTGCAGGGCATCACCATTGGCTGGAGTGACCTGTACCTGAGGCCCCGGGACATGGCCAAGATCGGCTACCTCTATCTCAACGGGGGGAGGTGGGAAGGCCAGCAGGTGGTACCAGCGGCTTGGGTGGAAGCCTCAACACGCAAGCACATTGCGGCGACGCTGCAGGATGGCTACGGCTACCAGTGGTGGGTTACAGACAATGGGGTCTATATGGCCTTGGGCTACGCTGGACAGTTTATCTTTGTCGTGCCGGAGGTGAACCTGGTGGTGGTCTTTGCCAGTGCCTTGCCCGAGCGTGACTTTTACGTGCCCCAACGGCTGCTGGAAGACTATATCATCCCCGCTGCGCGCTCCGCAAACCCCCTGCCACAGAACCCCGAAGGCGTGGCGCGGCTGGAGGCCCGGATCGAAGCCCTGGCCCTGCCGTGAGGGCTCTGGAAGAAAGCCAGGAACTTGGCGCAACCCAGTTGGCGCTTGCGGATGCGGGCAGAATTCCGCTGTCGCGTACTTGGCTGTCAGAACCTCCGCTCAGCCTTCCCAGATGGGCGGCTGCTCACTCGGCATAGTTCTTCAGGATCATCGGTAGATACTGCAGGTATGTCATCACCGAAGGGCGTTTGATCACCAACGAGACATTGTCCACATACATCCCCGTCCGACCTCCGGCCGTGTCGTTGTGTACGCCAAAGTGCAGCTTGATCATCTGGCCCGCATAGCCGGTCAGATCGAACGTATGCTGCTGCCATTGCTGGGTATTGGAGAGTTGCCAGAACAGCACGTCGATGATGGCGCCGGTGTCTGGATCCAGCAGGAGTAGGTACTGGGCATCGCCGGCGGCGTTGGCGTCCTGCGCCAGCACCTGGTCCTGGCTGGCCTGCACTGCCTCGCCCGAGATCGGATAGACGTAGCACTGCAGCGTGGCGCTGATGGCGTCCGCCGGAATGGTCACCTCCTGCCGTGCTGAGGAATAGCCAGCGTAGACGTTCGGCCTGTTGTCCACACCGACGCGCATGGACCACGCGCCGTCAAATGCCACACGCTGCGAGTATGCGGCCAGCCAGGCAGTCAGTGGGATCTCCCAGCCGCTATCGAGCTCGAAACCTCCGTTGACCAGGATATCCTGGGCGGGCGTGGTATAGCGCCAGACCCCGTCGCCGGCTGCGCGGTACTCGGCGCCTGAGGCCACGTACACGCCACCCTGTCGATCCACGACCACCTCGTAGAGCGCTGGTTTGTCCGGCGCTGAGCCCACGGCGGTCCATCGGAAACCCCCGTCGACCGAGCGGTAGAGCTGATCCTCGTACGTCTGGTACACGGTACGATCGATGGCAAAGTAGGGCGAGAATGTGATAGAGCGCGCCTCGGCGTACGGCAGCCCCATGCCAATGCTCTCCCAATGGACGCCTCCATCTACGGAGCGGAGAAAGCTGTAGTGATGCCCTGCCACTGGGTCGTACCAGCTCACAGCGGCCAGCAGAGTCCCGTCCTGGGCATAGTTGGGGGAAACAGCAAAGGCATCCACGCCTGCATCCATGATCGAACTCGACGCTGCCGGCTCCCAGGTGGTCGCCCCGGGTGGCAGGCGCCAGAACCCCTCGCCCCCGGCGGCAAAGATGGTGCTGTCAGAGGGGTAGTGGGGTGGCAGGGCGACCTGGTTGACGGGCTGATTGGTGCCGGAAGGCCACTCGCCCATCATCGACCAGGTATCGCCCCCATCGTACGAACCCCAGATCCAGCCGCCGACCGCCGCGAATACCGTCTGGTCGGCAGCGTACTGCGGCGACATGGCCAGCGCATTGCGGTACACGTATTGGCCCCCGTGGACCGATTCCCAACTCGCGCCGCCGTTGGTCGAGCGGGAGATGCCCGCGCCGATCGTTTGGGTGTTGGCCAGGGCTGCGTACATTGTGCCATTGGCGGGCCAATTCGGCAGGATAGCGACGTCTGTAAAGCGGCTGATCTCCGCTTCCTGCAGGCCCAGCGGGGACCAACTCCCACCACCGTCGTCGCTGCCATAGATGCCGTATTGGTAAGCGCCCGCCACCAGGGAGCGCTGGTCTGCCGCCAGTGCCAGGGGCTCGGTGGAGAGGGCCGTCATCCCCGGCGCCAGCGCCCAAGTGTCGCCCCCGTCGGCCGTCCGGTACACACCTTCTCCCCCCCCGATCAACATGACAGGATGGGCCGGCCAGCCCGGCGAGATGGCCAGCGCCCGGATCGGCGGGCCGGCGTAACTGGGCATGTGGCTCCAGGTCATCCCTCCATTGTCCGAGCGGTACAGGCCTTCGGTGGTAGCCGTAAAGAGCGTCTGGTCGGTTCCAAAGGCGGGGGAGATGGCCAGCGGGCAGACGGCCGGGGCCTCCACGGGCAGGGTAACGCTGAACCAGGTTGTGCCCCGGTCGTGGGAGACATACAGTGCGTCGCTGCCGGCAAAGATGGTGCCATCGGTGCCAAACTCGGGCGAGATGGCGAGGGAGCAGATTCCCCGCGTCAGCACCGGTGTCCAACTGGCGGCTTCGTCAGTCGTACGCAGCAGCTGGCCGGTCCCGTCAGGAAAACCAACGGCAAAGGCTGTCGCGTCGGAAGCAAAGTCAGGCGAGTAGGCGATCTCGTCTACAGGTCCCAGGCTACCGTCCACTGTCCAGTTGCGCCCGCCATCGCGGCTTACGTACAGGCCGCCCCAGGGACTGCCACCCATCAGGTGGCCGCTCGTGGCATAGTCGGGGGCGACGGCTACCTTGGTGATCGAACCAGGCCAGCCCGTAAAGGCGCGGTAGACCTGCTGCCATCCCCCTCCGCCGTTGGTGGACTTGAACAATCCGCCCCAGGTGCCAGCAAAGACGGTCTGGTCAGTGGCGAAATTCGGTGAGAAGGCGTAATCATAGATGGCCGTGGAAGACCCAATGACTTCAATGTCCATGGTGGCCGGTTGCCAGGTCTGGCCCTCGTCGTCAGATCGAAAGATGCCCAGGCCCCAGGCGGTCCCATGCCTGCCCATGGTCCCTGTGCCGGTCAGCGCCACGCCGTCGTTGGCAAAATCGGGGGAGATTGCCAGGGCATCGGCGCGACCGCCCCGTGGCCCGGTGGACTCCCAGGTGCCCGGTTCCGCCGGGCCGCCCTGGGTTACCTCCAGTTGCCACAGGCCGGCGTCGGTGCCTGCATAGAGGGTGAGCGAACCGCTCGGCCGGCTGTCCAGCGCGAACACGTTTTGATGGTGCCACAGGAAACCGGGCCGTTCCCACGTCCCTCCCCCGTCGGTGGAGCGGTAGATCGCACCCTCTTCCATTTCGTGCCCATAGTAGACCCCGGCCAGGATGCTCCCGTCGTAGGCGAAAGTGAGGGCAGAGATCGTGAGTGGTGCATCCCCGGCCCAGGCGGGGATGCCCGTGTCCAGGATTTGCCAGGTGTCCCCGCCGTCGGTCGAGCGGTAGATGTCACAGGGGACGGCCGGGCTCTCTCTTGCGGCGACGTAGATGGTCTGGCTGGCACCGTAGGCCGGCGATAGGGCTAGGGCGGTGACCGCCTGGCTTAGCACCTGGGTCCAGGAACCTCCGGCGTCGCTGGAGCGCTGCAATCCGGCATCGCCGGTACCCGCAAAAAGGGTCTGGTCCGTGGCATAGTTGGGCGAAGGGGCGATGATCTCCGCGTGCACCGACGGCGCCAGGGACGTCCATATCTCCCCACCGTCGTACGAGGCATAGATGCCCAGTGCAGAAGCGTTGGTAAAGGCCGAGGCCCAGACGGATCGGTCCAGCCGAAAGTTTGGAGAGATGGCCAGCCCCTTGTAGACAAGACCACTCACGGCTTCCTCCCAGTTGTAGCCGCCGTCCATGGAGCGGTAGATGCCGCCGTCATAGTAGCCGTGCTGGCCGATGGTACCCGCGCTGGCAAAGGCGGTCTGGTCGTCCACGAACTCGGGTGAGAAGGCCACCGTGTTTACCCGGTCCAGGCGCCCGGAGACGTCGTGCCAGGTCTGGCCGCTGTCGGTGGTGAGTTGCAGGTTGCCGTCATACTCCCCGATCACGCTGGAGTCGAAGCGCAGGTGGTCAAAATAGGTCGTGCCGACGAGCCAGGTGTCGGATGCCCCGGGGGCGATGTCCAGTGCTCGAACTGTCAGGCGGGGCATGCCATCGTTAGCCTGGGACCAGTGTTCACCCCGGTTGTAGGAGCGGTAGATCCCGGAGCTGGTCCCGGCGTAAGCGGCTGGGTCCCAGATCCCTTCGGGTGCCATGGCCAGGGCATAGACCGAACCTCCGACGAACCCCTGGAAGTTGCTGTTGCTTGGGTCGTGCCAGTCCGCTGCCTCCCAGGTCGCACCGCCGTCCACCGAACGGTAGGGACCGGGATCCGCCGAGCTGGCGGCCATGATGACCTGGTCGGCGGTGCTGAACGAAGGAGAGAAGAGCAGCGTGTGCTTGCCGCCTGGATCCAGGGTGAGGGTGTCCGGGGTCCACGTGGATCCACCGTCGGTAGAGATCTGCAGTTGGCCGTCGACGGCGTTCACGGCGAGCAGCATCTGGTCGCTGGCATAATTGGGTGAAATGGCAAAGGTGCTCAGGTCACCGCTCAGGCCGGTGGGAGCCCAATTCGTTCCGCTGTCGGTGGATTTGTACAGCCCGTCGCCGGGTACGAGGGCAAAGAGGGTCAGATCGGTGGAATAGACCGGCGAAAAGGCCAGTTCCGCCACGTGATGGTCGCTGAACCAGCCGCTGGCCTCGACAAAGGTGTCTCCGCCGTCGGTAGAGAGGTAGGTCTGGGCGCCGCCCAGGACGTAGAGCGTTTCGTCGTTCCCATAGTTGGGGGAGATACTCAGCAAGGGCGGGTCCGGCAGGTCGCCCCAGGCGGGCGTCACCTCCCACCAGGACTCCCCCTCGTCGGTAGAGCGGAAGACGTTGTAGCTGACGGTCCACACCCCCTGGGTGGCAAAGACCGTCATGTCGTCGGCGTAGGCGGGCGAGATGGCCAGGTCGATGACGCTCCAGGGATCCGCGTTGAGGCGTTCCCAGGACTGCCCCCAATTGATGGTGCGGTAGACCCCGTCGGCTCGCAATCCGGCGAACACGGTGTGGTCGAGAGCATAGTTGGGCGACATGGCGAGGGACGTCACGCTGTCCCCCCTGGGACCATCCACTGCCTGCCACATATCTTCCTGTGGCGAGCCAGATGGCCCGCTGTCCGCCCATCCATTCCTGCCGGGGGGCAGCCCCAGCAGGGCGATCAGGCACACGATGCCAAGGAGATAGCGCTTCATGGCTTCACCTCCCGCCGTGCCCACGGCATATGGTGCGCGTGGCACAAAGCAAACCGCCCGCCACACCGCTCGGCCTAGTTCAGGGCAGAGTCTCGACGGTGGACGGGCTGCACAAGGCAACGCCTGTCGTCATGCGTTCAAAGGTGACCGCGCGGTCTGGATGCGTTTTTAAATCTGTCCAGTATATTGTAGCCGAACATGGAGCAAAAGTCAATC
>Ga0180437_10004261_pt1 | contig 20486 bp, 21 predicted proteins | sample SS_ome_4_FD_132410 | JGI IMG/M metagenome (GOLD analysis project Ga0180437, IMG submission 132410) | Hypersaline lake sediment archaeal communities from the Salton Sea, California, USA - SS_3_D_1 metaG | ecosystem: Environmental > Aquatic > Non-marine Saline and Alkaline > Hypersaline >... | reverse complement strand
TCCTCGCCGTGCTGGCAGCCGCGTGGGTCATCATGCTGATCGTGACCAAGGTCGCGCGCTATGTGAGCGAGGCAGCACTGATCCGCATGGTGGGCGAATACGAGGACACAGGCGAGCGGCTGAAGGTGTGGCAGGGCCTGCGGCTGGGCCTGTCGCGCACAGCCTGGCGCCTCTTCCTCATCGACCTGGCCATCGACATCCCGGTGATCCTGGCCTTTCTGCTGCTGTTCGCCCTGGCGTTCATCCCCCTGGTGTTCGGCATCGGGGGCAGCACACCCGCCACGGTCATCTTTGGTTCGCTGCTCACCGGTGGCCTCTTTGCGGCCGGCGTCGGGCTGGCCATCGTCGCTGGCACCCTGCTATCGGTGCTGAAACGCTTCTTCCGGCAGGCGTGCGCCCTGGAGAGCCTGGGCGTCATCGCTTCGATCCGCCGCGGCTGGGCCGTCGTCAGGCGCAAGCCGGTCGACGTGCTGGTGATGTGGCTCATCATGCTGGGCATCGCGCTCGGCTGGGGCCTTGTCATCGCCCTCAGTTTCCTGGTGCTGTTCCCCCTCCTGCTCGTGTTCATCGTCCTGGGGGGCGTGGCCGGCGCGCTGCCAGCCTACCTGGTCTTTCTGCTGACCAGCCTGGTCACCGAAGGCGCGCTGCCGGTGCTCCTGGCGGTCGTGGTCGGGCTGCCCATCTTCCTCCTGGTGATGCTGGCCCCGTGGTGGTGTCTCGGTGGGCTGATGGAGGTTTTCAAGTCCAGCGCCTGGACGCTGACCTATCGCGAGCTGCGCGCCGTAGAGGATGCACAGCCAGAGCAGGCGCCTGCGGTGGACGCCGCAAGTCTCGGCGCGGCGCCTGCCACCTAGTCGGGGCAGTCCCTATGCCGGGACCTCGCTGATATCCAAAGAATACACAATGGCCCCTGTGGATGGACCTGCCATCCACAGGGGCTTTTCGTGCCGACATTGCGTGTTCTTGACCACTCAAGATGATCCCTTCATTGCGCCTTGCTGTCTGCTCGCTTCACCAGCCCAATATCGGCGAGCAGAGCCGCAGCAGGATTCACTTCCATCCACCTGGGTTCAGTTGTGGTTGCTCAGAGCGCGGCCTATGGCCGTTATGGCCTCGACCGTCAGGGGGACGGAAGTGTTATACCACATGGACGGCGTTGACCCTGGTGAATGCCATGCAGTGTACTGTACTGCCGCACATCACTGCCAGCGTATGCATCAACGACGACGCTGGCCCAGAGGCCGGTTGCACAACCTCTCGGGCCAAGTGTCCCGAGAGGAACGCGGGGACAATGCCGGCGCCGCGGGAAGCAGGAAAAGGCATCTGCTTCCCATTACAGGTCCTGGGCCGCGACGCGCAGCGGTGGCTGCGGTGACCAACGGCCGCTTCGACGGCTCGACTCAACCCTGACCCCTAGCGGGCCTGCGATAGAGCCTGGAAGCACCGGGGTGCTCCGGCCAGTTCAGGACAGTGATATCTGCAGGCCGCTCGCCTTCCTCATGGGCTCCCCATCCCAATAATTCGGATGAGAAGACCCCTCTCCAAACTCACTGTTTTCTTTGGAAGAATTCAACCTAACTCTTGATGCGCCCCGGGAGAGAATGTGCTAGAATGAGGCAGCGCCGGGGATGAACCCGGTAGACGGACGGTGTGCAAGCGCCGATCCCAAGAGTGCAACCAAGAGGAGTCTGACCTGACATGAAGACAATCAATGTGCTGCTCGTGCTCACGTTCATCGCTGCGCTGATCGCCGGCTGTCAAGGCACGCAAGCGGAACCGACAGCAACGGCCGTGCCTACCGCAGAACCCACCGCCACGGCCATGCCTACTGTTGAACCAACCACGGAGCCAACAGCCCCTGCGCCAACCGCGGAACCGGAATCGGCCGGCGATGTGACCTCGTACCCCTGGCTGTGGACCTCGTTCACCAACCCGGTGGAGCAGTTCGACGTGGAGGCCCCCGAGAACTACGTAATAACCTTCAACGATGACGGCACGGTCAACATCAAGGCCGACTGCAACAATGCCTCCGGCAGCTACGCGGTAGACGGGGGAGGGCTCACGATTGAGGTCGGGCCCATGACCATGGCCGCCTGCCCGCCCGACTCGCGCAGCGACCAGTTCGTAAAGTATCTGGGCTTTGCCGCCCGCTACTTCTTTGAGGACGCGGAGCTGTACATTGACCTCCTGGCCGATGGCGGCACGATGCGTTTTGCGCCCCAAGGCGAAGCCCAAATGGCGGCTGACGCGGCAGCCGAGGCCGCCGCACTGCAAGCCATGGTTGCCGGGGTTATGGCGAACCCGTGGAAATGGACCTCCCTCAGCAGCACTGACGAGACGATCACGGTCGAGGATCCCGCCAGCTACATGGTCACCTTCAGGGAAGACGGTACGGTCGAAATCAAGGCCGACTGCAACGACGCCTCCGGCACGTACACCCTCGACGGCACGAACGTCACCATTGAGATCGGACCTGCCACGCTGGTGGCCTGCCCGGGCGATTCGCGCAGCGAGCAGTTCCTGCAACTGCTGGGCGACGCGGACCAATTGGTTCCCGTCGGGGGCCAGCTTTACATCGCCTTGAAGACCGAAGGCAGCACGATGTTCCTGGACGCTGTGATCACCACGGTCGTCGATCTGTGCGGCGAGCAGGCGCTGGCAATCAACACCATCGAAGACACGCTGGCCCCTGAGATCAGCGCCCAGCTCGACCAGGGACTGGTGAGCCTGGTGCAGGGCGGGGCATGGCCCGGGCCAGGCGCTTCGATGCTGATCATCACGCCGGAGGGACGTTACTTCAAGTCAACCGGCGTTTCCGACGTGACCGCCTGCGATCCGCTGCCGGCCGATTCCCCCTTCCAGATCGGCAGCAACACAAAGATGATGACCTCCGCCATCCTCTTCCAGCTCCAGGAGGAAGGGGTGCTTTCCACCACCGATCTTCTGAGCAAGTGGCTCCCTGATCTGGCGGCCCAGTTGCCCTACGGCGACCAGATCACCATCGACATGATGCTGACCCACACCAGCGGCCTGCACGATTACTTCGACGTGCCGACCGAGGACGGCGCCACCATCGAGGATGGCGCCGAGGACAAGGCCATGCTCACCCGCGCCTTCACGCCAGAAGAACTGGTGACCCTGGTTGCCGACTCCGGTCTCAGCTACTTCGAGCCTGGTGCGGAAGGGGAATGGTACTACAGCAACACCGGTTACATGTTGCTCGGCCTTATCATCGAACAGGCCACCGGCAAATCGTACCAAGAAAACCTGACGGAGCGCATCTTCGAACCTCTGGGCCTGGAGCAGACCTACCTGCAAGCGGGCCAGCCGGAACCGGGGACGCTGCCGCAGGCGTACTACAAGTCGCCCTTTGACTTCACCACGAGCGAATGGAACGCCAGCCAGGGGTGGTCGGCCGGCGCCGTGGTCTCCACACCCGACGAGTTCGCGGTCTTCCTGAAGGCCCTGTTTACCGGCCAGCTCTTCACGCAGCCCGAAACGCTCGAGCTGATGCAGCAAGCCCCCGCGGAAGTCGTAGACCCTCTCGGTCCGGGCACTGTCTATGGACACGGCATGCTCAATAATAACGGCGTGCTGGGCCACGGCGGCCAGACGCTGGGCTTCCAGAGCGATGGAGGATACATCCCGGACAAGGATGTGACGATCGTGATGTGGAGCAACGCAGCCGAGAGCAATGTCAGTCGCCTCATCGTGCCGGGCATCGCCACCAACGTGTCGGGATCTGAGTAAGCCGGGCAGGCGCGCAACCGGCACTGCCACGCTACGGGCCGCTGGTCGAGTGCTTAGCCCAGCCGCTGGAGGACCTCGACGTCGAGTTCGACATGGATTGCGGCTACGTGGTTGTGCCCGAGCTGCGTAACGGCGAGGATGGCCAGGAAGTCAAGCTTGGTATCACCCGACTCAATTCAGGCAAGGGTGCGGCCGCTTCGCTGCTGTTCACGCTGGTCGGCGGCCCGGTACAGGCGGAAATCAGTTCCGAGACGATTTCAAGGCACACGGGATCAACTTTGACGCCTACAACAGCGTGGAGAACGCGGCCGACGTCAATGCCGTGCGCGAGGCGCTGGGCTACGACCAGATCGTCTACTACGGCCCCTCCTATGGTTCGCAGCTCGGCCAGCATGTCATGCGCTACTTCCCTGAGATCCTGGAAGCGGTGGTGCTGGATGGCGCCAACGCGCTGTCGCGCAAGAGCTGGGTCGAGGACCGGGCGCTGGAAGCCCAGTGGGGCATCGACAACCTGACTGCGATGTGTGAGGCGGACGAGCAGTGCGCGGCAGCCTACGACGTCCCGGCCCTGGTGGACGCGGCGCTGGCCCTGTTCGACAACGGCCCGCTGCCGTATACCTACACCGATCCGGCCGACCCATCGCTGACTGTACCAGTCGAGGTCACCGCGCAGGATATGGTGAACTTCATCTACGGACGGCAGGGCGATATGATCGGGGTGGTGAGCCTGCCGGCAACGTTGCAGCAGTTGACAGAGGGTGGGACTGAAGTGATCGCGGAGCTTTTGGGCACTATCGAGGCCAGCACCCTTCTTGCCAGTCGTAACGCCCCCCCCAGCGCCATGGCGCTGCTCATGCACATGGCTGTCGTCTGTTCGGACGATCCGGTGCACTCAACGGACGAAGTTGTCTTTAACGGGGTTGGCGCCTATGCGACGCTCTTCGGCCAGATGGAAGCCGAACAATACGTCCAGTTCTGTTCGCTCATCGACGTGCAGGAGCTGCCGGACTCGACCGACGTCAACGTGTCGACGGACGTTCCCGTGTTGTTGCTGAGCGGGGACCTGGACGTCGCAACGCCGACATTCCGCAGCCAGTTGTTGGCCGATGCACTGCCAAATGCCACACTGGTCATCTTCCCTGGACGCACCCACGTCCAGATAGCAAGTGCCAACCTATGTGCCGCGGATGTGATGACGCAGTTCGTCCTCGATCCGGCGGCCAGCCTGGATACGAGCTGCACGGAGACGAGTCCGCTGCTGGGGTTTATACTTCCCGATGGCACCACGAGCACGGACGGGTAGCCCTGTTCTCAGCCAGCCAGGAACAAGCCTGAGTCGGCGGTGAATGCCATCTGGCATTCACCGCCGATCTGGTGCCGCAGTCTGTGCTTCCGAACGAACCCCTGGTTCCATTTGGGCAAGGTGCGCATGGACGGTGCCTGCCCGAGTCTACGCCGGAACGTGGCTCCCTTGCCCGGCAGCTTGCCAGATGTCGACAAGATGGTCCTTTCATTGCACTTTGCTGCCTGCTCGCTTTGCCAGGGCAATCTCGGTGCGCAGAGCCGCAGCAGGATTCATTTTCAGCCGTAGTAGTTGGGTTCAGTCCTGGTTGCTCAGGGCGCGGCCTATCGCCGCAATTGCCTCTGCCGTCAGGGGTATGAGTGTGGTATATGATAAAGAGGGGACTGACCCTGGACAATGCCCTGAACATCACACCCCACATTTCCATCAACGACGACGCCGGCCTCTGGGCCGGTCGCACAACCGCACGGGTGAGGACGCCTGTCCACCACGGACTGGACCGCTGACGCGCATCTGAAGCGGGCAGCAGAAACCGGCTGCACGTTGCAGGTCATGGGCCACGACGCGCAGCGGTGGTCACTGTCACCCTTGATCGGACTGAAGAGAATATGATTTCGTTCCTGTAACCAAGAAATGGCCTGTACGATGAAAAGGCCGGGGCTTGGAGTTTCATTCCAAGCCCCGGCTTGAATTATAGTCTCGAGCTAGGCAGCCCTATCGAGTTGTGCAGCAGCCAATTGATGTCGACCAAGCACGCTCGTAACCAGACGCCGGTCGCTATGTCTGATATAATACTTCTGTCCCAGTTGTCTGTGGCCCTGATGTGCTCAGTGTAACGATACTCTGTTCCGTTGACCTGGGAGCGATTGGCCTCTGTTTCATTACATACATTGGGGTGAGACAGAGGCTTGCTTAATCTCTGTCCACTGGTTCGTGCGCTGGCTATGGCACAATGGAATTGCTGAGGAATTGCTGGAATTGCTCTCGGACTAGACTTATGATAGAATAGAATGTGGCGTCATCGGTGGCCTCAGTTCTGCTAAGGTCTGAGGTTAATTGAGGAGGAGTGAGGTGGTCGCTCGTAGGCCGATCGCTTGGTCTGGGTGCATCCGTGAAGGGGTGCCTGGACCGCCATCGGCCTCTTTTGGTTCGCAAACCCGGCGGAGCCAGTGGAAGTGCGTCTAATTTGGAAAGAGTGGGGGTTACACCACAAATAGTCTACTTTGGGAGGTCTCTCCTTCGCGCACGAACAAAGCAATCTTGGAGGAAACTCATGAAAGCGATTGTGTACACAGAATACGGGCCACCGGATGTTCTTCAACTCAAAGAGGTAGAAAAACCTGCTCCCAAGGACGATGAGGTACTCATACGGATACATGCGACATCGGTGAATTTCGGGGATATTGCGGCCCGAAATTACGGGAATATCTCCCATCGTGACTTCTTCATGCCCTTGCCCTTCTACCTGATTGGCGGGCTTCAATTTGGTTTCAGTAAACCAAGAAACACAATCCTGGGAAATGAGCTAGCCGGGGAAATTGAAGCGGTCGGCAAGGATGTTACTTCTTTCAAAACCGGCGATCAGGTCTTTGGATATCCCGGGCCACAGATGCGGTGCCACGCGGAGTATCGATGCTTGCCGGAAGATGGGCCTCTCGGTATGAAACCGGCCAACATGAGCTATGAGGAAGCTGCTGTTGTCCCCTATAGCGCCCTGATGGCGATCGATCTACTCCGAAAGGTCGGTATCCAGAGCGGTCAACAGGTGCTCATCAATGGGGCTAGCGGGGGGATAGGTTCGGGAGTGTTACAGCTTGCCAAGCACTATGGGGCGGAAGTTACAGCGGTGTGCAGTACCCCAAGGATGGAATTTGTGAAGGCTCTCGGAGCGGACAAGGTCATTGATTACACCAAAGAGGATTTCACCCAGACTGGAGAGACCTACGATCTGATTGTTGACGTATTGGGAAAGAGTTCATTCTCACGAAGCAAGGGTTCTCTGAAGGAAGCGGGCAAATATGTCATGACCAGCTTCAAGATGAGAGACTTTGTCGACATGTTGCGAACTTCGTTCGGAGGCGGAAAGAAAGCCATATGCGCGATTCTGGTCGCAAGACCTGAAGATCTGGTTCTCACCAAACAGCTCGTTGAAGCGGGGGAGCTGAAAGCTGTAATTGATAAGCGCTTTCCGCTCGAACAGACTGCCGATGCCCACCGATACGTGGAATCAGGCCAAAGAAAGGGGCATGTAGTCATAACTTTGGAGCATAACAACCGAACCTAACCAAGCGCTGCACCCGACCGCTAGTCCGCAGCGCTTCATGGCGGCAGGTGAGCTTGGCCATTAGCTAGTAACCGCTGACATTGTGCGTTGGTAACCATTCAAGATGATCTGCTCCTTACGCCTTGCTGTCTGCTCGTTTCACCAGCACAATACCGGCGAGCAGAGCCGCAGCGGTATTCGTTTTCGACCGTAGAAGCCGGGTTCAGTTGTGGTTGCTCAGGGCGCGGCCTATGGCTGCAATGACCTCTGCCGCCAGGGGTATGAGAGCGGTATATGACAAAGAGGGGATTGACCCTTGTAGCGGCGATGCACATTACTGCGAGTGTGTTCATCAACGACGACGAGAGCGGCCTGCACCACGATTACGAGGTGTGGCTCGAAGAACTGGCGCCGCATGCGCCGATCGACCAGGCCGGCCCGGAGGCCGGTTGCACAACCGCACCGGCGAGGTTTATCCCGAGAGGAACGAGGGAACAACGCAGACGCGCACCTGAAGCGGAACGCAAGGCGCAGTGTTGCGCGTGATGGGCCGCAACGCGCAGCGGTGGTCGCAGTCACCAACGGCCGGCTGGACGGCTTCGCCGAGGGCTCGCCGAAATCTTTGGCGCCTGGGAGCGGATCTTTTACGGCGAATCTGACGGGCGGCGGCGGAAGCGGGTGCTGGTCAAGATCATACGTGAATAAGTCGCTGCTGAACATGGGCTTCTAACTTGGGTGGACCGACGGAGGCAGCCGGTGACCTGTCCCGGCTGCCAGCCATGTGGGCATCACAGGCTCAGATCCCGGATTGAGCCCTGCAGGACAGATCTGGACAAAGTACACCCAAGCATCCTTATGGAGTTGCATCTTTTTGTAATACTGATTACAATAAGATCATCCCGTACAACAAGCCCCGACACACTGGCAGCGCGATCGAGCACCGGGAAGCCATTTTCTCGGCACACCGTGTGCGCCAACTGAACAGGAGGGTCCAGCATGGTACAAGCCAAGCTCGAAGTAGCAGTCCGCGAACCGGCCGACCGGGTTCACATCCTTGATCTCCGGGGTCCCCTCACCCGCACTGCCGAAGAGCCGCTGAAGGCTGCGTACCAGGAAGCTAGCAGCGGCGGTGCGGAGACCGTCATCCTCAACTTTGGTGAAGTGGAGGCTATGGACAGCTCTGGCCTTGGGCTGTTGATCGCGCTGCTGGCGCGTGCCCAACACCAGAAGCAGCGCCTGGTGGCGTGCGGACTTGGCGTCCCGTTGCAGCAGGCCTTCCTGGTGACCTATCTTGATGAGGCGCTGGAGGTCTACGCCGGCGAGGCCGAGGCGTTGCAGAGCCTGTGATGCCAGGGGTCTGCACCATTCACCGCGACCCGCGGCATTCTGACCACCAAGGAGGCAGGCATGACTGAAAGACAGACAGAGCTCAAGACAGGACCGCAGGGACAGTGGGCCACACCGATCGAGCGGCTGAGTGTACCGGACCTGCCCAAAGAGGCGATCAACCTGAACGTTCAGGGCAGGCGCCCTATGGGCCCGATGAAGGGCTTTGGCCCGCTGTGGCTGAGGACCTACCAGATCGGCCTGACTGGCTCAGCGGCGACCCCCGCTCAGGTTTGCCGGGTATGGAAAGAGCGATTCGCCGGCTTCTGGCCTCCGGGCAGCACCTTCTACGGCGCAGACAGGCCGATCGAGCTCGGCGACGTTGGCGTGCTGAACCTCGCGGGCCCGGCGGGCACGACCATTGCCACCGGCATCTTTGTGGTCTATGCCGACGAGGAGTCGTTCTGTTTCCTGAGCGTGGAAGGCCACATGTTCGGCGGCATGATCACCTTCAGCGCCTACGAGGAGGACGGCGTCACCGTGGCGCAGGTCCAGGCGATGCTGCGCTCCGGCGATCCGCTGTACGAACTGGGGCAGCGGCTTGGATTCGCCGTTGAGGCGGAAGACCAGTTCTGGCAAGGCACGCTGACCAACCTGGCCGCCCACTTTGGCACCGAGGGCGAGGCGATGCACCAGGACGCAGTCTTACTGGATCCGACGATATATTGGGCCAGGGCAACCAACCTCTGGTACAACGCCGCGATGCGTACCACATTGTACCTGCCTATACGCTGGGTCCGCGGCCTGTTCGCACGATGACCTACGACGCCGTGATAGTGGGCTCCGGCCCCAATGGCCTGGCTGCTGGCATCACGCTGGCTCGGGGCGGCAAGTCGGTCCTCGTCCTGGAGGCCAAGCCCACCATCGGCGGGGGCACCCGCACGGCCCAACTGACCATTCCGGGCTTCATGCACGACGTCTGCTCGGCCCTCCATCCGCTGGGCGTAGCCTCGCCCTTCTTTCGGGACCTACCCCTCGCGCAGCACGGTCTGGAGTGGGTCTACCCTCCTGCCTCGCTGGCGCATCCCCTGGACGACGGCACCGCCGTGATGGTCGAAGGCACCGTCGAGCAGACCGCGGCCAATCTCGGCCCGGATGCAGGCGCTTACCGGCGGCTCATGGAGCCGCTGGTCGACGGCTGGCAGGGGCTTTTGGACGACGTCCTCGGCCCGCTTCGCTTCCCATCGCATGCCCTGCTGATGGCCCGCTTTGGACTGACCGCGCTTTTGCCTGCCGCCACCCTGGCACGAGCGGTCTTTCGCGGCGAGCGTGCCCGAGCCGTGTTTGCGGGCATGGCTGCCCATGCCATGCTCCCCCTGACGTCGCCCGCCACGGCAGCGATTGGCCTGATCCTCGGCCTGCTGTCACATGCCATCGGCTGGCCGATGGCGCGCGGCGGATCGCAGCGGATCGCCGACGCCCTTGGCGCCCATCTGGAATCGCTGGGCGGGGAATACCGCACCGGCAGTCCCGTGCACTCCACCCGCGACCTGCCCCAGGCTCGGGCGACTCTCTTTGACACCTCGCCGCGCGCGCTAGTCGGGATCTCGGGCGACCGTCTGCCGGCAGGGTACCGGGATGCCCTGTTGCGCTTTCGCTACGGGCCCGGCGTGTTCAAGCTCGACTATGCCCTGGACGGACCGATCCCGTGGCGGGCAGAGGAGTGCTTGCGGGCCGGCACCGTGCACCTGGGCGGCACGCTGGAGGAGATAACCGAGAGCGAGGCCGCCGTCTGGCAAGGGGAGCACCCGGAACGACCCTACGTCATCCTGGCCCAGCAGAGCCTTTTTGATGCTACCCGCGCGCCAGAAGGCAAGCATACGGCCTGGGCCTACTGTCACGTCCCCCACAGCTCGACGGAGGACATGACCGCTCGCGTGGAGGCGCAGATCGAACGCTTTGCTCCCGGCTTTCGGGACCGGATCCTGGCCCTGAGCACCATGGACGCCAGCCAGATGGAGGCGTACAATCCCAACTATGTCGGCGGCGACATCAACGCAGGAGTACAGGATCTGCGCCAGTTCTTCACCCGGCCTGTCGTCCGCGTGAATCCCTACACTACGCCCGTCCGGGGTCTCTATCTCTGCTCGTCTTCCACACCGCCTGGGGGCGGGGTGCACGGCATGTGCGGGACCCATGCAGCCCGAGCTGCCATGCGGCATCTGCGATAGCCGATCTATATCCGTCAGCTTGAGCAGCGTTGGCTTGGCGCCTTTGTAATCCTGGATGCTAGCGACGGAAGCGGGTGTTGGTCAAGACTATCGGGGAGTAGAGGCACTCAGAGCGATCCTGGCCGCCATGGAGTAGGGCACACAAGGCCACAGTCACCGAGGCACGCTCATCAACAAACGCCGGTCGCTATGTCTGATATCGTAAACGAATTGGCAATACACGCATCACGAGCTACAACGGATCAACACCACTGTAGACCTGGGAGCTTGATGACACGGAGTGTGTTCAAGGCTCCTTTCGATCAGCAATGGCTTGTGCCATACCCTTGCAGAAATTTGACAGAACTTGGCGACTGTGGTATTCTATCACCGTAGGATGAAGTAAGAATCTGGTTCAGTCAAAGAAGATGAGCACCCAGGCTATTACCAGTCTGGGTGCTCTTTCTATGCCAAGACCGGCTGCGCCTTCCTCCTAACAAACGATGTGAAAGGTGTGAAATGTCTGAAAGAACAACTGGAACCGTCAAATGGTTCAATGGAGGCAAGGGCTATGGGTTTATAACCCGGGAGGAAGGCCCTGATGTCTTTGTCCATTACTCTGAGATCCGGGGCGATGGCTACCGGAACCTGGAAGAAGGACAGAGCGTTGAGTTCAACGTCGAGCAGGGCCAAAAGGGACTGCAGGCGACCAACGTGGCCGTGGTAGGTTGGTAGTAGGTATCATGACGAACAACCTATATGTCGGCAACTTGAGCTACAACACCACTGAAGACGCGCTGCGAACCCTGTTCGCCGAGTATGGCGAGATCGAATCGGTCAATCTGATCAGTGATCGCTACACAGGCCGGTCGAGGGGCTTTGCCTTTGTCGAGATGTCGACGGAGCAAGCTGCCCAGCAGGCCATGAGTGGCTTGGACGGCAAGCAGGTTGATGAGCGGGAGATCAAGGTGGACAAGGCCAAGCCGAAGCGCGACAGTCGAGAAAGTGACCGGGGGCGTTCTGCCTGGTAGGCATGGCGCCCGAGAGCCCTGGAGCCCTAAGGAACGACGCGTCGTCATTGCATGATGTGTGTCATGCAACGATGCACCATGTACGGACGGGCGACAATCCACAAGCAGTACTCTGCAGCGCGGACTGGAATCATTCCGGTCCGCGCTTTTTCGTTGGCCGGGTCCATGTCGGAAGTAGGTTAGGATGGAGACTGTCTGGCCATCTTTGTCAGCCGGAAGCAGCATCACGCCAATGCCAGGGAGTGTAGAGGAGGGAAAGCCATGCGGTACTCAGTAGGTGACAAAGTGGTACATCCACATCATGGGCCTGGATGGATTGCAGGCATAGAGCACAGGGAGCTCTTGGATGGGACCAAGCGCTACTATGTGATCGAAGTGCCGGGCCAGCGATTGACCGTGCATATGCCCGTAGGCAAAGCGGACGAGGGGGGCATGCGGCTGGCTATGTCCCAGTCCAGGTTCCCTCGGGTGCTGAGCATGCTGCGCGGCAAACCCCATCTACTGTCACAGGATTACAAGGAGCGCCAAGAGCAGGTATGTGCCGAGCTGGGGACTGGCCGGGTGATGCAGTTGGCCAGGGTGGTGCGTGATCTCACCTGGCACGGGAAGATAGCCCATCTCACGAAAACAGACTCTGGCAACCTCAGACAGGGGCTTGAGCTCCTGGCCGCCGAGATGGCGTTGGTGTCCGGCGACGACGTCTCTGACACGAGCAAGCTGATCCAGTCTACAATGACTGCTGCCATGGCGAGCACACCGAACTAGGGAGAACTGAGATGAATATTCTGCTGGTCTACCCCGAGTTTCCGGACACGTTCTGGAGCTTCAAACACGCCCTCAAGTTTGTCCGCAAAAAGGCCGGCGCCCCGCCGCTTGGCCTGTTGACCGTGGCAGCCATGTTGCCTTCCAAATGGGCAAAGCGGCTGGTTGACCTCAACGTGACCAGCTTGACCCAGAAAGATCTGGCAGGAGCCGACTATGTCTTTGTCAGCGCCATGATCGTGCAGCGCGATTCGGCGCGAGCATTGATCGCTCGCTGCAAGCAGGCCGGGGTGAAGGTCGTGGCGGGCGGGTTCATCGTCGGCTTTGACAGCGATACCCCCTCGATCTTTCAGCAGCAGATTGATTTCATCCAGAGGAGCGGCATCGTGACGGCCATGGTGGGGCTGCTGCAAGCCCCACCGGGAACGCGCCTGTACGAGCGCCTGCAACAAGAAGGCCGCCTGGTGAATGAAATGTCGGGCGATAACGTGGATGGCTCAACCAACATCGTTCCCAAGATGGGTCTGGAGGCGCTGCGGCAAGGCTATCGCCAGATCCTGGACCAAATCTATGCGCCGCAGTTCTATTACGAGCGCGTTTTGACTTTTCTCCGCGAGTACCAGCCGCCCAAGATCAGGGTCCACCTGGAGCTACAATACGTCCTAGCCCTGGGACGGTCGATCTACCAACTGGGCATCCGCGGCGTCGAGCGCGCGCATTATTGGAGGCTCTTCTTCTGGACCCTGTTTCGGCGCCCCCGGTTGTTCCCGCTGGCCATCACGCTGGCCATCTACGGCTTCCATTTCCGCCAGGTGATCGCGCTGCGGGTCAGTTGACGAGGTCCTGGACGGTTCCCTGAACCCTGTTGCCACGGTCCGTGGAGTGGCGAATGAGATAGTCGTGTCAAGCAAAATCATTCAGTGAAGGAGAAAAATCAAATGGCTCTCAAACTCAAACCTTTGGCAGACCGATTGGTGGTGGAACCCACCGAGCAGGAGGAAATGACGGCCAGCGGCATCTACGTGCCAGAGACCGCCAAGGAAAAGCCCCAGGAGGGCAAGGTTATCGCCGCCGGTCCGGGCCGAAAGGACGACGACGGCAAGCGCATCCCCATGGATGTCGCCGAGGGTGACCGGGTGCTGTATGCCAGGTACGCCGGCATCGAGGTCAAGCTGGAGGACAAGAAGTACCTCATCCTCAAGGAGAGCGACATCCTGGCTATACTCGTATAGCCGCTATCTTGGAATGATCAAGGACGAACAACCAAAAGGAGTGAACTGAAATGGCAAAACAACTGGTGTTTTCCGAGAATGCGCGTCGCAACCTGAAGGCGGGTGTGGATGCGCTGGCCAACGCGGTCAAGGTCACGCTGGGGCCCAAGGGCCGCAACGTAGCGTTGGACAAGAAGTGGGGCGCGCCGACCATCACCCACGACGGCGTGACGGTGGCCAAGGAGATCGAACTCGAGGAGCCGTTGGAGAACATGGGCGCCCAGTTGCTGAAGGAAGCGGCGACCAAGACCAACGACGTGGCCGGCGACGGCACCACCACAGCCACCGTGCTGGCGCAGTTGATCGTCACTGAAGGCCTGAAGAACGTGGCCGCTGGCGCCAACCCGATGTTGATCAAGAACGGCATCGCCAAGGCGGCCGAGGCCGTGGTGCAGGCCCTGCGCGATATGGCGCAGGACATCGACACCAAGGGAGAGATCGCCAACGTGGCGGCCATCTCGGCCAACGACATGGAGATCGGCGAGCTCATCGCCGAGGTGATGGAGAAGGTGGGCAAGGACGGCGTCATCACCGTTGAGGAGAGCAAGGGCCTGGCCTTCGAGACCGAGTACGTGGAGGGCATGCAGTTCGACCGCGGCTACATCTCCCCCTATTTTGTGACCGACCCGGAGCGGATGGAAGCGGTGCTGGAGGATCCGCTGATCCTGATCCACGACAAAAAGATCTCTTCGGCCCAGGACATCCTCCCCCTGCTGGAAAAGATGGTCCAGACAGGGCGAAAGAACTTGGTCGTCATCTCCGAGGACGTGGACGGCGAGGCGCTGGCGACGCTGGTGCTGAACAGGCTGCGCGGGGTGTTCAACGCCCTGGCGGTGAAGGCGCCCGGTTTTGGCGACCGGCGCAAGGCGATGTTCCAGGACATCGCCGTACTGACCGGTGGGCAGGTCATCACCGAGGAGATGGGCCGCAAGCTGGAAACGGCGCAGCTCAGCGACCTGGGCCGGGCGGTGAAGGTCATCTCGACGAAGGAAGAGACGACCATCGTCGGCGTCGAGGACGATGCCATCAGCGATGCCATCCTGGGGCGGATCAACCAGATCAAGGCCGAGATCGAGGCCAGCACCTCCGACTATGACAAGGAAAAGCTGCAGGAGCGGCTGGCCAAGTTGTCGGGTGGGGTGGCCATCATCCGCGTGGGCGCCGGCACCGAGGTGGAGCTGAAGGAGAAGAAGCACCGTGTCGAGGACGCGTTGAGCGCGACGCGGGCGGCGGTGGAGGAAGGCATCGTGCCCGGTGGCGGTGTGGCGCTGATCAACGCCGTGCCGGCGTTGGCCGACATCAAGATGGAGTTTGCCGACGAGCAGACGGGGGTAGCCATCGTGCGGCGGGCGTTGGAGGAACCGATGCGCCAGTTGGCGGTCAACGCCGGCAAAGATGGGGCGGTCATCGTCGACAACGTGCGCCGGCAGCAGAAGGAGCAAGATGACGCAAAGGTCGGCTACGATGTGCTGCGGGAGGTGTACGTGAATATGGTAAAGCAGGGCATCATCGACCCGGTCAAGGTGACGCGCAGTGCGGTGGAGAACGCGGCCAGCATCGGGGCCATGATCCTGACCACCGAGGCGCTCATCACCGACATCCCGGAGAAAGAAAAAGCGCAGATGCCGCCCATGCCCGAATACTAATCGGGAACGAAGCGGGACGGCGGCCATGTCCCGGCCTGGGGCGTGGCCGCCGTCCCCTGTTTCGAAAACAGCGGGCTGCGGCCCGCCTTCATCTGGTGCTTTGTCCCGAAGCGAACCCCGCGTATAGCATGGCCTCCTTCTGCTCTGGAACGTCAAAGGCCAACGCCACTGGCTCGCCCACCAGCCGGCCCCTACTGCTTACTCGTGCTTCGTGCCGTCAGGCATGGTTGCGCCTTTCAGCGACGTGGCTTTGTCGAGCTGCTCGCTGGTTACATTGGCCCCGGACAGATTGGCCCCTTCCAGGTTGGCCTTGCCCAGATTGGCCCCTTCCAGGTTGGCCTTGCCCAGGTTGGCGTCGCGCAGGTTGGCCCCGGTCAGGATGGCCGCGATCAGGTCGGCCCTGTCCAGAAAGTGGTGCCTCGCAATATACACATAGCATTGATGGTCACGCGGAGACAAGCGCCACATTCTTCGATGTAATCAATCCAGCGACCGGCACCACGTTCGATTTGGCACCCAATGCGTCGCCTGAGCAACTCGATGAAGCCGTTTCCGCAGCACAACGCGCCTACAGCTCGTGGCAGCGCCTCTCCTTTGCTGAACGAAGCGCGTTGATCGGAGAGTTTTCAGAGGCGATAGAGTCACGTGCTGATGAGATTGCTCAAGTCCTCACGCGTGAACAGGGCAAGCCCCTGTCGCAGGCAACGGGTGAGGTCATGGACGCCGCTCATGAACTCAAAGCGTTGTGTCAGTTCGAGCCGCACCCTGAGCTAATTCGCGCGGACGACGATAGTAGATATGCTCCGGAATCCCTCTACGAGCCACTGATTGAGGCCCTTGTGCAACTCGCCCGTGCGCACCGCGTAGGTGATGGTTTCGAGCCGGACGTTCAGATGGGACCTATCCAGAACAAGATGCAGTTTGACAAAGTTCTTGGCCTCATCAAGGATGCCCGGCAGCACAGGGGAGCGCGTATCTTTGAAGGAGGACAGACACTTGGCGGGTCGGGTTATTTTGTTGCCCCGATCATAGTCGCCGCTCCCGAAGATGATATGCGTCTCGTCGCTGAGGAACAGTTCGGCCCCGTTCTACCTGTTCTCAAATACCGGAATATCGATGATGCAGTGCACAGGGCAAACAACAGCCGATACGGCCTGGGCGCGTCGATATGGACAAAGGATGCTGAACGAGGTGCGCAGGTGGCAACCCAGATCGAGGCGGGAACTGTCTGGATCAACCACCATACCCGCTACGAGGCCGAAATACCTTTTGGCGGGTTCAAGGAATCCGGATTTGGTCGAGAACACGGTCGCCTCGGTCTCTTATCTTGCATGGAACCACAAGTCATCTATCACCTACTCGGGTAGTGCGACCGTCATCAGGCACCGGACACCGATCCAGACGACTTTGGTGAGATTGGTACCGCTTTCGATGGAGGTCACCACATCGTCGTACAGCAGATCGATGATGCCGGGGTGCGCTTCTTCAGACAGCGGCTCGTCGTTCAAGTCGCCGTCACGTGGATGGAACAGGACCACACTGCGAGCGTGTTCATCAACGACGACGAAGGCGGCCTGCACCATGATTACGAGGTGTGGCTCGAAGAGCTGGCTCCCCACGCGCCGATTGACCAGTGCCGGCCCGGAGGCCCGTTGCACAACCGCACCGGCGAGGTTTATCCCGAGAGGAACGAGGGAACAACGCCGATGCGCACCTGAAGCGGCAGCCCATGGGCCGCGAGGTTGTGGTCGCGGTGACCAACGGCCGCCTGGATTCTGGCATATGAGAGCGGGCTACATTTTCGGCTTGTCAACTTTGTTCGCTCCGGTTGGCGTTTTGGACGTTCGCCGATCGCTGGTGTTGATCGGCCCAGTGATCTGGGTCGCTGGCCATCGGGAAGGGTCTGTTCATAGGATGAGTCTCTGCAGAAGCACAAGCCGGGCGTCAGGGTTCGGCAATGCGCTACGTTAGAAGGGATGGATGGAACAGAAGTGATGAACTGGCCTGCATCTGAGGTTCTGGTCACCATATCCGGTGCCCTCCAGATTCTGGAAAACCATGCACCCGAGGTTCTCGTTGTGGAGGTCGTGTCCGAATTCTATCAAGGACCGTCTCTGCAGGACCATCGCAATTCACATCCACTTCCAGGGTTTGCACAGGTCAAAACCGAACGGCTCGAAACCGGCCCGCTCTGGAATCTAGTATCCGACGGCCACCTGCAACAGGTATTGGCTGAATCTGGCCTTGTGCCCGGTTCCCCCAAACGCATCCTGCTATACGACAACATTCAGCTGGCCTGCGGGACAGCCCAATCCCGCTTTGATGCCTCGGCCCGGCTTCTTTCCGTCCTCTACTATTTCGGCTTCTCCCATGCTGCAATCATCCTCGACCCAAGTATCCATCCTTCCTTCCCCGACGAATTCTCCGCCCGGCGGCCGGAAGTCGTCCGCCGGCTTGCTTCCCGCCCCCTTCCCTCTCAGGCCGACCATTCTCGAGGAGGTGCGTCTGCTCCGGGTCGCTGGGTCCCAAAGCACCCGGACCATCTTGTAAGCCACGAAACGATGGTGCAACTGTTGGCCGGGAGATTGGGGCCCTACCGGCTGCTAGATTCACGCAGCGCCCAGGAGTATGCCGGGACATTTACCGGCTACGACTACATCCCGCTAGCGGGCAGAATTCCCACGGCCGAAAGCATCGTGAATGGCGATTACCAGGTATCGGCGACGGAGGGTCTGGAAGCCGTGCTAGCGCGGCTGGCCGACACCTTGGCTCGCAAGGGAATCGACCACAAAGACCGGATTGTCTGGTACTGCGGCACCGGCTGGCGGGCGTCCCGGATGTGTGCTTTGACCCGGGCCTTGGGCTATACGAATGTGGCTATTTACGATGGGGGCTGGAACGAATGGCATCGACGCCATCCCAAAGACGGAAGCGAAAGACCATCGGGGATTGAGGTCTGGAATTTGCCGGATGACGCGGAATCTTGGAGGACCTGAGCTTCTCTCCGGCACCCCACGCCCACCTTATTCATCGAAACACTGGCCTCAGTGGCAGAGATCTGAGAGTTGCTCCGGCGATTCCAGATTCTCCCAGCGTGTTCATCAACGACGACGAGAGTGGCCTGCACCACGATTACATCGGATTGCATTGCCTACAGGCGCTCGCTATTCTCTTCCAGCCACCGGGTGATCTCCTTGTGCCGGAGGCCGCCGCGTGCCACGCTCATGGTAAACTCGAACACCTGATCATTGTCCGCCGTGAGCCGCAAGCCACTCCGCTCCAGCAGGATACCTGCCGCAGCCAGCCCGGTTCTCTTGTTCCCGTCGACAAAGGGATGATTTTGGATCAGCGACTCCATCAGCGCCGCTGCCTTGTCGCACAAGTTGGGATAGAGGTCCTCACCACCAAGCATCGCCTGTGGACGTGCAATGGCAGACTCGAGCAGCCCAAGGTCGCGTACCCCTTCTGCTCCGCCTGTCTGCTGGATAAGCCGCGCGTGTAGCAGCAATACCTCAGTGAGTGACAAGTAGTCCACGTTCTGCCCTCAAGTGCGCCCCAGACACCACGACATCATAGGTGCGCACAGCCGTCTCAGGATGTGTGTGTCCCTCGGGTGCTACTCCGATGCCAGCTTTTCCAGTGCAGGCCGATAGCGTTGGATGAAGCGATCAACTTGCTCAAGGAGGTCCTCACGGACATCTGGCAACCTGGGCACCGCTGGCACAATGACGATCTGATGCCTATCCAAGTCCGCCGCCACTGTCACCTCATCACCTGGTTGCAGCCCCATCACTTCCAGCACCTCCGGTGGGATTGACACGACGGTGCTGTTCCCACTGCGAAACACCTTTCGTGCCATGCTTCTCTCCTTTCTGGAACTTGTGTGTGCTTACACCGTGCTTACTCTTGGTAGTATAGCACAGCTTCTGCGCCACGTCAAGCCACCGGTCCTGTCCTTGCACCGTCATGAACACGCTTATTTATGTCGAGCACGTCCGAGTCTACGAGTTAGGACAACACTGTCGTTTCGCCCTGGTTGCTCAGGGCACGGCCGATGGCCGCAACGACCTCTGCCGTCAGGGGTATGAGCGCGGCATGCCACAAGCAAGGCACTGAACCCTGCAGATTCGATGTACATTATTGCGAGTGTATTTGTCAATGGAGACGAACGGGGTCTACACGCCGACCCTGAAGAGTGGTTGGGTGGGGCCCGCGTCCACAGTGGGCTAGGAAAGAACCGGCCCCGGGAGCTATGCCCGGGGCCGGATCGGTTATCTGGACGGACTATTGCCCCAGTGTTCGCGGTTGGACGACGACAAACTGGGGTTCTTCGGGTGTACCACGGAAAGTGAGATTCCCTTCCGAGTCCCTGGCAACGATATAGTATTCTACGGCCATGGGCGTCACCACCGAGTCGGGGATAACGGCCGTGTAGGCGTCGCGGAAGGTGTTCTGCATTGGGCTACTGACAAAGGCGCCATCGCCCGCCACTCGGTAATAGAGCTCCACCTTCTGCACGCGGATATCATCGGTGACCACCGCCACTACCGGCAGATCTTGGGCATCGGTGGCATTGCTGATCAAGTCGTGGTGGATGGTTGCCGGCAGATCGTCATCCACCCGCAGCAGAACGGCGGCTGTGGCCCACACGTTGTGTCCCAGGGCGTCCTGGTAGCTGACGCGCAGCGTATCCATGTCGTTCACCTGGAGCACCTTCCCTTGCGAGCCGGTTTTTTGGACGTTGATCCCCGCTTCAAAGGTCCCCGGCACTTTGGTCTTTTTGAGCGAGACCTCAACACCGGCAGGCTGCGCGTCACTACTCACCACGACTGTTGGAGAGCTGGCTTTCACGTCGTGCAGAGTCACCTTGACCTCGCCCGAGGTCTGCATCAGGTAGGTGTTCATGTCGAAATAGACAGTGGGA
>Ga0180437_10004259_pt1 | contig 20494 bp, 11 predicted proteins | sample SS_ome_4_FD_132410 | JGI IMG/M metagenome (GOLD analysis project Ga0180437, IMG submission 132410) | Hypersaline lake sediment archaeal communities from the Salton Sea, California, USA - SS_3_D_1 metaG | ecosystem: Environmental > Aquatic > Non-marine Saline and Alkaline > Hypersaline >... | reverse complement strand
GACGAGCAGCCAAGTCGGTTGAAGTTGATCTGTTGCCAAGTTCAGGCCGGGGGGCGCGTGTGGCTTCGCTACAAGGTCGTTCGGGAGTGAGGACAACCCGTCCACTGGCGTGTACTGCGAAAGTCACTTAGGACCTTGACCATGATTCCCAGCGGAGCGAAGAGCCTCCTCGGACCTAACCGGCTGAGCCCCTTCGTTCCGCTCAGTGTGACGGAGCAGATCTTTTCCTACGGTATCCCTACTCTTGGCGAGGCGGACTCGACCTGAATCCACGGTCCTTGCGTTCCTGCCCCACACGATAGAACAGCCACCCAAGGAACAAGGCTATCCCACCGACGACCCAGGGTGCAACCGGCCGCCCCGCCTCCGCTCCACTAACGGGTAGAATAAGGATAAGCGTGGCGGTGGGCAGAGGACCGGATGGTTTTTCCCTCCCCCCCGGCCGCGGCGTAGCCGTAGGCTGGGGCTCAGCGGTGTGTGTCGGTGGAGGCGGCGGTGGTGGCGTGTTTGTAGGCGGCGGCGGCGGTGGTTCTGTCGCAGGCGGCGGCGTATCGGTAAAGCCCAGCAGTGGTGCAGCCTCGCTGGTACCGCCATCCGAGCCCACCAGACTGGCAATCGACAAGGCTGCAATCGCAAAGTAACCGATCAAGTGTGACTTTGTCATATCCCCGACTCCTATTGAGCCTCCACAGCAATGCCCATGCCTGCTATCTCATCTCCACTATGCCTTGGAGATGCCCCACAAGGTAGCCTAAGACTATCTCCTGCCATTACGCCCCCCGCGTTATTATTGGCAAGTACATCGGAAAAGGCAGAACCAAGTTCAAGTCCATCGCTGGATCACCAAAGAGATGATAGGTGTCTATCAAGTCATAGGCTACCCCATTCGCGTAGAGACCAGCCAGCGCAGCGTGCGTAGCCGCGCCCAACTCGGTCTGCCCGTCGTCGAACACGCCCCGGTAGAAAGACTCGCTCAGCAGACGATGATCCACGACGACACCATTGCCGCTCGGCCCCCACACAGCCACCGCGCCCACATCGTCGGTTCGCAGCAGGCCTTCGTCCAGCGTGTCGCTGTTTCGGTGGATGTAATAACCGGTAAAGCAGGTCATATGCAGTACCAACGGCCAGCGGTGCTCGTTGTCCAGTTGTTCAATATGGTCCCGATGGAACAACGGGGCATAACCGTCCGTCTCCAACACCGCCTCCTGGTGCCAGGATGCGTGGCCAAAATAGGTATAGAGCAGAGCCCCCTGGTTGAGTGCGTCAATCAGCGCCTCCCGGGCATCTTCGGCGTCGGTGTACATGTGGGAGGCGCCGCCCGTCTCGCTCAGGTAGACGCGCACCCCCTCATAGCCATAGGCCGGCGTGGCGTAGACGTCATGCTCCTTGTCGGCGTCGTCGTGATGATCCCCCGCCGTCGATGGATTGTCGGCGCCGAACACCAGACGCCCGTTCCAGCGGCCCGGATTCGGAGATACCTCATAGTTGATAGTCTTGCTCACAACCGCCGTGACCTCGTCCGGTGTGTTGACCGGCAACCGGCCCAGTCGTAGGTCAGGCAGAAGATCCCCAGTGAGCTCGGCATACCACTTGTCAGACGAGGTCTCACCCATCCAGGGATCTACGTCGCCGAGGTAGGGCGGTAGGTAGGTCAAATTGCTATCGGGCCGGTAGCCGCGTGGATCGTAGGTGCCATCGCCGACCAGCAGAACGTACAGGGGAGCTGGGGCAGGCCAGTTAGCGTAGGCGTGACTCAAGAAAGCGTAGATCGCCTCTGGATCCATCCGACCATCGCCAAAGTGATCGTAGACCGCCTCCACATCCACGACGGCCACCCGCAGTCCCTCACTGGCCCGATGGTCAGCCAACGGCGCCAGAGACGCCTCAAACTCGGGATGGGTCAGAATAATGTAGTCGGCCCCGTCCGGCGGGTCGCTGTACGATTTGCTGGCAAAGATGGCCGGGGGCGTTTGGATCTGATCATCGGTGAGGATCAGATATTCGGCCGGCACAGTTCCGCCATCGCCAACGCTGACATCACCGCTAGCACCCTCCCAAGCGGTGACGATCAGCGGCGCAATCGGGTCGGTCACGTCGTAGACGTGCACACCGCCGCCAGAGAAACCGCCGATGGTGTAGGCACTGGCGTCGCTCTCGCCGAAGAAGCGGGCCACGTTGCCGCTCACCGCGCTCAGTCCATAGGTTACGGTGATGACGTCCACCCAGGTGCCCTCGACATCTCCGCCAAGGTCATCGGGCAGGCTTAGGACGAGCTCGTTGTCCCCGGAGACCAACAGACCGGCTGGCAGTGCAAAAGTAGCCGTGTAGGCAGTCTTTCCCTCCCACGCGACGTCACCGACGACGGTACCATTCACGCCAAATTCGACGTGGTGATCGGGGTCCGTATAGTCGCGGGTGTAGCCCTGTAGCCAGACCACGAGCTCTCCCGTCGCCCCGGCGGCGGGCGTCTCCAGAGGAACGGTGAACGTCTCGCTGAGGATGTCAGGCTGCCTCAGCTCGCGCCAGTACCAATGGTCGCCGTCCCAACCCGCGTACAACGAATCATACTCGATGTTCTCCTCGGCCAGCACCGTGGTCCAGGCAGTGCCCGGAGGAAGCCCGTCGGGGTCGCCCGAACGGGAGGCCATGCGCTGGCCGGCGACGCCACCCCACGTGAGCCAGTAGACGTCATAGGCTGCATAGCGCGTCAGCCGGGGCCGAGCGTAGAAAAGAAAGCGCTCACCATCCTCAAAGGAGGCATCACCGTCCCCATCCCACTGGATGGCCATCTCATCTCCGCCATAGATCAACCGCAGCGTATCCGGATCGATCTCTTCCACCGGCACCCCGGCTGTCGCCAACGTCGCGCGATCCAGCGCGTAAAGACCCTCCGTTTCGACGGCGACCTTAAAGTCGCCGTGGAACTGAGGACTGGCGGGCTGGAAGGCTGGTCGATGAGGAGCACGGAAAGCATCCAGGTCGCCAGGATTGAGGAGGTCGCTAGCATTGACCATAGCGCCGGCCGCGGTATCGCCAGAAGAAAGAGCATCACCCGATGCAGACAGCGACCTCCACCCTGCCGAGTTCGTCGGCACCACGCGCAGGCGCAGGCGACGGGCGACGTCAAGCGCCTGTCGGTCTGGACGGTAGCGGAAGGGAGTGACAGTCAGCCGCGCCAGACGCAGATCGCGCATCCAGGCTGCATCGCCCAACGTGGCGAATGCGGCAGGATAGGACGCGGCACCGACGTAGGCAGCCTCGTCGCGGGCGAAGGTCCAGCCACCCGGCATAGGTTGGCCATCGACGTCGAACTGCAGCGGGGCGGGCGCGGGCGCGGGTTCGATCGGATAGTCGAGTGGCAGCGTGTCGTACTCGACCTCAACCAGTTCCAGGCCGAAATCGCCGTCTGGTGGCAGGACGACGAGCTTGCCGAAACTCGGCAGGCTCGGCCAGCCAGGCAGGCCAGTGTTCAGATATCCCTCGACCTCGACACGGGTATAGGTCCGACCATCACCGCCGACGACAGCCGTCAATCGATAGGGCGGTCCTTCCCACTCCCACTCCAACAGCGCATCGGTCGCACCGACCGCCCGGGCTGTGGGACTAGGGAGCGCGCCGCCAACCATCGCCAGTACGATCATCAAAACGATCGTCAGGGTGACCAACGAGCCCGCCTTGGATGACGACATAGCCATTCCTCCATAGAGAACTCACCTGCCCAAAAGCTTCTGAGGACACACGAGCCAGATATCACAGGCACTCTTCAGGCGTACTCCCGGCTCGCTCAACGCATCTGGAGCTTTCGGGAAGGGTTATCAATCGCTCCTTCTGAGCATCACTGGCAAGTACACGCGACTCTGCCAGGCGTTGACGGTAACTGCCGTTGCCGACACCGGACCGTAAAGGGCCTGGCGACCTTCGTTGTCCACCTCAATCAACCAGTACACGTAACGCTGCTCACCTATCACGTCTTTGTCCAGATAGGCATATTCGGCGCCGCTCATGCTGCCCCGGCTGGGCTGGAAGAAAAGTTGACTCGCCCGAGCGAATTGATTCAGCATGGCCCGATAGAGCCAAAAGCCGTAGGTATCCACCTCGATCAGGCTGGCCCACTCGACCAGCACACCGGTATTTCTAGCTGACGCGCGCAGATAGAGCAAATTGATGCCGGTTGGGATGTTGATGACGATCTCACTATCATCAACCCTGCCGGCCGGATTGCCGTGGATGTCCACAACGCCGCTGACGACGGCAGTGTTGACCGTCGTCGTAAAGTCGCCCACGATGTCAAACACGGTGGTAATCACGAATCGCTCGCCGGGCGGCAGATTACGACCAAAGCCGTGGATCGGCCCGGTCAGATCGTACCAAAAGATCTCTCCGTCGTCAGCGTCCTCTTCAGGGTAGGGCACCGCATCCCTGAAGCTCAAGTAGCGGAAGTCGTAATCGTCCGTCAGAGGCACCACATCCAGCGTGCTCGGGCCGACGTTGCTGATGGCGATGGTGTAGGTAAGAACGTCGTTCTCCCGATCCCAACGGACCAGCCGCTTGTCCACCGCAACGGCCGGCTCCACGACGCGAACGGACACCTCGCTGGTGCCGGTGATGACGCCGATCGGGTGCCTGCTGTTCGCTATGACCACGTTGGCGAAGGAACCGGTGACACCTGGCGTAGCAGTCACCACGAAGGTAATGGTAAGCGTCTCCGCTGGTGCCAATGGCCCAAGATTCCGCCATACCAAGGTCGGCTCGGCAACAACGTCCGGATCCGTTGGCTGGCCAGAGCCTACAACGTAGTGGAAGTCGGGCGGCAGGGTATCGGTCAGCACCAGTGTGGTAAAGGTGATCCCGCCGGTGTTAGTGACGCGGATGGTGTAGGTGAATGGCATGTTGGGAACGACCTGCGCTGGCTCGACCATCTTGACCATCGTCAGGCCAGGCAGCAGGGGCGAGGTCGGCTCTGTGTCGGTGTTGTTGTTGTAGTTCGATTCGGGCGTGGATGTCGCGATGCTGACCGGGTTCGTGAAGGTCTGGGTGACCCACGAACGGACAGTGACAGTCACCCGGATGGTCCCACCAGCGCCCGCTGCGACCGTCCCCAGGTCCCACACCAAGGGATTGGGACCCGAGGTCTGGCCGGGATCCGCGCCCACAAAGACTACTTCCACGGGCAATGTGTCGCTCACCACCACGTTCTCGGCGTCCAATGGCCCGTTGTTGGTGTAGACCAGGGTGTAGACCAAGGGCTCACCCGGCACCACTGGGTCGACGTCGTCAGACTTGGCAATGGTCACGTCCGCCATTTGGATAACGTCCGTCGGCTCCGTGTCGGTGTTGTTGTTGTAGTTCGATTCGGGCGTGGATGTGGCGACGACCACTGTATTGGTGAAGGTCCCTGTCACCCAGGATTGGACCTGGACAACCACGGTGAGCGCCCGTGTCTCGCTTGCACCTAAGGTTCCCAGGTCCCAGACGATGGAGTGGTCAGGGGGAGGACTGTAGCTGTAGGGTGGTGTGGCATCCAGAAAGGTGACCTCAGCCGGCAGCGTGTCGGTGACGGCGACGTCCTGGGCGTCGGATGGACCAGCGTTGTAGACCGCCAGGGTGTAGGTCAGGATCCAGTCTGCCGCCACCGGGTCGTGGCTATCTGTCTTTACCACTGAGACGTCGGCGATGACGTTGACAGGAGTGGTGGTCGTGCCGGTAGTGGTGAGGCCCGTGGTGTCAGTGACGATTACGCTGTTGAGAATGGTAGTGCCGCTGATCAGCGCACTGTCCACCAACACAACCATGGTCAACGTGCCAAAGGACTGCGTGATCCCACTTCCTGGCGGCCAGAGGCCGCTCATCCGCCAGATCACTGGACCGATCCCTCCCACCCCAGGATGGCTATCTGGCACAGGCGTAGCTGTGTAGAACGTGGTGTGTTGGGGCGTGGTGTCACTGATCACTACGCTGGTGACCGCTTCATCGCCGGTGATGGTGTAGTGAATGGTATAGGTCAACAGGCTTCCCGCCTCGACCGGCGTGGGGTCGGCCGTCTTGGCGACAGTCAGGGCATGGCTGCTCACAACCTGAACACATGCTTCATCACAGGGCGGTGAGATAGGCTCCAGCCAGTTTATCGACGTGACACAGGCAGTGTTGGTCAGCGTCAGGCCGTCGGTGAGCGGGATGGCCACCTGGGCCTGGAAGGTAATGGTTATGAATCCACCGGCCGGCAGCCGCCTCCCGTTGGTGAAGACTATGTGGCCCGTGAGCGGGTCGTAGGAGACCGGATCACCCCCTGTGGAACTGGTATAGGAGAGCACCGTTTGCTCCCAGGTAAGTGTCTCCACCTCGATTCGCTCTGGGTCAGTCTCATAGATGGCGATGTTGTCAAAGCGGTAGTGGTCCTCGGGATCCAGGGTACTGGTCGCGGTGTAATGGACGGTAGCCAATGCCCCTGAAATGATCGACAGGTCAAGCTCCCGAAGCGTATAATCACCGGAATACCGCTCTGAAGTAGAAACCGCACCGGCTTCCACCACGTATTCTTCGTCGGCTGCATTCGTCTCGCCAGCCACATAGTATCGCAGCAAAGGTCCACGGAAGTCCGCAAGATCCGCCGTTCGACGGATACCAACGTCACCATTCGTCATCGTCAAATAGGCCGGAACGCTCAGAGCGTCGGTCATCACCATTCCAACCTGTATGTCACCTGTGGATGGATCTTGGGGAAGGACGTCGTTGACCTCGATCCACCCTCCAGACCAGGCCAGGGGACCATCGTTCCCAGTATACAAGGTAGTCTGGGTGACAGTCAGGTCAAAATCGTCGGCATAGAAGCCATGGAAGGCCGAGGTGTGGGTGATCGCACGCGTCGTGACCTCCACATGAGCGATGGGCCAGGTGAGGTCCAGCGTGCCAGGAACGTATTCGATCCACGAAGGAAGCACATCGGTGATGGTCGTGAGCAGGGCCACGCCGTTGCCATAGTTGGACACGACGACAGTGTACGTGATGCGACCACCAGGTCGCACGACGGCGGGGGAGACACGCTTGTCGATAGAGAGAAGGGGCCGATCAACAGGCGTGTCGGTGGGCGGGTCGGTCGGGTCTTCAGGATCCTCCGATCGGGTGCGACGGGTTTCGGTCGAGTCCACCAACGCCTGATTGGTGATCTGAGTGACGGTCACGGGAATATTGGTATTGAGCATGACGCGGAAGGAGATGGTCACCGTTTGGCCCGGTCCAATTGTCTCCCAGGTGACGCGAAGCATCTGGGCATCGGTGATGGGATCCGTCCCCCAAGAGGTACCGTCGTAGTACTCGAAGGTCTCGGTGGGCGGCGGCGCAGAGATCTGAAGGCTGCTCACCACCAAGTCGGTATAAGTGTAGGGGAGAGTATCGGTCAGCACGACGTCATTCATAGAGCCCAAGCCGTTGTTGTGAAGGACAAGGGAGTAGGTGATGGTGTCGCCGGGAGAGACCCCCCCGCTCAAATCGGCATCAATGGCCAGTTCGTCCACTTTGGAAAGGCGAGGAACGGGAACAGGAAGGGTAGTGTAGCCCAGATCCAAGTAGGGGTTCGCTCTATCGGCAGGGCACGGATCCTGTCCCCACGCGACGGCGATCTTGTCCAGCAGGTTTAGGGTATAGATCATTGCCCCTATCAGGTCATAGTCGTAGGGGTCGCCCACGCGCAAGACCTGAGCAGCCTGAAGAGGAACGCCCAGCGCGGAGAGGGGCTCGTCCCACGCGGCCACTCCCCAGACGTCGGAATCGGTCATGTCGCCGTCGCCGTTCATATCAAAGGGATCAGGCAGGCCATCCTGGTTCAGGTCCACGTAGATCACTGTGTCGGTGACAGCGGTGACAAAGGCCAGGTTGGCGTTGACCGTCGTGGCAGGGACATCGCCGTTGCCAGGGGCGTAACCGACGATGACCTGAGAACTGAGCTCAGGCTCCGGGATAAGCGCGTAACCCCAATCGTACGTCTGAGCTTCGGTGGCCCCGTTCGTAGAGGAATCCACCACAGCCAGCCCCCAAAAGATCTCCGTCGAAGAGAAGTACGCTCCAGAGTTCCCACTGGAGATGTCGGCCCAGGGGGTCTCTTGCAACACGCTTACGGTTGTGGTAGGTGGGATGGAGATATCAAAGATCCCATTATCGCTCGACACGGTCACGGTGATGGGATAGGGATGGGGATTATGGAGGTAGACGTCCGTATCCACGTTTGGGTCGATGCCAAGGTCACAAAACGGGGAGCTCGCGAATCCTGGCACAGGTGCCCAGTAGGCCATATCCCAGACCTCCACAGGTTGCAGGGTGTACCCGTGGGCGGACCAAGCGCCCCCACAAGCACCGGTCATCATCTGCACCTGGATAGGGGCGGTGGCGGTGATGGTGTCACTGCTATCCGCCCCTCCACCCCCAGCGCCATCGGCAGCGCCATCTATGAAAAAGACCGCTCCGGCATCAAGGGTATCCACAAGGCTGCCGTTGTAGTAGACGTCGGTGCCATCCTGCCAGGCCATCACCTCCAGGCCGGCGTACTCATGGTCATTTGTGAAAGCCAAATCCTCTCCCACCGTGGCTACGTATTCCGTGCCCCAGCTGGCCGCCTCCGGCACCTCCCACGCAGCAGCCAGAACCGTGCCGGGATCCTCTGGGTAGACCAGTCGCACTACCACAGCATCTTCGCCAAAGATAGTGATACGATCACCGCCGTCGTAATAGAACGGGGGGCCTGCCCCGACCTGGGCAGGCATGATGTCGCTCTGGAAGATCTGGCTTACGCCAGAGTCCACCATGGCCACCTCCGTCGTGGGTCCGGGGTTCAGGGGATCGACGTCGTACCCGTCCTCCCAGTGGTCGTAGTAGTAGACCGTGCCATCGGAGCCAGAGGTGAGAAAGACGTAGGAGATCAGGATTTGACCAATGGCAGTACCATTACACTGAGCCTTTCCCTCAAAGAGCGTCCACAGATCCTGATCGCTGAAAGGTACAAAGTACTGGTGCACAGTGGGATCCACTACCCGAACACCGGCGATACCGGGGTCACCGGGGCCCGGCTGGCCGTCGCCGTCCCGGTCCAGGAAGACGCCACCAGCGATGGCACCACCCTCCCGATCGTAGGTAGCGGTGAAGCGGACACCAGTGGAAAGAGCTGAGGATGTCTGTGACTGCCCCGGGGTGAGCCAGAGAACGGGCACCGATTCCCCCTCGGTGGGGCGCAGGTCAGGCGGGAGAGTGCTCGCATCTATAGTCACCTTGTGGGTCCCATGGGGCAAGCCCTCGAAGTAGTACCGCCCTCGGCCATCGGTGTGGCTCTCTTCGTCGGTCGCCTGAACAGCGTTATCGGAGGTCGTGCTGAGCCAATTCGGGAGAACACCGAACGAAGCACCGTTTTCAATGTCCAGGCGCTCGGTCGCGGGTGCAGCAGCAACTGGCAGCGGTGTCAGACCCATACCGACCAGGTTAACGAGCACAGTGATAACGGTTGTCAGCGTGACGGTGGTTTTCTTCATCCCCGCCCCCTTTTCTCTGGAGTCAGTCACCCTGCGGCCAGTGTGGCCAACAAGAGTAAGATGCGGAAGCGACCATGGGCCACACAATGCTCGGCTGTGCTGGAATAGTGTTCAAATGCCGTGTAGAGTACTTGGCCGTAACGATCAGATTGTACGTGAAATAGCCGCTTTGTCAACCTCACGCCAGAACTCAAGATAGGTTGATCACCGTGCTCGGCGGATTCTACGCCCAGCGCCACACGAGCTCTGTTCGCGCCTTGAGCGTAGCGATGTTTCTCTCAGCATACGCGCGAGTTTCCCTGACCACCCACTCTGCCTGCGGCGTCGGACCTTCGACGTCGCGCAATCGGCCGGGACCGTACTGCTCGGCGTATGCCGTCGGCCAACGTCTTCAGCTCCTCGATCAAGGTCACGTAGCCGTGGGTCGTCAGCATAAGCATAGCCAGCGGATCGCGATAGTGGGTGTCCATACCCAACTGGGTCACCAGCACGTCGGGGGCGAATTGCCGCACGAGCGGAGGCGCCATCTGACGAAACGCCCATAGGTACAGCTCCTCGCCCGTGTAGATCAGGAAGGGCAGAAAGTTGTATCGCAGAGGATCTACACGCGCCTCACCACGGCTCAGGCTGGCGACGGCGTCCACGTATTCTGCCGTATGGAACAGCAGTAGGTCCTCCTGGTTGGCTGGACGCGGCGTTACCAGGTGTGAGGGAGGTATCCTCCGCAGACAGCTTGCTCCGGACGATCAACTCGCCGCCTAGTGGGGACCTCTTGGAGCACGCGGCCCAGCGGAGTGAAGTATATCCGTGAGCGCGTCGCGCGTCTCCCGGGCACCGGTGATCTCCGATCCTGTCTCTAACACGTCGAGTCGCTGGATGACGGTGCGCAATACGGTTGCGTTCGTGCGCCCCTCACCGAGACAAGCTTGAGTGCGAGTCCCGCGATGTGCTGATGATTCTCCAACTTCTCGCGCCAAGCCGGCGGGATGGCGTCCACCCCCAGGTACGCCCCAGCTACGGCGCAGGCCATCGCCCCCAACGTGTCCCGGTCCCCACCGTTCAGGATCGCGCACAGGAGACACGCCTCAAACGAGTGGGGATGGCGCAGAAAGGCGTAGAGCGCGAACGGCAGCGACTCGTGAACCGCCACGCTGCGCCCCAGGCGGCCGGCGGCGTCAGAGGGGGGCACGTCCTGGGCAACCAGGGTTTGGGCCAGCGCCATCTTCTCCCGTATCTCGGGAGCGCGGGCGAAATCCACCAACCCCCTGGTAAAGTCCTCGAAGGGGAACGGCTCCCGTGGGTCGAGTCTCACCGCCTGGGCGACGGCCCAGGCCAGGACAGCGGCGCCGTCCACGCCGATGGGATGGGCGTGGGTCACGGACGCCGAGAGCCGGGCCTTGTCGTACAGGTCGGAGGCACCGTGGAAGAACAGTCCAACCGGCGCGATCCGCATGGCCGCCCCGTTGCCGAACGAGCCCTGCCCGCTGAACAACTGTTGGGCTGCTTCGTTGTAGGATGTCCCGCGCCTGGCCACCAGCGAGAAGACGGTGGGTGGGCCAGACCCGTACCCCCGCCAGGGCTCGCGCTCAAAGTTGGCCCAGAAGGTATCACCCAGGTGCTGCGGGTCGAGCCCCTCGGACTGGATAATGGACTCGGCCAGGCCAATGGCCATCGCCGTGTCGTCCGTGTAGATGAGAACGTCACTCCGAGCGATCTCCGCGCGCAGCTCCGCCTCCCCCCGCCACCGGAAGGCGATCTCGCCGATGGCATCGCCCAGCGCGCTGCCGATCATACCGCCAAGGAACTTGGATTTCAGATCCACCGGATTGGTCATTGGGCAGCTTTCCACGTATCCAAGAGCGCCGGCAGATCGGCCGGATGGCGCGCCAAACCCACACGCTCGGCCGCGGCCCACAACCGACAGTCGAAAGTGGAAAGCAATACCTGGTCACCCATCGCATCTTGCCACAGGGACGCCGCCGCCAAGTGAACGGCGTCGTAGCCCCGAAGGCTGTGTTCCCAGGCAAAAGTGACGGCGCGGGCAATCATCACGTCTGTGACCTGGACGCGCACCAGGTCATGCCACTCCTCTCGGAAAACCTGGAGACACGCCAATGCCTGCTCGCGCGTCAGGGCATGTACCCTCACCGCGCTAGCCAGGGCAGCCGCCACCTCGGCGCGACTGACAAGCGCCGTGCCTACCGCCTGGGCCTTGGATATGGCTTCCTCTACCTCCACCGAGCCTGACTCGGCCACGTACCGCTTAACCAACGCGCTAGCGTCGAGATAGAGGATCATTCCCGACCCTCCAGCAGCAGGTCGGCCACCGTCTGTCCGCCGCGCGTCCGCGCCACCGGTGCCAAGGGTGATAGTTTCTGCCCGCTCCAGGCTATCAACCCGGCCTCGACCAATTCCTGCACCCGGTCCTCCACCGACGGGGCCAGCGGCATAATGCGCTCGACGGGCTTTCCCCGGTCCGTGATAACCACTGTAGCCCCAGCCTTGACCTGCCGCAGATAGGCGCTCAAGCGTGCCTTCAGCTCCCGAATGCCTACCGTATTCTGGGTCATCGCACTTCCTCCACCGTTGTGGTCACATGATAGCATCAGAGACCACAAACGGCAAGTAGCACAATCATCCTTGCGCAGGCAGGGAGGGGAATCGTGACCGACGACTGTTCCTCCACGATCAAGCGTATAAACACGCCCAGCCTCCCGCAGATCTTGAACCTATGGGAGGCTGGTGAAGTCGTTACCCACGCTGCTTGGATCTTGTTGCCAACATCAAGTCTCAGGGTGAGGTCAAGCGATAGCCCACACCCCGGATGTTCTCGATGCATCCCGGATCACCAGCAGGGTAGCCCAGCTTGCGGCGCAAGGAGCTGATCATTGGGCGCACCAATGTCCCAGCCTCTGCGTGATCGGTATCCAGCTCGTGAGTGGTCCGGATCAACTCCTGCGGAGATACCACCTGACCCGCCCGCCGCGCCAGGTACTCCAGCAACGTGAACTCCCTGGCAGACAGATGAATGTGCTGTCCATCTAGCCAGGCAGCGTACTGTGAAGGATCGATCCGTAGTTTTCCAACAATCAGGATGTCTGGCTCCGGCCATGATGTCGCTGCGACGCGTTCCAACTGCTCGGCCATCTGTCGCGCACGTCGCAGTTTGCCTCGAATAGCCGCAAGTAGATCCTGAGGTTCGATGGGCTTGGTCAGATAATCATCAGCTCCCAGTTCTTTGCCATAACGGATGTCGCTGTCCATCGCACGGGCGGTCAAGAAGAGGAAGGGGATCGCCACCCACTGCGGGTTCTCACGCACACGCTCATACAGTTGATAGCCGTTCATGCCAGGCATAGCGACATCCGCCAGTATCAGATCCACGGACTGCAATTCCAACATAGCGAGTGCCTCTTCACCGTCGCCGGCCGTCAGTACCCGATACCCCGCCGCTTCCAGGATCTCTTGGATGGTACTTCGCAAGCGAGGTTCGTCGTCAGTCACCAAGATAGATGCACTGGCTTTCATTGTCTTCTCCACCGCATTCGTCGTCAATCCTCACTCGTTCTATTCCCTCTGCTGAGCCCGCCTTCCTCAGAGACGTGAGAAAGCGGAAGGACCAGGGAAAAAGTGCTGCCCTGGTTGGGACCAGGGCTCTCCACGTGGGTCCATCCTCCATGCACCTGGGCGACGTAACACACGAATGCCCAACCAACCCCCAGCCCTTCCTGCCCCCGCCGGACAGCGTCGGCATCCTGCTCAAAGGGCTGGCCCAGCATTGCCAGCCGCTCCGGTGTCAGGCCTACCCCCGTGTCGGTCACCTCGATCGTTATTCCCCCTTTGTGGTCAGTGACCTGGACTCGAGCTTGACCCCCAGGTCTGTTGAACTTGACGGCATTGTGGGCCATCTGGAAGACCGCCTCGCCCAGCAGTTCGGGGTCGGCGTGAACCCTCGGCAGGTCGGCAGGCACGAGGACGCGGAAATCGACCTGCCGGCCCTGAGCCATCACCGCCACTGGCTGTACAGCCCACGGGATTACCTGGCTCAGGGAGATGTATCCGGGCTGCGGGTTGCGCTGTTTGTTCACTAGTTCGGCGAACTTGACCACCCCGTTGACCAGCCGGTGCAACTCTGCAATCTCGGTCAGCAGGTCGTCCAATGAGGCCTTGTAGTTGGGGGGGAAGTTCTCACCTATTCGTTGCAGGACCTGGAGTGCTATGCCGATGGCGCCAAAGGGGGTCATGAGTTCGTGCGTCACCGTACCGAGGAACGCTGCCTTCAAACGGTCCACCTCTTCCAGGCGTCGATGAACTTCCTCCAGGCGCTGATAGGCCTCCTGCAGTGCCTGCCGCTCCATCCGCTCCTGTTCGAGCAGGTCTCTCCATTCCTGCGCAAAGACCACCAACTGATCGGCGGGCAGGTCGGAGATGTCTGGATGGCGCAGCCGTGGTTCGATGATTTGGCCGGCGAGCACCTCTTCGACCAGGCTGATGAGTTGGGTGGGGCTGAACGGCTTGGTCAGGTATTCGTCGGCGCCTGCCGCGATACCCACCATACGGTCGGTCTGCTCGGCCTTGGCCGTGATGAGGATCACCGGGATGGAGGCCGTCTCAGGATTCGTTTTCAGAGTGGCGCATACTTCAATGCCGGACTTGCCAGGCATCATCACGTCGAGGAGGATGAGGTCAGGCTGCAGGGTACGGGCCAGCGTCAACGCCTGCTCCCCATCGGTCGCCACGATGGTCTCTAGTTCTTCGCGGTCCAAGGCCGTGGCAATGGCCTCCGCCACCGACCGTTCATCGTCTGCGATCAAGACTCTCCGCTTCAGATCCCTCTCCTCTGCCCTTGGATCAGTCATCTCCCAGATTCTCCTCCTGTCGTACTAGAATTCCACAGTAAAGATAGAGCCTTGGGGCTCGTTGGCGCCCACAAAGATCCGCCCGCCGTGGGCCTCGACGGCCAGCTTGCAGAAAGCGAGCCCCAGACCGACTTGGCGGATACCTCCCTTTCTCAACGACACGATCTCGAACTTGTCAAAGATGCGGTCATGATGCTCTTCAGGGATGCCAGGGCCCTCGTCTATGACTTGCACGCGGACCAGGAACTGGGGTGACTCTGTCCCCATCTCTGCTTCTGCATACTCGAGCCGCAGTGTGATGGTGCTCTCCGGCGGCGAGAACTTGAGGGCGTTGGAGAGCAGGTTGTCCAGCACGCGGCGGAACAGGCTCTCGTCGAGTGATACCTGGTGGGCCTCTCCTTGGGGCACGTCGGCGACCAGACGGATGTTTTTCGACTCGGCAACCGCGGCGTAAGTGTCCCTCACTTCCTGTATCATCTGACCGACGTCGATCTGCGAGCGATTCAGGATCAAGCGGTTCTCCTGCATTTTGGCCAGCATCAGCATATCGTTCATGAACGAGTCCAAGCGGCGTGCCTCTGCCTCAATCGTGTCAACGTATCCCAAGCCTCGGGGATCGGTGATACTGCGCCTGACACCGAAGATGGTCATCAAGATAGTGGTCAGCGGGTTTTTGGTATCGTGAACAATCATGTGCGACAGGTCTTCCCTCAGGCGCATCGTTCCTTGGAGCTGGTCGAACTGTCTCTTGATGCGCAACATCGAGCGCACCCGCGCCCGCAGTTCGGGGCCGTTCACGGGCTTGGACAAGAACTCATCGGCTCCGGCGTCGAGGCCCCGGACCAGGTCATCCTTGCTGTCGAGGGCGGTGATCAGAATCACCGGGATGTGCCGCCAACGTTCCTCTGCTTTGATCCGCCGGCAGACCTCGAAACCATCCAGCCCGGGCATCATCACGTCGAGCAAGATGGCGTCCGGCTGCGGCATGAGAACGCCGAGACGAGCCAGGGCCTCCTGCCCGCTGGCGGCAAAGACCAGGTCGTGGCCCTCCGGTATCAACAACGCTTCGAGCGTGTCACGCGCGCTGGGATCGTCATCGACGATGAGGATGCAATGTTTTTCATCCGTTTGTCTTTCCATGTGTGCCTCCCAATCAGATCAAGCTCCACTGAGATCACGCCAGCCGATCAGAGAATGTGCCGGTTCTGCCACAGCCCGTCCTTTGATCACCAGCGGTCCCAGGTCTTTGACGGTCACAACTCCCTTCACTGCCTCATAGGCAGCCTGGCTCAGAAGAATCTGTCCACCCTCGGCGTGCTCCTCCAACCGCTTGGCCAGGTTGACCGTGTCTCCGACGGCCGTGTAGTTCATCTGCTGCTCGGTGCCGACATTGCCTACTACAGCCTGGCCCACGTGGATGCCAAGGCCAAAGCTCAAAGGGGGATGATCCACTTCCCCCAGGTTATATCTGGCGACGGCCTGCTGAATGTCCAGCGCGGCTCGAATTGCTCTCAAGGTGTGGTCGGGTTGGGACAGTGGCGCATTGAACAAGGCCATGACCCCATCGCCCATAAGCTTGTCCAACGTGCCCGCCTGGGCCAGGATCGGTTCAACCGCCAGTGCCAAGTACCGGTTCAGTACCTCGATCAGGCGTTCTGGAGCCAGGTTTTCGCTAAAGGCAGTAAAACCGCAGATGTCGGCGAACAAGACCGTAACCTCTTGTCGTTTTCCGCCGAGGATCAGGTCCTCCCTGTCCTCGACCAGGCGATCGACGACGGCCGGACTGACGTAACGCTGGAAGAGGCCGCGGACGAACCATTTCTCTCGTTCGCTGGTGCGCTCCAACTCCTCAAACAGACGGGCCTTTGCGATAGCCACGGCAGCCTGGCTGGCCACGATCGACAGGATGCGTCGGTGGGCGACTTCAAAAGCGTCCACCCGGGGGCTGTCTATGCTCAGAGTACCTATGGGATGTTCGTCCACGATCAGGGGAACCACCAGAAGGGAGCGCACGTCATACAGCAGGCGGTGGGTACGGTGGGGATTGTTCATCACATCGGGGATGTAGATGATCTTCCGATTCTCAATGGCTTCCCTGACGATTTCCTCCATGCCCACGCGGGGATGTGTGCGCTTCTCTCCCCGGGCGGAGAAGACAACTGGAACCAGGTGGCGCTTGTCATCCGATGAAAAATGCATCACACAGTGTGCCGCCTGCGGTATGGACTGCAACGCCGTCTGAGAGACCATCTCCGCCACATAGTCTGCATCCACGGTACTCATCAGGCGCAACCCCACGCCGTGGAGCAACTCCAACTCCTCGAGGCGCCGGGCAGTAACTCGCTCCAGTTCCTCCTTCAGGTGCAGGGTGGCCTCCAGTTCTTGGCGCTGTTTTTCCAACAGGTCATACTGTCCTTTGATGCGCAGCATCGAGCGCACCCGCGCACGGAGCTCGGTCCCGTTCACCGGCTTTGACACAAAGTCATCGGCGCCAGCGTCCAGGCCACGGACCAGGTCCTCCTTGCTATCTAGTGCCGTGACCAGAATCACCGGGATGTGCCGCCACCGCTCGTCCGCCTTGATCCGCTGGCAGACCTCGAAACCGTCCATCCCCGGCATCATCACGTCGAGCAAGATCGCGTCCGGCGCGAGGTCGTTCAGGACATCGAGAGCTTGTTGCCCATTGCTGGCGGTTACAAGATCGTGGCCCTCCTGTATCAAGAGCGCTTCCAGCGTGTCGCGGGCATTGGGATCGTCATCGACGATGAGGATTTGAGACCTTTCATTCTCCTCTCTTTCCATCTGCTCCCTCCAGAGGCAGGTCGAGTTCCACCACTACTCCTGGCGCTCCCTCTCGATTGTAGGCACGGCACGCGCCTCCCACTTGCCACACCAGCGTGGCCACCATAGACAGACCCAACCCCATCCCAGGCACCTGTCCGGAGAATCCGCTCTCAGCCTGGTAGTAGGGCGTCCACATCTTGATCAACTGGTCGGGCGAAAGCGTCAGCCCATCGTCGCAGACCTGAAGACGGACGCCACCAGAAATGCTAGTGATCTTGACTTCTACTTCAGGCGATTCGTGAGGATGAAACTTTTTGGCGTTTTCCAGCAGCTCCCACAGGATTAGCTCCACAGCCCGCCGAGAGATCGTCACATCGGCCTTATCAAGCTCGCCACCTTGATAAGACACGTTGAGCGATTCGATCTCGAGGCTATCGTTGATCTCTGCGACAAGTGCTGGGATTTCGGCAAGAGCGCACCGCCCCACACCCGCTGAGGCCCTGCGAGAGAAGTCCATATAGTTCAGGATGTCCAGAACCCGATCCTGAAGGTGTAAGGCGTTCTCGTGCACCATCCCAAAGAAGGAGGCTGTCTCAGCGTCCAAGTGCTCCTTCAAATCCTCCGCCAAGATGTCCAAATACCCAACCGCCATGGTTAGTGGGGTTCTGAGCTTGTGGTTGACCAGCCCCTGAAACGTCCACACGTTGAGTTGGTTCACAACGCTGGCCGTGACATCGCGCGCATGGACGAGGTAGGTTCTCTCGGCCTGGGATGCCATCTCCATCACGTCGATCTGCAGCCAGAACTCGGTGGCCGTGGATGATTTGGGCCGCACGAGGTAGCGCGGCGGCTGCAAGGTATCATCGGGGGGTGCTGGCCAGGTGGCCCAAGCCTCCTGCGGCTCGCACCGATACTGCTGTCGAGCCAGCTCCAGAAACGACCCGGAGATCGGTTCCCCCGGGACCGCAGGGGCCTGAGCTGGGCTGGTCGAAGGGAGGCCAAAGTAGAGACGGGCCTGGGGATTGGCATAAAGCACCTCGTCCTTCTCGCTCACAATCAGGTAGCCGTCGTCGGCCTGTTCGACCACCCATTCAAACCTGGCCCGCTCCTGGAGCAGCCGGCGATAGCGGTTGAGCCGGGTGACGGTTCGCACCCGCGCTCGGAGTTCGGCGCGATCGAACGGCTTGGAGATAAAGTCGTCGGCCCCGGTCTCGATGCCCCGCAGGCGTGAGTCGCGGTCGTCCAGGGCGGTGACCATGATGACCGGCACCTGAGCCAGGAGTGGGTCATCGCGCAGGCGCTGGCAAACCTCAAAGCCGTCCATGCCTGGCATCATCACGTCCAGCAGGATCACGTCGGGCGTGAGTTCCGCTGCCTTTCCTAACCCTTGTGGGCCATTGCTGGCGAAGGCGAGATTGTAGCCTTCTCGCAGCAGGAGCCCTTCCAGCGTGTCGCGGGCAGTGGCGTCGTCATCTACAACAAGAATGGTGCTCTTGTTTGCCATCACAAGATCCCCTCTGCCGTTTTCTCAATTGCTCCTCGATCGCCTAGACGAGTGGCCTCAGGCCTACCAGCTTGCGGCAAGCCTCTCACCCTAGGCAAAGTTGGCGGACCGGGGGCCGCAGACTAGGTAGGACGAAGAGGGTCACCCAGTGGTGAGGCCAGACCCGTTGCTGGGCACATAGCCCTGCATGACTGCCTCCTCTACCTGGATCACCGGCAGCCCCCGGCCGCTCAGAAAGCAGTATGTTGTCTCGTAGCGCTAGACTTTTCGCTTGATGTAGAAATAGTAGCCAGCGCAGATGACGACGGCTGCCAGAGCTGTGACACTCCAGATCGGAAAACCGGCCTTGAGGATTTCCCCGACTCCCGTCATCCCGCCAACGATCATGCCAATGTAGGTCGTGATTGCCGCAAAGACAACCACCACAGTACCGCCCGACCAATAGATCAACAGTTTCAGCCTCTTTGCTTGTTCTTCAGACATTTTTGCCTCCTTGCTTCGTCCTTCAGAGATCAATACGGATGTGCCTTCCTTGGTTTTATTCTTCAGGCATTTTCCCTCCTTGGTATTGTAAGTGACTTCCTGGTACCCGACGGCGGACGTCATCACGTCAAGAAGGATCAGATCCGCCGGTTTGCGGCCAGTCTTTCGTTCTACGCCTCCATAGTTGCGCGCAGTCGCGCTTCGATCACGTTGACCAATTCCTTCAGACTAACAGGCTTGCTGAGATACCCATCCACGCCTGCCTCCAGGCACCGCTCCCGGTCGCCGGGCATGGCTAGTGCCGTCAAGGCAATGATGGGCACATCGGCCAGGCTTGTCCTGAACCCGGTCGAAGGATCAACATCCGCGCGGATGCACCGCGTCGCCTCAAGACCGTCCATGCGCGGCATCTGGATGTCCATCAGAATCGCGTCGGGCCGTTCCTCCCGAGCTCGCTCGACGGCCTCGATACCATTGCGGGCGACGATGACCCGGTATCCCTTGACCTCCAGATACTCTGATATGGTGCGCAGGTTGATCTCGTTGTCCTCGGCCAGCAAAACAGTGACCAGTGACCTGTCATCAGTAGTCGGTACACCACGCCCACTGATCACTGAATACTGATCACTGTCTCCTGGCTGCCACGGCAGCGAGACCGTGAAGCGACTGCCCTGTCCCAATTCCGTCTCCACCGAGACGCAGCCGCCGTGCATCTCTGTCAGGTGACGTGCCAGTACCAATCCCAGCCCAGTGCCCTCGTATGAGCGCGAGAGGCTGCTGTCCAACTGGACGAAGGGCTCAAACAGCCGCTCCAGGTCCCCCTCTGGGATACCGATGCCCGTATCCCAGACGATGAAGTGCACCACCTCCCGCTCTCGATCCCCCACCACCTCCAGCCCAATCTCCCCCCCCTCGGACGTGAACTTGACCGCGTTGCTCAACAGGTTCACCAGGATCTGCTCCAGTCGCTGCCTGTCGGCCTGGACGACCTCCACCGCGCTGTCATAGATGGACGTGACCCGCAGCCGCTTCTCCTGCACCGCCTCCCTGGCCGCCTGCAGGCTCGCCTCGCAGACCGGCTCGACAGACACCGGGCCGATGGCCAGTTCCAACTTACCCGCGCCGATCTTGGCCATATCCAGGACGTCGTTGATCAGCTCCAACAGGTGGCGCCCGCTCTTCGCAATGGTGCCCAAGGACCGGAGCTGTCTCTCGTTGAGAGGGCCATAGACCGCCTCCTGGAGCGCTTCGGACAGTCCCAGGATGGCGTTGAGGGGGGTGCGCAGTTCGTGGCTCATCGTGGCCAGAAACTCCTCCCTGGCGCGGAGAGCTCTGGTCAGCTCGACGTT
>Ga0180437_10004258_pt1 | contig 20495 bp, 23 predicted proteins | sample SS_ome_4_FD_132410 | JGI IMG/M metagenome (GOLD analysis project Ga0180437, IMG submission 132410) | Hypersaline lake sediment archaeal communities from the Salton Sea, California, USA - SS_3_D_1 metaG | ecosystem: Environmental > Aquatic > Non-marine Saline and Alkaline > Hypersaline >... | reverse complement strand
GTTAAGGTCGTGGTAGAATTCGGCTTTTTTGACGGATGCGGCGGCGAGGACCGGGCCGGAGCTTTGTTTCAGGAAAACGATGTCGTCCGGATTGATTCGGTCGATGAACGGGCGTTTTGTTTTTGTGAGGCGTGATTCGATTTTTTTGCTGCCAGACAACAGCAGCCTCAGGTATGGCTGTCTGAGTATGGCGAGATGATAGTTTTTCATAGCGGGGTATGATAAGCAAAAAGGTGGAGAAATCAAAGGGATAAAGAGGTAAGACGGCAGGGGGCAGTGCGTTCGGTTTGAGTCGGGAGAGGTTTTGACGTTTTCGGTTCGGGGGTTTATAATCGGGTTGGTTTTTTTTGAGGGTTTATCTATGGAAACAATTTCGGTGATAATACTCGTGGTTCTGGTTGGGGTGGTGGTGCTCTTGCTGTGGCTTATCGGGAGTGTTTTCGGTCATCGTCGCGAGATAAGTTCTCAGGCGTCGGGGATAAGTCTGTTGCAGCAGCAGCTCGAGTCCCTGAAGTCGTCACAGGATAAGACGTCAGAGGTGCTGCAAAAATCTCTTCAGGCGGGTCAGGAGAATCTGTATAAGAGTCTGCAGAGTAATCAGAAAGTTGTGCTGGAGTTGAACAACCAGATAGGTCAGTTGCAGGGTACGAACAAGCGGATGCTTGCGGTCGGGGAGGAGGTACGGCGTCTTCAGGGGATATTGAGCAGTCCGAAGCTGCGCGGCCAGATGGGGGAATGGTCGCTTGAGAATGTTTTGTCTAATATACTGCCGGAAGACAGCTTTGAGCTTCAGTATAGTTTCCGGGACGGCAGGACGGTTGATGCGCTGGTGCAGATGTCTGGGTATTCTGTTCCGATAGATGCGAAGTTTCCGCTGTCGAGTTTCGAGAAAATGGCTGGGTGTCAGGACGACAATGAGAAGGCAAGAATTCGGAGGCAGTTTGTTCGTGACGTGCGGGTCCATATCGATAAGATTGCCGAGAGCTATATACGGCCGGCTGAGGGGACACTCGATTTTGCATTTGTTTATATACCGGCGGAAAATGTCTATTACGAGACCGTTGTGAATCGTGGTGGAGAGGAGCTGGACTTGCTGGGGTATGCTCTGGAGCGTAAGGTTATTCCGGTGTCGCCGAATTTGCTGTGGGTGTATCTTACGACGGTGGTGATGGGGCTTCACGGGCTGCAGATAGAAAAGCAGGCGGCGGAGATTCTGCGTAATCTGAAGAAGCTCAACAGTTTCTTTGCGGATTTCGGGGGCAGTTGGGACGTTCTCGGCAGGCACCTTCGGAACGCTTACAGCCAGTACGAGGAAGGGCAAAAGAAGCTTCATCTGTTCGGGCTGGAGCTTACACATATACAATCAGACGGCGAAGAGGAGATGAATAAAGCCGTAGATAAGGAGTAAGAGGTATGGTTTACGAGGATTTAAGGGCCAAGAGGGTGCTTGTTACAGGCGGCAGCAGCGGGATAGGAGCGGCGACGGCCCGGATGTTTGGCGGGCAGGGGTGCTTTGTCGGGGTGCATTATTTTGCGACTAAGCAGGGAGCTCAAGAGGTTCTCAAGAAGGTTTCCTCTGCAGGAGGAGATGGGGTTCTGCTGCGTGCGGACGTGCGTTGTCAGCAGGATGTAAAAAAGATGGTGAAAGAGTTCGCCGATTGTGCGGGTGGGATAGATGTTCTGGTCAACAATGCGGGCGGTCTGATAGAAAGGCAAAGTTTCGAGGAGGCGACGGTCGATTATCACGATGATGTTTTTGCGACGAATGTCCGCAGTGTGATGATGGTGACACAGGCGGCACTATGTTATCTGAAAGATGGCGGCGCAAGTGTGGTGAACATCGGCTCGCTGGCGGCGCATACCGGCGGTGGGCCCGGAGCCGGGATGTATGCGGCGGCGAAGGCGGCGGTACACTGCTACACCGCGGCGATGGCGAAGGAGTTCAGCCGATACCAGATACGGGTCAATACGATATCGCCGGGCTTTATCGAGACTCGTTTTCACTACCGGTACAGTACGGCCGAGCGGAGGGCGAAGATGCCGAGTACGATACCGCTGGGTCGTAACGGGACGGCTGAGGATGTGGCTAAGGCGATTTTGTTTATGGCAAGCGAGCAGTCGGGCTATATAACGGGCGAGTGTCTTTCGGTCAATGGTGGGCTGGAAATGAGCCTTTGATTTTTGTGTGCGCGAGGTTTGAGGCCTCGAAAGTGGTTGACAATTGCTTCAGGAAATTGTAGTAACAGAAGTAGAGATTCAGGCGGCGTAGCTCAGTTGGTTAGAGCATGGGATTCATAAGCCCAGGGTCGAAGGTTCGAGTCCTTCCGCCGCTATTAAGCCGTTAGTCTCAGGACGTTGGGAAGAAGGGGTGTGGATTGTTATTTTCATCAAAACATATACTAGTGGAAAATGTGTGAAACTCGGAGTTTTTAATTTGAAAACTATTCATAGAATAATTAGCGGCGACGGGCGACAGATGAAGCTTTTGCCCGACAAATCGGTTCATTTAGGAAGCACTTGGCGTAAAGATTGAGCCTGCACCTGACGAATGGGACAGACTTTACAACGTTGACTTCTTTATTAAAATAAATGAAAAGTATATCGGGATACAGATAAAACCGGTAAATCAAGGCATTCAGCTTTCTCAAATATTTAAAGAGAAAGCGTTTCAACAGGTAACTCATAAGAAATTCACAAAAGAATACGGCGGCAAGGTATTTTATGTCTTCTCTTCAAAGCTGGGAGGCAAGAAGACTATTATCAACAAAGAAGTAATCGGTGAAATCCTGCAAGAGATTGAGCGACTCAAATAGCATCTCCATCGCACGGCATTGGTTTGAACACATTATGTATTGGGTTCGGGATGGCTTTCGTGTCATAATATTTAGTGGTAGCAGGTTTATCTTTTTCCCGGCGGCGGGGTTGAGCCGGTTAAGAGTGGTTAATATAGAAAAAGACATTTTGTGACGGTTGGGAGTGCTATGGGTAAAATAGCTGTCGATGTAGTGCTGCTGATTCCCGATGAGATGGCAGATAGGGCTATTGAGCTGAACCGGAAGCTGGCGGTGCGTGCTTCGGGCAGTCAGATTGTCCTCAACAAAAACGATTGTCTGCCACATCTCTCGCTGGCTATGGGGTGTATGGAACAGGCTCAACTTGGCGAGGCTGAAAGTATCCTGCGTGACGTTGCAAAAACGTTTCACCCTGTAAGAATCACTGCGGGTGAAATTTCCGGAAACGTCAACTCACACGGGCAGGTGGTATCGGTTCTGATGGCAGAGAAGACCGAACAGCTCCAGGAACTCCACGAAATGGTAATGCGAAAGTTTCGCTCTGTTTTAAGCTATGACGTAACAGTTGAAATGTTTGCGGGGCCTGACGATATTGAAGCGACTACATTGGAGTGGGTCGGCGATTATCCTTCCGGGGCAGCCTTTGATAACTTCAGTCCGCATATAACAATCGGTTACGGCGGACTTTCAGTTCAGAGTATTTCGCTGATGGGCGGCGCCGCAGAGCTGGCAATATGCCATCTGGGCAATCACTGCACGTGCAGGAAAGTGCTGAAAAAAGTCAGGTTTTCCTGAAAGATAAACGGCTGGAAATGTTTCAGCCAAAACCGGCGTCTGCCGACAAACAGGGCGGAGCGGTAATTAAGCAATTCCAGAGTGGTTCACTTGTTTATGTGCCTGTCTTTGCTTATGTATGTATCTGCGCCGCTGGTTTTTATGATTTTGCAGTTCGGCTCTTTCGGGATCAGTATCCCTTCGACGCCGTCGAGTGTTTCGATAAGCCTGAGGCCTTTTTGCGGACCTAATACAGTAACGGCTGTCGCCAGGGCGTCCGCCCGCATTGCAGTACCGCATATTATTGTGACACTTTTTAACTCGCCGCTGCCGAAGCCGGTTCCGGTATCGATAATATGGCTGAGCCTCCTGCCAGCGACTTCTACAAACCGCTGATAATCTCCGCTGGTTGCTACGGCCGCCTGCGATACTTCGAGCTTTAACAATAGTTGCGGCTGAGCGTTTTCTGGTGTGCTGTCAGGGTTCTGCAGGCCTATGTGCCAGTTTTTTTTGCCGTCCGGTGCCGTGCCGAAACAGGCGATGTCACCGCCTATATCGACCATTGCGCCTTTAATACCTTTCGCCTTTATCGCATCGATGGCTTTATCTATGGCATAACCTTTGGCGATGCCGCCCAAATCGATTTTCATACCCAGCACTGCAAAGCGAACTGTGTGACGGTCGGTATCGAGAATCAGTTTTTTATAGCCGACTTTTGAGCGTGCATCGGTAAGGGCGTCGCTGCCTGGCATTTGATTTGTGTCCTGCGCCCTTTGCCACAAATCCTTGGCCGGGCCAATAGTAATATCAAAAGCACCGCCGCTCAATTCGCTGACAGCAGCGCTTTCACGCAGGACTTCAAAGACTTCGTCTGTTACCTTTACTTTTTGGTCATAAGCCTGTGAGTTGATTTTGGCGACCTGTGAATCTTCGATATAAGAGCTCATCATTTTTTCAAGCCGATTCAATTGCTCAAACGCCGCCTTTATAGCATCCCTTCCTGTTTCCATATCATCGGTCACAACTACAATTTTTCCCAGCGTCCCCATAAGCATTCGCTGGCCGCTGTGTAAAGTGAGCGGCTTGGCGCTGCTTGTGAAAACAAAAAAAGTAACTATCCCACTCAGCATTGTCACAACAAGAATTTCAGACAGGATTTTTTTTCTGGCAGTCATAATAATCTGCTCTTAATCAGCGTTACTGCTGTTCCTTAAAGACTATCCGGCGAAAAAGTTTTTTGCGCATTTGACATTATTATCATATCGGTTTTCCAAAACGATAAAAGTACAGTATAATACACCCTTCAGGGTGATAAATTCTCGCGATTACCCCGTCACAGGCGGGCCAAGGTTGCCTGGCCGCGTATAACAGGGAATTCTAACTGTGAACACTATAATGCCTGACAGTAAAATAACAATACTAACTGAGCAAATCGAAGATGAATTTCTACCCTTTGTTCGCAGGCCATCGAGATATATCGGCGGTGAGATAAATCAAATCAAAAAGGACATTTCACGCTGCGAGCTATCTGTAGCACTGTGTTTCCCGGAGCTGTACGAAATCGGGATAAGCAATACCGGGCTGAGTATAATTTACGACAGGTTAAACAGGCTGGATTACGTCGCAGCAGAGAGAGTGTATGCTCCTGCCGATGATGCAGAAAAGATTTTGCGAGAGAAAAAGATTCCTCTTTTCACTCTCGAATCGAAGGCGGCTTTAGGGGATTTTGACGTAATCGGTTTTTCTCTGCCGTACGAACTGTGCTACACCAATATGCTCAATATACTATCCCTTGCCGGGATACCGCTTCGCTGCGACCAAAGAGTCGAAGAGCATCCAATAATAATAGCTGGCGGCGAAATGGCGTATTGCTGCGAGCCGGTTACACCTTTTATCGATATTTTTGTTCTCGGTGAAGCCGACGAGGCCGTGGTGCAACTGGCAGAGCTGATTCGTGCCGAGCGAAAAAACCATTCCACGAAGCAGGACATTCTGGCCAAAGTTGATGATAAATTTTGGTGGGCCTATGTCAGTCATCTCTACGAGGTCGAATACGCAGGCGGCCAGACACAATGCATTAAGCATAAGCGGACCGGCCGGCAAAAGCAGCTCCAGGCAGTATTCCTGAAGGATTTCGGCAATGCAGAGGTGCCGACCCGGCAAATAGTACCTTTTGCACAGTCGGTCCACGAGAGGGTCAGTATTGAAATAATGCGTGGGTGTCCGCACCGATGCCGTTTCTGCCAGGCGAGTTTTTTGCGCAGGCCGTTGCGATTCAGAGACAAAGAAAAAATTGTCGAAGCGGCCAAAAAGGCATATCACGAGACCGGCTTCGATACCGTAAGCCTGCTGAGCTTGTCGTGTGCGGACTATCGGGAGCTGGAAGATTTAATCCGGGAGCTTCAGCGCTATTTCAAGGACCAACATGTCGGCATTTCGCTTCCCAGCCTACGGGTGGGTGAGCAGTTGAAGCTGGTTCCTGATCTGGTAACGTCGGTGCGCAAGGCCGGTCTTACCATAGCCGTGGAAGCAGCCTCAACCGAGCTTAGAGATGTCATAAACAAACCTCTGGCAAATGAGGATTTGTTCGCCGCGGTCGAGCAGGCTTATAAAGCCGGCTGGGAAAAACTAAAGCTCTACTTTATGGTCGGTCTGCCCGGTGAAACACAAAAAGATATTACCGAAATAGTGAATCTTTGTTATCAACTTTCTCTTGTGAGGAAAAAAATCAAAGGGCGTCCCGGTCAAATCAATATTACTATAAGCTGGTTCGTACCCAAGCCGCACACGCCTTTCGGATACATATCTCAGAAGCCGAGAGAATACTTTTACAATGCCAGGCAATTAATCCTGTCACGAAAGAAAGAGCTTCGCGCCAACGGCCTGCACTTTAAGTTCCATCATATCGACAGGGCCGCTGTCGAAGGAGCTGTCGCGCGCGGCGGGCGGCGGCTGGCGGACGTGATTGAGCTTGCCTGGCAGAACGGTGCGCGATTCGACCTCTGGGATAAATCATTCAACTTCGATATCTGGGAAAAAGCGTTCGAAGAATGCGGAATGGACGTCAACGAGTCGGCACAAAGACAATTCGGCATCGGAGAAACCTCGCCTTGGGAGCATTTAAGCGGTCCCGACAAAGATTACCTGCTCAGTCACTTCAGGGATTCTGTCGAGCTTATCAAGGTTAATAACAGTGCCCAATAATATTTTGAGAGGTGCAACATCTGAAAATACCCCCAAGGGGGATCGAACCCCTGTCTCCAGGATGAGAACCTGGTATCCTTGGCCACTAGACGATGGGGGCAAAAAGCCACAGGCCGCTTTCAGATTCGCGTTAAAGCAGGCAGTATAACAACATTTCCACATAAGTCAACTTCGGTAATACGAAGGGTGCAAACCTTCAACTCGCCGTATCTCGAAGTTATGCAACGTTGCTGGTTTTCGACTGCGGCTTTTGGTAGAATCCTGGAAGGGAACTGGTTAGGAGAAATCCGCGATGCCTGAGGAAATAAACGAAGTTCGGCTGCTTTTGATGGCGTATTACGAACTGCTGCACGATTTGCTCGAGGACGGCAGAGATTTTCTTACCGGACGAGTGGAGCAGCTGCTCAGCAGGGAGATAGCCGAGGGACGGTTTGGCGATTTCGATGATGACAAATACTCGGCTTACAGAGATGCGGGCGTTGCGTTCGTTGAGGAACGTATCGAGACCTACAACCCGTTCGGGATTCAATTTACCTTCGAGAAAAACCGGTCGCCGGAGGCATTCGAGCTGGAATTACAGCTAAGCTGGTACGGCGGAAGGGCTGAATTCGAGGCGCTTTTCAGTGCTGTAAAGAAGCGGGCACATAGCGGTATGAGCGAAGAAGAATTGCAAAGCACTGCGGCGGTACTGGTCGATGAATTCGGTGCGTACCCGAACAAAAGTATAATAACTTCTTACAGGGCGTATCCAGGGCTGCGGAAGCTGCCGGACTACGTAGCAGCAATGGCGATTGAGGAAGTAATAAGGCGGAGACCAGAGCACTGAAAGATCTTTTGCCGAGCTTCACAACTGTGAGCACTATATTTTGTTATGAATCTTTTTTCAAAAAGGCAACTTTCGGCCTTTAGTTTTTTGTTCTGGGCCGAAGGGCGAAGCCTGAGGCTGCGACGGGAGGTTGAAATTTCATTGCTGAAAAGGTTGACCGGACGGCAATTTTGTGCAACAATTGTTTTTTTAAGCAAAATGTTTACTTGCATTTGATATTTTTATGGTGACTACCAGCAGAAAAACTCATAGTCGCAAATCCATCAAAACCCTGGTTGTCGAGATTGTAAACAGTCTCGAATGGCTCATTGTAGCCTTTATTCTGGCCTTGTTCTTTCGCGCTTTCGTTATGGAAGCGTTTCGCATTCCGACCGGCAGCATGGCAGATACGCTCAGGGGCGACCATTTCCGTCTGCGCTGCCGGCAGTGCGGATACAGATTCAATTACGGCATCGGCGGCTTTAACTCTCACAAATCACATAACCCTGGCCGTCCGGCTTACGCCCGGTGTCCGAGCTGCGGTTATTATCAGCCTGTGAACGGCAAAATTCCGCCGGCCAGCGGCGACCGGATACTGGTCCTCAAATGTATTTATCAGTTCACCGAGCCGAGGCGATGGGACGTTGTCGTCTTCAAGAACCCCCGTGAGCCCACGATAAACTATATCAAGAGGCTGGTCGGTAAACCCGGTGAAACCGTTTCGATAATTGACGGTGACGTTTATATCAACGGGGAAATCGCCCGTAAGCCGGCAGAACTCCAGAAATGTCTCTGGATGGTGGTGTACGACAACGACTACCGGCCTGTCGATCCGGCTCAGGGACGTTTCAACGGCCACATCTGGTCTCAGCCATTCCGGAACTCTGAAGGCTCAAACTGGGTTACCGGCAGCGAAGACAATCCTGTTTCTTTTACACTTAACAGCCCTTCCGACAAGCTCAATTATCTTGTTTATGACAGTTCGGTCGGCAACGATTTTAAGGCGGCGTATGCATACAACGACCCTCAAAGCTACGCGGAACTTCCATTTTGTTCCGACCTTATGCTCAGGTTTAATGTCTCATTCAAAAGGCCTGACGATAGTGTCGGGATTTCATTGACAAAACACGAGACTACCTACCGAGGGGAAATAGAGGCATCAGGAAAAATGGTAATCAGTTCATCACTTCAGGAGAAACCGCTGGCAGAAAAGACATTAGAAATCCCTGAGCCTGCACAACCAGCTCTCTGCCAGTTCGAGGTCATTGACAATCAGCTTATTCTGCGTTTCGGCGCCGAGTTGCTGACGTACGATTTAGGTCCGTTGCCTGAAATCGCCGCGGTGGTAAGTGCGAATCATCAGCCAGGTGCTTCTATCTTCGGTGCCGGCCGTCTTGAGCTCAGTCATATCGCTTTGTTCAAAGACATCCATTACACAATTGCAAAACACGCCGGAATACAACCGGCCCCGCGGGCGACACAATCCAACCCATTCACACTCGAGGAGGGAGAATACTTTGTTCTGGGCGACAACAGCCCCAACAGCGAAGACAGCAGGTGGTGGAGCGTCTCCGGGAAGGGCAACAATTTCACTTTCTACCGGGCTGGAGTAGTGCCGCATAATTATCTTGTCGGAAAAGCGGTGTTTGTGTACTGGCCCGGCGGCTTCAAACCGTTCCGTGGTTTTCCGGTATCGGTAATACCGAACGTCGGAGAGATGCGACCTGTTTACGGCGGCTCAAATCACACATACGGGCGTGGTGGATAACAGCCCTCCGGCCGGCAACAAGCAGCCTGTCGTCAGGCAGCCCCCTCTATAACAACTACATATTCCCCTTTCGGTTTTGCCTCCATTGTCTCGAGCAGCTCAGACAATCTTGCGCGTCGAACCGACTCATGCAGCTTGGTCAATTCCTTTGCTACGGCCGCCCGCCTGTCTCCGAAGACATCCAGGGCCTCTGCGAGAAACGCCCTGAGCCTGTGCGGGCTTTCATAATAAATGAGGGTATAACACAAGTGCTTATCCTGTTGGAGAAATCGGCGTCTTTTGCCTTTTTTTCGAGGCGCAAAACCTCGGAAGACAAAGCTGTCTGTCGGCAGGCCTGACAGGGCAACAGCCATTACAAATGCGGCGGGTCCCGGCACCATAGTAATACCTAGATTTTTCTCGACCACCAGTTCTACAAGCCTGTATCCCGGGTCTGATATTGACGGTGTACCGCCGTCGGTTACCAGCGCTACCGATTCGGCGTGCTCCAGGAGTCTCAGTATCCGACCGGCCGCCTGCCTTTTATTATGCTCATGAAATGACATCTGCCTGGCTTTTATATCAAAATGTTTTAATAAGATTCCCGTACGGCGGGTATCTTCACTGGCCACGACGTCAACCTCGCCCAGCACCTTAAGCGCCCGGGAGCTAATATCACCTAAATTTCCTATTGGTGTGGCTACTAAATAGAGCATTAGTTCACCTCAACTTTTTTTGGTGTTCGTCTGACCGAGTTCATACAGAAAAAGCGCCGATGAGACTATCGCAGCCGTCTCTGTCCGAAGCACCCGCTTGCCGAAAGTAACCGTTTCGAAGCCGGCTTGTTTGGCTGTATCAATTTCATCGGTGGTAAAGCCGCCTTCGGGCCCGATGAAAATGGCGGCTTTTGTTATTTCATCAAAGCGTCGCACAACCTGCCTCAAGTCCCTGCCTTTACCGCCGGCAACTGCAATCAGCTTACAATCATATCGGTCGGTGTGTTCGACGGCGTCTTTGAAAGTTTTCGGGTTCAGTAATTTCGGGATACAGCCACGAGCGCACTGCTCGGCGGATTCTTTTAATATCTTTTGCCACCTGTTCATTTTTGCCGGCTTGATAGTTTTGGAGCTTTGAACGAGGCTGCGCCGGCATACGACCGGTACAAACCGGCATACACCAATCTCGGTACATTTCTGCAATACCCATTCGAATTTCTGCCTTGTCAGCAGACTCTGGTAAATAGTCAGCTCGGCCTGCGGCTCACCATCCGCCTTTTTCTTATCCAGGACTATTCCCGTCACTTCGCCATGTGTTACCTCAGCCAGCTCGACCTCGTATTCTAAGCCCGTGTTATCCAGGACGATAACTTTGTTACCCGCCTTTTTTCTCAGAACGCTTCGAATCTGATGTGCCTGTTCATCGCTGAAGACCACCTTATCATCAGCAAGAGCACTGGGATTTACAAAGAATCTATCCATATTTTCACACGCCTGAAACCAACTGAAGCTGGTTGTAATGAGGACAGGCCTGGGTGAGGACTCTGCAGCCTGAGTGTGTAACCAGCAGGTCGTCTTCGAGCCGGATACCAAATTTGCCGGGCAGATAGATTGCAGGTTCTATAGTGATGGTCTGGCCGGCTTTCAGTGTATCTGGGTTTTTCGATGAGACAGTGGGGCTTTCGTGGACTTCGAGTCCGAGCCCGTGCCCTGTTGGGTGGCCGTAATCGCCGAGAGCGGCGGCTTTTATAATTTCTCTTGCGGCGGCATCTACCGCCTTGATTTTTGCATTCGCTCTGACTTCGGCGATAGCCGCCTCCTGAGCAGTTTTTACAGTTTTCCATACTTTTAGATATAACCCGGTTGGTTTGCCGACACTGAAGCTCCTGGTTATATCGCAGCAATAACCTTCGTATTTGGCGCCGAAGTCAATCAGCACGTTATCGTTTTTTTTCAGCTTTTTTTTACCGCGTAAATGGTGCGGCTCGGAAGCGTTCGGTCCGAAGGCGACAATTGTCCGGAAGCTCGTATCGGCGGTTTTTTTGTGTATTTCAAAATCTATATTTGCTGCAAGCTCGGCCTCGGTGATTTTTGGTTTGAGTCGGGCGGTCGCCGCCCGAAAGGCGTGCCGGGCAATATTTGCAGCGGCCTCGATGCGTTTGATTTCATCCGGGTCTTTGCTGTCTCTGATATTTTCGACTATGTTAAGCTGGGGTTTTATCGGTGCTTTGACCTGTTCTTTCAGTTCATCGAACCCGGCGAGTGATATATTTTTTTCAATCGCAGCGGTTTTGACAGATTTCAAGCGGCCCAGAAGTTCAGCAACGGTCTGCGCCATCGGCTCCCGGCGTTCAATTTTTTGACAGCCGGGGCAGTCCATTTTTGCCTGCTCGATGTATCTGCTGTCGGTCAACAGATAGAGTCCGGCTCCGGCAACAACCGCCCAACTGTCAGAGCCGGTAAAGCCGGTGAGGTATCGCACGTTTTGCGGCGAAGTTACAATGAGGCAATCGAGGTTTTTTTGTCTTAGCTGTCTGCGAACCGCCTTTACCCGGGTTTTTATGTACTTTCGGTTATCTGTCATAGAGGTTATCCTTTACAGAGGAGATTAAAAGCGTACCATAGGTGCTTCATTTTTACAAAGTCTTAAACAGAAAAGGGCTGCTTTTATGATTTTTCCTTACAGGACAAGTATTCAACCTAGGCGGACGCCGTACGCCAACTATGCCCTGATAGTTGTCAATGTGGTCATATTTTTGCTGACGTATTATCCTCATATAAATCCGATGACCGGTCCGGAGATATTGCGGCCATGGGCGCAGGGGTTTCAATTATTCCCGAAGGACCCGGCCTGGTGGCAATTCGTAAGTTATGCCTTTCTGCACGCAGGGACTATGCACATTTTCGGCAATATGTTTTTTTTATGGCTGTTCGGCAACAACGTCAACGACAGAATGGGGCATTTATGGTATCTCATTTTTTACCTTGCCGGTGCGGCATTCAGCGGGATGGGTCACGCTGTGCTCAATTCGGCCAGTGGGATGCCGACGCTCGGAGCCAGCGGAGCCGTTGCAGCGGTAACGGGAGCTTACCTTGTGCTCTTTCCCCAGACTTTAATAACAGTTTTATACTGGCTTATTTTCATCGGGACGGTTGAAGTTCCGGCATTATACTTTATCGTTTTTAAGCTTATAGTCTGGGACAACATTATAGGCCGTGGCATACCGCACGTCGCTTACGACGCACATCTGTCGGGCTATGCATTTGGCATCGCAGGTGTATTAACTGCGCTTTTCATCGGCCTTCTGCCCCGCAGCACTTTCGACCTTGCCTCTATGCTCAAGCAGTGGAACCGCCGGCGCAGATACCGCGAAGTAGTATCGTCCGGCTGCGAGCCCTTCACAGGTCAACACGCAGCAAAGGTCATAAATGCCAAAGAAGTAAAAAAGTTTGCTCCACAGGATGCCAAAACCGAGCAAATCAGGCGGTTAAAACAACAAATCGACAGTTACATAGCCAGCCGTAACCTTCACAGTGCAACCCGTGCATATCAGGAACTTGTGGAAATTGACAGTACCCAGTTCGTATCGCGTCAGAGTCTCCTTGATATTGCCAATCAGCTCGCCAGTGAGAACAACTCTGCCGAGGCCGCCCGGGCTTATGAGAAGTTTCTCGAACATTACAGCAGCTATGAATATATCGAACAGGTACAGCTTATGCTCGGTCTTTTGTATGCCCGGTATCTGGATAAACCTGAACCAGCAAAAAGGCACCTTGAGGTGGCGGCTGAAAAATTAACCGAGCCACGCCAGCTGCAAATGTGCAGGGCCGAGCTGGACAGATTAAAGGAGCGATAGGATTTCAGCGGGCATCCGCGGCACTGTCCCGAGTTATTGTAATTTTGTAAGTGCGTGGAGTATTTTTTGCTGCTTATAGGACTATCGGGCTGCAATAGCCGCGGTATTGTCGTTTAGCTTAATTATCATCCGGCGTTTGACGATAAAGCCAGCAGTTTAATGTTGGCATATAAATAGGAGAGTTAACGATGGGTATTCAGAATTGGTCGGACAATATCATAGTGGTTGAGCTTCCGGAAGAGCCTGGGCTGAGCGACGAGCTGCAAAACGTAACCGAAATGGTCAGGAGCCGGGCGGATTGCGATGTTGTAATTGACTTTTCGGGAGTTGACGTTCTTACCTCATCCAGCCTTTCGAAACTTCTGAAACTGAGAAAGATGCTGTCTGACTGTGGTCATCAACTGGTTTTTTCCAATGTCGCTCCGGCAACCAAAGGCATCTTCAGCGTTACAGGCTTAACAGAAGTATTCAGATTTGCACAGGACAAGTTTGTGGCATTGGCCGGTCTGCAGATAGCAGAGCACGCTGAGGATCAGGTTCAAAGTTGACAGAGAGCCGGTATCTGCCATAATGTAATTAAGGTATCAGCTTGAAAGAGTATATTGAGCCGATTACGAAAATCGTTGTTGTGATACAACGGCATTCGTAATCTGCTCGGTATCCGCCCCTGCGGCAGGATTCGCAAATGGACAAAAAAAATTTGCAGCAAATTGAGCAGGTAATAAACTACGAGTTTTCAAATAAGCAGTTACTCACCATAGCATTTACACACTCCTCGTCGGTCGATGACCGGCTGTTAAGCAACGAGAGGCTCGAATTTCTGGGCGATTCCATTCTCGGGGCGGTCATCTGCAAGATTGTCTATCATCGTTTTCCTCGATACCTCGAAGGCAGCCTGACGAAGCTAAAAAGCTCGCTCGTTTCCAGAAGGGTCTGCGCAAAGGTAGCCAAAAGGCTTGAGCTGGTCGAGTTTTTGAAATGCGGCAGGGGTATGGAAGCGAGCAATGCACTTTTAGGCTCAATGGCAGCAGGTCTTCTGGAAGCGGTAGTCGGAGCTATCTACATTGACGGCGGTTTCGAAGCCGCTGAAAAATTCATTAGCGACTCATTCAAGCCGATAATAGGGCGAATGGATGCGAATTCACATCAGGGAAATTACAAATCTCTTCTCCAGCAATACGCCCAGCAGCATTTAGGGACCACACCGATTTACCAACTGCTCGATGAGAAAGGGCCTGACCACAATAAGAGCTTCGAAGTAGAAGTAATAGTTGCTCGCAAACGTTTCGGCAGTGCCTGGGGCAGGAACAAGAAAGAGACCGAACAGAAGGCGGCGTACAATGCGTTAATCGGTCTTGGTATTATCGAGGAGCGTAACACCGGCCGGTCAACGAGCTAATGAGCGACCCGCCCGGCACCTGCGGCTGGTGGGTCGCAGCAGGCCGTATTACCCAACCGAATGAGCAAAGAAGTATTCAGGTAATAAAATATGTAATTATATACAAAGCAGCGGCCACCACAATGCTGAAAACGATAATCGATGCAAAAGGGCCGAGACACGCCTTTGTAAAAGCAAGAGGGGCAATTGATTTGAATTTAGTAGCTTTGTAAACAACGGCAATGGCAGCGGCAAGTGGCAGCATCCATAAAAAAGATAAAGGGGCGACTGCTACGCTTTCCGGCGAAGTAAAACTTGCAAGCAGGCTACAAAACAGGATATCGACATGCATATTAAGTTTCCTTTGCGGCCGAGAGTTTATACGCCATATAAACCGAATTTACGATACATAACAGGTTCAGCAGCCCCGATATGCTCGTGTATATCTGACCGATTTCACTCGGTTTGCCATAGACGGGATAAGCACCCGAAGCACTTACATAGCCAAGGACAGCCACCAGAGGTGAGTTGAGCATTTGTGCCAGATACCAGTGGACGGCACCAACGGGGTCGATTACACCGATAGAGCCGACATAGATACCGATGCAGAAAGTCAGCACAATAGCGGCAAAGACAACAGTTGCCCGTTTTTTCTCGCCCAACAGATAATAACCGCCACCCGGTATCATCCATGCCGACAGAGCCACCACAAACAAAAACGCAGTCTTTGGTTTAGATTGCTCATTGCCTTTATTCATTGGCGTCCTGTTGTTCCTTGCTGGTTTCGACCCACTTAAACTTGTTACGCCTGATAATATTACGGGGTTCGTAATGCACCGCAGCGAGTGATTGTGAGCGCACAATGTTCTGTCGAAATGCCGCCGAAGCTTTAATCTTCCTGTACTGCAGCCTGGTTGCGAGTTCCGGCTTCAGGTCCTGGACGACGTACCAGCACATTCTCGGCCTGAACTCCATAGCGAATGGGACATCATCCGGTTTGTTGACATCGGCAGCGGTCTTTTTAGCCCTGGTGTATAATCTATCAACCAACAGTTTGTTCTGCTTTTTGTTATTGATTAGCATATTGCCGATAGGATTGTTCGCCAGAGCCAGCGCGGTGGCGGCAATATCCTGTTCGGCAATACGTTTTAGGCCTGTCAGCTCGCGGCTCAGGAAGGGGGTTTGCAGGTCCGCCGCTAAAATTGATTCGTCAGGTTCGTTAATATCCGGCCGACCGTACCGCTGATTTAATTCGTCAAGGGCTTTTTCCCATCCCTGCTCTTCAGCGAGGCTGATAAGTTCCCTTGCGGCTTTTTGTGCATCGGTCATAGCAGAGCGTGTTCTTAAGTCTTCGATGACCACTTTTGTTAATGAAAACTCCGGCTCACCCGGAGGCTGGTTGCTGTCATCAAGGTTTATCGGTTCGCTGCCAAGTGAAACATCCATAGATTCGGGAACGTGAGCCTTGCAGGTTTCAACGACCCGCACAACTGCGACCAATTCATCATACATATCGTACAGCGGGCCGATATTTTCATAGAACTGCGGCGGCCTGAAACTACCGGGCAACTCTGTCCTGCCAAGGCTTTCCATCGCAAAGACGAAATCAAGCAGGCGAGCCGAAACCGTTCCGCCCCCTGCCACGTAAAGCCTTCTGAGATAGCGGTCAGAAAACAAATCGAAGGGATTGAGCAGTCCCGTTCTGCCGCAATAAACCTTCACGTCATACTTCCGCATCAATTCCACTGCAGCAGCCTCGTAATCTCCTGAAGAGTTTCTGAGCTCCTCGAGTGTCGGCTGAGAGCTTCCCTCGCTCCTTTCGAGCCTGCATTGTGTAAGCGATTTTGCTTCGTCGAGTATCTCTGCCGCCCTGATGTTAGTCCTTTGCCGCTTTAATATATCGAATATGAAATCAGCCATCTCGGCATAGCTTTTGGTCTGCTCAATTTTGAATGAATTCGGGTCATTCGGGTCGGACGGCACCTGTCGGATAAATTCATCATCGTTAATATGCTCGCTGTAGTATTTTTCCATTTCCTCGCCGGCAGGCTTTTCGATGGTCTGAACCACGTCGTCGAGCTTAACGATAAAATATTCCAGCCGAAGCCTGTCATCGAGCTTATATCCGAACCCGTAAGGATTATTATCATCAACCTGACCCGGCAAAAAGGCTTTATACTTTTCAAATTGCCTCTGTACCGCTGCTTCATCCGGCTCTGGCTGCTCTTCGGCAAAGACCGCTGCAGGGACCTCTACAAAATTCACATCGACCGACTCGATACGGCGACTGACAATCTGTTTTAACTGCCTGGCGGTAAAGGCCTCGTTGAAAGACAGTATCCTGCCGTATTGAACGACTGACATTACCCTGGCAAACGCCTTCAAAACGGCCTCTTCCGAGACACCTTGCTTTATCAGCGCCGCCATAAGGTTTTCATAGCGAGCACCCCGGAAGATTTGCGGTATTGCCAAGCTGAGCTGGGCTTTCGCCATATCCCGGGAAACACAAAAGCCCGCCTGCTCTACCTCTTTTGTCAGCAAAATCCAGCAGACATCCGCCGGCAGGTTAGGCTCGCATATCCGGTAAATCTGCCGGTCAGTTACAGGATACCCATTTGTTCTGACTATCTGTTTGACGTTATTTTCGATAGCCAAAGCGGAAGTGCCGGTTTCCGGGAATAATAATGCAGCAGAAAAGAGGAAGTGTAAATCATTGACACCGAGTACCGTTTCCTGAGCACCACTCAACATCTCAGCGATTGACAGCATGCGAAGTATCTTTAATTCCTGCCGGGCCAGGTAGCGCATCTTGGTAGTAATTTCATCACCGTCGCCGAAATTAGCAACCACATTGTTCGCAGGCCCTCCGCCGCCGCCAAGGCGCCTGAGGACAGGACCGATGGTGAAACCAATCATTATCACCACTACTACACCGGCAAGCAGCTTCCTGTTGTTTTTCCGAAACCATTTAACCAGACTCATACAATCACTCCCAACCAACGGATTTTCAGGACATTTGAATCAGTAAGTATAGCCAACAGATGCTTTATTGCAAGGCAAATACGGGACTCCTGCACCCGGATATACATTGAAGGGTATAAGTGCGTGGAAAAACAGGAAAAAATAATCTTGCAAAAAGCCTGGTGGTCGGTATAATTAGGGGTTTCCAGTTGAGGACAAAGCTATGAAAAAGGCAATACATCCGAAATATAACAAGGTATTAGTCAGGTGTGGATGCGGCAACACCTTCCAGACGCGGAGTACAGCTAAAGAAATCCACGCCGAGATATGCTCGATGTGCCATCCGTTTTACACCGGCAAGCAGAAGTACGTCGATACGGCCGGTCGAATCGAGAGATTTCAGAAAAAATACGGCAAAGAATACTTTAAGAAACCGCAAAAAAAGCCAAAAGGCGAGCAAAAGCAGTAGCTTTTTTCGTACCGCAAGATGCTGTATAATCAGTCAATTCCAGACGGTATAATCCCTTGTCAGTAATTTAATGTCAAAACGGTCATAAAACCAATTCGGTTTATGGGGACTATCATGCCCGAAGCGGCGGAGGCATTACTCAAGAAACTCAAGGAGATCGAAGGGCGATTTGAACAAATAGAGCGCCAAATCGCCGAGACCGCAACGGCCCGCAACCCTTCAAAGCTTATCTCACTGGCCAAAGAGCAAGGCAGGCTGAAAGAGACGGTCTTTAAATACCGCAAATACACCCGGATTGTCTCTGACATTGCAGATACCGAGCAACTCTTAAACGCCCCGAATGCGGAAAAAGAACTCATTGCCCTCGCCCGCCATGAGCTTGCCGAGCTGCAGACCAGCAAGGAACAACTGCTCGAACAACTCAAAGACACACTGGTAATGGCCGAGGAAATGGACGTTAAAGGTGTTATTATGGAAATACGGGCAGGGACAGGCGGCGGCGAAGCTGCCCTGTTCGTCCGTGACCTTTACAATATGTATGTCAAATATGCCGAGAGGCGCAGGTGGAAGATGGAGCAGCTTTCGTTCCGTCCCACTGAAATGGGCGGGCTTCGCGAGATAATTTTTAGTCTCAAGGGTACACAGGCATGGCTGTCTTTGCGGTATGAAAGCGGAGCACATCGTGTGCAGCGTGTCCCCGAGACGGAATCACAGGGAAGGGTCCACACTTCAGCGGCGACTGTGGCCGTTATGCCGGAGCCTCAAGAGATTAATGTTCATATTAACCCGGACGATGTTTTAGAGCACGTCAGCCGTTCCGGCGGCCCCGGCGGCCAAAGTGTCAATAAGCTGAACAGCGCAATCAAACTCGAGCATACACCAACGGGCATAACCGTCAGTATGCGTGACGAAAAGAGCCAGCACAAAAACCGCGCCAAAGCCTGGCGGATATTGCGAAGCCGAATCTTCGAGCACTACGAAAATCAGAAAATGGCGCAAATGGCCTCGAAGAGGAAGAATTTAATCGGCACCGGCGACAGGAGCGAGAAAATCCGCACCTATAATTTTCCTCAAAACCGTGTTACCGACCACAGGATAAACCTCTCGCTTTATTGCCTCGACAAGGTTCTGGCGGGCGACCTGAGCGAAATCATCGAGGCATTGAGAGAGCACGACAAACAACAAAAACTTCAGGAGCTATAAATTTTCCGGGGTATTGCAAGTGATAGTTGTCGTTACAGGGATGGTTGGCGTTGACAAGAAGAGCTATCTTGAAAAGCTCTGCCGGTTTGCCGCAGCCAGGCGGCATGAGGTGCTTTTGTTCAATGTCGGCGATATGATGTACGCAGAGGCACCGGACATCCCTGCCGGCAGGATTCTGGATATCGGTATCAAGAGGCTCAGCTCGCTTCGCCGCAGTGCGTTCAAAGATATTATCGCCAGGGCGCCGCAGGCGGAAAACGTAATTGTAAATACGCACGCAACTTTTCGCTGGCGACACGGACTTTTCCCGGCGGTTGACTTCGACCAGATGCGGCGGTTGGACGCCGATATTTATGTCAATCTGATTGACGGCGTTGTCGCCCTGCATAAAAGGCTCACCAGCGAACATGGTATAGAGCATTGCCTTAAAGACTTGATTGTCTGGCGTGAGGAAGAGATAATCGGGACCGAGATGCTCCGCAAAGGCGTCAACGAAAAGTCGCCGTTCTACTGCCTGGCCAGAGGCACCGGCGGAGATACGGTGGAGACGTTTTACAAACTCCTCTTTGCCCCGAAGACGAAAAAGGTGTATCTGAGCTTTCCGATGACACAGATAGCACCTCTTACAGAGGCAAAGAAACAAATCGATATGTTCCGCAGGAAAATGAAGAAATTTTTTACCTGCTTTGACCCCGGCGACCTGGAAGAATCATACCTCCCGCACTATGCACACAAAGCGGCGGAAGAGGGAAGGTATCACGTTGAAGTAGAGACACAGGGGGCAAAAATCAGGCTTGATTTAAACCAGGTGCTTCAAATCGAACGAGACATTAACAGCCAGATTTACGCCAGAGATTTTATGCTGATAGACCAGTCGGATATGATAATCAGCTTCATTCCCGAGATGTCCGACGGCAGGCCCGCCATATCCAGCGGTGTGGAAAGAGAGCTTCAGCACGCCCACGAAGGTGGAAAAGAGGTGTACGTAGTCTGGCAATCACAGAAAGCCCCGTCGGTCTTCGTAACACAGACCGCCGCAAAGGTATTTGCCGACGTAAAAACTCTGGTGGGTTTTTTCAAAGACAAAGGTTACATAAAAGAGCGATAACTTTCCGGGGAGACCGGCTGCAAAATGCACCAGAACGATGAAGACATATCGAGCAGAAAAGTTGCGGGATTGATAGACCATACTCTGCTTAAAGCAACCGCAACGAGCGAGCAGATTGAACAGTTGTGCAGCCAGGCGAAAGATTATGGTTTTTACTCTGTGTGCGTCAACGGCCGATGGGTATCTTTCGCAGCCGAGGAG
>Ga0180437_10004255_pt1 | contig 20501 bp, 17 predicted proteins | sample SS_ome_4_FD_132410 | JGI IMG/M metagenome (GOLD analysis project Ga0180437, IMG submission 132410) | Hypersaline lake sediment archaeal communities from the Salton Sea, California, USA - SS_3_D_1 metaG | ecosystem: Environmental > Aquatic > Non-marine Saline and Alkaline > Hypersaline >... | reverse complement strand
GTACAAGGTGATCGTGCTTGTGAACGGGCACGGCGCCTGGAACCAGCTGGAAACCCTGGAGCGTCTGGCCAAGCACTATTCCAACTCCACGGATACGCTGGTTGTTTGGCGTCTAGCCTTGCCCCTGGACGTTTCCGAGAAGAATCTGGCCGGCCATGCCGATCTGGTCGAGACCTCGATGATGCTATACTATCAGAAATTAGCGTATGATTCCGATTCCATGGTCGATCTTTCCCAGCTGCCGGAACGCAGTGTCCCGATTCACTATCCGGATTTTTCGATAGTGGATGGGGCGGGTTTCAGCGAAAATCCCAGTCCGGGGCGGGTGGTGCAAACCGACCCGCGGGATGCGGAGATTGAGAAGGGTAAGAAGATCTTCGAGGATGCCGTCCAGTTGTTCGTGGAAATCGCCGAGGAGGCGCTGAAGCAGAAAAAATTGTGATAGCTGATTGATCTACTCTGTTTTATAATAATGGCGATACAGCCCGTGATCGGCTGTTCAATAAACAGACCGGATGAATGTCCGGTCGCCTAAGGAGGCACTATTATGAGAAAAGTGCTGCTGTTGGTTCTGATGCTGGGCCTGCTGGCATCAGTGATATGGGCCGGAGGGCAGACCGGTGCAGAGGAGGTTACACGGCTTGTCCACTTCCATTGGACCGAAACGAGCTACGACCCGATTAATACCCGAGCGACCGAGGAGTTCATGGCCAAGCACCCCAACGTGGAGGTGCAGATACTGCTCCTACCAGACGGAGATCGACCCAACAAGATCCGCACGGCTCTGGCTGCTGATGGGGAGATCGACAGCTTCGCTCTGAACAACGGCGAATCAGCGGAGTTCCTCTCCACCGGACAGATGGTGCCCATCGAGCCGGCGGCCTTCGGCAAGAGCTCTGTGCAGCAGGTCGTGGATATGTGGACCCCCGGCGCCATCGCCACCTGCGGCGGTGTCTGGGAGGGGCAGTACTACGGCATCCCCTTCGAGCTCTCCAACTACGTAGCCTGGATCAACGTGGAGTTCATGAAAGAGGCCGGCCTGAACCCGGCCACGGACAAGCCCAAGACCTGGGACGAGTTCGTGACCATCGGCAAGAAGCTGGTCAAAGAGGAAGGGGGCGTACGGGTTCGTAACGGCTTCATGTGTAACTCCAAAGAGGCGGTCTTCAACTACCTGGTTCAACTTGGGATGATGACCCAGCTCGGTCTGGACTGGGGCTCGGAGCAAGGCTTGGTGGCCAGCATGGACAAGCCCGACGTATTGGCCCGGGGCTTGCAGACCTACACCGATTTCGTAGTTAAGCACAAGATTTGGGATCCCGCTCTGGCCGATGAAGACCGCGGCGGTTTTGGAACGGGTAAAGCAGCGATGTTCCTGACCGGGGGTACCTGGTACTGGGGCGTGGCGGATCACTGGGAAATGCCTCGGGAAAACATCCACCCCTTCCCGTATCCCCGCTTCCCCGACGGTAAAGACGTCGGTGGCGTGGGCTACGGCTACTGCCTGTTCGTCTCCCGACTGGCCAAGGATCCGGTGCTGACCTTCGAGTTGCTGGACACCATGGCCACCCACACTAACGACTTCATCAAGCTGGGCTACCATCAGCCCCGTGTCAAGAACTCCGACGGTTCCCGGGCTTTGGATCCGGAGCTGGCCAGGGCTTCCATCCCCTACTACGACGAGGTGTTCAAGGGCGAGCTGTCCAAGACCGCGGTCTGGCTGACTTCGACAAAAGAGGCTCAGGTGCGGGTGGCTGTATGGGATGCCATATCCCGCGTGATCTACGAGGGTGTCAAGGTCGAAGATTCTGTAGCCCAGTTGCAGGGTGCGATTAGGGGTATCTACAAGTAGTCGAACAACGTGTCGGCGTCCCCGGCTTCGAAGTTGGGGGCGCCCCTTTGTACGGAAGGACCTGAAAGGATGCGGAAGGCCAGCTACTCGGTTACACGCCTGCAGCGGCACGGTTACGTTTTCATCCTGCCAACTTTGATTTTCTTCTCGATTTTCCTAATCTATCCCATTATCAGCGCCTTCCGGCTCTCCACCTTCGAATGGAACCTGCTCAGCCCCAAGGTCTTTGTTGGTCTGAAGAATTTCAGCGCCATGCTCACCGACCAGCAGGTGATCAACTCCTATGTACGCACCCTTCACTTCAGCGGCATAAGTGTGGTAGCCATCAACCTATTGGCTTTTGTATTTGCCGTCATGTTGGGAAGTCGACTGCTCGGCTATAAGAATCTCTTACAGTCCATGATCTTCCTGCCGGTGGTTCTCTCGATTGTGGCCGTAGGGGTCGTGTGGGAGTTTATGTATCAGGGCACGGGTATCATCCCGATTACCCTCCGCAAGCTCATCGGTACAACCCCCGCCTGGCTCACCGACACTCGGGCGGCGCCGTATGCCATTATAATCACCTATGTTTGGAAATCGGTGGGTTACTACATGGTGATCTATATAGCCGGTCTGCTGGATGTGCCTGTAAGCTACTACGAAGCGGCCCGTATCGATGGGGCCGGCTTCTGGGGTCAGTTGTTCTATATCACCATCCCCAGCATTAGGAACACCATCGCCCTGGCTGTGGTTTCCTGTGTTATCTTCACCTTCGGGCAGTTCTCGATCCAGTACGTGATTACCAAAGGAGGGCCGAGCCGTTCCACTGAGATCTTGGCCTTACGAATTTTCCGAGAAGCTTTTGAGCTGACGCGATTTGGTTATTCTGCAGCCATATCCGTGCTGTTTTTCCTGACCCTGTTGATCTTTTCCCTGATTCAGCTGCGCCTGTTCAAGTCCGGCGCCATCGGAGGGTGAGCCATGGCTTCCTACAGGACCAGCGAAAATATCAAAAGAGCGGCGTTGTACCTCGTAATTGGGATCATCGGGCTGTTTTTCGTGTTTCCCTTTTTCTGGATGGTTCTCTCGTCCTTCAAAGAGAACAAGGATATCCTGGCCATTCCGCTGCGTTTCTTCCCGCCGGTCTGGTACTGGCAAAGCTATATCAATGTGTTTACCGCCTATCCGGATTTCAACTTTCCTCGCTATATCCTCAACAGCTTTATCGTAATGATATTTGCGGTCCTACTATGCCTGTTCTTCTCTGCCACCTCCGGCTACGGCTTTGCCAAGTACAGGTTCAAGGGCAATAACCTTCTGTTCACGGTCGTTTTGGCAACGATCATGATTACCTTTGAGGCAATCGTAGTCCCCCTGTTTATACTGATACGGCGAATGGGCCTGTCCAATACGTACCCGGGACTGATCATCCCGATGAGCCTCACCGCCTTTGGAGTATTCATGATGCGGCAATTCTTTTATGCGATTCCCAATGATTTCATCGAGAGTGCCCGCATCGACGGCGCTAACGAGTACCTGATCTTTACCCGCATCAGCCTGCCCATGGCTAAAACCGCCCTGCTGGCCCTGGTTATCTTCCACGCCCAATGGGTGTGGAACATGCTCATCTGGCCGCTGATCGTTATTTCCACTCCGGAGAAAGTCGTGCTGTCTCAAGGGATTGCTATGTTCAAGGGCGGTTACAACACACCCTATCCGGAGCAGCTGGCAGCGGGGGTGATCGCCTGCCTTCCTCTTCTGATCCTCTACATCTTTCTGTCCAAGTATTTCGTACAGGGAATAACCATGACGGGACTGAAGGGGTAGGGATTTTTCGAAGCTTCAAGCGCAGAACATTCGTTCGGGATCGACCTGTGCAGCCAACAGGCGGCCGGCGGCGCCGCAGAGATTCTCGAACCGGTCCTTGAACAGCAATATCTCCAGGTGAGTCTTCTGCTCCTCCCCGGGGCCGAACGCGGCGGGGGGAGCGTGGGCCTCCAGCTCGCAGAAGTTCGACGTTTCCCGGCCCGGGCTGTTGTAGCACTGCAGGGCATCACCGTTGTCGGCGGCTTGAAGCGGGGGTTTATCGATATAACGGGCCGATGGATCCACCGCCGTGCGCATAATCGTCAGGATGAATTGATCATCGACACGGGAGGGGCGGAGCAGGCCAATAGTGCCGGTTGTAGTGATCGGTGGAATCCCGATCTTGAACCATTTCCCGGCCAATGCCTTGATGTACAAAAAGCTCGGAGTCTCAAACTTCCAATCGGGCGGAAGATCTCCGAAGTACAATCGATAGGGTTTTTCTGACGGCTCATGCGCGCTCGGATGTTTTAGGGGGATGAGGAACGTACCCGCCGTCTCGGCCGGAGCCTGGAGGATATGCCACAATCCGACCTCCCAGTCCAGCTTCCGATCCATCCGATTGATCAGCCGATTGTCGATCCGGATCTTGAGACCCGGGGTGGTGCGGTGGATCGACACGGTGTCGATGCGGATCGAGCGGACGATCCCGAGTTCAAATGACCGGCCATCCAGGCGCTCTATGGTGAGATCGTTTTGAAAGGTGAGCTCTCCACTATTGACCTCGATTTGCCGGTAGCTGCCCGGATCCAGCTCAGGGGGCACCTTCCAGTCTTCCACACCGTTACCGAAAAATCCCTTGCTGCCCAATTCAGGGGCCAACCAGGTCCGTTGGCCCCCCACGCACCAAGTTCCATTCCCGAATTTCGGATTTACCCAGAACGCGCTTTCCCCATCCAACCCCGCGGCCAGAACCTTGGCACCGAGCTCGGGAACCACAATGGCCCAACCGCCGTCGTTGGTCCGGAGTAAGTGATATTCTGCTTCCTGCTCCCGCAGTGCCTGTTCGATCTCGTTTTGGGTGTGCATCATGCGCTGCCTCCCGGGCGGTGGATCGGCAATACGTTTGTTTGTATTATAGGGAACTGATCGTAACGAAGTAAGTGCAGCTGAAGAGGAGGAAGGGATGCTGAAAACCTCTATTGCCTATGCAGACATCACGCCAGCTGAGAGTGTCCCCCTATTGGGCTACGGGGATCGAACCCACAACTCCGAAGGAGTCCACGATTACCTGTTCGCCTACGCCTGGTGGCTCGAACCTTCAGGACAGGAGCCGCTGGTTTGGATTGTTCTCGATCTCTGTCTGTTCAGCGTTGCCTCTGCAGGACGGCTGGCTGAGGATATAGCGAAGCCGAGTGGTGTCACTCCCAATCGGATTTTCCTCTCCACCACCCACACCCATTCCGGACCGGATACCCAGTTTATAAGCACGGACCGGGCTCCCTGGGCGCGACGCTACTACAAGTTGCTGGTCGAAAGATGTGCCGCGGCGGTCGGGAGTGCCCGCAGCCGGGCGTTCCCGGGAAGGATAGAGGTACGCACCGGCAGCAGCGACTTGGGGGTGAACCGGCGCGATACCGGCACTTTGATCGATCCCAGGGTGGTGCTGCTGTCGCTGATCGACCAGACCGGCAAGGAGAGAGGATTTTTATTCCACTACTCCTGTCATCTGACCGTGCTAGGTGTGGACAACTATCGGATCAGCGCCGACTGGGTCGCTCCGGTGCGGGACCGACTGCAGAAGGACCTGGGCGTGCCGGTGATGTACCTCCAGGGAGCCGAGGGGAACGTGGATCCGGTGAGCCGGGGTGCTTTGGACATGGCGGATCCCGACCAGGCAATGGGTTCGTCCTTCGAGGTGCTGGAGGAGCTGGCAGGGGGCATGACCGGTGCGCTGCGGCAGGCGAGGAATTCCGAGATTCGGACGACCCTGGAGGATTTGGCCGTTAGAACGCGGATGCTTTCGTTGCCCCTGCGTTACGGGCGGCTGAGCCGGAAGCAGGTACAGGACAAGCTCGAGCATTGGAAGGCGAAATTCGCCGGATTTTTGAAGACCACTGGAGATGCAATCCCGGAGGATTGGTCAATCAATGCCGCGATCAAGGAGAAGGCCCGCGAGAAAGGGCTCGGAGAGGCGGAAACGCGGAGGTGGGTGGCCGAGCAGTTTACCTATGTATCCTTCCTCAACATCTACAAGAAGGGTGGCGAGGCGATCGACCCCGGGAAGGGAGAGATCCACTGTACAATTGTTGCTCTGGATTTCGGCCCCCTCAAGATACTAGGCGTTCCGGTGGAGGTGCTTCTGGACGTGGCCTTCGACTGGCAGCGCCGGTTCCCCGACCGTATCGCCCTGGTCTGCGGTTTGTTCGGCGGCTGGATCGGGTATCTGCCCCACAAGCGCAATTACGAAGAGCCGAAGGCAGAGCAGCTGTATGAAACCGTATCCACGATGTTCGCTCCGGAAGCCTCCCTCGAGTTGCTCGAGACGGCGCAGAGAATGGTGCGCAAGAGCGGTTGAGCTCGTTTCCTCGTACGGATACGATCACCTCTTGAAGTAGATCCGTCCTGCGCTGAGCCTCGTGATTCAAGAGGATATTACCTTATGTTCGATCAGCCACTGGACCGATTCGTACACGGCTTCGAGGGAGCTGTAGCGGGGTGCGTAGCCCAGTAGCCGTTTGGCCTTGTCTATGCTGCAGTGGGGGCTGTGGGCGATATGATCCCACGTGTACCAGGCATCCTCTTCGGATGCGGATTGCTTCCACTGTTCCCAGGGAAGGAACCGCAGGTTCGGCTTCTGGTTGAACCAAGCCGCCACCTGCTCGGCATAACCCCGCAGGGTTAGGGCCGCCGGGGAGATCAGGTGAAAACTCTCTCCCACCGAGGTTCGCCAGTTGGCAATTGCATTGACGAATCCCTGCGCCACGTCGTCGGCGTGTACGTGGTGTACCGTTTCCAGCCCAAGGTTGGGAAGGGCCAGTTCCTGCCCCCGGGCCAGCAACTCGAAAATATGAGGATTGAAGTTCCCCGCCGGATTCAGGGGTGGCCAGCCCTCTCCCACAATGTGCCCCGGGTGCAGTACAGTGGCGGGGAAACCACGAAGCCGGGCCTGCTCCAGGAGGTAGCGTTCCATCTGCTCTTTACCGATTCCGTACTCTCCGAACGGCTCGCGAGGTGCGTTTTCCGTCGTGGGTACGACGGTGCTGTGTCCGTGCACCCAGATCGTGCCGCAGCAAAGGTAGTGCTGAATCACACCCCTCAGCGCGTCGACGATCCGGCTGGCGCTGTCCGCGGTAAAGCAGATCATGTCGATCACGATCTCCGGTGACAACTCCAGGATCTTGCCGGCAAAGTTTCCCTGGGCTTCGAGGGCTTCCCGATCCAGGTTTATGCGGCGGACCTCCTTCCAGGCCGCGTGTGTCCGGTAGGGCTCCCGCCGACCTCTGGCGACCGCTACAACCTCATGACCGAGCTCCACCAGGCGTGGAATGAGATAACCACCCACGTGGCCCGTTGCTCCCAGGACTACGACTTTCATCTTTTCTGTTCCATCCCTTTCTCCGGCTCAACGCATGAACAGGCCGCCGTTCACGTCGATCGTCTCTCCGGTAATGAAGTCATTCTCGATGAGGAACCGGATCGCCCTGGCCACATCTTCCGGCCGGCCGTTCCGATCAAGGGGCGTATTCTTCCTGAAATTTTCCATCCGCGCCGGGGTGGAGTAGCGCTCGTGGAAAGGAGTATCGATCACTCCGGGAGCAACGGCGTTCACCCGGATCTTGGGAGCCAGCTCGGCCGCGGCTCCGCGGGTGAAGCTGTCGATTGCTCCTTTTGCCGCCCCGTAGAGGGTGGCGGTGGGAGCACCGTGCCGGGCCGCGATCGACGTTATGTTCACGATGCAGGGATCCGTTCCTTTTTCCAAGAGGGGGACGAACAGGGAGGTCAGCAGCATGGTCGAAAAGGTGTTCAACGAAAACACCCGTTCCATCAAGCTCCATTCCAGCTCCCCGATACCCTGCCGCTGCACCAGCCCGCCGGCGTTGTTCACCAGGACATCGATCCGGTTGGTCATGACCGCTACTTCGGAATACAAGGCATCACAGCCGGCCTCCCCGAACAGATCCGCTTGAACCAGGTGGGCCGTACCGCCCCGCTCCTGCACCTCCGATGCGGTCTGTTCCGCCGCCTCCCGAGACTCATTGTAGTGGATGAAGATGCTGTTTCCTTCGGCCAGCATGTGGGCGGTTTCCGCACCGATGCCCGTGCTGGCGCCCGTAATTACGATGATCTTGGACATGTTGTTCCTCCCTTCGTGCGCTTGCCGCCCCCGGCAGGCCGCTTTGCCGCAGTGCGCAAATCGCACAGTCGTTTTAGCCGGGAAACTCCGATTGGATCCCCACGATATTACCCGTGTTCAGGCGACCGTCCGGATTGAATATTGCGATGACGCGCCGCATCTGCTCTACACCTTTTTCTCCGTACATCCGCTGCAGCAGCTCCGTCTTGAGCTTGCCGATCCCGTGCTCCGCGGATACGGATCCCCCCATGGCCACGACCTGTTCCGCCCAGCTTCGATACAGTTCCCGGCCCCTCTGGTATTCCTCCGGGGAGCGGGGAAGGATATTCACGTGGATATGATTGTTGCCGATATGGCCGAACAGGACGTACTGCAGATTCGAGCCGCGAAGATCCCGGAGGTATACTTCGATGATCCGCTCCAGTGCGTCGTCGGGCACCGCCATGTCCGTGCCCAGCTTGATCAGATCCGGATGGTTCTTGCGCCTCTGGTCGATGAGTAGGTTGATCGCCTCCGGAAGGGCGTGACGGAAATCCTTGAGACGTTCCAGCTCTTTCGATCCTTCCGCCAGCCAGGTCGCCTCCTCATCCCCGCCGCAGTCGGTAAGTATCTCCGCCAGGCCGAAGGTGCTTTCCTCCACAGCTTCCCGGCTGGTGCCGTGATACTCCACGTACACGGCGGCCGCAGTCCCCGGCGGCACTTCCGGGATCTCCGAGAACGCCGGGTTGGTTTGCTTCTGCTCCCGCAACAGCTGCAGTGAGTTCCCGTCGAAAAATTCGATCGCCGCCGGTTTCCTGAAGTCCCGGGGATCGTTTCCGTCGCCGCGCACCCGCCGTACGAACTCGATCGCTCCGGTCAGTTCAGAGAAAAAGCCCATCACGGCGCTGATTGCGGGGGGAACGGCGATAAGGATCACCACGATCTCCGTCATGATCCCCAGGGTTCCCTCGGAACCGATGGCCAGATCTATCAACTCCATGTCCGGGTGGATGTACAGGCCGGCGGTGTTCTTGGTGGCGGGCATGGTGTAGGAGGGCAGGGTACCGGCAAGCACCTGCCCCTGCTCGGTTTCCAGACGGAACTCGAGCCCGGAGGCCCGCTGCGTCCCACGCCGCAGCTGCAGGGCGGATCCGTCGCTCAACACGAGGCGCAGCGCCTCGATGTAGCGTCGGGTCGGACCATAGGAAAAGGATCGTGCTCCGGAGGCATTGCTGGCGCTCATGCCTCCGATGGCAGCTGAGGTCTCTGTGGGATCGGGGGGGAAGAAATACGAGCCGGAGTCACGAAAGGTCTCCAAAGCCTTCAGGCTTTCCGCGTCCCAACCTTCGCAGCCGAACTCCTTTTTGGCCACCGCCTCGTTCAGCTGGGAGAGCAGTACCCCCGGCTGCAGGCGCAGGAGGAAGCGGCCCGAGGGCGCATCGTGGCGCAGCCCGAGGTATCTGTTCATGCGGCTCAGGTTCATGATGTGGCCGCTTCCGGGTACGGCTCCGCCGGAGATACCCGTCCTGCCCGACTGCACGGTGACCGGCGTCTGCCTCTCGGCCAAGAGCATCATGATCTTCCGCACCTGCTGCTCCTCGGTGGGAAAGCTGATCGAGTCCGCTTCCCCGCTCAGCCGGGATTCATCCCGCAGATATTCGAGGTAGTCCGGATCGGTGGGATGGATCAGTTGCTCAGCGTCCTGCATACTCACGTCCATGCTACCAGAGAGTGAGGGAATCGAGGAACATCTTCCGCAGATCCGCAGGGCTGAAGGGCCTCGGGCAGAGCTTGGTCACCCTGTGCTGGGGCAGGGTCCCTTCAACCAGTTCATCCACATCTTTTTCCGAGTAGCCCACGGCGGAAAGACCGTTGGGCATCCCGGTTTTCTTCATCAGCTCGATCACCGCTGCGGCCAAAATCTCTCCGGCTTCCTCCTCCGTGGCCCCCTCGGTCCGCACGCCCATCAGGCGGGCTGCTTCCAGGTGACGCTGCGGCCTTGCCGGGCCGGTGAAGCGCAGGGCGGCCGGCGCGTTGAGCACCACGGCCATTCCGTGGGGAACGATCGGTTTACCCGGCGGATAGCCCTCGGGCACGTAGTCCCGCACCATGCCGGATACCGGGTAGGACATGCCGTGGGGCAGGTGCAGACCCGCGTTACCGAAGCCGATGCCGGCGAAGGTGGCGGCGATGATCATCTTGCTCCTGGCCTCGGCGTCACCGGGATCCTCCACAACCCGGAGGATGCTCGGGCTGACCAGCTCGATGGCCTTGGATGCCCACACGTCGCTGATCGGGTTGGATCCCTGGTAGGCGGGCCGAACCCCGGGGCCGGCCGGCGCCTCCCTCCGGTCGAAGGGCAGGTTTGTGTAGGATTCCAGGGCGTGCACCAGCACGTCGAAGCCGGTGCAGGCAGCAGCCATGCGCGGCAGGGTTCGGGTGTTCTCCGGGTCCACGATCCCCAGATTCGGCCGGATGTGACGATGGGCGATGCCGGTCTTGGCATGCATCTCCACCAGATCGAAGACGATCACGCCGGTAGTTTCGCTGCCCGTACCGGCGGTGGTGGGGATGCCCACCATGGGCTTAAGCGGACCGGGAACCGCTTTGCCTTCCCCGATGGGGGCGTTTACGTAGCTCAAGAACTCGGCGGGGTAGGTGGAGTACAGGTTGGCCGCCTTGGCCGTATCCATGCTGGAGCCGCCCCCCACGCCGATGAATCCGTCGAAACGTCCCTCCCGGGCGAAGAGAATCGCCTCCTTCAGGGATCCGTCGGTGGGTTCGATCCGGGTTTCGGCGAACACCACCGCTTCGATCCCCTCCCGCTTCAGGCTTTCCAGTACCGTGGCCACGGGGGGCAGCTGGGCCAGGCGCCGGTCTGTGACCACCATGACCCGGGTAGCTCCCAACTCCTTGAGGTCGAAGCCTACTTCCCGGGTGGCGCCGAAACCGTACTTGATGGCCGCCGAGCTCATGGTGAGCACGGTTTCGTAGATCATGAATCTATCCTCTTGTTCCTCTTATTGAGGTTATACAGGCTAGATCCGGTATGTGCAAGAGAAAAGCTGCTCCTCACCCCTCCAAATAGGCTTTGGTACGCTTCAGGGATTCGCCGTGGTCAATCGTGGGCCAGTATTCCAGGCCGACTCCGCCTTTGTAGCCGAGTGAGTCGATCTGCCGGAGGATGAAGGGATAGTTCAGCTCGCAGTCGTAGGGTTCGTGGCGGCCGGGGACCCCGGCCACGTGGAAGTGCCCGATGTAGCGGATGTTCTCCCGGATGAAGGCCACCACGTTTCCGTCCATGATCTGCATGTGGTAGATGTCGTAGAGCATCTTTACGTTGTCGCTGCCCACCTCTTTCAGCACCTGTACGCAGGTGTGGGGATCGTCCAGGAAGTAGTCGGGGTGGTCGACCCGGGTGTTGAAGGGTTCCAGGATCAGGGTGATCCTGTTCTGCTGAGTCGTGGCAGCGCAGGCCTTCAAGGTCTCGATCATGTTTTCTATGGCCTCGCCCCGGGACAGACCGGGAACCGTGTTTCCGGCTCCGCTGATGAAAGCCCCGCAGCCGATCTTTTTGGCCAGCTCGATCATCCTGCCGAAGCTGTCCAGGATCAGGCCGCGATCCTTCTTGTCGATCATGGCACCGACGACGCCACCGTCGGGATGGTTGAACACGAAGTCCGTGCAGGTCAATCCGTACCTGTCGTTCAGCTCAGCGAGCTCCTCGAAGTCCTTGTCCTCCGGGATCAGGCTGCTTCCGTCGAAGCGCATGTTGTGGAACCAGAACTCGTAGTACCTGAATCCCAGATCGTTTATCTTGGACAACCTTTTCCCGTAGGGAAGGTCGGTAAAAAACGGTTCGATGCATACACCGATATTCGCCATTGCATGTCTCCTTTACCTGTGAGTTATCAGCGCCGGTGCGGATGCACACCCGGCGCGCAACGTTACAACAACACCGAAGCGACCTTGCTGACCCCCTCGGCTATCTGGTCGCACTCTTCGTCTCCCATCTGCGGAGGGATATCCAGATGCACGGAGCGGGACAGCCAGGCGGCCGTCTTCGGACAGGCATCCGGCTTGTACTCGGGAACGGATTCGGACAGGGGACAGTTGAACGGACAGCCCTTCTTTGATGGCATCATCTTGCCGTGCAGCATGGTCCAGTGCTGGTACATGTGCCAGTCGGGAATGCCCCTGTTGTAGATTCCAGCCGCATCCACGCCTTCGGCGTTCAGGGCTTCTACGAATCCCTCTACTTTGTCCGCCTCTGGGAGGTAGAAAATCAGGCAGACCGCCGTATCCCCCTGTTCGTCATTGACTTCCCGGAACTCGACTCCCTTGGCCTTCAGATCGAGGATCTGCTGCTTGATGCGATTCTTGTTGTGCTTCATGCGGGAAACGATTCCGTCGAGCTTGCCGAACTGAGCCAGAGCCACCGCGCCGGTGAGCTCGCTCATGCGGAAGTTCACCCCGAAAAAGATCTCTCCGGAGAACTCGGGAGGGGCGAAGCGGTCCTTGCGCCAGCAGGCTGCCACGTCGTGGTAGGCCTGGGCGCGGGTGTACAGCAAATCGCCGTCGGTGGCCAGGACGCCTCCCTCTCCGGAGGTGATGATCTTGTGATACTGCAGGCTGAAGGCGCCGATATCGCCGAAGCTTCCCAGCTTCCTGCCCCCGAAGCTGCCCCCATTGGATTGGGCCACATCTTCGACGACCTTGAGGTCGTGCTTTCTGGCGATCTCCATGATCCGGTCCATCTTGGCGGGCATTCCACGCATGTGCACCGGCAGAATGGCTTTGGTGCGCTTGCTGATCTTTCTCTCCGCGTCCGAGGGGTCCATGGTCAGGGAGGCGTCGACCTCGCAGACGATGGGAACCGCCTTGGCGGCGACCACCGCCGCCACCGAAGCGAAGAAGGTGTAGGAGGGCACCAGGACCTCATCTCCCGGTTCCACCCCCACGGCGATCAGGCCGGTGATCAGGGCGGAGGTGCAGGCATTCACCGCCAGGCAGTGTTTGACGCCTACGTATTCGGCGTACCGATCTTCCAGGGCCTTCACCTTGGAAGGCATCTCCTTGGGTCCGTAGTAGCGAAACAGGTATTGCGAGTCCAGGACCTCCATCACCTGTTTTTTCTCCTCCTCGCCGATCTCCAGGCCACCCGGGAACATCGGCGGATTTTCTGTGGGTTTTGCCTTGGGTCCGCCGTTGACGGCCAGATCCGCTTGGCTGTAGCTCATAATTAACCTCCTAACAGTTGTGTTTGCTTCCTTTCGGGAATGCCCGCCTGCGCCCTACGGAGCAGCGGACCTCCCCTTTATTTAACCTTTTACGGCGCCGGCGATCAGCCCGCCGATCAAATACTTGCTCAAGAAGATGAAGATGATGATAACCGGTATCGAAGTTACCACGGAGGCGGCCATCATCTCTCCCCATTTGACGGAGAACTCTCCCACGAAGGACTGGATCATCCCCACAGGAAGGGTTCGCATGAAGTTGTCGTCCATGATCGTAAGGGCGATGATGAACTCGTCCCAGGCCATGATGAAGGTGACGATGGCCGTGGCGGTCAGGCCCGGAGTCACGTTGGGCAGGATCACTCTCAGCATGGCCTGGAACTTGGTACAGCCGTCGACCTTTGCCGCTTCGTCGAGCTCCCGGGGTATCGAATCGAAGTAGCCCTTCAACATCCAGATGGAGAAGGGCAGGGTGAGCATCAGATAGGGGAGAACCAGTCCGGGGTAGCTCGAAAGGAGACGCAGCCGCATGAAGGTGCGGTACAGGGGGATGAGGATCAGGACCACCGGAAGCATCTGGGACACCAGCACGAAGTAGATCAGCCTGCGTTTCCCGGCAAAGGGAACCCGGGAAAAGGCGTAGGCCGCCGGCGTGGCCAGCAGCAGGGTCGCCGAAACCGTAAATATCGCCACGAGCAGGCTGTTTTTCAGATAGACGAGAAAGGGGATGGCGGAGGCCATGGTACCGGCGATAATCGAAACGTAGTTCTCCAGGGTTGGCTGCTCGGGAATCAGGGTCGGGGGGAGCTTGAAGATCTCCGGCTGGAGCTTGAAGGAGGTGCTGATCATCCAGTAGATAGGCATCAGGTAGAGGATCAGTACCAGCAGGATCAGACAGAAGCGCAGGACCCGGAGAACCTTTTTCACGAACCCCGCCACGTTCCAGGGATGCCCGCTTTCGATCGGATTGCCGTTCATCCTTCCCTCCTGCCGACGAAGCGAACGTAGACGATGCTGAAGCCCAGGAGGAACACGAGCCAGAACACGCCGACCGTGGAGGCGTATCCCATGTTGAGGCTGCCCATGAAGGAAACGCGGTAGATGAGGATGGGCAGGGTCGTGGTGCGGTCGATCGGCCCCCCGCGGGTCGTGGTCCAGATAATGGTCAGGTATTGAAACTGCCAGATGAACTCCAGGATCGTAGCCAGCGTGATGATTTCCCGCATATTGGGCAGGGTCACGTGCCGGAAGCGCTGGAAGGCACCAGCCCCGTCGATCTTCGCCGCCTCTATCTCCTCTCTGGGAATGGCCTGTAACCCGGCGTAGAGGATCACGAACATGAAGGGCAGCATCTTCCAGGTGGTCGCTAGGATAACCGTGGGCATGGCCAGATCCGGCAGCTTCAGCCAGGGGATGAACTCCGGGATGATCCCGATTGCTTTGAGCACCACGTTCACGATGCCGTGGAAGGGATCGAAGAACAGGAAGCGGGCGATGAAAGCGACGACCACGGAAGGGATGATCCAGGGCACGAACAGCAGGCTGTTGATGAAGTTCTTCAAGGGAAACTGCGTGTTGACGAGCAGCGCTAGGGTGAAAGCGATCACGAACTCCAGAGCCACGGTACCACCCACGTACTCGATGGTGTGGCCGAAGGCCCTCCAGAACTCCGGGCTTCCCAGCATGCGCCGGTAGTTCTGCAGTCCGATGAATCGCATTCCCAGCCCGTCGGTGAGGAAGTAGCGAAAGAAGCTCGTGTAGATCGCATTGGCCAGCGGGTAGATGATCACGAAGGTGATCACGATCATGGCGGGCAGGATGAGCAGAAAGGCAAACAGGCGGTCGCTCACATCCTTCCTGGGCTTGAAGGCCTTCTCCGTGTGCAAGTCGAACTCCTATCAAGTATCCGGGATTATCCCGGTGAACAATTCGGGTGCCCACCCCTTTCGGGGCGGACACCCGATGTGCGTCCAAGATGCTTAGAAGAGGCTACTCGGCCAGGATCTGGTTGATCTTGTCCTTCAAGTCGGCCAGGGTGGCCTCCACCGCTCCTTCACCCAGGAGGATCTTTTGAATGTCCTCCATGAACGCGATCTCCACTTCGAACTTCTTCTGGGAAGCCCAAACGTTCGGATTGCGCAGGCTCGACATCTGGGCCAGGAAGGTCTTGCTGTACGGGTTGTCGTAGATCGGATCGTCGTACTGGGCCTTGACCAGCGGCATTAACCCGGTGCGCTTGAAGTACTCCTTGGTCGTGGTCTCGTCGGTGACGATGAACTTCATCAGATCCCAGGCAAGGTCTTTGTGCTTCGACCCTTCAGCTAGGCAGAGGATGTGGGAAGCCGGCTGCACCTCCCCGGGCCAGGGAGAGACCTGCCACTCATCCCTCGACATTCCCTGGCCGTCCAGCACGCCGGCGATCCAGGGGCCTTCGAAGAAGAATCCCACCTGATCCTTGGCGAACAGGGTCCTCATGTTTCGGACCTCCTCGCCGAAGGGCACCACTCCTCGATCCACCATGTCCTTGACCAGGCGGACCGTCTTTACCGTGCCCGGGGAATCGACAACAGGTTTGAGGCTGCTGTTCAGAATATCCCCGCCGTTGGGCCACATCAGGATGTGGAAGGTGTCGGCGGAGTACTCGTCGATGTCCAGCATCAGGCCGACACCGAAAGCACCTGTGGAGGCGTGGATCTTCTGGGCCTGGCTGAGGAAATCGCTCGGGCTGCTCGGTTTGCCGTTGACTCCGGCTGAAGCGGCCAGGGATTTGTTGTACACCAGCACCCAGGGATTGGGGTTCCAAACCAGGCCGGCCATCTTGCCGTCCATCTCGCCCCCCTTGTAGGCCGGAACCAGGGTGGAGGTAAAGGATGCATCCATATAGGCATTAAGATCGACAACCGCTCCGGGCATTTTGGCGAACTTTCCGAGCCAGAGGGACTCGATGGTGAACACATCCGGCGCGTTGTTGCCCTGGATCTGCAGGGTCACCTTGTTCGGGGTGTCCTCCCAGCCGATCGGGACGATTTCCACCTTGACTCCCGGATTCCGGCTTTCCCAGACGCCGATCCGCTCGGGCAGCCAGACCTCGCCCCCGGATTCTTCCGCCACCATCCAGCTGGCAAACTGGATCCGTACGCCTTCCTCCTTCTTGCCTCCCGCAAACACCACGGTGGCTGCGAGTGCAAGCACGAGGAGGACCAACATGCTCTTCCTGATCATAGAAGAACCTCCTTAGTGATTTGTCGGCATAGATCTGTAGAATAATCCTGCTCGGCAGGTATATCTATGCCGGAATTAAGCCCATCTTAAGCCATAATAGCGGGCTTGTCAAGTTATGATCGGGAATTTCCCTCACGGTCACAAATCCCAACTTGCAATTATCGGATTGAATAGTTTATAATAAGTTTGACTCGGACCAATTGTGGAAGATCACCATTCGGGGACGAGAATAGGACGTGCAGGAATGCAGCACACGGGGTTCAGCCATATCGACAATGCGGATCGCAACAGGCGTGTCGTTCTCAATGTCATCCGCGAGAACGGTCCTCTGACTCGGCGTAAGATATCCGAAACCTGCGGACTGAGCATCACCACGGCCAAGCGGCTGGTGGATGAGATGCTGCAGGAGGGCTGCATACGGGAACTGCCCATGGAGGAGCAGCCGACGAAACGGGGCAGGAAGGCGACCGGCCTCGTTTTGAGTGCAGCCTACGCTCACTCCATCGGAGTGATCCTTCAGCCGGGGATGATCGGGGTAAGCGTGGTGGATCTCAGAGGGCGGGTCGTCGAAGAGCGCACCATTCCAATCGGAGAGGAGCAGGCCGAACAGTTGATCGAGCGGATTTCGGCGGAAGTGCGCCAAAGGCAGATCAAATACGGGAGCGGCGGCTACGGCGGATTGCTCGGCGTCGGACTGGGTGTAGCGGGGGTGATAGACGCGGGGAGGGGGATCGTGTTCTACTGCCCAAATCTTCCGGGTTGGGAGAACATCCCCCTGGCCTCTCAGCTGCAGGAGAAACTCGATTCTGAGGTATTGGTGGACGATGCGGTTCGCTGCATCGCTCTGGCGGAGAAACGCTACGGGGCGGGAATCGGCCTGAACACCTTCCTGAACATCTATATCGGCCGGGGAGTCGGTGCCGGCATCATCCTGGACAACCGCTTCTACCGGGGAAGCGGGGGATTGGCCGGGGAGTTCGGGCACATCACCATCAAGGAGCAGGGACCGCTTTGCAACTGCGGAAACACCGGCTGCCTGGAGGCGCTGGTTTCCCAGGATGCGATACTCCGATCGGTCAGGGAGCTGATCGCCTCCGGCGTGTACAGCGGTCTGAAACCGAGGATGTCGGAAGATCAACCTCTCAGCCTGCAGGACATCGAAGAAGCCGCTGAGGCGGGAGACAAGCTGGCCAACATGGTTGTCCACACCGTGGGCGAGAACATCGGCACGGGCGTGGCCGATCTGGTCAACATCTTCGATCCCGGCGTCGTGATCCTGGGCGGAGAAGTCATCTCCCATTTCGGGGATCATCTGATCGAGGGGATCAACAAGACCGTTGGTTTGCGGGGGATTCACTCCATCACCCAGCGGACCCGGATATTGACCAGCAGTCTGGAGGGAATGAGCGCGGCTCGGGGAGCCGCTACCCTGATGATCGAGAGATATTTCGACAGCCAGATCCTCAATCTCGGGTAAGCTCCACGCACTGATCCCCGAGGATTTCTTTGAGGATGTTGTCCGTGGGATGGCCGTTGCCCACGTGCTGAATGAAGCACTCCCCGTACGGGCGCTCGATGCGCTCACCCTGTTCCCGGCTCTTCGTTTTCATCTCCTCGAGGTAGGCATCGAACTTGTTGATGTACCGCAACCACTCCCGCTGGCTCTCGTGGCAGGCTAGCATCCGCTCCTTGGTTCCCATCGCCTGAGTGACATCGATCGCAAAGTGGATCGGCAGGGGACGGCCGAAGATGTCGATCCCTCCGAAGGCGTCCCAGTAGTACAAGTGGGGGATCCTGTCCGCCGGAGCCAGGGACAGTCCGCAGTCGTAAAGCGGAACCGAGGCGATGAAGGCGGCGTTGCGCACCAGGCGTGAGGTCTCCTCGTGATCGATCAGGTAGTCTGAGGGAGCGTGGGTCAGGATGATGTCGGGATTCACCCGCCTCACCACCCGCACGGCAAGCTTCCGGTAGAGGTGGTTGTACTCCACCTCCAGATCGTGTCCACCGGCGTAGTGGTAGCTCGCACCGATCACCCGTGCCGACTCTTCCGCTTCCCGGAGACGTTTTTCCCGGATCCGCTGGCTTTCAAGAGTATGGGAGCCTACCTCTCCACCGGTCATCGTGGCCAGATGGATTTCACAGCCCCTCTCGGCCAGGAGGACCAGGGTACCGCCCGCCATGAACTCGATGTCATCGGGGTGGCAGCCGAAGGCAAGCACGCGTTTCACGATCGTTCTCCGACATGATCTTTGCAGTTATAGCTTTGCATTGGGAGATCCACGCGGCCTGGTTTCAGCCCCGAACCTTCTCCCAGGCCTTGATCAGCATCTCTACACCCTCCCAGGGTGTGTCGGGAAACAGGGCGTCGATGGGATGAAGGATGAACCGGCCGCCGGGGCCAAGGATCGACACTGCCTGGTTTACCTCGGCCTCGATCACCCTCCGATCCTTGGTGGCCAGGGTGATGGCATTGGTTCCTCCCACCAGACACATCCGGGAACCCAGAAGGTCTCTGGCTTTTTCCATCGGGATCCCGTCGAGCAGTGGATCGATGAAGTACAGTACATCCACCCCGGCATCGGCCAGCCTGGGACCCAGGACCTCCACTCCGGTGGTGACGGTGTAGCAGAATTTTTTTCCGTGCCGGTGGGACAGATCGGCCAGGCGCCGTACATGATCTACCAGGAACTGGTCGAACAGGCTGGGGGACCAGAAATCCGTTGAGGAGTACCATCCCCGTTCGACGATCAGATCGATCCCCGGTTGGCGGGCCGCCAGCTCCACGCGCAGCAGATCGGTTTCGGTGACGATCTCCATCAATTCGGCAAACGCCTTCGGGTGATCCATGGCCAGGAGGATGGCCCCTTCGGTTCCGCAGAGCCAGACCACTGCATCCATGCCAAAGGCCGCCCAGGCCTGTACAGCCACTCCCCGCTCCAGGGAAAAGGGGACGACCCTCTCCATCCGCCGGTCCAGCCAGTCGGCCGCCTCCCGATCCGGCGGGGCGTAGAGGTATCGGATATGGGGCACATCTGCGGGAGAGCTCACCGCATGCTCAATGCCGCGGGGGATGTTGAAATCCTCCATCAGGGAGACATGATTCGGCTGGATCACCCAGCCCTCCCCGAGCTCCTCTCCGGTTTGCTGCACCTTGTGTCGCAGCGTCCCAACCGGCGTCCGGTATTCCCGCATAAGCACGGGATAGGGTTTGGCGCCCTCCGGTTCATGCCGGGTGTTGGTCCAGCGGACTTCGGGGTGCATGCTCCACGGAATGGATACATCGACCAGGTCATCCACGCCGAGAGACATCCAGGCCTTCACCCGTTTGAACTCGTCCTCCAGGGTCCAGGATACGGGCAGGGTGTGGATATGCTCCAGCCGCTGCGTGTACCAGCGGCGAACCTCGTTCTGTTGATCACCGCTGTCCCAGCGCAGGTGCTTGGGCACCGGATTGCCGAAGCACTGGAAGGTAAGGGGAATGTGATCCGTCGGTTTACCGTTCCAGGCCGCCAGCAGTCGTTCCTTCGAGTTCATGGTTCACATACTATTGACAAAGGGATTTTCTGACAATACCGTGGGAGAGTCTCTGCCTGCAGAGAAGGACTGTCACAATCCAGGTGGAGATTTCGAGTTTCAACCACGTGTAAAAAACGGCTGCAGGAGGTTAGTGATGGCGGGAAAAGCCCAATTCCGATTCTCATTCGGTCCCTGGAATATCCATGAAGGAGCCGACGTGTTCGGCCCCACGGTTCGAAAGAGCGTGGAGTTCGCCGAAAAGCTGAAGTCCTACAAGAAGATGGGATTCGAGGGTGTGCAGTTCCACGACGACGACGCGGTGCCCAGCGTGGATGTGCCCCACGACCAGATGATCAAAGAAGCCCGGGAGATGAAGAAGATGATCTCCGGAGAAGGCCTGACAGCGGAGTTCGTGGCTCCCAGGCTGTGGGAGCACCCCATGACCGTGGACGGCGGGTTCACGGCCAATGATGCCAAAGCCCGTCAGTACGCGAACGATCGCTGTAAAAAGACCATCGACATCGCCAATGAGCTGGGAACGAAGAACATCGTG
>Ga0180437_10004254_pt1 | contig 20502 bp, 14 predicted proteins | sample SS_ome_4_FD_132410 | JGI IMG/M metagenome (GOLD analysis project Ga0180437, IMG submission 132410) | Hypersaline lake sediment archaeal communities from the Salton Sea, California, USA - SS_3_D_1 metaG | ecosystem: Environmental > Aquatic > Non-marine Saline and Alkaline > Hypersaline >... | reverse complement strand
GCCCCAGCAAAATCAGTGCTTTTATTTTGCGAAGGCTTTTGGGTGGAAAAAACCGTTTGAAGGCGGAGCGGGTACGGTTCCTCAACAAAAGGCAGAGGAGAGCTAAGCCTGAAACCGAGCATCTTTTTCATCGCTGGGGAAAAAGATGCTTGTTTTTGAATCCAAAAGCCGGAGCATACGGTTTTCTCACCCACTGCCCTTCGCTTATACTCTGAGAAGGTTGATGAGGGAATGGCGTGAAAAATCTGACTGGAGCAAAGACATCCCTGAATGCTATCTAACCATTTACCCACACTAAATGGAAGAGAACCGTTTTCTTTAACTTTAAGAACACCTTTAAATGAGTTAAAATCTCTTTTAAAAAAAGGAAAAGCACCATGGACAAACATTCATCCGATTTCCATTTCAAGGGAATGACCTTTCTTTTCAAGATCCGTGATCTTATCGCTCCTCGAAAAAATGTGCTGGAAGAAGTGGGAATACAGCCCGGGAATCATGTGTTGGATTACGGCTGCGGGCCAGGAAGCTATATTGCTCCTTTAGGGAAACTTGTCGGAGAATCAGGGCAAATTTATGCTCTGGATATCCATCCGCTTGCCGTTCAAAATGTGAGACACATTGCCAGAAAAAGAGGATTTGACAACGTAAACACTATCCAATCTGATTGCCAGACTAATCTAGCCGATAAGAGCATGGATGTCGTTTTGCTCTACGATACTCTTCACGAATTGAAAGAGCCGGATAAAATTTTGAAAGAGCTGCACAGGATTCTCAAACAAGATGGGATCCTTTCCCTCAGCGACCACCATCTGAAGGATGATGAGATACAATCAAGAGTGGAAAGCCATGAATTATTTAAGCTTTCGAAAAAGGGGAAAAAGACTTTTAGCTTCGTCAAGGTCGGATGAGATAATTCATCCTTATTAATCGACGATAAAGACTTTTGCTCCACCTTCAGTGAATGCCAGATGAGGATTCTCCTCATCATCTGCCGCTTGAAAGCTCATCCCAGGAGTGAATTCGAATTTCTGTCCATCTTTCAACTCAATGCTCAATTCTCCTTCCAGGACAAGCAGCACGTGACCGCGAGCACACCAGTGGTCTGCCTTGTATCCAGGTGAATACTCGATTATCCGGACACGTATATTCCCTTCTTCGAAAGTCCGCCAGAAAGAAGTGCCTGTCTCTCCCTTGTACTCGGCAGGAATCTCATTATCCCATTGAGTCACAGTGAATGGGACATCTTGAATTTTCATGTCTTTCTCCTTTTTAGAGGTCATCTCTATCCGTTACTCTTTTTACTCTCATACCGAGCTCTTATTTCCGGAAAGAGAGAGGTCGTTTTAAGGGAATATTTTCTATGTTCATGTGGGGAATCTGGAGGATGATAAATTCAAGAGCGACCACAAGGTTAGATGAAGAGCGCGTAATCAGGGCAAAGCCGATAAGGGCCATCCAGAAACCATAATCCTCTGGGTTTTTAATGAATTTATACAGCGATCTTTTAACGATGGGAACACCCTCACTGAAAAAATTAAGGCCAAAGGACCGTTTTATGCCTAATAACATGAATCCCCACACAGCCATAACCAGGCCAGAGACCAATAAAACAAATCCTGCATACTTTAATACAGCGCTTTGATGAAAAGAGGGATGCTTCTCGAACTGGAGGAGAACGATGAAAATGAAAGATAACGTCCAGAAGATTCCTGTGATAAACATATGAATTTCAAACGCATTTTTACCGAACCACTTGGTGAACTTTTGCCCTTTTAGCTGCAGGATAAAAATCAGCGACTCGCCAGATACAGCCAGAAAAACAGAAACGACAGTGCAAATGAATACGGTTGACTTCAGCATTTTTCAACCTGGGATTCAGAGAATAGCATCAGCATTTTATCAAACAAGGGCTTCATGGTCTTCATAAACAAAATTCCGTCACGGACGATACCGTCCATCCAGAAACCTTTTTTTTCTATTATACACCGCATCCCCAAAATTCCTCATGAACGCCATTTCACTATCTGAGAGGGGTCCAAGGCGGACTGCTTTGAGGTTTTCCTCAAGCTGTTTCAAATTGGAAGGAGATGTCATGCAGACGTGGACATGGGGATTGGAAAGAACGAACCGGTAGCACATGCCCGCGTCAGGTATTTGTCCCTCTTTAGGCCAGCCTCGAGGCCTTCTCAAAAGAAAGCGCCAGCTTGTCGCGGTGTAACTCACTATGCCAGGATCATGTTTTTCGAGGAAAGGAAAGATGTCTAGTTCTGCACCTCGGTGAGCCGCGTTATAACGCATCATGATGACATCAAGCTTTCCTTCGGATGCAAGCTGGCCTGCGAACGTCCGGTTATGAGTGCTGATCCCGACGAATCGGATCTTCCCTTCTTTTTTAAAGCGGTAGAGTTCTTCTCTTGTCTCTTCTTTGAACTCCCGTTCCTTCAAAACTCCAAGGAAATGGAAAACATCGATGTAATCCGTGTTCAAGGTCTTGAGCCGCTTCTCAAGAGTGCGGCGGAGGTTCGGATGACCGTAAACGAGGTTATATGCCCCTGTCGCAACGACATAATTTTCTCTTTTTGATCTGAGGATATCGCGAAGCACCTTGATCATCTGGGTATCGATGTTGAACCAGAAAAAATAATTCACCCCTTCATCGACGGCTCTGTAAACAGCCCTTTTCCCTGGCCTGTAGGTGGCAGCCAGGCCGAGCCGGCTCACCTTTAGCTTTGTCTTTCCCAGAGTAGTGGCAGGAAAATCATTCTCCATCTCAATTAGGATTATTTATGTCAGTCGATTTGTCAAGATATTAAGCCATTCAAACCTTGCTCGCTTGATTTTAGGAAATTTAATCTTGTAAGATGGCGCAATAAATACTATCATTTGACTTCATTTTGAAACGGAATTGAAAATTTTAACTTGGCACTAGATGCAGAATTCAAACATTCTTTTAAATCACATCCCTTTTAATCAGGAGAGAATATGAGCAAAGAAGAATTACTGGCAAGGATGGGAAAAGCCATAATCGAAGGCAATAAAGATGAAGCCGAGGCACTGGCCAAGGAAGCCCTCGAACAGAAGATGGACCTCAACGAGGTCATTGAAAAAGGCTATGTGCCCGGAATTCAGAAGGTGGGAGATCTATGGGAAAAAGGAGAATATTTTTTACCTGAACTCATCACCAGCGCCGAGTGCATGAAGTCAGCCATGAACATACTCCAGCCAGAAATGGAGAAAGCTCAGATTCAAACCCAATCCAAGGGGAAAGTGGTTATCGGAACTGTGGAGGGAGATATACACGATATAGGCAAGAATCTCGTCTCCTCGATGCTCTCTGCCAATGGTTTTGAGGTGCACGACCTTGGTGCAGACGTAAAGCTAGAACGATTCATCGAAAAAGCAGAAGAAGTGGAGGCGAATTTCATCTGTCTCTCCGCTCTTTTGACAACGACTATGCTCGGACAGAAAAGAGTCGTCGAAATCCTGAAGGAAAAAAATCTTTCAGATAGGATTAAAGTCCTTGTGGGAGGAGCGCCTGTCAATCAGAAATGGGCTGATGATATCGGAGCGGATGGCTACGGTGAAAATGCCATGGTGGCTGTAAAAGTCGCTCAACAAATCATCGAAGAATAAGGCCGGTTATGTCCTCACGCGTCAAAAGAATCGAAAATCTCAAGATAGAATTCGAAGAACAAAGAATCCTCAGGCTTATCGGATACAAAAAGAAATCCCATGAAATAAAAGAACCGATAAAAAAGATGATCGCCGAGGAAAAAAAGAAACTGGATTATCTGCTTCATCCGGCATCTATCTATACAATCCTGGATTACGAGGAAACAAACAAGCATCCCGTATTCAAGGACGCGGAAAAAGTCGCGCTCTGTCTCTGCACGATCGGTCCTGAACTCGAGGAAGAAATAAACCAACTCATGGGAAAAAATGAAATGGTGCGGGCTCTGATCCTGGATTCATTAGGGTCGGAAGCGGCTGAGGAGGTGGCCATCCAATCTGACCGGAGACTGGCAGATATCGCTAGAGAGATGAGCCTTTGGCCGAGCAAAAGATACAGCCCCGGTTACGGAAAATGGGATGTCAAGGAACAGAACTACATTTTTCAAGTCTTACCCGGAAAGGATATCGGTGTCAGCCTCACTGAATCTTGCATGATGATCCCCCGGAAGTCTGTTTCCTTCCGAATCAATTTCTACAAGAATAAAAAGCTCACAACGAGAAAAAATAATATTAAAGGAAAGTCCGATGATAGAAACAATCAGGCCTAAGCTGGAATTTTTAAGCGAAAAACTCATCCGGAAAATACTGGATGAAGCGTATGAGATATTGGAGAAACAAGGTGTCTTTGTCGAGAACCAGGAAGCACTGACGCTCTTGAAAGAAGCCGGGATGAAAGTCGATGAACAATCTCAGAGAGTCCACATTACATCCAAGCTCATAGAAGACTCTCTTTCTTCGACTCCTTCGATAATTAAACTTTATGACAGAACAGGCGAGAAAGAATTCATAGTGGGAGAGAACCATGTTCATTTTGATCCCGGATCAGCTGCCATCACAATCCTTGACCATGAAACCCAGGAAGAGCGCAAGCCAGTGAGTGAGGACCTGGTCAAATTCCTCCGCCTCACGGATTGTATGGAGCACATTCATTTCCAGAGCACAGGAATCGTGAGCAGTGACGTGCCGGATCTGATCTCAGACAGCTACAGGATGTTTCTGGGACTTCAGTATTGCACTAAACCTGTGGTCACAGGAACGTTCCGTGTCGAAGGGTTCAAGCCCATGCATGATATGCTCGTAGCAATCAGAGGAAGCGAGCAAAACCTGAGAGAAAAACCACTGGCCATTTTTGACGCCTGCCCCTCCCCTCCTCTAAAATGGAGCGATCTAACCACTCAGAGCCTGATCGATAGTGCGCGGGCCGGCATCCCTTCCGAACTTATCTCCATGGGAATGACCGGTGCCACTTCACCGGTAACAATCGCGGGCACTCTTGTCCAGCATGTGGCAGAGAATCTATGCGGACTGGTGATCTGTCAGTTGGCCAAAAAGGAATCTCCTGTGATTTTTGGAGGGTCGCCTTCGAGCTTTGATATGAGGAAAGGCACCACACCCATGGGAGCCATCGAAACGATGATGATCGACTCTGCTTATACACAGATCGGCAAATTCTTGAATCTTCCGACTCATGCCTACATGGGCCTGAGCGACTCGAAGGTCAATGACTCCCAGTCAGGATTCGAAACCGGAATCGGAGCTATCCTGGCTGCCCTATCCGGAGTCAACGTCATCTCCGGACCTGGAATGTTGAATTTTGAAAGCTGCCAGAGCCTGGAAAAGCTGGTTGTGGACAATGAGATCTGCGGCATGGCTTACAGGCTAATCGAAGGCATCTCTCAAAGGGATGATCCCATAGCTAAAAATCTCTTTGAAGGCTTCACCACAGAAACTCAGTTTCTCTCGATGCCTCACACCCGACAGTGGTACCGGAAGGAGCATACCTTCCCAAAAATAACTGACAGGGACACCTATGATTACTGGGTTTCTCTTGGTAGAAAATCCACAGCTGACAGGGCGTCCGACGAAGTGGAAAGGCTTCTCAAGGAAAATCCTCATTCTCCCATGGATGAAAATATCGTCCAGGAGCTGCGGAAAATCATGCTGGCTGATGCACGTGATAACGGAATTTCAAGCCTGCCTGAAGTGAAATCATAACAGTTTCATCCACTAGGGCTCGTCCCTGAGGGATCGCATCTCAACACTCGACATTTATGAATGAAGAACTCATTATCGTGAAATTTTAAAATTGAGGATAGTCCCCAATTTTACGAATGTCCATGTCATTGCGAGCGCAGCGCGGCAATCTCGTAGTGAGAAATTATAATATTAGGGGAATGAGAGTATCCTTTTTATGAGATTGCCGCGCTTCGCTCGCAATGACAAAACTAAATGCGACAGAAACTTTATAAGAAAAACGGGCCTAAAAAAGGGGCTTGCTCCCCTCTTTATTTCTGGCTGGCGAGGCCTCCGGCAATCTCCCCTCCGTCAATGACGAAGCACTGACCGGTTATGAATTCAGCTTCGTCCGAGGCAAGAAAAGCAAAAAGGGCGGCCACATCTTCCGGTTTGCCCAGCCGTCCGAGGGGAACCTTATCCTCAAAGGCGCGGAGCATCTCAGGCGTGTATTCGGCTTCCTGCATCGGGGTCAGGATGAATCCAGGGCAAACGGCATTGACGCGGATTTTTGGAGCTAATTCCAGTGCCATTGAGCGAGTCAGCTCGACGACACCGGCTTTTGAAGCATTATAAGACGCATAATAGGCATAACCCATGAGCGCGTTGGTCGAACCCATATTGAGGATAACACCGCTTCCTGTAGCGAGCATCCTTCGTGCGGCTTGTTGGGCAACGAAAAAGATTCCGTTGAGATTCACATCCAGTACGTGATCCCATTCCTCCGGAGATATTTCCAGAAAAGATATTCTCTGGCTGATGCCGGCATTGTTAATTAATACATCCAATCCTTCCAACATGCCATCCAGCTCCTCAAAAGCTTTGGCGACGGCCTGGGCATCCGAAACATCGCAGCAGATTGCCCCCGAAAGTGAAGGCATTTGACTCTGAATATGGCGGAGACCCTTCTTATCGGAATCCATTACAACGACTCGCGCGTCTTCTTCCAGGAAGCGAGCGGCTGTTACCGCGCCTATTCCTTTTGCTCCGCCTGTTATGAGAACGCGTTTATCCTTTAGTCCGCGCATGTTTCCCTCCAGTAGAAGTGTGTCATCTTTTTTATTTATATTTTTTAATGTTGAATAATCTACTTTAATCTCTTTTTATGAGATTGCCACGCTTCGCTCGCAACGACATAACATGAGATTGCCGTGCTTCGTTCGTAATGACACAGACGTGAGATTGCCACGTCACTTCGTTCTTCGTAAAGACACAGATGCGAGATGGACACGCTTCGCTCGCAATGACATAACATGAGATTGCCACGCTTCGTTCGTAATGACACAGACGTGAGATTGCCACGTCACTTCGTTCCTCGCAAAGACACAGATGCGAGATGGACACGCTTCGTTCGCAATGAAATTGGGGACTGTCTCCAATTTTGTGTCCCTTATTTTGTTAGCGAGCGTTGAGTGGGCTAAAGCTTGAGCGTTTACTCAATCTCAACTTCCTTTGGCACCTTTATAGGATTCATGTCGTTCTTTTCCAGAGTCCCGTTCAGCTCGGCGATATCCGTCCTGATAAATTCATTGAACTCGTCCACAAGGGCGTTCACTTCTTCGGTTAATTCTTTGATCTGGGCTAAATCTGTTGCTGTCGGGGCAGATGGATATTCTGATATCGACATTCCCAACATCAAAATTAACACATTCAGATGACCTCCGCGGAGAGCCGTTTCCATCGATCCTCTGTAAAACATATCTTTGGGCACAATCTTCTCTTCCAGGGCCGTAAATTTCCGTTCAAACCTTTCAACAGCTCTGCGGACGACTTCTGGGATGTCACTCTTTTCATTCAGGATTTTGCTCAGCTTATCCAGTTCCCTCCTGACACTTCTTGCCCCTGTAATGGATAGATTCATCAATTTTGAAAGGACCATGACTTCAACCATGCTTTCATTCTGCGCAATCCTATCTTTTTCAATCATCCAAAACCGCTGGTCAGGATAGACCAATCCTTTTTTCTCAACCTTCTGCTCTCCGACCGCCATTTCTACAGTGTATTCACCAGGGGAAACGAAAGGTGCTGCGACAAATCCCATGCCAGAAGGAGCTACTGTTTTTCCGTCTTTTGTTTTGGGGATAAATTGCAGATTCCATGTCTTTCTTTGAAAGCCTTCTTTGCTTGTCAGGTCGAGTTTAAATATTGTCTCGCCCCTCTTATCCTTGATGGAGATTTTTGGCCGTTCTTCAGGCTTCGTTTTGAAATAGGCGTTTAATATCATGCCATACGTTGGATTCATCGCCGCATAAACCTTGCTGCTGTACGCTTCCCCCCTGGACGACCGAAGAAATTGAGTGGTGGGCCGAATGCTGAAGAGATGAAAGTTCGACGCAAAGACTTCCTTGGTCATTTCCTGCAAAGGAGAAATATCATCAATAATCCATATCCCCCTTCCGTGTGTCCCGATTATCAAATCATTTTCTCTCGGATGGACAGCGATATCCCTCACAGCAACTGTCGGTAAATTGTTTTTGAGTGTAAACCAGCTTTCGCCGCCATCCAAAGATGCATACACACCGAACTCTGTCCCCACATAGAGAAGGTTTTTGTTTTTCAGGTCTTCCCGAATGACATGCACCCAGCCGAAAGGCAGGTTGCCTTTAATGGATGTCCAGGTTTCTCCATAATCTGAGGTTTTATAGACATAGGTCTGATAGTCATCCGCTCTGTGTCCATCAAAAGCGACGTAGGCTGTTCCCGAGTCAAAATGAGAGGCCTCGATCCGGGAACACCATGTATGGGAAGGAATGTCAGGTATGTTTTCCACAACATTTCTCCAGGTTCTTCCGCCGTTGCGCGTCACCTGCACGTTGCCGTCGTCCGTGCCACACCATATGAGACCTGGAACAAGCGGTGATTCAGAGATTGTGATTATCGTGCAGTGGATTTCAGCCCCGGTATTATCGAGAGTGATCGGTCCCCCTGAATCTTTCTGTTTTTCCGGATCGTTAGTGGAAAGATCAGGGCTGATGATCTCCCAGGATTGTCCTCCGTTTCTGGTTTTGAACAGGAAGTTTCCTCCTGTGTAGACAGTTTTGGGATCATGAGGGGAAATGAGGATGGGCGAATTCCAGTTGAAGCGGTACGGAGGCTCTTTTCGCGATGCCAGAGGTCTGATAGTCTTGCCCTTCCCGATTCTCATATCGTAACGGGATAATCCGTTCATTTGATAATTTCTGTAGATCGTGTTCGGATCAGTGGGGTCAACCTGAGCATAGAATCCATCACCGCCCCCAATCGAATACCAGTCTTCATTCGTGATACCGGCAGAATCCAAAGAGGCGCTGGGCCCTCCCCAGCTACCGTTATCCTGCAATCCGCAGTAGACATAATACGGATTTCTCATATCGAAGCCGATCTGATAGACCTCAGCTAAAGCCATATGCTGGATGGCCTGCCAGTTTTTTCCACCATCATAGGAGATGTCAATGCCTCCATCATTCCCATCAATGAGGTGGAGCGGATTGGAAGGGTTTATCCAGAGAGCATGATGGTCAGGATGTGTGCCCCTGGATATAATACTGAACTTCTTTCCCATGTCTTTTGAGACAAAACTCCCGCCGGAAAATACATAGACAACCTTGTCATCACTGGGATCAACGCGAATCTGGCTGTAATAGAACGGCCTGAAATTGACTCGGTCATAGGTTTTTTTGTCGCACGTCCTTGTCCAGGTTTCACCTTTATCTTCAGAACGCCAGATCCCCCCGTCTTCATGCTCGATGAGAGCGTAAACAACGTTGGGTTGGCTTCTTGAAACGTCTATTCCTATACGTCCCATGACTCCCTCTGGCAAATCCCTGGTCAGTTTCTTCCAGGATTTCCCTCCATCTGTCGTTTTATACAGAGCGCTCCCCGGGCCTCCGCTGTAAAAATAATAGGGAAAGCGTCGGTGCTCATACGCCGCCGCATACAGAATTTGATTATCGGAGTGGTCGATGGCTAAATCAGCGAAACCGGTATCTTCATTTACGTACAGGATTTTTTCCCATGTTTCGCCTCCATCATTCGTCTTATAGATACCGCGTTCCTCGTTCGCACCCCAGAGATGGCCCATCGCCGCCACATAGACTATTGCCGGATTTTGGGGATCGATGATTATCCGGCTGATGTGCCGCGTCTCTACGAGTCCCTTATTTTGCCATGTCTTTCCGCCGTCAACAGATTTATAAACGCCATCCCCGATGGTGACACTGTTTCTGCACGTGGCTTCACCCGTGCCCACCCATATGATATCCGGTTGGGATTGAGCGATGGCGATATCGCCGACTGAAACCGTGTTCTCTTCGTGAAAAACAGGCTTCCAGGTAATCCCGTTGTTCTCTGATTTCCAGACACCGCTCGGACCGATAGCGGCATAGATAATCCATGGTTGACTTTCCACGACATCGATATCCACGGTGCGGCCTCCCATCACTGCGGGTCCGATACATCTCCAGTTTATTTTTTTAAATATTTCCCCGACTTCTTCAGCATTCTGTCCGAATGCAGCCAGCGAAAAACACACCAAGGCAAAGACAGTCACTCCTATGGTTGATGATTTTATTTTCTTCATGAGTCCTCCTCTCTCTGACTTTTCATGTCATTATTCCTGATTTTTAAAACGTTCTTTATTTTATACAATGAGATTGGAAAAACAAACAAAAAAAGGAAAAGGGCTTGACTTGGGAATAAAATATAGGGAAAGATAGATTTTTTTCTCTCATTCTGTCATACTCGCTGGCTGAGAATTCGAGTTGTTTCCTTCGTGAATGAATCCTAACGCCGGACATTCAAAAAATAGAACTTTTTCTTATTATTTTCGTTTATATTTCAGAGGGACTCAGCAGGCGAACAAAACATCCGTGTCCCAGTGTTAAAAGTCGGATACCACGGATTCAGATAAATTTTTTCTTTACTAGTAATCAGTGACGTGATAACTTTTTTTCGCATTTCTCGTAATAAGCAATAATTAAGGTCAGGCTTTGTTAGAATCGATATCAGGAAACAGGAAACAAACATTGAATCTCGATAGCCAAATAAGGTCTGATCCCATTCATTCCAACTTAAAGGAGGTAAATATGTCTCGTCGTCTAATTTATTTCTCATGCCTTTTCCTGAGCTTGGCACTTGTTCTGGCTGCAGCCCCTGGGGAAATGACTTATGATAAATATCACCAGCCGAATGACGTCGTTTCCCTGCTCAAATCATGGACTTCTAAATATCCGCAGCTCACCAAACTCATGAACATCGGAAAAAGTACAGGAAAAAGCGATATGTTTGTCTTGAGGATTGCTGCCCAGGGAAAGAGCAGCCTTGATCCTGATTCCAGGCCGGCGGTGCTCGTCTCGGCCAATGTAGAGGGATATCATCTGTTGGGCACTGAAGCCGCTCTCATGCTGGCAGAAAAACTCTTGACCAAACATGGCTCGGATAAAAAAGTCACTTCTTTTCTGGAGAAGAGGACTGTTTACGTAGCTCCGCTTCTCAATCCGGATGTGGCTCAAGCCTATTTTTCTAATAAACCCGTCTACGAACTCTTTCGAAACCGGCATCCAATGGATGACGATTTAGATGACCTGGTCGATGAAGATGGGCCTGACGACCTCAACAAAGACGGCCTCATCACGCAGATGCGCGTCAAAGATCCCGAAGGCACGATGATGCCGGACCCGAGCGACAAAAAATTGATGCGCAAGGCTGATCCCAAAAAAGGTGAACAGGGCGTTTATAAGGTCTACACCGAAGGATTGGATAATGACGGAGACGGGCTATACAACGAAGATCCGCCTGGTGGTGTCGAGGTCAACCGGAACTTCCCCCATGACTTCGAATACTACGTTAAACCGGCAGGCCTCTGGCCGGTCTCCCAAAAGGAGACGATCGCTATCCTTCAATTCCTCGATTCACATAAAAACATTGCCATGGTCTTAAATTTTTCCACTGAGAACACTTTCCTGAACCTCCAACAGACCGGCCAGGCCAGAGCCGCGGCTGATAAAGTGAAAGTCCCAGCCCGCTTTGCCTCTTTTCTGGGATTAGACCCAGATGAAGAATACACCTTGAAGGAGATTGTGGATGTCATTAATGCCAGCGGCCTGACCGGAGGTCAGGAAGTCACTGAAAGCCAGGTCGCCCAATTTCTCGGTTTGGGCGCCGCCATGAATATCGATGGAGAGGATATGCCCTTTATCCTGGAAGTCCAGAAAGACTATAAAGATGCGTTGAAAAAAGCAGAACTCGATTATCCTGAAAGCAGGGCGAAAGGAGTCAGAAAAGGTTCTTTTGTCGCTTACTGTTATTTCCAGTACGGAGTCCCAGTCTTTTCAGCCGATCTCTGGGCCGTACCTGAACCCAAGAAAGAACCGGATGAAAAAGAGAAGGATGCATTGACAATGGAGAAGCTGAAAACCATGTCGTCCGACGATTTCCTCGCTCTTGACGATAAAATCATTGAAGACTTCCTCAAAGAGCAGGGGGCGCCTGCGAACTTCAAAGCCTCGATGGTGAAAGATATGGTCAGGGCAGGTAAAGTCACTCCGGAACAGATGGTCAAGATGATGGAGAAGATGCCCAAAAAACCACCCACTAAGGAAGGAGAACATCCTGACTCGTACATCCTCAAATGGTCAGAGACAGCTCTCAAAGGCTGGGGATTCGTGGACTGGGCACCTTACAGTCATCCGACTCTGGGCGAGGTGGAAATTGGAGGATTTATCCCCTATCTGAAAATCAATCCGCCTCCTACTGAGATAAAAAAGACGATCGAATTTCATACGAATTATTATATTGACTTTATGAACCGACTACCCCAGCTCGAAATCAAAGAAACAAAGGTTGAGACTCTGGGCAACGGAGTCTATCACGTGACAGTCTACTTGACGAATAACGGATGGTTCCCGACTTCCACAGCTCAGGGAAGGCGCTCTCTGGCAGCCTGGCCGATCAGAACCGAACTGAAGATGTCACAGGGACAATCCCTGTTTTCCGGACGCTCGGTGGTGAACATCCCTTTTATTGGCGGCAGTGGAGGAACCCAAAAAGCCGAATGGACAATAAAAGGAAAAAAAGGGTCTAAAGTCACGATTACGGCCGGATCTCCAAACCTTGGCTCGGTGACGACGACCGTCGTCCTTCAATAGACGGAGGAAAAAATGATAAAAACTAAAATCGGAAAGACATTCTTGGGAGTTGTTCTAAGTCTGACTATACTCTCATCCATAACCTTATCCCCAGAGGAAGTAAAGCTGTCTTTCGACCACTTCTACAACAATGCCGAGCTCAACGCAGCCCTCAAAGCGCTGCAAAAAGCGAATCCTCAGTTTATGAAAATGGTTTCCCTCGGAAAAACATATCAGGGACGGGACATATGGGGAGTGATCCTCAATAATCCCAAAACCGGTCCTGCAGAACACAAATCAGGTTTCTACATCGACGGCAACATCCACGGCAACGAGATCCAGGGGACAGAAGTCGCTCTGTATGCCATATGGTATCTGTTGAAGAATTACGGAAAAACAGAGCTGGCCACGCGCCTTTTAGATGAAAGGGCTTTCTATATCATCCCCACGATGAATCCGGATAGCCGGGATTATTTTATCGATAAGAAAGAATATTACAGGACAGGACTCATACCTCTGGACGATGACCAGGACGGTGTCGCGGATGAAGACAGCTCTGAAGACCTGGACGGAGACGGATTCATCACGACCATGAGAAAGAAAGACCCGAATGGAAGATTCAAAGCTCATCCGGATGACCCCCGCATTTTGATTCCCGTCAGACCCGGAGAAAAAGGCGAATATACTTTGCTAGGATCAGAAGGCATCGATAACGATGGGGACGGCCGCATTAATGAAGACGAGCTGGGTGGATATGACATGAACCGCAACTATGGATTCAACTGGCAGCCTCATTATGTCCAGTACGGAGCGGGTCCCTATCCTTTCTGCTATCCTGAGACCAAAGCCACTCGCGACTTTCTTCTCGCCCATCCCAACATCATGGGAGGCCAGAATTTTCACAACTCAGGCGGTATGATTCTCAGGGGTCCGGGAGCCAAGAACATGGGAGAGTACTCGATGGGTGACCGCAATATCTATGACTACATCGGCAAGAAAGGGGAAAAGATAATACCCGGGTACAGATATCTCATTGTCTACTCAGACCTGTACACTGTTTTTGGCGGTAGTATCGATTTTCTCTACAGCGTCCTCGGCGCCTACACCTTCAGCAACGAGCTGGATATGTCTCCCACATTTTCTTTCCCCGTAGGAGGAGAAGGAGATGAAGAAGTGGATGAAGAAATCCAGAGAATACGCAATTTGGCCCAGAGACTGGCGGAGATGGAGTACCACGACCTGGTTCTCTTAGGGGAGCACTTTGCCGATTGGAAACCGTACAAACATCCTCTTTACGGAGATGTGGAGATTGGAGGCACAAAAATATACGGCAGCCGGGTTCCTCCTCTCTTCCAGCTGGCGGATACATGCCATAGGAACGCCGCTTTCTGTTTCTACCATGCTGACCAGATGCCGAGACTCGAATTCGACGGAGTGAAAGTTAAAAGGCTGGAAAAGGACCTCTTTCAGATCGATGTGTCTGTGAAAAACACCCGAGTCACTCCGACCATTTCGTCTCAAGCCATCCAGAAAAAGCTCCACCGGACTGACCGGCTAAAAGTCGAAGGACAAAACATAAAGTTAGTCGCCGCCGGCCGTCTGTTTGATAAATACCGTGGAATCACGAGCAAGGTGAAAACCAGAGACAATTACATCTGGGTTGAATCCGGAGTTCCCAGTTTCGGCAGAGTTGAATACCGCTTTCTGGTTGAAGGAAAAGGCACCATTAAACTCATCTATGACTCGCTGAAAGGTGGATACTACACGAAGTCTGTGACCTTGAAATAGATATTTGTTGTATCGGAAAATATAGGTTTAATTTCCCTGAGAAGAGCGGAATGCTGCATCTCATCTAAGTTTCTCGAGGAGGAGCTCCCGAACGAAGATCTCCATCTCTGTTTCTTTTTCTCTATCTATTTAACCTGAACAAACGGATCCTTCTCATCAGTAAAGCATCTTTTCCACCTCTCTATGAGTTTTATTTGCCTCACATCCTTCTAACTGGTCCATAAATTCGTTCGGATTTTATGGCTTTTTAAAATTTTTGCCTAAAAAAATAATCTTTTTAGCCTGGGAATTCGTATAAGTTATTGAATGATAGAATGATAGGAAAAAAAATCAATTTTTCACTACGGGGCTTTCGCTCTATGGCTCTTTCCTATCTCTGTCCTCATCTTCAAGATGTATGCTGCTCACATCTGTTTGGGGGCGAAGTAGATAAGGCAAACATCCATTCTGAAGGAGAACTTCTATGAGAAAAAAGGCATCCTTCCTTGTAATGCTTCTTGTTCCTCTTATGTTATGGGCCAAAAATCCCATAATAAAAGGCCCTGAACCAGAACCACAAAAGACTGTCCAGGCTATCCGCGCAAATGGACCGATCAGCATTGATGGCATCTTGAATGAAGAAGCCTGGCAGAAAAAAGGCTACAGTGATTTCACTATGTCCGACCCAAACGATGGGGCACAGCCCACTGAAAAAACCGAAGTATGGATCGCATATGACGAGAAAGCGCTTTATATTGCCGCCCGTTTGTATGATTCCGAGCCTGAGCTCATAAAATGCCGTTTGGGACGCCGGGATGACTTTGTGGATTCCGACTGGTTTATTTTTGCTGTCGATACGTATTATGACCGGCGTTCCGGTTACCAGTTTGCCGTGAATCCATCGGGCTCCATCGTCGATTGGACCCTCTACAATGATATTTATGATGACAACACATGGGATGGAGTGTGGGATTGGAAAACCATGCTCGATGAGGAGGGATGGACTGTTGAGCTCAGGATTCCCTACAATCAGCTCCGTTTCCCGAAGAAAAAGGAATACACATGGGGAGTTAATTTTCGAAGAGTCATCAAACGGAAGAATGAGAGAGTCGTTTTTGTTTGGGTTCCAAAAGAGGATACCGCCTATGTTTCCCGGTTTGCCAAGCTCGTCGGAATCAGAGACATCCGCCCAGGTCGCCATATCGAACTTCTCCCCTACGCGGTGAGTCAAGGGGAATTCAGCCCGGAAGAAACGGGCAATCCTTTTGCCACCGGAAAAAATTTCATGGCCAACACCGGACTCGACATGAAGGTCAGCCTGAAGAGCAATCTCACTCTGGATGCTACTGTCAATCCGGATTTTGGTCAGGTCGAAGTCGACCCTGCCGTGATCAATCTGAGTGATTATGAAACCTACTACAGCGAAAAAAGACCCTTTTTTATTGAAGGAATGAACATTTTCGATGAATTCGGTCGAGGCGGCAATGCTTTTAACACTAATATCAATTGGCCACAGCCGACCTTTTTCTACAGCCGCCGGATCGGAAGAGCTCCGCAGGGTTCTGTCACACAGAGTGGCTACGTGAACTATCCGGATAGGTCAACAATTCTAGGAGCTTTTAAGCTTTCCGGAAAAATCGGAAAAGGGTGGAATTTCGGATTTATCAATGCCTTAACAAGTCGCGAGTTCGCAGAGATAGACTCAAGCGGCAGCAGGTTTCATGAGGAGGTCGAACCTTTATCCTATTATGGTGTGCTGCGTGGCCAGAAAGAATTCAGCGAAGGAAAAAGAGGTCTTGGCTTTTTAGCCACATCAGTCATTCGAGATCTCAGGAAAGACACCCTTTCAGAAATTCTGAACGAGAAAGCGTTCAGCCTGGCTATCGATGGATGGACATTCCTGGATAAAAAACAACAGTGGGTCATTACGGGTTGGTTTGGAGGCACCCGAGTTGAAGGGAGCCAGGATGCCATAACAGGTTTACAATACTCCTCGATCCACTATTTCCAGCGTCCCGACGTCGACCATGTCGAAGTGGATGAAAGCGCCACTTCTCTCATGGGCTGGGGAGGTCGAGTAGCCATAAATAAACAAAAAGGAAGATTCCTTTTCACGGCTTCTTTAGGCGCTTTATCCCCTGGATTCAATCCGAATGATTCGGGATTCCAATTTGGTTCTTCTGATGTCATCAACTATCACCTGCTTCTAGCTTACCAGTGGCCTCACCCCGGAAAGATTTTCCGGAATGTGATTCTTTTCGGAGGGCCTTTCGGCAACTATGACTTTGGAGGCAACAAGACCTGGGAAGGTTACCTGGTAGCCGCTGAAGGACAATTCCTGAACTACTGGAGCTTTAACACGATGGTTGCGTACAATCCCAAAACAGTGAGTAAAACCCTGACAAGAGGAGGACCTCTAGCCCGCGTGCCGCAAGGATACGAGATCGATTTCGAAATGAACACAGACAGCCGAAAGCCGATTGTGCTTTCAGCTGGAACCGGTCTCTACAAAAGGCCTGAATGGTGGGGAAGCTATTCATGGGGCGGTGGTGTTTCCATACGATGGAAGCCCAGAAGCAACATCAGCTTCTCTTTCGGCCCGGAATACTCTGTCCAAGAGTCTCCTGCGCAGTGGGTGAGAAGAGTGGATGATCCGTTAATGATTGATACCTTCGGAACCAGGTATGTGTTCGGCAATATCTATCAAAGAACTCTTTCCGGAACAGTGAGGCTCAATTGGACTTTTACGCCCAAGCTGACTCTTCAGCTTTATCTCCAACCTTTCCTGGCTGTGGGGCAGTATGACGAATTCAAAGAATTGACCCAGCCCAGCTCCTTTGTTTATAACAGATACGGAGAAGGAAATTCGACGATCTCTTTTTCTGATGATTATTACACTGTCGATCCTGATGGGCCGGGCCCAGCTCCGGAATTTTCATTCTACAATCCCGATTTCAACTATAAATCATTCCGAGGCACTATGGTTCTTCGGTGGGAGTACCTGCCCGGTTCATTAATCTACTTTGTCTGGACTCAAAATCGGGCAGATTTTGCTAATCCTGGAAATTTCAACTTCAGCCGTGACCTGGGAGATTTGTTTTCTGCGCCTGGAGACAATATCTTCATGATCAAAGTCTCTTATCGTTGGAACATCTGATTAAGATGCTAAGGAATATCTCCAGCCAAAAGGATCAAGGGATTTTAAAGAGATTGTCTCCTCTAGTTCCTTTTCCCCTTTGACTCATTCCGGCACTCTAAACGTGCACTTTGTCTTGACAAAAACTGAATCTGCTTTCAGTCGAAAAGATGCTGTCTCTATTCTCCTCCGATCTGGATCGACTTAATACGGAAAGTCGGCGCAGTAAAACTCCGGTTCAGGTCGAGGTCATTTCCGACCATATCGATTCCGTTCAACATATCGAAGGCATTTCCAGCGACTGTCAATCCTTTGACCGGAAACGCGATCTTTCCGTTTTCCACCCAGAATCCTGTAGCTCCTCCGCTGAAATTCCCGTTGACAGAATTGATCCCGTAGCCGGTCACGCCTTTGAGCAGCAGACCGACTTTTGTGGCCTTGACGATCTCACCAGGAGAGCTCTTCCCCGCGGCCATGAAGAAATTATGCGCACCTATTCCAGGCAAACTCGTAAAACCTCTTCTTGATGCATTTCCAGTGCTTTTAACTCCGGCTCGCCTGGCCACTATGGTGTTGTACATGAATCCTTTGAGCACACCTTTGTCCACTATGACCCTCTTCTGAGTGGGCACTCCTTCTCCATCAAAAGGGACGCTGTTCATCCCTTTTGGCCGTGTTCCGTCATCAATGATCGTGACCAGTTCCGCAGCAATTTTTTGGTTCATCTTGTCCCTGAGAAAGCTGGCTTCCTGGAGGACACGCTCACCGTTCACTGCGGACAATATCCCCCCTAAGATGGCACGGGCCACATCCGGGTCAAAAATAGCGGCGGCTCTCTGTGTTTTGACCATTTGAGGATCGAGCATCTCATAGGCATCTTTCGCGGCTTTCTCTGCAATCTCCTCAGGAGGCTTTAAATCTGCAAAAAAGCGCCTCGAGCATGATTCTCCTCCCGTGGATTTCTGGTCCCCTTTTTCCGCAACGACTGAGACTCCGAAACCGCAGGCCGATTCCTTGAAGCTTTTCAGAAGCCCGTTCGAATTGGCGAGGAATATTTCGCTTTCTCCCTCTGAGAAAGAAGCTCCGGAACTCTTGGTGATGCGGGAGTCTTTCATGGCCAACTTTTCGACTTTTTTCGCCAGCTCGATTTTCTTTTCCATCGGAACCTGACTAATCTGGCGGTCGAAAAGCCCTTCAACTTGAGTGACACCCTTATCATCAGGAAGCACATTATTCTCATCCGGAGATGTATTCGCGGCGAAACGAACCGCACTTTCAACGGCATTATCCAGAGCGTTGCTCTCGAAATCATTGCAGCTGGAGAAGGCCATTTTCCCCTTGACAAAGACTCGGAATCCAACCCCATGAGTCGCAGCTTCCTGCACGGTCTCGATATCTCCGTTGCGGACGCGGATACTGAGGTTACGACCCGATTCTATGAAAACTTCTGCCTGGTCGGCACCCTTTTTCAAACACTTTTTAACCAGCTCTTCGGCTAATGCTTTATAGTCCATAGTTATCTCCTTTTATTCGTTTCGCTCATCTTCTCGCTCTGCTTCCCCCCACGTTTATACCGCGAATCCTGACAGTGGGTTGTCCGGCTGTCACTTCAGCGGCCTGACCTTTTCCGCAGATTCCCGGACCGAAATCGAGGTCATCTCCGACTGCATCTATGTTTGAAATGACATCCAAGCAATTCCCGATGAGTGTGGCCCCTTTGACTGGCGAGGTCTTTTTTCCGTTTTCAATCATGTACGCTTCACGGCAGGTGAAATTGAACATTCCCGTGACTGGATTGACGCTTCCCCCACTCAAACTCTGCACGTACAATCCGCTTTTTGTCGAAGCCAGAATATCTTCTGGTTTATCTTTTCCCTTTTCGATAAAAGTGTTTGTCATCCGGGGTATAGGGAGGTAACGGAAGCTCTCACGCCTTCCGTTTCCTGTGCGCTCCATCTTCAATTGTTTTGCCGAGAGGATATCGGTCATGAACTTGACGAGAACACCGTCTTTGATCAAGACATTCCGTTTCATCTGGGTTCCCTCGTCGTCGAAATTTGTCGTTCCTCGGAAATTGGGAAGAGTTCCGTCATCGACCATCGTGAAAACATCACTGGCCACTTTTTTTCCGAGTTTCCCGGTGAAGGCTCCGGTCTGCCGGGCAATAATATCGCCCTCCAGAGGATGGCCCACAGCTTCGTGGACGAGCACACCACCCCATCCGTTCTGCATCACCACATCCATTATTCCAGCCGGAGCGTCCTTAGCTTCGAGCATGGCAATGGATTCCCGGGCACATGTCCTCGCCACCTCTTCAGGACTCACGGCATCAAACATCTCAAAGCCGGAGTGACGGCTGAGCCTCTCTCGACCCATATGCCGGGTGTTGTTTCCCACACCTAAAGTCTGGACGATGAAAAACAGCAGAGGCAGCTCATCGCTCAGCAGGAGTCCTTCGCTGTTGGCAATGGTTCTTCCCCTGATTTCATCATAATAGCTGATCGAGGCCATCTGAATTCTCGAGTCATAATCCAGGGCGGCCTGGTTAGCTCGTTTCATAACATCGATTCTTTTCTCATCTGCGATTTTTTCAAGAGGAAGTTTGACCGTAACATAAGATTCCCGGCTTTCTTTTTTGACATTAACAGGCCCGACTTGCTGCCCTTCCGTGGCGATAAATGAAGCGATCTCTGCGGCCCTCATCAGCTTCTCATCCGTGATTTCATCCGTGTAAGCAAATCCGGTTTTATC
>Ga0180437_10004253_pt1 | contig 20502 bp, 18 predicted proteins | sample SS_ome_4_FD_132410 | JGI IMG/M metagenome (GOLD analysis project Ga0180437, IMG submission 132410) | Hypersaline lake sediment archaeal communities from the Salton Sea, California, USA - SS_3_D_1 metaG | ecosystem: Environmental > Aquatic > Non-marine Saline and Alkaline > Hypersaline >... | reverse complement strand
GTCACGCGCAGCGCGTGCTCGAAAAGCGTCACACTGTTCTCCCAGCGTCCCAGCTGGTACCACGTACACACCGTCACCGCTGACAGCACCGCCGCTGCCGACACCGCAAGCCCGACCCGACGGTATCGCCATCTCGCGACCAGATCCGGCACACCCCACGCTACGATTATGAACAAACCGATAAGCGGCACATACGTGTACCGGTCCGCCATCACGTGATCACTTACTTGCACGATGCCTATAACGGGCACAAGCGTGCCGACGTACCACGCCCAACCTACGCCAAGATAGGGATAGCGTCGTCTTAAGCGAAACACCAGCACGCTCACACCCACCAGCAGCATTAGCGCTACCCCAGCCTGCCACAGCGGCAGGGTGTCGCGAGGGTAGGGATAATGTACGGCCAAGTACCGGGGCCATAGCGTCTTGCTTATGTACCTCACGTAGGACACAAGCGCGTTTGGGATGCGGAGTCGCAACGGGTAAATCTCCGCAGGACCGATAACACCCTCGATCTTGGCTGCATAGTACGACGCGACACAGGACATTCCTGTCAGGGCAAAAAGCGGCAGCTTCTCGCGAAACAGCTTCCAATACGCACCGGCGCTTCCCTGTACCGTCGATAGCCCGCCTCCCGTTCTACCTAGAGGCCAGTAGTCCAGGAGCAGGAGAACAAACGGCAGCGTAACCAACATCGGCTTTGACATGAGGCCCAGGGCAAAGAACAAGACTACCAGGAAGTACCTCAAAACACCCGGCCGATCAACGTACCGAGCATACGCCAGCACGGTGAGCATGAAGAAAACGCCGCTGAGAACATCTTTTCGGCTAGAGATCCAGGCAACCGGCTCCACGTGGAGCGGATGGAGCGCGAACAACGCCGCGACAAAAGCGCTCTTCCATAAGGCCCCGGTCATACGTCTGAGGACGAAAAACAGTAACACGGCGCCTGCCGTGTGCAGCATGAGGTTGGTCGTATGAAGCGCGCTCGGATTCGCCCCGAACAACTCCACATCAACCATGTACGACAACCAGGTCAGAGGATGCCAGTGGCCGATATGGGGACGGGCAAACGCCCAGACGATATTGTCGCCCGTCAGTCCTGCCTGCACGTTCTTGTTTTCGGAGACATATATTTTGTCATCGTAGTTCAAGAACTCGTGGCCGCGCACCTGCCAGTAAACCGCGACAGTCGCCACGACCAGAAGCAGAGCCACCAGCCAGTCGCACCACCTGTTCGGAACCGCCTTTATCGCTTCACTCTGCCTTTGACACATCGAGTGCACTCTCCGCTGGTTTTCAACCATCCTCCCGTCCCTGCCGTTCGGCCTGCCGAATCCGCTCGAGGTACGCGCGCGCCTCATCGTGGTCGGGCCTGAGCCGCAGAACCGCCTCAAACGCGCCGGCCGCCTCCTCCAGCTCGCCCTCCGCCATCCGAACCACCCCCAGGCTGAAATGCGCCTCTGCATCGTCCGGTTTGAGACGTAAAACCTCCGAAAAATGGTCGGCCGCACCCTCATTATCTCCCTGCATCAGCATCGCCACGCCCAGGTTGTGATGTGCATCAACATTGTCAGGGTCAATACGCAACGCCTGCGAAAGCTGGTCGATCGCTTGTTCGATCTCCCCTTGTCTGAGCAGCACGCTCCCGAGACCACAGTATGCCTCTGCACAGCCTGGATCGAGCTGCGCCGCTTCGGAGAAATTTGCAGCGGCCTCCTCAAGCGCGCCTTTAGACAAAAGAGCCCTGCCGAGGTTGCAGTATGCGGTGATGTAATCAGGCTTGATTTCCAGCGCTCTGCGGTACTGCTCCACGGCTTCGTCGAGTTTGCCTTGGGCGGACAGGGTCATACCCAGATTATTGTGCGCGGCGGCGAAGTCGGGCTTGATGCGCAGCGCCTCTGAGAAACACGCCACCGCATCTTCGAGTTCCCCCTGCCTGCGCATCACGACCCCCAGGTTGCTCCACCCGGCGTACTGTTCGGGATTGATCCGAACAGCTTCGGCAAACTGTTCGCGTGCCTCGTCGAGCCTATCTTCCTGCAGGAACACCATTCCCAGATGAGTATGCGCCGCGTCGTTGTCGGAAGTCACCCTGATCGCGTGCTCGAACAGAGCCACGCTGTCGCGCCAGTAGCCTACTTGGAACCACGCGCCGATCATCAGCGCCGACGACAGCGCCAGCGCAGATGCCGCGAGCCCAAATCGACGGTGCCGCCATTTCGCGACTAATTCCGGCACGCCCCACGCCGCCATTATAAACAACCCGACCAGCGGCACATACGTGTACCTATCGGCCATCGCGTGGTACCCCACCTGGACAAGACCGATAACCGGCACGAGCGTGCCGACGTACCAGAACCATCCTACAACCAGATACGGGTGTCGCCGCGCGAACCGCACGACCGCCGCCGACACGCATGCCAACAACACAACCGCGCCCGCCACCTGCCATGGGGGTATACTGTCGCCCGGGTGGGGGTAGATCGACGCGAGGCTACAGTATGGCCACAACGTCTTGGCGATGTACCGCACGTAGGACACAAGCGCGTTCGCCATGCGGACCCGCATGGGGTAGAGATCCGTCGGGCCGAGAACACCTTCCACTTTCCCGGCATAGTACGACATGAGACAGGACATTCCCGTCATGGCGAAAAGCGGCAGTTTCTCGCGAAACAGCTTCCAATACACTCTGGGGCGTCCGTCTGAAGTCGACAGTTCTACTCCCGTCCTACCCAGAGGCCAGTAATCAAGGAGCAGGAGAACAAACGGCAGAGTGACCAGCATCGGTTTTGACATGAGACCCAGGGCAAAGAACAACACTACCAGGAAGTACCTCAAAACACCCGGCCGATCAACGTACCGAGCATACGCCAGAATGGTGAGCATGAAGAAAACACCGCTGAGAACATCTTTTCGGCTAGAGATCCAGGCAACCGGCTCCACGTGGAGCGGATGCAGCGCGAACAGCGCCGCGACAAAAGCGCTCTTCCACGTCGCGCCCGTCATGCGTCTCAGGACAAAGAAGAGCAGCATGGTGTTCGCTACGTGCAACAGGAGGTTCGTCATGTGAAGAGCCCCCGGATTCACGCCGAACAGCTCCACATCAGCCATGTAGGATAGCCAGGTCAGAGGATGCCAGTGGCCGATATGTGGACGGGCAAACGCCCACACCACGTTGGCAGCCGTCAGCCCCCCCCGCACCTGCGGGTTCTCGTACACGTACATGTCGTCATCGTGATAGACGAACTCATGACCGCGCACTTGCCAGAATACGGCGACAGTTGCCGCAGCCAGCAAGAGGGCTATCACACAATCGCGACGCAGGTTTCTATCCATGGCTAGTTTTCAGAACAGAAAGTCGTCCGAGTTCAACTCGATGGGAAGCCGCTCCAACAGGGCGCGGGAATACGCCCTGTAACCGGTGTGGTATTCGGACAGTTTCGCGCCCATTAATAGGTTCTCGGCCAAAGTCAGGAACCGGTTCGCCAAGTACCGCCACGGAGCCATAACGCCTTTCAATGCGTACCCTCCGAGAATCCTCGAACCCAATACGCAGTCGTACAGCTCGTTGCCGATCAAATGAGCCATTGCCGGGATCAGCTTGGGCGTGTACTGATAATCCGGATGAATCATGATGATGACGTCGCCGCCCATCTCCAGGGCCAGCTTGTAGCATGTCTTCTGGTTCGCGCCGTAACCTCGGTTGCGTTCGTGAGTGTAAACCAGCGTATTCGGAAGGGTTGCCGCAACGGCCGTGGTTTCGTCCCGGCTGGCATCGTCAACCACAATAACGAGATCGACAATACCCTGCTCCATGACCTCCTCGTGGGTCTTGCACAAGGTCTGGGCCGCATTATATGCGGGCATGACGACGATGACCTTCCTGTTACCGATCATATTCCGCTCCAAACGCCGCAACCCAAGTAGGCGCAAGTCTGCCGGGCCGGCTCAGAAGCATAGTACCATTGCGGCGGTCGATCTGGCAAACACGATTTCCACGTTCCGTGGTCTCAAGATTGGGCTGCAACACATAGCTCAGCGCAGCACGCACTGATACTAGGCGGAAGCTGTCCGCACGGCGGGAGCACGTTCGCACCGGCAGAACACGACAGCCGCCGGATATCGATGGAAGCTCACCGTCCAACACTGATCATCAGGTTGTGCTATAACGACCCTCCGATTCCCCACAGCGTTTTGCGATAACGACGCTCGTGTCAGCGACCCGCCGTGGGAGAGCCTTTATGTCATCGTTTTGCCGCCTCCTCGCGTTGATACCACAAGAGCACTAGAACCGGTTAAGCTTGACAAAAGCGTTGCTGGGTGGTAATATTGGGCCATCTGGACGGGAAAGGGCCGAGTCGTCGTCTTTGTCTGGAATCTTTCTATCGATTTACAGGCGAGCAGAATCAGTCTCAGAGGTTAGCGTAAACCGAGGAGGACGACCCGGCCTAGTCTTTTGATGTGGGAAGCCGGTGACGGCGACCGGCTGGGTTGGAGCGTGTTAGATGAAAGTTGACGTCTCGAATGTTCCCGAATGGGGTCTTGTGGTTGACGTGGAGCTTGACGCACGCCAGATCGATCTGGCGGACGCCGGAGCTGATCTGGCAGGCGATCTGCACCTCCAGGGGCGTGTACTCCAAGCAGGGGACGACATCCTTTTGGAGGGCACGTTGCGCGCGGCGTTCAGCCTCAACTGCAGCAGGTGCCTCAAAGACTTCGTCCAACCCTTTGAGGCCGATGTTTCAGCAACTTACGTCCAGTCCTCTGGAGACCACCGACCGGACGGGCGAGCGGAAACCGATCTTGACGAGGCCGCGCACATAACGTTTTTTGACGACGAGATCGACCTGCTCTCCGGTATACGTGAGGATGTTGTGCTCAGCATCCCCGTCAAACCGCTGTGCAGTGAGGATTGCCGCGGATTATGTGTACAGTGCGGCACGGATCTTAACGAGGGCGAATGCACCTGCCGCAAAGAAGATGTTGATCTCCGCTTCGCCCAGTTGCGCGATATCCGAACGCAGCTGGAGCGGCAGGTCGACAAATAGAACCGGGCGTGATTCATCAGATACGGAGGGCAATAGGGTGGCACTACCTAAGAGACGACACTCGAAGTCGCGCAAGAACAAACGGCGTTCAACCAAGCGGATTAAAGGGCCGCAACTCATTCAGTGCCCGAACTGTACAGAGATGAAGTTGCCGCACAAAGTGTGTCTTAGCTGCGGCTACTACAACGGGCGGGAGGTTCTGACCGTAACCGAGACTTAGAGGGGAGACCTTCCCATGTCCAGGATAGCTGTAGACGTTATGGGAGGCGATTACGCGCCCGGTGCGCCTGTTGCCGGAGCCCTGCTCGCTTCCCGAGAGACGCGTTCGGAGCTTATCTTGGTGGGTGACGCGAAGCGCATCGGCAAAGAACTTGACAAAGCCGAGAACACACCCGATAACGTGTCCATCGAACCCGCATCCGAGTGGGTCGACATGGACGAGTCGCCGGTGACGGCTCTGCGCGAAAAAAAGGACGCCTCCATACTGGTGGGCATGCGCGCCGTGAAAAGCGGCCTTGCCGACGCCGTCGTGACGGCGGGAAACACCGGCGCTGCAACCGTTGCGTCGAAGACCGTCTTGCACACTCTCGGAGGAGCCGACCGACCCGCAATTGCCGTCCGCATCCTCAATCCCACCGGGTCCACAGTTCTTCTGGATGTCGGCGCGAACGTCGACTGCAAACCACGCCATCTCCTGCAGTTCGCAATCATGGGCGGCGTCTACGCGCGGGTCATTCTGGGTGTGAGGGCTCCGAGGGTGGGTCTGCTAAGCGTCGGGACCGAGGACAGCAAGGGCAACGAGGTAACGAAAGCGGCATACAAACTGTTGAGCGAGAGAGAGGAACCACTGAACTTCATCGGAAACGTCGAAGGTGGAGACCTGTTCAGCGGCAACGTCGAGGTAGTCGTGTGCGACGGGTTCACCGGTAACATCGTGCTCAAAAGCGGCGAGGCGCTTGCCGCAAGCTTCGAGACGTTGCTGCGGACAGAGTTCTCAAGCGACGTTTTCAGCGCTGCGGGCAGTCTTCTGACCCGTCGGGCGCTGCGTCGTTTCAAGAGCAAAATCGACTATTCCGAACACGGTGCCGCACCGCTCCTGGGAGTGAAAGGGGTGGTGCTCATATGCCACGGGCACTCTTCGCCAATAGCAATCAAGAACGCGGTATTTGCTGCTGAACGGTCTCTGTCACGTAACCTGAACGATCACATAGTGACCGCTCTGGAAGATATGCTTTAGCTGTGGCCTAGTTTTTTGATAGACCCTGAGCTCGGGTGGCTGAAGCTCAACCGAACTCGAAGTGAGACGATGTAGGGGCACCGGACAAGGAGGAATTCCCTTGGCCGTTGAACGTTCATGAACCGAGCCGTCTATTTGTTTCCGGGCCAAGGTTCGCAGGAACCGGGGATGGGCAGAGCGCTGGCTGAGACTTTCCCCGAGGCGGCCGATTTGTTCGAACGGTCCAGTGCGATCCTTGGCGGGCGATTTCTCGATGTGGTGTTCAGTGCGGAAGCAGAAGAGCTAAGGGACACGCGCGTAACGCAACCCGCCGTTTTTCTTGTGAGCACGGCTGCAGCGGAGGCGCTGCGTTCTCTCGGTGTGAACCCGTCGGGCGCCGCGGGTCACAGTCTCGGAGAGTATTCGGCGCTCGTTGCCTCGGGCGTGCTGGCCTTCGAGGACGGGCTGCGGATAGTACAGGAACGTGCCCGACTGATGTCAGAGTGTGCCGCGCGTTCGAAAGGCGCTATGGCTGCAATTCTCGGAATGCCGCTCGAGGAGCTGGAGGCTCTGGTGGCCGAAACGGGCCGGACGTGTCCCGTGGAAATAGCAAACATAAACTCACCTGAACAGGTGGTGGTATCGGGTGAAGAGACATCTGTGGAGAAATTCTCGGCGATAGCACTCGAAAAAGGAGCGAAAAAAGCGGTAAAACTAAAGGTTTCCGGAGCGTTCCACTCGGCACTGATGTCGCCGGTGTCGGACGAGCTGGCACGGCTGTTTGAACAGTATCGTTTTTCGCCGCCGCGCGTCCCGTTTGTCTCCAACGTGACGGCCGACTTCGTCCGCGAACCGGGCGAGATCAAGCGGTTGCTCGCCGAGCAGGTGCGTCGTCCAGTCCTCTGGAACGCGTCCATGAACCGGTTTATTGACTCCGGATCCAGCCTGTTCGTGGAGGTGGGTCCCGGGCGAGTTCTAAAAGGGCTTATGAGGCGTATCAACTCGTCCGGTGCGCGGGTTTTCAGCGCCGGCGAACCGGACGCGCTCCGAAAAAGCGCTCAGGAGATTCTGGAGCTCCAGAGACAAAGCGTCTCCTAGAGTTCGAAAATGGAGAGCTGTAGATGCTCGTTGACGGAAAGGTCGCTCTGGTGACCGGCGGGTCGCGGGGAATAGGTTTTGCGATCGCCGATCTCCTTGCCCGCGAGGGTGCACGCGTCGCCATATGCGCACGAAACATAGATCGCGCGCAAGACGCTGCCGCTCAACTCAGAGATAGCGGGCTTGATGTACAGGCGTTCCAGGCGAACGTGGGAGACCCCGATTCCGTCATTAACCTCGTCAAGGAGGTTCTCTCGCGCCATTCGCGGATCGACGTTCTGGTCAACAACGCCGGCGTGACCGCTGACGCTCTGCTGCTGCGCATGAAGGACGACCAGTGGAATCAGGTGATCCAGACGAACCTGACCGGCGTCTTCCATTGCACGAAAGCGGTGGCCAAACAGATGCTCAAACAAAGGTGGGGCCGTATAATCAGCATATCGTCGGTGGCGGGTCTTGCAGGCAATCCCGGCCAAGCCAACTACGCCGCATCAAAGGCGGGCATGATCGGGTTCACCAAATCGGTTGCCAGAGAGCTTGCGTCGCGCGGTATCACCGCCAACGTGGTGGCTCCCGGTTTCATAGTCACGGACATGACGGAGAGCGTGTCCGAACAGACCCGAGCAGAGCTGCTCGAGCGCATACCGCTCGGCAGATTTGGCTCGGCGGAGGATGTCGCCCGCGCCGTGGTTTTCCTGGCGTCGGAGGGCGCCGGCTATATTACGGGGCAGGTCATCCAGGTTGACGGCGGTATGACAATGTGAACCTAGTCCAATGACGGGGCAGATTGAATGTCGCTTGATGAAATTCGATCAAGGTTTGTGATAAGGTTGGTGAAATTCAGTGGAAGGAGGTGCCCAAATAGTGGGAAACGATTTTGAACAGCTAATCAGGAAAATCGTGGCTAAACAACTCGATGTCACCGAGGAGCAGGTCACGGACGAAGCTCGGTTCATTGACGATCTTGGCGCGGATTCGCTGGATATCGTCGAGCTGGTCATGACCATTGAGGAGGAGTTCGACATCGAGATTCCGGACGAAGCTGCGGAGAAGATCGCTACCGTAGGCGACGCTATCGCGTACGTCAAAGAGAAAAAGTAATAGCCGCGTGCGCCACGGGGCAACCGGCTTGTCTGATTGCAACCAGTGAATCGGATGATGCCTGGGCGTGCACATTATCGAGTACCCGGTATTGCCGGTCGCGGCTGGACTTTAACAGAACAGATGGAAAGGCGCGTCGTAGTGACAGGAACGGGGGTGATATCCCCCGTAGGCTCGGGTGTGGAGGTCTTTTGGAGGAGCGTTCGAGACGGCACGTGCGGTGTGGGGCACGTGACGCACTTTGATGCGAGTGACATGCCATCGCGAGTGGCTGCCGAAGTCAAAGATTTCGACCCGGGGAGGTGGCTGTCTCCAAAAGACGTCAGACACACGGATCGGTTTGCCCAGTTCGCCATAGCCGCTGCGGATGAGGCGTGCGGCCAGGCTCAGCTGAATTCAAGCGACATCGACAAGTCGCGAGTCGGTGTTCTCATCGGGTCGGGTATAGGCGGGCTGTCCACTATCGAGGACAAACACAAAGTTTTGCTGAAGAGCGGTCCTCGGCGAATAACCCCGTTTTTCATCCCGATGATCCTCTTGAACATGGCTTCAGCCCACGTGGCGATGCGTCTCGGGTACAGAGGTCCGAGCAGCGCCGTGGTAAGTGCTTGTGCCAGCGGAGCAAACGCAATAGGGGACGCCACCAGGCTGATCCAGAGGGGCGAAGCGGACGCCATGGTGACCGGCGGGACCGAGGCTTCGATCACCCCGCTCGCGTTCGCGGGATTCTGTGCCATGAAGGCGTTGTCGACGCGCAACGATGAGCCGGAGTCCGCATGCAGACCTTTCGACAAAACGCGCGACGGATTCGTCATGGGCGAGGGAGCGGCGGTTCTCGTGCTGGAAAGTCTCGAACACGCATCCGGGCGCGGCGCGGAACCGCTTGCCGAGATCGCGGGTTACGGGTGCAGTTCCGACGCGTATCATGTCACGGCACCGTCGCCCGGCGGCGAAGGTGCAGCTCTCGCTATCGGAGCCGCCTTGCACGACGCCGGTATCTCACCCGAACAGGTGGACTACTACAACGCACACGGCACCGGCACCGAGCAGAATGACGTTGAGGAGACTGCCGCTATAAAGACCGCGTTCGGCAAACATGCTTACAAGATGCCCATAAGCTCCACGAAGGCGGTCACGGGACACCTGCTCGGGGCCGCCGGCGCGATAGAACTTGTTGCGGTCATCAAAGCGCTGAACGAGAACACAGTTCCGCCCACGATGAACTACCGCGAGCCGGATCCGCGCTGCGACCTCGATTACACTCCTAACGAGGCGCGCGAACGGCGTCTCGAGGTGGCGGCATCTGCTTCGCTCGGTTTTGGAGGACACAACGCAGTCATTGTTGCTAAGAAGGTCTCATAGAAGCAGTGGACAGACAACGCAGAACGGCTCTCAAATCTCTCGCGAATAAGCTTGGGCTGACCTTTAAGAAACTGGCGCTACTTGACGAATCGCTCACTCATTCCTCCTACGTCAACGAGAGGGAAGAAGGAACATATCGCGACAACGAGGCGCTGGAATTCCTCGGCGACGCCGTACTTGGATTGGTGGTGAGCCATCATCTCTACAACCTGTTTCCGGCGCACCCTCCCGGACACTATTCCGCGCTGAAAGCCGACCTCGTCAACCAGTCCGCCTTGGCTCGGTGCGCCAGGGAACTATCGCTCGGCGAATATATCAGGCTTGGGCGCGGCGAGGAGCTTTCCAACGGTAGGGACAGGGATTCCGTGCTTGCAAACGCGCTTGAAGCTGTTATAGGCGCCGTATTCCTCGATGGCGGGCTCGTTCCGGCAGGCGAGTTTGTCCTGCGCCTAATTACGCCGTATCTCGAGGAACCCCATCGGCAGAAAGTGCGACGCGACGCAAAGTCGAGGCTCCAGAGCATCACGCAGGAACGGTTCAAGATGCTTCCACAGTATCGAGTGGCAAGCGAGACGGGACCGGATCATAACCGGCGTTTTGAGGTAGAGTTGGCGATCAATGGAAAGGTCTACGGCAGAGGGGCAGGTCGCAGCAAGAAAGCCGCCGAACAGAATGCAGCAAGGGAAGCCTTGCGCACGCTGGAACAGGACTCCGACAAAGGCTCCAGCGGCGCGATAAGCTGCGACGGGGAGGAACAATGAACGAACTGTACTTGGCGATCGGTTGTAGCACGGCGGCTCTTATCACTGTCGCCGTGCTTGTGAGATCCGTCATGAGGAAGCCCCCCGGAAACGAGAAGATGGCCGCCATATCGCGGCTCGTCCAGCAGGGGGCGCGCGCGTTCCTCAACCGGGAGTATCGTTACGTGACGCTGTTCGTGGTGGTCATTTTCGTGCTGATCAGCGTCGTCGGGGTGCTAAGACCTGAGCTCGGCCTTAGCTGGAGAACCGCAATAGCGTTCCTGGCGGGTGCAGTCGCGAGCGGGTGTGCTGGTTTCCTCGGTATGCACATCGCCACACGCGCCAACGCTCGCACCACCGCGGCGGCCGAGTCGGGGGGCGTCAAATCCGCACTCGACGTGGCGCTGAGCGGCGGTGCGGTCATGGGTATGGGCGTCGTCGGCATCGCCCTGCTCGGCCTGGTCATTGTGTACAAGGTTTTCGGCGGCGAGCCCATTATCGTGAACGGGTACGCGATGGGCGCTTCGCTGGTGGCGCTGTTCGGCCGGTCAGGCGGCGGCATCTACACGAAGGGCGCCGACATGGGCGCCGACCTCGTCGGAAAGCTCGAAGCCGGTATCCCCGAAGACGACCCGCGCAACCCGGCGGTCATCGCCGATAACGTCGGGGACAACGTAGGCGACGTCGCAGGGTTGGGCGCCGACCTGCTGGAATCTTACGTCGAATCGATCATCGCCAGCCTCGCGGTAGCGGCCATCATGTTCCAGACGGTGCCCGATACCACCCCGTACGTGAGAGCGTTTCCGTTCGTGCTGGCTTCCATCGGCATAATCGCCTCGATCATCGGTCTGATCTACGTCAAGCTGTTCGCCGGGAACAACCCGCAGTCGGCGCTTATGGGCGGCACCTATGCCAGCGCAATACTCACCGTCGGCGGCCTGGCGTGGTACACGGCCGTCAACGGCGAGAGTTTCACCTTGCAAGGCGTGACGTACGGTGCGTGGGGTCCCTTTCTCGCGGCCGTATTTGGGATTGCTACCGGTACAATCGTCGGGCTGGTCAGCGAGGTGTTCACCTCCGCCAAGTACTCTCCCGTGAAGAGGCTGGCCGAACGCTGCCAGACCGGCCCCGCTATCGCTGTGACAGACGGTACCGCTGTGGGGATGCAGAGCACGGCCATACCTGTGTTGGTGCTGGCTATCTCCGTGGTGCTCGCCTTCAAGTTCGCGGGCGTTTACGGCGTAGCCATCGCGGCTTTGGGCATGCTCGCTACCACCGGCATGGTTGTTGCCGTAGATTCGTACGGTCCGATCGCCGACAACGCCGGAGGTATTGCGGAAATGGCCGATCTCGACCCCAGAGTCCGCCAGATTACCGACAACCTCGACGCCGTCGGAAACACGACCGCCGCTATCGGTAAAGGGTTTGCCATCGGCAGCGCAGCGTTTGCCGCTATCGGTCTACTCTCGGCGTTCATGCTGGCGGCGAGGCTGTACCCGGCCGACGTGACCTTGCTGCAACCAAACATCCTGGCGGGGGTGCTCATCGGCGCGATGATGCCGTTCTTCTTCTCATCGATGCTGTTCCGTGCGGTGGGCAAATGCGCCGACACCATGATCATGGAGGTGCGCCGCCAGTTCAAGGAAATACCCGGGCTAAAGGAGGGCAGAGAGGGCGTCATGCCCGACAGCGCCACGTGCGTCGACATCGCCACCAGAGGCGCTATCAACGGTATGATGTGGCCGGGCCTACTGGCCATCGTGTTCCCCGTAATAGTGGGATTCGTGCTGGGAGCCGAAGGTTTAGCCGGCATGCTCGTCGGTGCGATAGCCACCGGCGTGATGCTGGGCATTCAGACGGCAAACTCCGGCGGCGCCATGGACAACGCCAAGAAATATATCGAAGAAGGCCATTTCGGCGGGAAAGGTTCCGACGCCCATAAAGCCGCGGTCGTCGCCGATACGGTCGGCGACCCGCTCAAGGACACCGTCGGCCCGTCCATAAACATACTTATCAAGCTGATGGCCGTCATATCGCTGGTTCTGGCTCCCCTGTTCGTTGCGGGCTGACTTTAGACCTTGCGCGAGAACGCGTAGGTGGAGACACCTCTCCGGCCGTCTTCCGCTTCAAATAACATATGATTGGTGCGGTCAACCCGATGAGAGTTGGCGAGCCTGTTTGACGAGTTTCCCCGTCACGAAGCCAGCGACGACGACCAGATCTTCGGTGGTCAGGATCGAACCAGCGCTGCCGTCGAACAGGATGTTCGCCGACGGGGAGAGTTCCGCATCGCCCTGCCACACCACGACGGCCAACGGAAACTTCGGGAAAACGTCGAACCGAACGCCGGCGTCGCCGATGTCGATGACTTCCCCGCCAAGCGGCGCCGACGCCCTGACGAGCAGCTCGGGGTCTGAGCCGAAAACCTCGATTAGACGAGCGAGGGAACGTTTCTCATAGGCGCTGTAATAGAACCTGCCGCTGTCGAACTCCCTGAATGTCAACCAGTTACCGCTCGGACCGAACGGTTTCGCACCAAGCAGGTAGTGCAGCACGATGATCGACTTGTATACGCGCAGTTCCTGTCCCGACGCGTCCAGAACCCGTTTTTCATCGATCTCGACGCTGACGTTCTCATCGAGAAACTGAACTTGCAGCCGCCGACCTTCCCGATCGTAGGAGGCGGCCGCGTTAGATGCTACACGCGTAAGATTCGAGCTCGAAAGATCCTCCCACGCTATTGCAAGCGCATCCTCGTATTCGCCCTGCAATGGCAGGTCGATCCCCTTTCGGCTATCCATACGACGACACTCCTTTCGTCATCGGGTCGGAGACCTCGACCCCGGCAAGAAGACAACGCACGGCTCATGCCAGGCCCGTCTTCTTCGCTTTTCTCTGGAGTCGTCCCTCGCGATAGGCGCGCCGGATCTTATCTACCTTCTTCCTGTACTCGCCGTACCTCGGATTGGCCTTCATCATCATCTGGCGCAGCAAGAAGCTGATGTCCGCCTCCTTGTAAGGGTTGTAGTCTTCGAGCAGACAATCCAGCTCTTGAGCTAAGTCCGGTTCCTTCTTCTTCATGGCGAGCACCTCCACTGGTGGACGGTTAGAACTTCACCTGGGCTCCCGGAAACGCCTTCAACCCGATCATGATCATAACGCGTTCGCTTCTCTCTCTTATTCTATACGATATTGCACCTTCAAAACAATGGAGATCACGCCATATCTTATACTCCTGATACTCGAACTCGTTATCGTGGAAATCGTACCGATGTTCCAGTGAAACCCGCCATTTCTCGCCCAGATTTGTGGCAAAACCGTACGAAAAATCCTCGTTGAACACGCCGGTTTCGGTCTCCGAGTAACCGAACCCGAGCCTTATTTCACGCCCACTCTTTTCCTCGCCCCTGAAATAGAAGGAGCCGTTGAACAGCTTGAAATCCTCCTCCGCGTCATGCGAATCCGCGTCGAACTCAAAACCGAACCTGTCCGAGGGGCTGATGTGAAACCGTGCAGCCCAATCGACGCTTTCCTCCCGTTCGCTGGTGACGTCGGTACCCGAGTACAGGGTCAACCGCGCTAGCTGTCTCTGCTCGCCCCCGCTGGTTTTCGCCAAGAGCAGGTTGTCAAGCTCGAACCCGATTCTGTTCCCGCCCAGAACGTCGTCGATCGCGTCGAACTCGTGGATCTCCGTCGTTCTGACGTCGGGTCTGGGTCGGTACGTGTAGGTCAACGTCGGTACGACGACGTGTTTGAACGCCGAGAACTGCTCCGAACGTGAACCGTAAACCCTGTGGAGCCTGGTGCCGAACGTGACACCGCTCAGGGGCGACGTTCTGTACAGATCGTCTTCCACCAGTCCGTCGGAGTAGTACGTACCATCGACGCCGACGAACGGCACCACGCTCAGCCAACGTGTTGGACGTCCGGCGTACGAGATTCTGCCCGAGGTGAAGTTGCGCAGCGTGTGTTCCTCGCCCGGCCGGTCCACGAGATATCCGGCGGAGTTCTCAACGGAATAGTAGAAAGGTGTCGCGCCTATCTGCCTCTCCAGAAAGGTGACGTTCAGCTCAGGCAGCCGTTCGGTCTCCTCGACGAAACCGTTGGTCCGTTTGCGCGCCGTCAGCGATATGATGTCATACGGTCTGGTCCGCGTCAGGTTTATGAACGTCTCCGGTTCCGTCCGCTGCTTAAGCTCGTCGTAGTAAAACTCGTCGAGAAAAGGCTCGTCGGTCCATTGCTCCAGCTGCATTATTGCGCGCAAGTCGTGCGGCATCTCCTGTGTGTGGTAAATCTCGGCGCGGCCCCTCTCCTTGGTAGTCATGTAGGTCTTGAACGTTGTCTCGCCTCCCTCAACAGCTCTTAGAGAACCGTCAAGACCCGTTCCGAACCCTTCATCCGTGTAAACGTCTGCGTGGACGCCGCCCGAAAACTTCTCGGTAACGTCAAACTCATACTCCGTGCGCAGAAAATAGCCGAGCTCGCTCTTGTGGCCGGTGTGAATGCTGATTGGAAACCGGGTCTCACCGACCGTGTGGCTGAAACGTGGAACCCGCAGGATCGGGACAGGACCGAGATAGAAGGTTGCACTCCGCGCGACCAACTCCTGCTCGTCCGTCACCTCCATTCGCTCTGCGACCACACGATAGTGCGGTTTATCCAGGTCGCACGTCGTCACGTTTCCGCCCACCAATTCCGCGCTGTTCGGACCGGTCCGTTTCACAAGAGGCGCGCGGAATATCAACTGATCGAACTTGCCGCTGCAGTTTATCAGCTCGCCGGTCTCGGACTCGATGTCGTAAATGACTTCGTCGGCTGTCAGCGAACCGCCGTCCCGCTTCATTTGGACACCACCCGGTTCAAGTCCGGTCGCCCGAAAAGTGTTCCTCTCCACGTCGTACTCGATCTCGTCGGCGGTAAACTCCGCATTGTCCGTTGCTATACGAACATGACCCTTGCCGCGCAGCCCTTTGCCAAGATCGATTATATCGGCCGTATCGCTCTCGTACTCAACTCGGATCTCATCCCCCGTCTGCGCGGATCCGGACTTTTCCGCGCGTTCTTGCGTCTCGCCGCTCGGATCTGAAGCGTTGCCGGGTACTGCCGATGCATCTGCAAGCAGATAGAGCGCGCCCGAGAAAGTCTGTGCTGCAGAAGTCTTGCCCGCTCCCGGCTCTAACGGCTCATCGCGTCGTACCTCTCCGTCCTCGCTCTCGTGCAAGCCGCCTCCCGATAGCAAACGAAACAGCTTCTCGCGAAGCTCGGGTGAAGATGCCGCATTCACCTTCGCGGTGAAGGCTGTCAGAATGGATAATATGACAAAGGCGCGCCAACTTAAGGCTAAACGGCGAGATTTGCGCATGTAGTTAGTGAAAAATCGGTATAAGTTCGCTTGAACTCGATACTATCCCGCACCGCCAGGACGACGTTTCCGCTCTGCACGTGCTCAAGCCCGAAACGGTGCATTCGCACTTTCCTCAGCCCGGCTCCTGTCGTTCGAGCTGCGCGTCGGTGATCCAGAAAGGGTTCACCGTCCGTTTGCCGATGTCCTGTTCCTCGGACTCCTTGGGCATCAAGGAACGGAACTCGGACCGCAACTGAGCTATTTCCTCCTTCAGCATCTCGAGGTCGCTTTGTACCTGGCGCACCATTTGCCAGAGCTCGCTCTCTGAGTGAGCGGTCCGGGGCACCGGCTCGCGCGAGTCTTCGCCCGCTTCGCGGCCTTTCTCTTCGTCCGTCAAAAACGGATCAGGGAAGACGAGCATCTCACGTTTCTTCGTCGGCAATTCTTCCTGCACCTCATCCTCCCCGGAAAGCTCGATAATGTCGTCGCGCGACGCGTCACCCTGCTCGGTCTCCTGCGCGGCAACCGCGCAGCTCCCGGCGAGCAGCACCCAAGAGGCCAGCAGGCACACCGCCGCAAACCGCCCGTAGCCTTCTCCCAGCCCGAACGCGCACCGTCCCACTGCTATCTGAAATCTGATTCGGCCGGTCATTTCTTTCCTTTTCCCTTCATGAACGCCATAGTCGCCTCGTACGATTCCACCGCCTCACTGCCACCCATCTTGGTAACGGTCAAAGCGCCCACCGCGTTGGCAAACTCGCCACATTCCAGCAGGCTCCAGTTGTTCGAGAGGCCATAAAGAAACCCGCCGACAAACGCGTCACCGGCACCGGTAGTGTCGACAACATCAACTTCAAGCCCCGCGATGCGGTGCCCCTCCTCTTCGCCCTTGACATAGCATCCGTCGGCACCCATCTTTATCACAACGGTCTTGATACCGTACGACTGGAGAAACTCAGCGATGTCTTCCAGCTCATCGACACCCGTTATAGCGCGAGCTTCCTCGAGGCTTGCATAAATAATATCAAGATATCCAAGATACGGCTCAATCAGTTTGAGCCATCTGCCCCTGCTGTCCCACGACGTATCCAGTGACGTGATCTTACCGAGCGACCGCGCGCGCGCCAATACACGCGCCATCGGTTCGCCGTCAAGCTGATCCATCAGGAAAGTGCCGCCGTAGTGAAGTATACGCGCCTTACCGACGATATCGAAGTCAACGTCATCTTCCCGAACGGCGTTGTTTGCGCCGGCGTAATGGAAGAAGCTCCGTTCGCCGTCAGAGGATACCGCCACCAACGTGACGGAAGTCTTGGTTTCGGCATCGCGTTTAACGCCGGCGGTATCCACGCCGCTTCCACGGAGCGTGTCGAGCACGAAATCGCCAAAACGGTCCGTGCCGACCTTGCCGATTAGAGCGACATTGCCGCCGAGCTTTGCAAGAACCCGCGAAGTCGCAGCAGCCAGACCGCCAAGGTGAACCGCCGTGTCATTGACAAGAACCGCCTTGCCCGGTTCGGGCATCTTGTCCACGGGTCGCGCGATAACATCGGCCACGATTATCCCGAGAGACGCTACATCGAATTCCATATGCGCAGATCCACCTCCGCCGGCTGTCACGTTGCGGCCCGCATGCACCGATACTCACACATAGACGCAACACGCGGTCGTCAGCAACCTGGCGACGACATTCTGTTCCGATCGAACATCCCCCCGCACGCCACCTGGATTATATCACGGTACCGATAACGGCGCAACCCGACTTGCCCGCCAGCACAGCAATGGTTGGAGCCGTAACCGAGTCTGTGGTATGGTAATGGGGTGGTTACGTCGGCGTTGCGAGCAACGAGAATCCAGACAGGGCGGAACAGTGCGACGGTACGCCGGCAGCACCGGCGCGAAGTGTCCGGCTGGAGATGCGAGGGTCTTCGAAGACCAAACGGTGACGACATACTATGGTCAACGGTGTTATCGTCATAGACAAACCGGAGGGGGTTACCTCCCACGACGTGGTCAAACGTGTGCGGAAGATAACTGACCAGAAGCGCGTCGGCCACGTGGGAACCCTTGATCCTATTGCCACGGGGGTTCTTCCGCTCTGTCTGGGCGCCGCGACGCGGATCGCACAGCTTCTCCAGGGAGGACGGAAGAAGTACGAGGCCACACTCGAGTTTGGGCTTATCACGGACACGCAGGACATAACCGGCAACGTGCTCGAAAGAAGACCGGTTCCCGAGCTGATAGACGCCGAAATCGAGGCGGTTCTCGACCAGTTCCGTGGCGAAACAGAGCAGGTACCGCCGATTTTTTCGGCGATCAAACACGAGGGCACTCCGCTGTACCGGCTGGCACGTCGGGGACGCGATGTGTATCGCCCACCACGAACGATACGGATCTACCGGTTGCAAACGACGGAGATCTCGGGGAAGCGCATGGCGTTCGTCGTGGAATGTTCAAAAGGCACTTACGTGAGGACCCTGTGCCACGACATCGGGCTGAAGCTGGGTTGCGGTGCTACCATGGCGGCGTTACGGAGGACAGCGTCCGAACCGTTCGACGAATCGGACGCTGTGCCGTTGGAGAACCTGACGTCCGTCGAAGACATCACCCCAAATCTGATACAGATAGATCGCGCCATTGACTTCGTACCGGCGCTTTACGTCAGTCTGGAGGCAAGCAGCAGCGTTCTTCACGGACAGGCTGTCGGACGCGAGGTGCTTACCGGCGATATGCCGGAGCCGGGCGCCTGGGTCCGCATGTACGACGAAGACGGGAACTTCCTGGCACTGGGTAAAATCGTGGAGCGTGACTCGACGATCCGCGCTCACCCTAAGAGGGTACTGACTGAAGAGACGGCTGATTAGGCGGCAGCATCCGCGTGTTGCGCGCGCTTTTCCAGCCAATGGTCTGGCAATATGAAGGTGTTTCGCGATCTTCTCAATGTTGAGATCGAGGTTTCGCAGCGTCTTGTCGTGACTGTCGGCGTTTTCGACGGCGTCCATCTCGGTCACCAGCAGGTGATCAACCGCGTGGTCGACTGGGCGCGTGAGCTTACCGACCCGGCGGATAACGGTCTTGTGGCTCCAGGCGTGCTGACATTCGATCCGGTCCCGCGTCAGGTCCTTCATCCGGAAACCGCGCCCGACCTCTTGACGACCACCGAGCGCAAGCTCGAACTTCTCGAAGAACTCGGCATAGAGCTCGCATTTGTGCTCCCGTTCGACGCGGCGCTCGCACGGATGTCACCGGACCAGTTCGTTCGCACCGTGCTCGTTGAGAGGCTCCGGGTCAACGCGGTGGTGGTAGGTCATGACTGGCGGTTCGGGGCAGGCGGAGCCGGTGACCACGACAGGATAGAGGCGCTCGGAACACGCCACGGTTTCCGTGTACGTCAGGTGGACCCATTCCTGGTGGACGGCGCGCCCGTTAGCAGCACCTTGGTGAGGACCAAGATCGCAGCGGGCGACCTCGAGGCGGCGTCGAGACTGCTCGGACGCACGTACTCTCTAGTCGGGCCGGTGACAAGGGGTTCGGCGGTCGCTCGTGAACTCGGATTCCATACGGCCAACATCGATACGCAGGGCTGTATTGTGCCGCCGGACGGGATATACGCAGCTTTGGTTCGGTTCGACGCCGCCGAGCTGCCGGCAGCCGTGTACATCGGCACGAGTCCAACCATCAAGGACATGGGAGAGCGAACGGTCGAGGTTCACATACTGGGTTATAGCGGAGAGCTGTACGGAAGGAGGCTCGAGGTGGTGATCCTCAAGAAGTTGCGCGATGAGAGGAAGTTCCCGGACAGGGAAAGCCTCAAACGGCAGATTGCCGAGGATATTGAGCTGACAAGACGGATGACGCAGGATGGAAACGGAGCTGCGTTGAGCAGCCCCCAAAACTAAGTCGGACACGGTTGCCGCTCGGTGGCACCGGGGTCGGGAGGTTCAGAATGAGACGAACGCTGATTGCTGGAAACTGGAAGATGAACGGTACGCGGTCCGAGGCGGCTCAACTGGCGCAGGGCGTAGTGGGCGGCGTCGCGGATGCCACGGTCGATATAGTCGTGTGTCCGCCGTTCACCGCGCTGGACACAGTGAGTTCGATCGTATCCGGCACGAACGTGTCCCTCGGGGCCCAGGACATTTTCTGGGAGAGCTCCGGCGCATACACCGGCGAGATCTCGCCGGGCATGCTCGTCGATGCGGGATGTTCGTACGCGATCGTCGGCCACTCGGAACGCAGGCAGTACATGAGCGAGACGGACGACATGGTGAACAGAAAAGCGCGAGCGGCGCTGGCCGCCGGGCTCAAGGTGATGATGTGCGTTGGTGAAACGCTGGATGAACGCGAAGCCGGGAAGATGGAGGAGATTGTCAAGAGAGAGGTTGTGAACGGGCTTGCCGAGATAAGCGCCGGGCAGCTCGATAGCCTCGCGATCGCATACGAGCCGATCTGGGCTATAGGGACCGGGAAAACCGCCACACCTCAACAGGCCAACGAAGCGCACGAGTTCATCCGGAGCGTGGTCGCCGATCTTTACGGCAAAGAGACTGCCCGGACGTTCATCATCCAGTACGGCGGCAGCGTCAAACC
>Ga0180437_10004251_pt1 | contig 20510 bp, 14 predicted proteins | sample SS_ome_4_FD_132410 | JGI IMG/M metagenome (GOLD analysis project Ga0180437, IMG submission 132410) | Hypersaline lake sediment archaeal communities from the Salton Sea, California, USA - SS_3_D_1 metaG | ecosystem: Environmental > Aquatic > Non-marine Saline and Alkaline > Hypersaline >... | reverse complement strand
TGTCAAAACTCGCCCTTCGGGCTCAGACAGTTGACATCACTGGTCTTCCGCTTCGCCAAGATGTGTTGACAAAAAACGCTTCAATAAGCGCTCAAACGGATTTTGGTTTGGGTAACAGCCCGTAGAGACGGTTCCGCAGAGAATGGGATTCTCCTCCCCTGACGGGGAGGGGCTTGATACACACCCGCCGCAATACAGAGCATAGTGTTAATCTAACCACCTGAAAAGATGGAACGTCAAATCTGGGACAAGAAACCGCAGAATCGAAAAGTATTCACTTCGACATTCGATATCCCTGCTTCAACAGTCGGCGGTTTGAGAAAGATCATTTAAAACACAATAATGACATTGCCCAGGTGTTAGACGTGTGTGAGGATCAGCCTTACCAACGCCGACCCGGCAGGACAGGCATGAAGAGAATAGGCGTCGCAGATAGCCCCCTGCACGGGGGCAAGGCCCCCAGATGGCTTTTTAAGCGCATGACCGCCCTGGCGCGTCAGCTCGTCCTGGTGATGGTCGAGGAGTTTGGAACCAGGGAGCTTCTTTTAAGGCTTTCTGACCCCCACTGGTTTCAGGCCTTTGGCTCGGTGCTGGGTTTTGACTGGCACAGCAGCGGGCTTACGACCACGGCCTGTGGGGCCATCAAGGAAGGGGTCAGAGGGCTGGAAAAAGACCTGGGTTTTTTCGTGGCTGGCGGGAAAGGCAGAGCCGCCTTAAAGACACCGGAGAGTATCCGCGCCTTCGGTCCATCCCTTTCCACCGATCCTGAATCCCTTGTCTATGCTAGCAGAATCTCCGCCAAGGTAGACAATGCCGGTCTTCAGGACGGATACAACCTGTATCATCATACCTTCTTTTTTACTTCTAAGGGGGACTGGACGGTGGTGCAGCAGGGGATGAACGAGACAAACAGATACGCCAGGCGGTATCACTGGCTGGGAGAAGCCGTCTCCAGCTTTACCTGTGAGCCCCATGCTGGGATCTGCGCGGGTCAGGCGGGAAAGGATGTCTTGAACATGGTGGCCCAGGAAGGCGAAGAGGCCCGCAAGGCAAGCGCCCTTATTGGGCAGGAACATCCAGAGACCCTGGTCAAAGAGTTAAAAAAGATAAAGACCTTGAGGCTTCCTGCCCGCCACGAGATCCTGGCCCAGGACCTTCATCCCGACCGACTCTATAAGATATTCATTAAGACCTATGAGGCCCAGCCCAAAGACTTTGAGAATCTCATCGGCCTTCGGGGGGTGGGGCCACAAGGGATCCGGGCCCTGGCCCTGTTGTCGGAGCTCATATACGGGGCCAGTGTGAGTTTCCGGGACCCTGCCCGGTTCAGCTTTGCCCACGGCGGCAAAGACGGGTATCCCTATCTGGTGGACAGGCGATCCTACGACCGCTCCATTGAGATCCTAAGGCAAGCCGTTGAAGGGGCAAGGATCGGTGACCGACAGAAGATGGATGCCATAAGGAAGCTCAAGGGGATCCAAAGGCGCACGAGATGAACGTTCTGATTCTTTGCTCTGCGGACCAACGCTTGGTAAAACCCCCGTTCAGAAGGAACAGGAGCCTTTAAGACCGGAAAGGTCCCAGGGTTCACGACAGATGTTGATGTCAGGCGTGTTCGCGGGTCTTGTGGAAAGCGATGTCCGGTGACTGTTCCATGACGTAGCCCAGTTCCCAGTTGCTGGGCGCAAGATAGGCGAGATGGCCCTCCCCGTCATTGGCAAGGTTGGGGCGATTCTTCTCTTCAAAGGCTTCCAGCTTCTTTTTGTCGTCGCACGTGATCCAGCGGGCCGTGGTGTAGCTGATGGGTTCGTATTCGGCGTCAACCCAGTACTCTGCCTTTAGACGGGCCATGGTCACGTCAAATTGTAGCACCCCCACAGCCCCCAAGATATAGTCCTTTCCCCCCAAAGGCCGGAAAACCTGCACAGCCCCTTCCTCGGCCATCTGGGCCAATCCCTTTTGGAGCTGCTTGACCTTCAAGGGGTTCTTGAGTCGCACCCGTCGAAAATGCTCAGGGGCGAAGTTGGGGATGCCACTGAAACGGAGGCACTCCTTGTCTGTGAAGGTATCGCCGATCTTGATCGTCCCGTGGTTGTGGATACCGATGATATCGCCGGCAAAGGCCTCATTCACATGGGCCCGATCCTGGGCCATGAAGATGATGGCATTGTTCCACATCACTTCCTTGCCGATGCGGTGATGAATGACCTTCATGCCCCTGGTAAATTTTCCTGAACAGATCCGGACAAAGGCGATGCGGTCCCTATGAGCGGGGTCCATGTTCGCCTGGATCTTAAAGGCAAAGGCGGAAAAGGGGGCCTCGTATGGCCAGACCTTCCTGGGGACGGCGGTCCTGGGACCTGGAGGAGGGGCCATTTCCACAAAGGCCTCCAGCAATTCTTTCACGCCGAAATTGTTGATCGCACTTCCAAAAAAGACAGGTGTCTGACTTCCCTGAAGGTAGTGCTCAAAAGAGAAGGGGTCGGCAGCCCCCTCGATGAGCGCGATGTCCTCGCGAAGCTCTTCGGCCTGGCTGCCCAGGAACTGATCCAGCTTCGGGTCAGATAGGTCGGTGATGACAATGCCATCGTCATGTCTCCTGTCTGCTCCCGGGGTGAAGAGATGGAGTTCCTTTCGGTAGATACTGTAGACGCCTTTAAAGCCTTTCCCCATGCCGATGGGCCAAGACAGCGGCGCACACTCCACCTGGAGCTTGTCCTCAATCTCTGAGAGGAGATCCAGGGGGGCCATGCCTTCGCGGTCCAGTTTGTTGATAAAGGTGATGATGGGGGTGTTCCGCATCCTGCAGACCTCCATGAGTTTTTCGGTCTGGGGCTCCACCCCCTTAGCGCCGTCTATTACCATGAGTGCGCTGTCTACGGCCGTGAGGACCCGGTAGGTGTCTTCAGAAAAGTCCTGGTGGCCTGGTGTGTCCAACAGGTTGATTTCATAGCCCTGGTAGTTGAACTTCATGACCGACGTCGTCACGGAGATCCCCCGATCCCTTTCTATGGACATCCAGTCGCTGGTGGCATGCCGTGCCGCCTTGCGGGCCTTTACGGCCCCTGCCAACTGAATGGCCCCTCCAAAAAGAAGCAGTTTCTCGGTGAGCGTGGTTTTGCCGGCATCTGGATGGCTGATGATACCAAAGGTCCGGCGTCTTTGAATTTCTTGCTCGTATGCTTTTGTCATGCTCTTTTCTCTTTCTTGATGATTTCTAAAAAATCTTTCGTTCTCTCTGCCCCCAAATTTCCCAGACGCAAGGCCATGGGGCTGCACCCCTTGCATTTCATTCTTGACTACTCGGGAGAGATGCTTTCAGGCGACAAAGGGCGTGGTCAGGTGTAGTAACCTAAAATGGCCTGGCAGAGGCCGGGGATGGTGTATTCCGTGGCTTCCATGTCCACGTTGAATCCGAGTTCTCTGGCCGTGTCTGACGTAATGGGGCCGATGCTTGCCGTTCTGACCCCCCCCATGAGGGGCTCAAACCGTTCAGGAGGCAGACCGGCCTTAAAGTTGCGAACCGTGGAAGAGCTGGTAAAGGTGACAATGTCGATGGCCCCCTTTTCCAGAAGGCCTATGAGTTCATCCACATTGTCGCGGACCAGCTCCGTCTGGTAAGCAGGAACTTCATCCACGGTGGCCCCCATCTTACGAACTTCTACGGGCAGAATAGGTCTGGCCTCCTTGGCCCGTGGAAGGAGCACCCTTTTGGCCCCCATGTCTTCGTCCTTAAAGGCCTCTATGATGGACTCCGCCCGAAAGGTCTGGGGCACAATGTCGCTGTTCAAGCCAAAATCCCGCAGCCGCTTTGCCGTGGCAGGGCCGATGGTGGCCGTGCGGATATCTTTAAGTGCCCGCACGTCTTGGCCGCTTTCATAGAGGCGATCAAAGAAAAAAGAGACCCCGTTCACACTGGTAAGAACGAGCCAGTCGTAGGTATCAATGCGATCGATGGCGCTGTCTAACGGCGCCCAGTCTTGGGGGGGTACCACGCGGATGGTGGGAAACTCCAGGCACTCTGCTCCCAGGGCCGAAAGGTTCGACACCAAATCACTGGCCTGTTCGCGGGTCCTGGTCACGACCACGGTCTTGCCAAAGAGGGGTTTTTTTTCAAACCAGTTCAGGGTGTCCCTGAGCCGTACTACTTCGCCCACAACAATGGCCACAGGGGGGGTGAGTTTGGCAGCCTGGGCCTTTGCCACAATGGTTTCAAGGGTGCCGACCAATGTGGTCTGCTTGGGAGTGGTGCCCCATCTTACCAGGGCCACCGGGGTCTTGGGGTCCCGGCCGGCTACGATCAGCTTTTCTGCAATCTTCGGCAGGTTCTTCATGCCCATCAAGATAACCAGTGTGCCCACACCGGTGGCGAGCTTTGACCAGTCCACGGTAGAATGGGGCTTTGTGGGGTCTTCATGGCCGGTGACAATCCCCACGCTGGCTGTGTACCTGCGATCCGTAAGAGGGATGCCTGCATAGGAGGGCGCAGCAATGGCCGACGTAATACCAGGGACAATCTCAAAAGAAACACCTGCCTTTGCCAGTGCTTCTGCCTCTTCGCCGCCCCTGCCGAAGATGAAGGGGTGGCCGCCTTTGAGACGCACCACCGTATGGCCTTCCATTGCCTTTTGAACGATAAGCTCGTTCATCTGGTCTTGAGGCAGGGTATGGGCCCCTTGCTCCTTTCCCACATACAGGGTCTCAGCGTCTCGTCTTGCATGTTTCAACAGCTTGGAAGAGGCCAGGTGGTCATATATGATGACATCGGCCATTCTGAGGCATTCCATCCCCTTGACGGTGATAAGGTCCGGATCGCCGGGACCGGCACCAACGAGATAGGCTTTACCCTCCTTCATGTTGTCAAATCCTTTACCGCTCGGCCCAAGAGTCTTTTCAAGATCTCTGTTCCCCCCTTTTCAAGGAGCATGTTGGCCAATTCTACCCCAATCTCTTCATGTCGTCTCACCGGGCCAGTGATCTCCTCGCGGAGAAGGACGGTGCCATCCACCTCGGCTACCAGCCCTGTCAAGGCCATGCGGTCTCCTTGGACCTTGGCCTTGGCAGCAATGGGGACCTGGCAACCGCCCTCGAGCCGCCTCAGAAAGGCCCGTTCGCTTTCCACTGCCAGGCGCGTTTCCAGATGATCCATGGCAGAGACCAGACGAAGCGATGCCTCGTCTTCTCGCGTTTCAATGGACAAGGCTCCTTGCCCGATGGCAGGAAGCATGATCGATTCAGGGATATACTCTGTAATGTGGGCTTCCAATCCAAGCCTTCTCACACCGGCGGCTGCGACAATGATGGCATCCAGAGACCCTGTGTTCAATTTTCGTATGCGGGTGTCAAGGTTCCCCCTTAAGGGGTGGATGTTGATGTCCGGCCTTTGATGTCGAACCTGGGCACCACGTCTGAGGCTGCTGCTCCCAACATGGGCCCCCTTTGGAAGATCGTCAAAGCAATGACCGTTTCTGGACATGAGGACATCTGAGGGATCTTCCCGTTCGGGAATGGCTCCTATACAAAGGCCCGGCGGGATTTCAGCAGGCATATCTTTCATGCTATGGACTGCCAAGTCCACCCTCCCTTCCAGCAGGGCCGTTTCAATCTCTTTGACAAAGAGCCCTTTCCCGCCGACCTGGGCCAGGGGCACATCTGTAATCTTGTCTCCAGTGGTCTTTATCCTGACCAGCTCGACTTCCCGTTCAGGGTAAAGGGTACGGAGTTGGGATCGGACCCATTCAGCCTGCCAAACCGCAAGAGCGCTTCCCCGTGTGCCGATTCTAATAACACCCATGGTCAGTGTCCGCAGGTCTTGCAGCTCGTGGCGCTACAAGATGCACAAGCTGACGTCGTTGAAGTAGAAAAACCGCTTTCCTCTGAGCCGGAGGTGGCACCTCCGGTCTTGAAGCTGCAACAGGAAAGGAGTTTTTCCACCTTCTGGCCGTTGCAATGGGGACACTCGACCTTCTGGCTCCCAAAAACCAGGGCCTCAAAATCCTTGTCGCACTTGGTACAGTGATACTCAAATATGGGCATGCTATAGCCTCCTCAATGATTGATATAGAGAGACCTCTGCACGCGCTTCTCGTTTGTCCCTATAAGCTTTCTAATCCGCCGGGGCGGACCGTTTGCTTCGCCGGGGGGTTCCCCAGAAAAGCTTATAATGGTCGCACAAAGTAGTGATGCAAAGCCCTCATAGACTCTGTGTCAATGCTGACAGCCCAGGGCAAAGAAAACCGCCTCCCTCCGGCCTCCAATCCTTCCAACAGCACGCCGTCATGGTTGGCGGAAAGCGCCTGAAGCCGACGTTCAGCGGCCTTTTTACGCCGTGAAGTTCCTATGTTTTAAAAGGGAATATAAGACGATCTTTCCTATTTGTCCAGCCCCACCTCAACGAGCAGACGCCGCCATTTCTTCGATTACCGCTGCGGCCAGGAGGGAAAACATAATCTCATGGTGGCCGATGAGACTGTAGCCTCTTCCGCCCCTGCTCGTAGGGCGATGGACGACGTTCGTCGTGGGCCGATAGTGCCGGATAAAATCCATGTTGACGGTGGTCAATCGGTCCACCTTGTACCCCCTGTTGCGAACCAAGGTGAGGGCCTTTAAGAAGATTTCCGGCAGCACCACTGCTGAGCCGACGTTCATGTAAACGCCTTCCTCCAGTGCGGCGACCACAGAGGCAAAGAGCCTGAAATCCAGATGGGTCGCCTTGCCCGTGGTCTCAGGGTCGAATTCTGGATGGATGTGAATAATGTCCGTTCCCATGGCTACATGGACGGTCGCAGGGATCTCAAGCCTTGCGGCCGTAGCAAGGATACTCTCCTGACCAAAGGGCAGATCTTCTTCTATGATGGCCCGTCCCACGGCCTCACCAAGGCCCAACCCCGTATCCGCTGTCTTTCTGATGGCACGGTTCAGAAAGTGCGCCGTCTCCTCTGCCATGCCAAAAGCACCGCTGTCCAGGCCTTCCATGACGTCTTCCGAGGTCCTCCCGATCATGGCCACCTCAAGGTCATGTATGATGCCTGCCCCGTTCATGGCAATGGCTGTGATCACGCCACGGCCCATCAAATCAGTCACAATAGGGTTAAGGCCCACCTTGATCACGTGGGCACCCATGGCCATGACCACCACGTTGCCTCCCTGATGGGCCTTTACAATAGCTGAGACGATTTCCTTAAAATCCCTGGCTGCCAGAATATCCGGCAGACGTTCCAGGAAATCCTTAAACGTCCCTTCCCCTTTCCAGGGGCGGCCGAAATGGGCCCGATCGACCTTGCTTTTTCGCGATGCCAGGGGATAGGTTTTCAGCGGTGCTTGGTCTATGGGTTTGAACCGTTTTGACATTTGCTTTTTCATGAACCTTCCGTGAAGCTCTCGGGGAAGAGGATGCGTTCCACAAGCTCGCATAGAATGTGCTCTGCCGCAAGGTGGCTTTCCTGAATACGGGCAGTGGCCTGGGAATCCACGATCAAGCAGAGGTCGCATCTCTGGACCAGCTCACCGCCCCCGCATCCTGTCAATCCTATGGTGCAAAGCCCCATGTCCCGGGCCGTTTCCATTGCCACAAGGACGTTTTTAGAACCGCCGCTCGTACTGATTCCAAAGGCGATATCATCCCTTCTGCCGAGGGCCCTGATCTGCTTGGAAAAGACCTCGTCAAAGGAATAATCATTGGAGATGCTGGTCAAGACAGAGGTGTCTGTAGAGAGGGCCAACGCGGGCAGGGGCCTGCGTTCCACGGTAAAACGGTTTACGAATTCTGCCGCAATGTGTTGGGCATCAGCCGCGCTTCCGCCGTTACCAAAGATCAGAAGCTTGTGACCGGAAGCAAAACAGGTTGCCACCCTTTCGGCTGCCTTAAGAAGCCCCTCCGTGTTTTCTTTGAAAAAACGTTCCGTTACACTGACGTTTTCCTCCAATGCCTTCAGGATAATCTCTTTCATGGGAAGTCCCCAGCCCCAAAAGTGCCTTGTATGGTGCGTTCTCAAAAAATTCGGGCGAAGCTCCTAAGATTAAGTCGGTCGCCAGGCAATTGAATTTGAAAACGTCTGAAACTTGCTTACGAGTGAGCCTGAAAAAAAGAGCCCATTGATGATATCAAAAGGCCGCTCCTTCAACCTGCAAGTGACGTACCCTAAAAAAAGGATCGGTAAGATCTCCCCTTTTTTTCAAGGCTCACTGACGAGCTCAAAGAGTCGGCTATTTTCAGATCAAACCACCTGTCGCCCTAGGTTTTTGAGACCTCACCTTGTATGGTGACGACAATTTGAGATTCTTATTTGTTCAATTTCTCAGACGCGGTACTCATACAACACAAGGGTTCAGTGCCCCAAAAAAGGTCGGCCATAATCTTCAACTACGTGGCCTCATCTGCTGCCCTTTTCGCTTCCTGAAGGAGCTCGGCACAATCCTCTCCCATTTCTACTGCCATCTTGAGCTCATCTGCTGCCTTTTGGTGGTCGTGATTTTGCAGGTAGAGCTTTCCCAGTCGGTACCGATACAGGCCGTTATTCGGCTCGATGGCGGTGCTCTCTTTGGCCAGGACAATGGCAATTTCCATGTTTTCACCTAGGGCACCGTACAGATGTCCCAGGGCACTCAGGCTTTTTGCATCTGCTGGATTCGCCTTTACAGCCTTTTCGTAGGCCTTGGTAGCCTCATGGAGCATATCACTTTCTAAATAGCAATCTGCCAGCACCCGAAACATGTGTGCCCCTTTGCGGGTATTCTGGGCAGCCCTTTTCAGATAGTCAAGGGCGGTTTCAGCCTGGCCCCCGTCCCAGTAACACATGCCGATTTGGCAGCAAATCTCGGGGTTGTCTCCATCAAGGCCGTGGGCTTCAAGGAAGAGTCCCAAGGCTTTTTCTTGGTTGCCTTGCCTGAGGTGGGCAAGGCCGAGGTTGTAGGTGGCCATCACATCCTTTGGCTCCAGGTGTAGGGCTGCTTCAAAGGCCTCAATGGCAAGGTCCAGTTTACCCTGCACACCGTAGCAGACTCCCAGGCTGTTTATGACATTCACATTTTGAGCGTCTACGGCAAGGGCCTTTTTGAATTCATCAATGGCCCCATCAACGTCTCCGTATTGATAGAGCTTGTCAGCGCTGATATTCAGGCTCACGGCGTCAAATGTTGTAATCGTGCCAGGCCCAAAAAAGGCAGCGTGATCTAAGGCCTTTTGGGCATTGGCCACAATTGCCGCCTTTTCAAAGGGCCAGAATGGATAGACTGCTATGCCGATGGAGACGGTTTGTTTACCAGAAGGCGTAAGGCCGGCTTGGATCTTTCCAGCCAACTCTACGGCGGCCCCTTCGTCCATGTCTGGACAGAAACAGGCAAACTGATCGTCATCAATCCGACCCCACTTCATAGGGTGGGTGTCGCTTAGGCTGTCTATAACTCCTGCCAGGCTGACCGCCACGTCTGACGCCGCGCCTTTCCCGATGCCGTCTAGAAGCTTGTCAAAGTCGTCAATACGGTTCACAAGGACAGCAAATCTGTCGCTCTTTTCGGCACAGGACTCAAAGAGATCCCGGACCTGTTCACCTGCCGGCATCTCGGCAAAGACCTCTTTCAAGATGTTTCCTCCCACAAAGGGCCGTTCCATTCTACTGCTCCGAAAGGATTCTTTTGAAGATGGAAGAAATGATGGGAAGCTCTTCGTCTTGAATGGTCCGCGCGTCCATGACAAAGAGATCGTCTTCAATCCGTCCAATGATGGGTGGACTTGCCTGGCGCATGGCAAGGTCCAGACGATTGACTGACAACCCTTCTATCTTTGTGCCTACGCACTTGGTGGGGAGTTCCTGAAGGGGCAGGGCCCCTCCACCCACACGGGAGGAACTGGTCATGATCAGGGTCTCCAGTCGCTTGTCTCCGAGCTTTCTCAGTCTGTTCTTAAGCCTTCTGGCCTTAGACGAGATGAGCTTGACCGGCATGGTCAGCATCTGTAGGGTGGGGATGGTAGATACTGCCCGGGCCTCGTCTCGATAGAGGTGCAATGTGGCCTCAAGGGCCGCAAGGGTCATCTTGTCTATTCTGAGGGCCCTGTTAATGGGGTTCTTCTTGATGCTGTCGACGGCCTCTTCTTTACCTACAATGATCCCTGCCTGGGGCCCGCCCAGCATCTTGTCGCCGCTGAAGGTGATCACATCCGCGCCGGATGCCACGGTTTCCTGGACCGTGGGCTCCCTGAGGAGGCCGTATTTGGAGAAGTCTATGAAATTGCCACTTCCAAGGTCCTTCATCACAGGGAGGTGATACTTGGCCCCGAGGACGACGAGATCCTTTAGAGAAACATCGGCTGTAAACCCAACCATGCTGTAGTTGCTCGTATGAACCTTTAGCAGCAAAGCCGTCTCGTCTCCGATGGCCCCCTCATAGTCTGGCAGGTGGGTCCGGTTGGTTGTTCCCACCTCCTTCAGTTTGGCGCCGCTTCGGGCCATGACGTCCGGTATGCGGAAGGCCCCCCCAATTTCTACCAGCTCCCCCCTTGAGACAATCACCTCTTTGCCCTTTGCCAGGGTCTCAAGAGACAAGAAGACCGCTCCTGCATTGTTATTGACCACCATGGCGGCTTCAGCGCCGCTCAACTCACACAAGATGTCTTCAACGTTGCTATACCGAGACCCCCTTGTCCCCTTTTCAAGATCGAACTCAAGATTTGAGTAGAGACTCGATAGCTCCGCCACATGCCTTGCCACCTTTTCTGGTAGCAGGGATCGGCCTAGGTTGGTGTGAACCACCACTCCCGTGGCATTGATAACCCGCTTTAATCTGAACTCCATGGCCTTGTTCACGACCTGCTCCGTGAGGCGCAAGAGCTCGCTGTCGGAAAAGACCCTCTCCTCCATCGGTTCACCTGCACCGAGAATGGCGGTGCGCAGTTGTCCAAGGGCGCTTCTTATGGCTTCCACCAACACAGTCCGGGGGATCTGGTCTACAGGAGGCTTCTCCTCCCACAGCTCAAGCACGTGATCCACACCAGGAACCTTGCGTAACAAGGCCTGCTGTTCTGGGTTCAACTCTTTCCTCCCTTAGATAGACTCCAAGATGACGGTTTTGGATGATCGTTTCGTAAAAAGTCATCACCCCGGTGAAAACCGGGGCCCAGAAACATTTTAACTGCCTTAAATTACTAGATTTCGGCTTTCGCCGGAATGGCAGAAAGAGGTAATTTTCGGCTTTCTGCGATTTCAACTTGGATGACTCAACCGGTACGTTTTCCGGACAGTTTTTTTGAATCGGCCCGTTGATGCTGGATACCGCATGCCAGGACCTGGAGGGGCGTAATGATCTGCTAACGTTTAGAAGCTGTCGCATCGTCTATCGCTGAACGAACATCCGGGACAGGGACCATCGCCTCTCCTCGGCATCCAGTGCCTTGAGGCAGCCATGCCATTTGTGTAGATGGAAATGGCTGTATGGCTGCGCTCAGCGTTCCTCTCTATCCCTTTAATGGCTGCCAAAGGGGTTTGCGCAGGCCTTTCAACGTTGCTAATAAGTCTTGAGCATATCATCCAGTGTCCAGAATCGGGCATCCCGTACCTAGACTTCTTCATTTATACCACATTTGGACCAAACTTGCCATGCAAAAGGCCCGAGTATTAACCGGGACGAGGTATGGCGATATGCTTTGGGTTGTGGTAATCACAGAGGCTGGCGGGTGAGGCAATGTGCGCAATCCGTGGATGTCGGGTAGCCATGGCTTGTGGATGCGTTTGCATGGAAAAGGTTCGGAGGCCAAGACAGGCCAAAGGTTGAGGCAGACAGTGATCGATCTGGTCATCGTTGTCGCATACTTCTCAATGATGCTATTTGTGGGCTGGCGGAGCCGAGGGCAATCTGCAGAATCTTACTGGGTGGCGGGACGCAAATACGGCAGTGGCCGGGTCACGGCCTCCCTGGTGGCAACCATCTTTGGCGCATCTTCCACCATGGGCATCATTGGCCTGGGCTACTCAAGGGGGCTAACCGGTGCCTGGTGGTCCTTGATCGGAGGCATGGCCCTGGTTCCTTTTGCCTTGCTTTTGGCCGGTCCTGTTCGGGCCCTCAATGTGTACACCCTTCCTGATATCCTGAAAAGGGCCTACGGTGTGAAGGTGGCAGCGGCTGCAGGGGCCATGATTGCCACTGCCTGGTGCGGAATCATCGCCGCACAACTCATCGCAGGGGGAAGGCTACTGAGTGGGGTTTTCTCTCTTGATTTCCAGTGGGCCTTGGCCATTGTGGCTGTGGTCTTTGTGATGTACACTTTTTGGGGCGGCCAGCTTTCGGTCATCAGGACTGACTCCTGGCAACTCGTCCTTTTTGTGGGAGGCCTTTTGGTATCCCTGGGCTTTCTGCTTTGGACTCAAGACAGCGGCGATTCCTTATGGCAAAATGTCCCCAGAGAACACCTCCGCTTTCCAGTCTCCGGTCAGTTTGGCTGGTATGAGGTGGTGGTCTTCTATCCCCTTCTCGTGGGGCTTCCTTACCTTGTGGGTCCGGACATCTATTCACGGGTCCTGTGCGCTAAAAACAATGGGGTGGCCAAAAGATCTGCCCTGCTTGCGGCCGCAGTGGTCATCCCCCTTTCTTTCCTCCTTGCCTTATTTGGGCTTCTAGCCCTCTCCAGGTTTCCAGGTATCACCCCTGAGACGGCATTGCCAAAGACCTTGACCGTCCTCGTACCGACCGGGCTCAAGGGCGTGATTGTGGCCGGATTCTTGGGGGCCATCATGTCCTCTGCCGACACCTGCCTCATTTCTGCTTCCACCATCCTTTCCCTGAATGTGATGGGTCCAATATGGCAGGTTTCAACGGACCAGTCTCTGAAATTCACCAAGGCGGCGCTCGTGGCCGTGGGCGGTGCTGCCTGGCTAGTTGCCAGCCAGGAACAAGGGATCATTTCTTCGCTCCTCTTGGGGTATACGGTCTTTGTGGGGGGCGTTGTTATTCCCACTTTGGCGAGCTTCTACAGACACAGAATAAGGGTCACACCAGTCGGGGCCTTCTGGGCCATTGCAGTGGGAGGCGGTGCAGCCATACTGGGGAAGATTCAAGACGGCGCTGCCATGAAGGCCATCCTTTCAAAGGCGGGTGACCCCTTTTTTCGGGCCCTCCTTGGTCCTCAATACCTGAGCATCCTGCCCGTGATTCTCTCCCTGTTGGTCATGATAGGGGTGAGCAGGATTACACGCTCATAAAGCCCGACAATCGTCATGACACCTGCCGTCTTCTGGTTAGAAGCAGACTCTTCGGAAATATCCTGGGCTCTAATCTAGGGCTCGTTGTTCACGAACCTCAACAGGACAGGACGCAGAAAAACAGAAACGGTCTGGATCAGCCCTGTTCTTTCTATTTTCCCTGCCAGGTGGGTTTTCTTTTTTCCAGAAAGGCAGTGAGGCCTTCTTGGGCGTCTTCTGCAAAGAGGTTGGCTACCATTTCCTGCTTTGCGTAACCGTAAGCCTGGGCGTCGGCCAGATTGACCTGTGTGTAAAAGGCTTCCTTGCCCATGCTCACCGTAAGGGGACTGGCCTGGGCAATGGTCTCGGCCAGGGCCCTTGTTTCTTTTGCAAGTACCTCTGCTGGAACCACCTTGTTGATGAGTCCATATTGTGCTGCTTCGTCGGCCGAAATCATCCGTCCCGTGAGGAGCATTTCCAGAGCCCGCTTTCTGCCAACGGCCCGAACCAGGGGAACTCCGGGCGTGGTGCAAAAAAGCCCAATCTTTACCCCTGGTGTCCCAAAGAGCGTACCCTTTTCTGCTACGGCCAAGTCACAGGCGGCCACAAGCTGGCAGCCCGCTGCTGTGGCCACGCCGTGGACCTGGGCAATCACTGGCTGGGGCAGGTCCTGTATCTTTTTCATGACCATGATGCAGGCATGAAAGATGGCTTGGAAGTAAGTCATGTCACGACCGACCAGCTGGGAGATGTCGTGGCCGGCACAAAAGACCTTTCCTTCACCCTTCACGATGATCGTTCTCACATCCTTGTTGTTTCCTGCCTCTGCTAGCAGTGCATTAAACTCCTCAAGGAGTCCCAGAGAAAGGGCGTTTCTTTTTTCCGGGCGGTTTAAGGTGATGGTCCCGATGGCCCCCTCCAGCTCAAATTTCAGACACCTGTAGTCCATACTCTCTCCCTTCTTTCAACGCTTTCTAGATATGAGCATTACAGCAGTGGCAGGAGGCACGGGGTGTTTTCCCTCTATGGACACTGGCTCCGCCTTGTCTTCATCCACGATGTCCTCCGGCGATGGCTTGCTGGTATCTACCATACGAAACCATTGCCTCCCTCTTGGAGGCTTTGGTATTTCAAAGGCGTGTTCTACCTCATGTCCATTAATGATCACAAAGAAATCATCGTCCCTTTCCCCTTGGCCCACTTCTTTTCCATCAAGGAAAAAGGCTAGGACCCTGGCACCTTCAGACCAGTCCGGTCTGCCCACCTCCGTGCCGTGCCAGCCAAGATCAGGATAGTCATCGCCGTTGCTATCCCGCCCCGTCAAGAATGAAGCCCTGCGAAATAAGGGATGGGCCTTTCTCAAATGGGACATCTGGCGAAAAAACCGGAGCAGGTCACCATTTTCTTCTATCAGGTTCCAGTCGACCCAACTGATATCATTGTCCTGGCAATAGGGATTGTTATTGCCTTGCTGGGTGCGACCGAACTCATCTCCGGCCAATACCATGGGAACCCCTTGTGAGACCATCAGGATGGTGAAAGCGGTCTTCATCCGCCGGCGTCTCAGGTCATTTATCTTGGCATCTTCTGTGGACCCCTCAACACCGCTGTTTGAGCTGAGGTTGTCGTTGGTACCATCTCTGTTATCTTCGCCGTTTTCTTCATTGTGCTTCTCATTGTATGAAAACAGGTCATAGAGGGTGAAGCCATCGTGGCAGGTGATGTAGTTGATGCTATTATAGGGGCGCCTGCCTGTTGATTGGTAAAGGTCGGAGCTTCCTGCTATACGCGTTCCCAGCGCCTGCACCAGACCTCTGTCTCCCCGCAAGAAGCGCCTGATGTCGTCTCTATAACAGGAGTTCCACTCGGCCCACCGTCCCGGAAACTCTCCCACCTGCTTGATGCCCAGGTCCCAGGCCTCTGCAATAATCTTGGTGTGAGCAAGGACCGGTTCCTGTTCTATGGTGTCAATGAGTGAAGGGCCTGAAAGCAGGTCACCCTTGTGGTTCCTGCCCAATATGGATGCCAGGTCAAAACGAAACCCGTCTACGTGCATCTCCGTGACCCAGTATCGGAGGCAATCCAGGATAAACATGTGAACCACCGGATGGTTGCAGTTTACCGTATTGCCGCACCCTGAAATATTTACATACTCCTTTGACTCAGGGTCCAGCGCGTAGTAGATGACGTTGTCCAGTCCCCTGAAGCTGATGACCGGTCCATTGGCGTCCATTTCTGCCGTATGGTTGAAAACCACGTCCAGAATGACTTCAAGCCCTGCTCTGTGGAAGGTCTTAACCATCTCCTTGAATTCTCTCACCTGATTTCCGTCCCACCCTTTTGATGCATAAGAGGCCTTAGGGGCAAAGAAGGCCATAGTGCTATAGCCCCAGAAGTTCTTCAGTCTTTTTCCCGTTGTGGGGTTGACACGCTTGTTTTCCAACTCGTCGAATTCAAAGATCGGGAGCAATTCCACGGCCGTCACCCCCAAGGTCTTTATATAGGGGATCTTCTCAATCAGTCCTTTGTAGGTGCCGGGGCTTGTGACTTGCGAAGATTCATGGACCGTATACCCACGGACGTGGAGCTCATAGATGATGCTGTCCTTTATGGGCAGATTCATGGGCCTGTCACCCTCCCAGTCAAAATCGTCTGCCACAATACAACAGTGACGCCCTGCAACCTCCTCTCCCCAGACTTCTCCTCCCTCTAATGCACGGGCATAGGGGTCGAGGAGAAGACGGTCGCCCTTAAACCAATGGCCTGCTCCTTGAGGGTCATGGGGGCCTTGGGCACGGTAGGCATAGCCCAACGATGTATCCATGGCCACAACAAGGACGTGCCAAATATCGCCTGTCCTGTTGGTCTTGGGATCGAGGACGATTTCAGCGACAGGTATGGTATCGGCCTTCTTAAAAAGAAGAAGGGAAATCGATGTGGCATGTCGAGAAAAGACGGAGAAGTTCACTCCTTCCGGCGTGATAGTAGCACCCAGCGGAAGAGGCTTGCCCGGGTTGCAGTGAAAGGCTTTCAAATTCCTACAAGGCTCCCTATCCTATCGACTAAATGCCCTCTTCATGGCAGTAAAGGCATCCAGGACCAGGCTCAAAAGGGCAGGTACGAGAAAGACCGTGAAGATGGTGGAAACCAGGAGCCCGCCCACAACCACGCTTCCGAGGCCTCGGTAGAACTCCGAGCCTGCCCCGGGGGTGAGGACCAGGGGCATCATCCCGAATACGCTGGTCACTGAACTCATGTAGATAGGGCGGATACGGGACCGGACCGATTCCCTAATTGCTTCGCGGGGCCCCATGTCACTGTGCCTCATATTGTTGAGGGCCTGGTGGACGATAAGGATGGCGTTGTTGACAACGATGCCCACGAGGATCACGAATCCCAACATGGTGACGATGTCCAGGGCCTGATAGGTGATGAAAAGATTTACCAGGAGAAGGCCGATGAACCCGCCGGCCGCAGCCAGAGGCACGCTGAACATAATGACTAGGGGATACAAGAAGTTCTCAAAAAGGGCGGACATCAAGAGGTAACTTATCACAAGGGCCAAGATGATGTTCCACTGAAGGGCGTTGCGGGTGCGCGTGAGATCGTCGGCTGTGCCGCTCAGGTCGATTCGGTATAATGACCCGAGAGTGCCACTTGCCCTGAGGGGTTCCACAATCTTGTTTCGAACGGTATCCATGGCCGTTTCAAGGGGGATTTGTGCCGGTGGGATGACCTGAATGGTGATGGCCCGTTCTGAACCGATACGGTTGATCTGCGTAGGCCCTTCTTCCAAGCGGATGTCGGCTAATGATCCAAGGGTGACCCTTTCCCCCTTGGGTGTCTGTATAAGAAGACCGGCTAGATCCTGGGTCCGTTCGAGCCTTGACTCTTCTCCCTTTACGACCAACTCAATCTCATCACCAAAGAGGCGATAGTCGCTGGCCGTGGCCCCATCCACGAGGGCATCCACGGTTTTCCCAAGGTCCTCGGTGGTCATTTCCAGCCTGGTGAGGCGATCTCGGTTGGGGATGACGCGCATTTCCGGGTTGCCCAGATCAAGGCTGGGGATGGGCCGTATCTGGGCTCCCGGAATCAGTTGGGCCGACTGGCCAAAGATCTGCCGTCCCAAGTCGATGAGTCTTTCCAATTCAGGCCCCTTGATCTCTATCTCAATGGATCTCCCTTCCCCGATGCCGGTCTCAAACAGGCTTGGCTGTTGGACAATAGCGATCATGCCTGGGATCTTTCCCAACACCCCGTAGATGTAAGGAAGTAATTCTCGAGTCCTTTCCTGGATCTTCGAGACGATTCCCATAAAGACCTGTTGTCCCCAGGCCACGTAGAAGAAATTTTTTACAGGGGGAAGGTTCAACTCCTTGGCCGCGGCACTTTCCTGGTCATGTTCAATGAGGGGCAGGACGTCGGCTTCAACGGTCTCTGCAATCTCCTGGAGTTCTCCCAGGTTGTATCCGGGCGGGGGGAGAAGGATGCCGAAGAGGATTTCCCGGTTTCCTTCGGGCAGATATTCCGTCTTTGGTATGAGAAACCATGCCATCCCAAGGGCCAGGCCGGTCATGACAAGGACCACTGCAAACCTTGCTGAAATGCGGCCGCATGTCCAGTAAATGAATCTGGCAATGGCATCAGTGATCATGGACGCCAGACCATAGACAGACCAGGCAGACCTTTTTGAGGTCTCCGAAGGCTTGACCTTGCCGAGTATCTTTGCCGATAGGGTGGGAATTACGGTCATGGATACAAGGAGGCTGAGCCCCACGGCGCTGCTAATGGCAATGGCAATGTCTCTGAATAGTTGCCCTGCCTCTTCCTGGACAAAGAGAATGGGAACAAAGACGGCTATGGTAGTAAGGGTACTGGCCAGCACGGCCCCCCAGACCTCTACCGTGCCATCGTAAGCGGCCTGAACACGTGTTTTTCCCATCTCCCGATGGCGAAAGATGTTTTCAAATACGACGATGGAGTTGTCTACTACCATGCCGATAGCAAAACTCATCCCCGCCAGGCTCACCACATTGATATTTCGTCCAAAGAGGGTCATGAGGAGGAAGGTCCCCACGATACTGATGGGAATGGCCAGTGAGACAATCAGCGTGCTCGTCACGTTGCGCAGGAAGATCAGCAGTACGATAATGGCCAGGGCCCCGCCGATAAAGATGTTCTGTTTCACCAGGGCGATGGCGCTGTAGATATAGCTGGTTTCGTCATAGACCCGTTCAAGTTTGAGCCCGCGGTCTTTGAGAATGCCGTTGTTGAGCTCTTCCAGGGCCTCGGTGAGTCTATTCATGACCACCAGCACATTGGAGCCTGTCTCTCGGACAGCGTTCATGACAATGGTGGGGATCCCTTCATGACGGACCACGAGCTCGATGTCCTCATGGCCGAGGGAAACCCGGGCAATGTCTCCAACGGTGATGGGCACACCGTTGACCCGTTTGACAATGACTTGGGCAACGGCCTCCGGGCTCTCATACTCCCCAACGGTCCGCGCAATGTATCTGCGTTTTCCCTCGTCAAAGTCACCGGCACTGATGTTCTTGTTTTCTACATCCAAGGCCCGCATGAGCTCAGGGATGGTAATCTGTCGGGCTGCCATGGCATCTGAATCAACGATGACCTGAAGCTCTCGCTCCTGGCCACCGTATATATTGGAAGACGCCACCCCAGAGATCCGTTCCAGCCGCGGTTTTACGTATTCATCGCAAAAATCGTATTCATGGCTCAAGACACCGGTGTATCCCTCACGAGCCCCTAGGATCATCCAGGCAATAGCCTTTTCCCGTCGGCCCCCTGACTTGATGATCGGCTTTTCCATGCCGTCGGGATATTCTTTCACCTGGTCCAGGTGGTTGGAAACCTTCAGGAGGGCCGAATCGGTGTCCGTGCCTACTTCGAAGAGGAGGTTGATGTACGCCTTGCCATCAAGGCTCTCACTCTTCATCTTGTCTAGGCCTTCGACATTTTTGAGCTCGTCTTCCTGCACGTCCACGATCTCCCGTTCCACCTCCAAGGGGCTTGCCCCTCGCCAGAGGGTTTCCACGGAGATTTCCGGCTTGTCCACATTGGGGGTGAGCTGAATGGGGATTCTAAACAGGGAGATAAGGCCGAAGAGGACCAGAAGGATGACCCCCACGGTAACGGTGACAGGTTTCTTTATGGCGATGTCGACAAGTTTCATAGATGAGTTTCTGTTGTTTTCTGGCCACTAAGACACGAAGGCACAAAGGCTATGGAGTATATTCCATTTTCTAGCCACAAAGACACGGAGGGACGAACACTATAAGACGATTCGCTTGATGCCGTTCGTTATCAAAGGAACATTAAAGTTTATGAGAAAACCAAGACGCTTGCCAGTTAATTTCAGATGGCTGAGTACCTGTGCTTGCCACACGGGATTCATTTCGTCAACAGCCTTGCGTTCGCAGATAACAAGATCTTCAACCAGCACATCGAGACGCAGGCCCTCGTCAAAGATCATACCATCATATACAATAGGAATAGCAAACTGCCGCTGACATTCTAAGCCTCGCTTGGACAACTCGTGGCAAAGGCAACCCTCGTAAACCTTTTCAAGCAAGCCGGGGCCCAGTTCCTTGTGTACCGTATAGGCCGCATCAACGACCTGTTTCGCTATTCCTTCTTCCCGTTCAGATAAAGGGGCAAAGCCCATATCTACAACTTCGTGTCTTTGTGCCTTGGTGGCTGTGTGCACTGATTCACTCTAGGCACTTAGTTGATTATCTCCACCGCCTGTCCTGGGCGCAGGCGCTCGTTTCCCCGGATGACCAAACGGTCTCCCGGTTTAAGGGGCCCCTCAACGGCCACGTTGCCGTCGTGATGGCCGATGACCTGGACATTTACTGGCTGCGCCACGGTGCTGGCTATCACATAGACCAATCGATTATTCCCGGCTGTCACGATGGCGTCTTTGGGTACCAGCAGGGCGTCCTTCGTGGTCCCCAGGCTAAAGGTCGCCTTGGCCTCCATACCGCTCCTGATTTTTAGATCCGGGTTCGACAGGGTGACCCGCACCGGGAAGGTCCGGGCATTGGCGTCTCCTTCAGGCAGTATGGCCGAAATTTTGCCCATAAAGGGATCACTGGACAGGCTTGCCACCAGGACCCGAACCGGGCTTTTGGGAAGCAGGTTTACGGCATAACGCTCTGGCACGTCTACTGTGATCCGTACGTGCCCCATATCAAGTAAGGTCACCACTTCCCGAGGCCCGCCCATGGGCAACCACTCTCCAATCTGGGTGTGCTCTTTGGCTACATAACCGGAAAATGGGGCCACGACCGTCATCTTCCTGATATCGTCCTT
>Ga0180437_10004250_pt1 | contig 20512 bp, 14 predicted proteins | sample SS_ome_4_FD_132410 | JGI IMG/M metagenome (GOLD analysis project Ga0180437, IMG submission 132410) | Hypersaline lake sediment archaeal communities from the Salton Sea, California, USA - SS_3_D_1 metaG | ecosystem: Environmental > Aquatic > Non-marine Saline and Alkaline > Hypersaline >... | reverse complement strand
GGTGGCCGTAGTCGCTGGAGGTCCAGACACGGTGTTTCTTGTCGAGAAACAACACTTGGGCGTTAACCGAGCCAATGCGGCCGATATCGCGTCGCGTGCGCGTCCGGATATCGTAAACGATGAAATGGTCTCGGGGATAGCTCAGGGCGTAGAGTAGCCCGCGCTCCTCGTCATGCAGCAGGCATCGGCAACCTTCTTTCGGGATCAGCGTGTCCCACCACAAAACCTCATCCGTCTTCGTGTCGAAGGCCAGCAACGCGCTGCCGCGAAAACATCGTTTCTCGTCGTGCCACGAATTCCACGGCGAGTACGCGGGCTGGTCGAACGGCGGGCCGGAAAGGTGCGTGGCCATGTAGAGGATGTTGTCGTGCATAGACGGAGCGAAACTGTAGTGAATCTTGCATTGCGTTGCGCGACCGGAATCCCAGGGGTCGTCGACCATCTCATCGAGCGAGAATAGATAATCGAGCGCGTCGGTCTGCTCATTGTATCGGACTACCTTGACCACGCCGCCCGGGCTCCTTTCCGCGCAGGACGAGGCGTAGATCCGGCCATCCGGGCCGACGGACAAAGACCAACACGTGTCGGAATCGGGGTGTTCGGTGAATTGATACCATGTCACTCTGTAATCGCGGTCGGCTTCCGAGTCCACGGCGTCTTCCTTCCCCATGTCGGTTGTTGCGGGTTCGGCCAACGCGAGTCCACCGGCAACGGCACCGGCGGCATACTGGAAAAACTCCCGCTTGCCAATGATTTTATGCATCAAACCTTCTCGCGGCACAACGTTCTCATGACGCTTGACGCCGCCGCGCGTGTCGTGTAGTGTTTGCCCTTGCCGAACCTATGTGACGCGACTAATTGCCGCGTGCGCGATCTCGGGGCGCGTGGGCTAAACGCGATCGCGCGGCTGCACGCTGGCGCGCTATTGGCTGCGGGCGGCACCGAGCGGTGGGTAGTATAGATCATCTGAAGGGAAAACCATGAATAGAAAATTCGGTGTAGACGAGCTTCTTGCCCCTGGCCCTCAACGGGTCTTTGAAGATGAACGATTGAACCAGGTTGTGTTTCCGATTGGCGGGATTGGGGCCGGTTTCGTGGGCCTGACGGGCCACGGCGGGTTGAAAGACGTGTCGATCTTCAACCGGCCGAACTTCGGCGGCGTGTTTCCGTTTACGTTCCCGCTGATTTACGCAAAGGCGCAAGGAAAAGACCCGGTGTGCCGCGTCCTGCGCGGGCCCGTGCCGCCGCCGCATGTTATGACGGGCAGCTTTCCGCCGCACACCTGCGGCGAAGGGTTCCCGCATATGGACAGTTGCTCGTTTCGGGGCGAGTACCCGTTCGCATGGATCGACTTTCGCAGCAAGAAGCTCCCGGTGAAGGTGTCGCTCGAGGCGTACAATCCGTTTATTCCGAGCGATCCCGACAATTCCGGCTTCCCTGCCGCTATTCTCCGTTACACAGTCAAGAACAAGACCCGGACCACGGTGCGGGCCACGGTGGCCTGGAGCATTCTGAACGCCGTGGGCAGCATCGGTGAAGCCGAACGGGAACCGCGCAGCCGCGCCGAGTTCGGTTTTGGCCAGAATGTCAATGCGTTTCGGGAAGACGCCGGCTTGCGCGGCTTGTATCTACACTCGACGAAGTGGGCGAAGGACCATCCTCGGTTCGGCTCGATGGCGCTGCTGACGCCGGACAAGCCGGTGACCTTTATGAAGTACTGGCTGCGAGACCGGTGGTTCGCCGAACCCCAACACGAGCTCTGGGATAAGTTCTCGGCTACCGGCCTGCTGCCCGATCACGATTATGGGCCAAGCACCGAAGGGGTTACGACGCCGGGCGCGCTGGGCATCCGGGTCACGCTGAAACCGGGCGAAGCCAAGACGGTTACCTTTTATCTCACGTGGTATTTCCCGAACTTCGAGAAGTATTGGGCGTCGGCCAGCGAGATCCAGGCCTGTTGTACCACGGCCAACGGCGCGGCCCGCGCCCCGCAATGGAAGAACTACTACGCGAGCCAGTTCAGGGACGCTTTCGATGTGGCCGTCAAGCTGCACCGCAAGGAACAATCACTTCACGCCGAGACAAAGAAGTTCCATGACGCATTATTCTCAAGCACGCTGCCGCCGTATGTGATCGATGCCGTATCGAGTCAGATGGCTATTCTGAAGACGGCCACGTGCCTGCGCCTGACCGACGGCACGTTCTACGCCTTCGAAGGGTCAACCGCCACATCCGGTTGTTGCGAAGGCTCGTGCACGCACGTCTGGAACTATCAGCAGACGCTCCCGTTTCTGTTCCCGAGTCTCGAACGCTCGATGCGGACGGCCGACTACACATACAACATGCGCGAGAAGGGCAGCATGGGATTCCGCATCAACCTGCCGATCGGATCGAAACCGAACGATTTTCTGCCGTGCGCCGACGGCCAGTTGGGCGGCATCATCAAGACGTATCGCGACTGGAAAATCTCCGGCGACGACGCCTGGCTCGAGGCCATCTGGCCGCAGGTTAAGCAAGCCCTCGAGTTTGCCTGGGTCGAGTGGGACGCCAACAAAGACGGTGTGATTGACGGCGTTCAACACAACACGTACGACATCGAGTTCCTTGGCCCCAACCCACTGACGGCGTGTTTCTATCTCGGCGCGCTCGAGGCCGGCGCCCGAATGGCCGAGCACCTCGGCCAAGCCGCCAAGGCGGCCGACTACCGGCAGGTAGCCGAACAGGGCCGGAAGTGGGTCGAGAAACACCTCTTCAACGGCGAGTTCTACATCCAGCGGTATGATCGGAAAAAGGCGCCGGTACATCAGTTCGGCAAAGGCTGCATCTCGGACGCCTTGCTCGGGCAATGGATGGCGCAAGTGGCCGGACTCGGATACGTGATCGACCCCAAACGCGTCAAGAAGACGCTCGAATCCATCTTCAAATACAACTGGCGCGCGTCGTTGCGCGAACATGCCTGCGGGCAGACGCTCGTGTGCGCGCTCAATGACGACGCCGGCCTCCTCGCGTGCTCGTGGCCCAACGGCGGCAAACCCAAAGTGCCGTTCGCCTATTACAACGAAGTCTGGGCCGGCATCGAGTACCACGTCGCCAGCCACTGCATCATGGAAGGCCTTATCAAAGAAGGCCTTACCATCGCCAAGGCCGTGCGCGACCGACACGACGGATTCCTGAGAAACCCGTGGGACCAATTCGAGTGCTGCGGCGGCCACCACTACGCCCGCGTCATGTCGTCCTACGGCCTGCTCACCGCCCTGTCCGGTTTCACCTACGACGTGGGACGCGGCGCCATCGGCTTCGCGCCGCGAATCCATGCCGACGACTTCCAGACATTCTGGGCGCTCGACGGCGCGTGGGGAACGTATAGCCAGAAGGGCAAGGTCGCCAAACTAACCGTGCTCTGGGGCAAACTCAGGCTCAACCGACTCGACCTGCCCGCATTCGCCAACCGAGAGAAAGTTAGAGTCACACTTGGCAACCGCGCCGTCAACGCAAAGGCCGACAACTCCGGCGCGATCCGTCTTCCCAAGACACTTACGCTCAACGCCGGCGCCGCAATGAAACTCAACGCGTGAGCGTTAACCGCCGGCAGGCTTGACCGTCTCAGGCGCAGGCCGCGAACCATCACGGCTGCCGTATCAGCGGAACGCAGCAACACGTTGATACCTCATGTCGTTAACTTGCACCTCGGCAAGCACTTTCACGCTTCACCGCGCCCCCCAACTGTTGGTTGAGGAAGGCGATGGTGCCGGTGAGTCGTCCCAGTAAACCTCGGGCACTTTGATTGTGCCTCTTCTTGTGCTATTTTATTCTGGATGTAATGAGCGGCGCGAGGCCAACGGGGAGGATATTGAGAATGCCCACGGAAATGCCCACCGAATTCATCGACCACGTCTGGCTAGGCACGGGCGCAGATGAGGCAGACATGTCGAGAGAGTTTGTTTTCGAAGGAGGTAAACCTTACCTCACTGGTTTGGCCAAGGCGAACATCTTTATCGGGCCGAACAACTCGGGAAAAAGTCGCTTTCTGCGAGCACTGTCCGGACAAGACCTGAACAGTTTCCGAAACGTGACCGGTGTCCATGCGGATAGTCTTACGCTCATAGAGGGCCAAGTACAGCGATATAACGCGAGTATTGTGGAGGCGTTGAACCGTCGGGGCTTTCAGCATTTGGCTGAAAGCTTGATATTGCCTTCGGCCCCGGCGAACCGGAAGGACAAACGTGACGTCATCCACTGGATTAACGATCTCCTTGCAAGATTGTTAGACCCAAATGTGTTCTCCCAGGTCCGTGAAAGAGTACCGGGAACACTCGCACAGCGGCAACAGAGTACAAGAAATGAGATTCTGGCTGCTACGAAACATGAGATCGTCTCGAACGCTTTTGATAGGATCTACGTCCCCGTCCTTCGCGGCCTCCGTCATCCAAAGAAAGGTGCTGTGACTCAGTTTGAAAACAAGGCGGAACTCGATGTCTATGAGCAGCGAACGCTGCAGGACTACTTCGAAGGTCAGAAGTCGGGGCGTCCGAGGAACATATTCACTGGTTTGCTCCTTTATCTGGAAGTGCGGCGCCGTCTACTCGGGAGACAAGAAGAAAGAGAGCTGATTCGGAAGTACGAGGATTTCCTCAGGGACGCCTTTTTTGGCGGACGGCAAGTCTCGATAACGCCGGACGAGAGCAACGATGTGGTGCTCGTGCAGATAGGGGATGAAGAGCGCCCCATTTACGAGTTAGGCGACGGTGTGCAGCAGATGATCATCATGACGTTTCCGGTCTTTTTCCAGCGCGAGAAACCGGTTCTATTGTTCGTTGAAGAGCCAGAACTCTATCTCCACCCGGGTATGCAACGCCAATTCTTGGAGCTCTTCACAAGCCAAAATGAGGTCTTCGGGAATTGCCAAGTCTTTATGGCAACACACTCGAATCATTTCCTGGATATGACGCTTGATATGGACAATGTTTCCGTGTATCGCTTCACGAAGGAAATGCCGCCAGGCGGCGGCACCCAGCCCCGTTTCCATATCGAAAACACAAGTAACACAGACCACAACCTGCTGAGGGAACTGGGAGTGCACAACTCCTCCGTCTTTCTGACAAACTGCACCATTTGGGTCGAGGGCGTGACCGATCGAATGTACTTGCGCAAGTACCTGCAATTGTATCAACAAAGTGCCAAGCCTGCGGACAGTCCTGAGTTCCGCGAGGACGTGCACTACACTATTGCCGAGTACGGCGGCGCCAATGTCGCCCACTGGTTCTTTGGCGAGGCAAGCGAAAACAAGGAAACCGACAATAACTCGCAGGCTCTTGAGCACGAGCCCATCAGAGCGGAACGCCTCTGCGGGAGAGCTTTTGTAATCGCCGATCGAGACATAGGGAAAGAGGAGCGACACGCAGGGCGTCAAGAAGAGATGAAAAAGCGGTACTATGTGCTTCCCTACCGCGAAATCGAGAACTTGCTGAGCCCTGAGTTACTAATGGATACGATCAAATCCTACAAAGCGTGCAAGGACTTTGAAGGCAAGCTGCCAGAACACAAGGATTATGCGGACATACCCCTGGGTGGATTCATTGACAAAGATCTCAACCCAGGGAGAGTGTTTGGCGACGGGAGCGGCGCAATCAAGGACAAACCCGCGTTCGCCCAAAAGGCCTTGGCTCACATGAGAGACTGGAAGCAACTCTCGGAAGAAGCGCAAGAACTGGCAACACGCGTCTATGAATTCATCAAAGAACATAATCCGTCATAGGCCCTCGCGCCTGAGAACGAGACGGATTGAATGTCAGGCGCTTTATCCATCGCTCGGGGATGACCATCACGTTGTGGATTCGTGAGCTGGGTTCGCTTTCCGCCAAGACTCGTATTTTTCTCGTGTGATGCTGCAAAGGTCCACAAGACCCTGATTCGGCCACTCGGCCTTCTCTCGCTTCACAAACCCCAGTTTCTGGAGAACTCGAAACGAAGCAATGTTGCGCGGGTGAACGAATCCGAAGATTTCAGGAAGGGCGAGGTCTTCGAAGCCATGCTGGATGAGTCGGCATGCCGCCTCTGTGGCATATCCGCTGTTCCAAGAATCTCGCACGATATCGTATGAAATCTCGATGGGGTCGTCTTCAAGCCGGGACAATGAGCCAAGACGGTGTCCAGGCCCAAGATAGCAGTATCCCACGTTCTCGTTGTTTTTCTTGACGATCACAAACCTGATACCGAAAGGCAACATTCTTACGGCATTGAGAATGATGCGCTCCAGCCCGTCCCGAGCGGCTTCGAGATTCAACGGGCCATCATGGAACCGCATAACTTCCGGATCGGATGTCCTCTTGAATACGGCAGATAGATCCGACATAGTTGCGGGCCTTAGAACGAGTCTTGGGGTCTCAAATATCGTGTCTGCTTCCACTTCTCATTTCCCGAAAGGCATTCTATTCTCTGTTTATTGTGCTTGTATCTTCCGACTCTACCACGGAACGCCGGTTACTTCACACTTCGCCGAGCTCTCCTGTTCCCTGACCCATCGGACAGAGCGCCCTTGGTTGGCCCCGCGTCATGACATAGGGTTCTGCATGCGGGGCCCATTCAGCGGAATCGGTTCTTGTGGGGCAATTGGGGGCATTGAATTCGCCCTGTCGTTTCTGCGTCGCCCCCTACCGGGGGCTCTTCTGTTGTGGGGCGGCGGCATATCCAGGGTTCCGCTTCGCCCCATCCCGGGTTCTACGCCGTCGCCCCCGTCCGGGGGCTTACCGACCGTGGATTCACGCCGGGCCTGTGGTTCGATCCCGCGGCGTGGCCGGACCAGAGGCCGTCAAGGTGTAGGTACGGAAGGGGTCCCTACTACTGCCTGTCAAGGGCTTTGTCCGTTTCACGAGTTTTCATGTGGCACTCTCCGTAAGAGGCTGTGGCCGAATATGTTATGAAGCCAACCGGGGAACGTCACGATACGCTGAAAGGCCTATCTCCCCATCGCCAATATCTCCATATCTCCCTTTCTTACACTCTTTGGTTGCGGCTATGCTGCGCTAAGTTGTTCCGTGTTCGTGCGTGTGGCTGACCAGATTCGGAAGAGGTACAATAGGAGGGAGACCCATTCTTGATGGTTCTGTCGGTGCCACGAAAAGAGGGGTGGGCGTATGAGCAGCATGCCCAAGTATCGGCCGTTGCCTATTCTCAGGGTCTGGCTCATTCTGGTGGTCTTGTGCTGCACGTCCGTCGAATGCAATCCGCGGGCGACGCCGATTGGGCGGGCGTTGTTTTTTCTTCGGACGCGGCAGGTTGCGGCGGGTGTCGAGGTGCTGACGGAAGACGGGCCGGTGGTCGATTATGCGGGGAACTGGCCGCAGTCGTTTTCGCTCGAGGGGACGCCGGCGTTCCGCATTCGCGACGTCAGTCCGTTCATCGTGACGTTCATTCATCATGCCTTGACGCATGTGGTCGAGGAAAACGCCGCCGCGTTGGGGCTTACGGGCCGGGACGTGCTGGATGCGCGGGTGATGCGGCAGCGGGCCGTCGAATTTATGCGGCGGTTCGAGTCGGGCCCGGGGGCGGCCGATGCGGGCGCGTTCGGGTTTTGGCCGCAGGATGAACGGCTTGACGCGCCGCAGACCCTTGGGCAACTGCTCGCGCGCGACTGGCTCGAGGGCCCTGTCCTGATGGGCGATCGCAGGCCGGTGAACCTCGAGGTATATCCTGCTGCGATGGCGATCCCCAGCGACGCCGACGTCACGGCCACCGTCTATGCCGCGCTGTTGGATCACGCAGCAATCGATGGCGGCGCAGTGCCGGACACCTCTATCGCGCAGTTGTTTGCCGATTGGCGCGACACGGGGGCCGTGCCGCTACGCGCGGAGCCCGACTGGCTGCCGCCGCAAAGCGGGGTATTTCTGACGTGGCTGGACTATCGTGAGGCCGGAGAAGCGCACGTTCCAAACGACGTCGACCTCGTGGTCAACGCGAATGTTTTGTACACGCTGGCGCGGTATGATCGGCTCGATACGCCCGGTGTGGCCGAGGCCGTCGCACTCATTAACGCTGTAGTGGAAGAAGGACGGCACGTCGCCCGGGTCGAATCGCTCGGCAATTACTATCCGGACGGGTTCGCGTTCCACTACAGCGTGTCCCGCGCCTATTGCGAAGGCCCGGTGGCTGGGCTTCGTCCGGCGGCCGAGCGCCTCGCCGAGTCCGTCGAGCAGTCGGCGCAAGTCACGCCTGCGGGCGGCGTGTTTTGGGATAAAGGCGCGCCGCATTTGGATACGGCGCTGGCCGTGCTGACCTTGATGAACGCCAGCCGGCAAACGCCCCTTATCGACAAGGCCGTCGAGTATCTGATCGCGGAGCAGGATCCGACCTGGGGCAACTGGGACGAGGGCGCGTTCTTTGTAGCGCGCACCGACGCCGGCCCGACATTTGTCTGGACATCCAAATCCCTCACCATCGCCTTCGTACTCGAGGCCCTGTGCCAATACGAACTCATGCAGGCGCAGGGCAGGTGAACTGGGATTCGAGTCGATGCACATCCCGCACCCAGCCACTGGGCTCGCGGGGACACTGTCTAGTACCAAGTTGTATTCAAACATCAACTTATGTGACTTCAGGCAAGCCATGGCCTTGCTGTCATCCTGAGCGAAGCGAAGGATCTAGAACTTGTGAAGGTATCTGTGAGAGCGAGATTCTTCGCGTTGCTCAGAATGACGCGTAACGAAAGGCATTGTCACGCAAAGCATTGTTGTGTCATCGAATTAGTGTGTCTTTGAATGCAACTTGGTATAACGACAGGCATTGTCACGCAAATCACTATTGTTCCCATCGAATTAGTATGTTTTTGAACGCAACTCGGTGTAAATCGTGAGACCTCAGGTTTGCAGTCGCAACGCGCGGTGGGCGTTTTCTCCGAGGATTTTCTGTTTGTCGCGTGGGGAGATTTTGGCGAAGAGTACGCGGCCGAGCTGTTGGGCGGCATCGAGGAAGGTCGCGTCGCTGCCCCATACAACGTTGTCTGCCAGCCCCTCGTCCACAAAGTATTCGACCAGTCCCCTCGGGCATTTGGACCACGCGAGCTCGAGGAACACGTTCGGGTACGTTCGCGCGAACCGGACGTACTTCTCGACTTGCTGGGCGCCGGCATGGGCCAGGAGCCAATGGACATTAGTGGAACGCTGAATGGCGGGTTCGAGCTGGTCGAGTTCGTCGCCCCAGGTGTGCGCGAGAACCGGTAGGCGGTGGACGTTGGCGAAATCGAATACGCCCTCGTAATTCGGGTGGTCGTAGGGTAAGCCCGGACGCAGGCCGGTGCTCCAGATCTTGATGCCGCGGAAACCGACCTCGAGGCGCCGCTCGAGTTCCGGGTAAATCCGCTTGGGATAGCCGATGTCCACCGTGATGTAGCCCCAGAAACGGTCGGGATATCGTTCGAGCGCGTTCTGGACCAGGCGATTGCCGCGCGCCGCATCGCCAAAAAGGCCCGGAAGTCCGGATACACAGGCGAGGTCGATCCCCATTCGATCCATCGAGGCGATCATGGCCTCGAGGCCCGGGTCGGCAATCGGGAAATCGGGCGCTTCTGGGCCGATGTGGCCGTGGATGTCGATAACCGTGCACTGGTCGATCGGCTCGCCCTCGAGGGCTTTCTCGACGAAGCGGTCACCGGTCGTCATGGCGGACCTCCTCAAGCAGCCGTTCGATGTTCCCGTGTGCGATTGCGGCGGCATCCTCGTCGGATAGACCGGCGTACATGAGGCCGGCGATGGCTGCGCCGCCTTCGGCCTCGGGATAGCCCGAGCCGAGCACCCAACGATGGGCGCCAAACCGGCGGCAGAGGTCCCTGAGTCCGCAATGCACGGAAAACGGCGGGGCCACGCACAAGAAGAGGTTCTCGTGGCGCTCGAGCAGCGGATACAGGTTACGGTTGCGGCCGAGTCGCGGGCATTCGAGCAGGATGAGCCGCAACCGAGGAAAGGCGCGGCCGATCGCATCGATATCGTCGCCGGTCAGGTCGTCGTGCGCGACGAGCAGCGGCATGGCCGCTTCCTCAAGCGCGCCGTAGAGCGCCCCAGCGCACCACGGTTGCGGCGGGAAACCGTGGGCTTTGGGCGCAAGCCACGCCGCTTTCACGCCGTCATCGAGCATGGCCTTCACAAGGGAAACGGGGGAGAAGTCGGGCGGCCGCCCGTCGGGCGTGACAGCCCACGCGGCCAGGAGGTCCGGCTGCCCCTCGATTTCCTCCATGAGCGCCTGGTTGCCATGATATGGGCCGACGTCCAGACACAGCCGATGGCGCACGATGGCCTTGCGAACCCGAAGCCGGCCCATCTCGGACAGCAAATCCGCCACCGTCGGCTCGATGCCTCCGGCCCGCAGACGCGGCAGGCCTATAGTCGCGTCGCATATGACGAAATTCTGCATGGCGCTTCCCCGTGGCGCTCGGGCCTTGATCCGGCGACATCACGTCCTGGTGGAATGCCGATTATACTTGGGCCATTGGGAGAATCAAAGAATGGCCACGGCCGCAATTCAAGCCGCGAGAGCACAAGGCGCTATCCGAAAAGGGGATTGGCCTTGTCCTGCCGACACAACGGATTTGAAGATAACCTCCGGCGGCCGTACCCCCTTCTCACTCGTACTATTGCGCGCTAGCCGGGGAGGTACTTATCCCGCGGAATTGTGTACGGGCGCCCGTTTGCCCGCTGTTTTGTGCCGAGGCCAGAAGCGCGAAGGGTGCCACAGGGAGGGGGAAACCTAAGACCTAAGATGAGAAATAGGTGGAGGGGAGTGTTGAGGAAATGGACGGAGTGGACAGGGTGGACGAGAGGGACGGGAAGGGAACTGGGCGGGCAGGTTTCTTGAGTGGTGCGGGACCTCTTGGCGATTGGAAACGGGCGGCTTGTCTCGTACACTAGAGCCATGGAAGTCACGGATCTCTGTGAAGCGGTCGAGCCGGTGCTGGCGTACGCGCGGGAGGCGCTTCAAGGCGACTGGGACCCCGGCTCTCTGTCGTCGCTCGGCGACGCGTTGTGCGCGTGCCGGGATTATTTGTCGCTCTATGGTGCACCGCGATACGTTCAGTACGACCCGAGGGCCGTCTTGACGGCGGCACTCGAGGGGTATGCAGATGACGTGATGGTGGATGCGGAACCGGTGCGCGATTGCGTCGGCGACGTCGCGCAGGTGTGCGCCTGTTTGCGCTTAGTGATAAGAACGGCGATGCGCGGGTCGGGGTCGGGCGTTATCGTGGAGATTTTCGAGGAGGGGGAGGTCCCTTGCGTGGCGATGAGTGGCGATGGCCCGGCCGAGATCCGTGGCGACGTATCGCTCGAGGGGCTCCCGGAGGTCTCGCCGGACGAGCTGGGGGCGCGGTGGACCCTGGCGACGCGCGGGGGCCGTGTTGACACGGCCGGCAGCGGGCTCGTCTTTCGGCTTAAGGGAGTTCGCATGGCGCCGTTGGCGGTTCCAGGGATCGAGCCTTTGCTCGGCCGCGTTTCGGAGGGCTGCGAGCGGCTGAGAAGCGAACCCGACAAGGCGCTGGTGGCCATTGAGGCGGCCCTTGATATCGTGGACGGCCAATCCCGGGGCAAGGAGCCGGGCGACTTGAACGTTCTGTGGGCCGAAGCGGCGGCGACTTCGGCGAAGGATCTCGCGCGGAAATCCATCCGGCTTGATTCACTGTGCGTATCGGAGTTGCCCCCTATTGAAATGCATCGGGATCAAATTGGCGCCTTTTTCAAGGGTATTTTTCGCTACGCGACGCAGGTGTTGCCGGCCGGCGGGGCCGTGACGGTCCTGATTGGCTTCGATAGAAGCAGGTATGCCGTCGAAATCGACGCGGGGCTCGCGGGTTCGGTGTGCGCGGGAGCGGGGCCGTTCTGTCCCGCGTCGTTTCGGCGCTGCATTATTGAGCGTCACGACGGCTCCCTTGAAGTAACGACGGGGCCGGAGCGCGTCTCGATCGCGGCAAGACTTCCCGACAAAGTTGGCCGGCGCGTGGACGCCTGGATTCCCGGGTTTGGCCGCTTCTCGATGCGTTCGCAACGGGTGTTGCGCTTGCTCGAGCGCGGCGAGGGGGCGTTGCCGGCGGAGCAACTGCTCGGGGATGTTTTGGAGGAAGAACTCGAGCGGTGGCTTCTGCCGCGCTTGAGCCGTGCGGCGGCAGTTAATGTTGCACACGAGTTGGTCTGCGACGCCCAAGGTCTTTCCGGTGGGTCGCCGGCGCGTTCGGCGAAGGCCCTCGGGCAGATCAAACGCGGCAAGGCCCGGAAAGGGATCGTCAAGCCGCCGTATGCCGCCGACATCCTCTGGGCGTATCGTCGCGACGAACGCTGCCGGAAAGCCATCGGCGCCGAGCGGCTCGATCGGGAGGCCGTCGAAGCGCTGTGCGGGCACCTCTTGGCCGCCCCGCCGCGTTGCGTCGAGAGCCTGCGGCTTATTGCGCGCGCCATCGAGGGCCTCGAGACAAGCGCGCAGGACGCGGGATGAAGCGCCGCGAAGGGGCGCTCGGGAATTCGCTGGGGCATTGCATTGGGTGCGGCGCGGCCGTATCATAGTCGGGACGAGGGGAATCGACACCGGGAGAGGAAACGATGACCAGGCATAGACTACTTACCATGTTGCTGGGGTCTGCCATCGTGTTGGCTTGCGGGTGCGCGCACCATGGCGATCTTCATTCGACGCGGGAACGCGAGATGACGCTCGGGGTCGTGCAGAAGGAGATTCGGGTGGGCATGTCGCAGGTGGACGTTGCGGCGGCACTCGGCTCGCCCAATATTGTTTCCCGGGATCGCGAGGGCCGGGAGGCCTGGATCTACGATAAGGTCGCGACGGAAGTCTCGTACTCGGACAGCAGCGGGAACGTGAGCGGCTCGGCAACGGGCGGGGGATTGGCGGGCGACACGCTGTTGATCGGGATGATCGGCGGCGGCTACGGCCGCAAGAAGGGCGGGGCCGCTACGACGCAGAAGACGCTGACGGTGATCATCCGTTTCGACGCCGATGCGAAAGTCGAAAGTTTCTCCTACCATTCGAGCAAGTTCTGATATGAAGCGTGGTCTGACGTTCATATTCTTGACGGCCGTGGTCGCGTTCGGTTGCGTGTCAAACGATGGCCCGGGACAGGGTCCGGCGACGCAACTCGATATGCGCCATTTTCAGACGCGCTCGTATGCAACGACCGACGTGCGTATGGCAATGAAGGCGATGCTCAATGTGCTTCAGGATCTCGGGTTCATGGTGAACAGCGCCGACGCCGATCTCGGGCTGATCACGGCGGAGAAATGGGCCAATATCGAGCACACCAAAAAGGCGGTCAAACGGGCGCAGAAGGACGAGGTCCCCCTGGCCGCAAGCGTGGTGCTCGAATGCACGGCGAACGTGTCCGTGCATGGGGATCAATGCCGGGTTCGCGTTACGTTCCAGAAGAAGCTCCTGGGAACGAACGGGGCCGTGATGGAGGCGCGCGTCGTCGATGACGCCGCGTTCTACCAAGAGTTCTTTGGGAAAGTCGACAAAAGCATCTTCCTCCAACGGGAAGGCATCTGAGCGTCCACGGCGCCTTCATTGCCCAAACCGATCCGGCAAGGGGAGTATTTGTCTTGCCAACCCGTCTACTCTTGGCTGGAACGCGCACGTTTCGGAAAACCCCGGTTTGGCTTGTTTGCTCGCTGGTCCTGTTGGCCGCCGTGCTGGTCATGTATTCCCACTTTCTAGTTCCCCCGTATTGGCCGAAGCTGGCGGGTACATTCGACTATTATCGGTATCATGGCCCGCAGGCCTTTTTCATTGACGCTTCGATTCACCGGGGCGAGTTTCCGCTATGGAATCCGTTGAGCTTTTGCGGGACGCCGTTTGCCGCGAATCCCCAGGTGAGTCTGTTCTACCCGCTTAATCTTGTCCGCAGTCTGTTGACGTTCGCCCCGACACCTTTTAAGACCCACGTCGGCCTTGCCCTGATGATGGCGCTTCATATGGTGATTGCAGGCGTGGGCACATTCATGCTCGCACGAGACTACCGGTTGAGTCGCGGGGCCGGTCTCGTAGCGGCGTTTGCCTACATTTTCGGCCCGCACTTCATGCGTCGGGTGTTGGAGCAATGGGTGCTTGCGGCTGTTGCGACGTGGTTCCCGTGGCTTCTTTTCTTGTTGCGCCGATCGATACGGGCGCCCTCGTGGCGCGAACGCGTTTTCTACGGCGCCGGGGCGGGTCTCGTGTTCGGCGTGAGCATTCTGGCCGGGTTTCCTCAACTGACGTTCTATACGGCCGTTGCGCTTGCCGCGTTCTGTCTCATTGATCGGCTCGTACACCTTCGTCGCACCGACGCGCGGGCGCCATTAGGTGTCTTGCGACGTATTTCCCGCGATGCCGTTGTATTGGCATTGATAGGCGTCATCGGCGCAATGGTAGCTGCGGCCGCGCTGCTGCCGGCGTTGGAACTCGGGGGCTTCAGCGCGCGATTTCGCGGCCGTGGTTTCACCGTGAATCCGGCCTCGCAAGACCTGTCGCCGATGCATCTGTTTCGCTCGCTGATCGTATATCCAGGCGCGACCCGGGAGGAACAAGGGTGCCGTGCAGCAGGGCTGGGCGTGCTGTTCCTTGCCGTGATGGCGGCGGGTCACGCGAAGAAGCGGGCCGTCTTTGTGTATGCCTTTTTCTTCGTCTTCTTGACGGACTGCACGCTCGGCCCGCCATTTCCGTTCGGCTGGGCCGTGGAGCGACTGGACATTTTTCAATTCAGTTCGCCTTGGCGCGCGGGCATACTCGCGGGATTGCCGTTGGCGATGCTTGCCGGGTTGGGCGTGGATGCCGCGGCGAAGAGGTCGAAGTCGTGGCAGCGGGATCTTGTCCGAGTTGGGGTGTTGGTAGGCGTCGGTGCGATCTTGTTGTGGCATCTTGCGGCGTGGCAGGCCGCCGAGCCGTATGTTGCCGTCTCGAGAATGGTTGTGTATTTGCCGCTTGCGACGTTAATCGCGTTACTTGCAGCCCCGTACCTCAGATTGCCTCGGGTTTGGTCGGTGCTCGCGCCGGCGCTCGTCTTCATCGAGATGCTTTCCTGGAACTATCATTTCATTCCCTACATGATGGAATGGAAAGGATACAAGGGGTCTCGCGATGCGCTCGAGGGTGCGCGGGCTTTGCCGTTGGAGAACCGCCGAGGCATCGACCGACGGCCTAACGAGTCGTTCTATGCCCTGAAACCGGTAATCAACGGCTACGACCCTGTCTGCATTGGCCGGGTTCGGCAGGCGCTGTGTGCGCCGCAGAGGGAGAAACGCTACCTTCGTAGCGTCAAACACTGGGAAGTAACCGCCGACAATACCCGCGGGAACTTGTTCCTGAAACGGCCCTTTTGGTTGGCGAAGCAGTACGTCGAGGGGCCTCTGCCAGGCAAGGGCGAGTTGTTTCCGGCAACGACTACGGTCTTTCTCAGCGACCCGCCGGTGTTGCCGGTTCCCCGAATCGAGCGAGAGCTCCTGTCCAAGCGCCCGGTGTCAGGCCACATCGAAGAAATCCCTATGAACGTGCCCGAGGCGTCGCCGCTGGTAGAACGGCGAGACGGCACGAGGAAGTGCCGCCTTAGACTACCTGTCATTGAAATGCCGCCTGTCCACTGTGCGTTGCGCGTACGATACAGGAGCGCATGCGCGGGCCTCGCCAAAGCGTGGTTCTACGACCCAACCACGGGAGAAGACGCGTTGGGCAAGACGTACGCGTTTGGGCCGTCAAGAGGGCGGGAGGGAACGCTCGAGTTTGCGCTTCCGGACTTCAGCAAACTGAAAGGCACGCTGACGTTTGAGACGAAGCAGGCGCGCGGGGACGTGCACGTCGCCGACGTGAGGTTACTCGCGGATCAAGCCGATGAAGACCAACGCATTACGATCGTAGGACGGAGCGTCAACTCGGTGGAGGTCGAGGTAAACGGCCTGCCCGAGCACCGAATCCTAACGTTCGTGGACGCCGCTTACCCGGGCAGGAAGGCGTACGTCGACGATGAACCTGTGCCGATCCTGCTCGCCAATCAAGCGTTCAAGGCGGTTGTGGTTCCGCCGGGCACGCATCGGGTGCGTTTTGTGTTTTCACCGAGGCTTGTCTACGCGGGCACGGCGGTGTCTTTTCTCGCGATGATCGCCGCGAGCGCGTTCGTAATATGGCTGCGCCCGGGGAAGACTATGCTTGCCGGGGCGGCATCGCGGCGATTCGGATAAGAAGAGCCGCCCCCGGCTCTTGTTGCAGAGCAAAGACAAAGGGAAGGTCTTCGGCCAAAGCGCGCGTGCTGGGAGGCAATGCACGCTGTGGGCTCGCGCCCTGGCCAAAGACCTTTATGAAAGAACGCACCTCATATTGGTTCACGAAACTCTGGTTGGCGTCGGCATACTGCCGTCCAGTGGCCGCCTTGCGTTCCCCCGGCGGGACATCGCGCGAGACTGGGGGGTCGCTCGGGGCGCCTCTGGCCCGCCTCTACGGAGTGATGCGCTTATAGCGGCGTCTATTGAGCACAAGCAGGTTGCCGTCCCAGGTCCCTTTGAATTCCTTGCCGTCTCCCAGATCGATCGTAAGAATTCCGTCCGCGAGTACGTACGGGTACTTCTTGCCGGACACGTCCACCGTGTTCCGGTTTTCAAAATGGACCTTCGGGGGAATCGGCACGTCCGGTTGTGTCCAAACCGTACCGACCAGTTGGTCGATGGTCCCCGGGTTCTCCGGGGCGACGACTTCGAATTCTGGGAGCTTCTTCGCTTGCCCCTTCGGGATACATCCGGCGATTGCGGTCGCCAGAAGCATCACTGAAAGAGCGCCCACACATGTAACTCTCATAACCAATCACACCTTTCCCTTGCACTGCCCGCGCTTCCGTATCTAGAGACCTTCACGAGCCGCACTGTCCAGGATGCCGAACGCGTCGGGTCGGCGTCTCGACCGCCGCGGCATTCTGTGTCCGGACATTGCTTATGCACCCCCGGCCTGTGCCGGGTGGTCCAGTACGGCCCCAGACTCGCAGCCCGGGGCCGCACCTGTAAAGGCTCACCAACCACATGCAACCAGTTCAAGTTCCATGTGAATTCGACCTCTCCGGCAACTAGAAGACGTGCTGGGAGATGTCGCTCGAGAACTTGTCGCCGCCGCCCCAAGCACCATAGGGCTCATTGTACAGCGGGTACCTTCCGCCTTCGGTCGCCATGTCCGGGGTGGTGGCTATCGGCGTCTTTGTGTAGCGGATAAACTCGACGTGTCCGTCCATGAACAACACGTTTCCGCCGCCGGGCAGGTGGTTGAAGACGACCAGGCCGTCCCAGTCCCCTCGCCCGAGGACGCCGTCGTCAGGAATCGTTGGATCGAAACTGGCGATGGTCTGCGTCCACGCATCCCACATCACCGCGACCCGGCTTTGTCCCTTGTTGGATGCGGCGGGGTTGTTGATGTCCGTGATGAAGAAGCGCTCGATGCCTTCCTTCACGAAACGGATCTTCGGGTCCGCGATCTCGCATTGAATCTGGGGATCCCAGCAGTGAGACCCTGAGGCGCATGTGCCCGTCCAGCCGCGGATCGCCAGGTTGGCGTTGCTGCTGGCATCAAGCGCGTCAACAGGGATCAAGCCAAAAGGAATTGCGAGGTTTAACTTGCTCTCGTCTTCACGGAATCCGTGCGGGAGGAACATCACGCCGTCGCCGCCCGGGAAGCCCGCGACCAGCAGATCCAGGTCCAAGTACGGGCAATCCGTTCCCAATCCGTCGGGTCCGGGTGGGTTATTGCCGGGGTAGAAGTAGTCGATTCGGGCCGCGTCCTCCGGGTACAGGACTGGGAATCCCAGCTTAACGGCGTACCAGACGACTATAGCGAACTGGTCTCCGCCCTTTTTCCAGCACTGGAAGGCGTTCTGACCTTCGGTGGGCGTCTGTGCGGTGTACGGCAGATAGATGTACGAACGCGGTACGGCCAAATGGGCCATTACACAGTTGTTCGTGATTGTAGCGTTGTCCACGTTGGCTACCGCCTCTTTGGCGTCGTCCCAGTCAGGCATAGTGCCTGTCTGCACGTAGACGGCAAAACTACCCGAGTCCGAGGGACAAACCATGAGGTTCTGGTCGGTCAGGTAGTCGGGATAGATGTCTCGCGGATCCGGCGTGGGCATACACGTGCTCATGCCCACCAAGACATCGGACAGGGGCGGGAACCGGTTCGCCTTGTCTTCGTTGGCGTACATCTTGCAGATAATGCCCCACTGTTTCAGGTTGCTGGCGCAGGATGCGCGCCGGGCGGCTTCCCGCGCACGCGCAAGCGCAGGCAGAAGGATGGCCGCCAAAATGCCGATGATGGCAATCACCACCAGCAGCTCGATAAGTGTAAAGCCTTTTCCTCGCATTGGTTGTCTCCTCACGTTACGTTGTTCCGATGACTGACACACAAAATGATTGCCACATGAGCATCAACCTCAGACCTTTTCCTTTTGCGCCAGGCGCCCCCCTTTCTTTCTTGCCGCGCCCTGAAGCGCGGTCGGCTCGTAATTCAGCCTTGCCTTGAGAAAGCGCTGCTGCAACGGCGCGTGGCCGTCGTCAATGCGGGCCAACAAGACCTTGGCGCTCTCGCGGCCCATCTCGAGGCCCGCCTGCGACGCCGTCACCATTGAAACGTCGAGCGCTTCCACGAGTTCATTATCGTCCACCGTGGCGAGTTCGATGTCGCCCGGCACGCCGTAGCCGCGTTCGGCAAGTTCGTCGAGCAACATCGCCGCCAGTCCGTCGTTGTTGCAGAAGAACGCCGTGGGCCGGCGCCGGTGCGCCATTATGCGGTCGACGAGCGCCGACAACGGATCGCCCTGCGGGTCGTGCACCGCCATCAACTCTTCCGTAAACAGGATACCGGCCTCTTCGAGCGCACGCCGATGGCCCGCCACGCGGTCATAGGAGGACGTTGCCTCGGGTTCAAAAGTCAGCAGCCCGATGTCGGTGTGACCCCTGCGGATCAATTCCGAGGTAAGCTGGTATCCGACGTCTTCGTTGTCCGTGACCACGAAGTCCGCGTCGAGCCCCCGCACAAAACGGTCCAATAGAACAAACGGATAAGCGGACTGGTAAAATTTCCGGAGCAGGTCCAAAATTTGCTGGGAGGTGTGCTGTAGCCAAAAGGCTACGCCCTCGATCCCGCTGTTGCGTATGTCCGCCAGGAAATCGAACTCGTCTTCGGTGCTAAGCCTCCTGAAGTAGACCATCGCGTGGACGCCGCGCTCCTGGGTTCCCTGGACGAAGCCCTGGATGACCTTGCGCGTGTAATGGCACTCGAGGCCCGGACATGCTACGGCAACCGTGCGCCAGCCGTTGACGGCGAACAGTCTCTGGTGTTGCGCGCGCGGGGCCACAAACGAGCCGCGGCCGGGGGCCCGCGTGATGTAGCCCTCGAGTTCAAGGTCGCGCAACGCCTGCCGGGTCGGATTGCGGCTCACGCCGTACTTCCGGGCCAGATCGAGTTCGGACGGCACCCGGGCGCCCTGGGGCAGGTCGCCATTCTCCATCAGGCTCTTTAAATCGCGCTTTATCAATTCGTAAAGCGGCAAATCCGCTGGAACACGCATCTTGAGGCGGCAGCTCCTATGGCATCCGGTTCGAGAGGTACTCGCCCGGCCGTTGCGCCCCCTGGCGGGCGGGCGATGCCATTACCTATAATGACCTAAAATGACCTATCATTACCTACCACTACCGGTAATTACTGGTAATTACAATCTGAGTATATCCCATTCCCCGCGGTCTGTCAAGCAAAAAATGTGTCCCCCCTACGTCGTGACGGCCAACTGGCCCGCGCCAGGATCCGCGATCGGTTTCTTCGGTGTCCGCGACCGTCGCATCGAGGTGCACCGGCAAATTTGATACAATGGGGCGCCGCGGGAGGCGGGGCAGGCGGGGAACGGTATGCGTAAGGAGGAAGGCGCCATGACGTCGAGAGAACGCGTTGAGGCAGCGTTGGACCACCAGGAAGCCGATCGGGTTCCGCTGGACCTTGGGGCGAGCGCGGTGACGGGCATGCACGTAAGCTCGGTGTACGTGCTGCGCCAGGCGCTTGGGCTTGACGAGGCAGGTACGCCGGTCAAGGTGGTCGAGCCGTACCAGATGCTGGGCGAGATTGCGCCGGACCTGATGGACGCGTTGGGCGTTGACGTCGTCGGTTTGGGTGGTTCGCGAAACCTGTTTGGTTTCAGGAACGAGCACTGGAAGCCGTGGACGCTTTTCGATGGTACGCCGGTGCTGGTTCCGGAAGCCTTCAACACGGAACCGGCGCCGAACGGCGACGTCCTGATGTATCCCGAGGGCGATAGGTCGGCGCCGCCCAGTGGCCGCATGCCGAAGGGCGGTTTCTATTTTGACACGATCGTGCGTCAGGCGCCGATCCGCGAAGACGCGCTCGACGTGGAGGCCAACCTCGAGGAGTTCCAACCCATCTCGGAAGACGAACTCGATTATTTCCAGGCGGAATCGGACAGATTGTCGAAAACGGGCAGAGCGATCCTGGCCAATTTCGGCGGGGCGGCATTCGGCGACAT
>Ga0180437_10004249_pt1 | contig 20520 bp, 13 predicted proteins | sample SS_ome_4_FD_132410 | JGI IMG/M metagenome (GOLD analysis project Ga0180437, IMG submission 132410) | Hypersaline lake sediment archaeal communities from the Salton Sea, California, USA - SS_3_D_1 metaG | ecosystem: Environmental > Aquatic > Non-marine Saline and Alkaline > Hypersaline >... | reverse complement strand
TGTTGAGTGATTTAGATGCGGGTTTAAAGGACTATTCTAATCGCATAGACAGAGTTATGAAGAGCAAGTGGTGGTACCCAGTTGTTCGCTTTCTTGGTTTTTTTGGCTATCGTCCAGGCGTAGTAAAGGATATAGAGTCTACAAAGAATTTGGTGCAACACAAGCGCCAAGAATTAGATAACTGTCAGGAACGATATGTATTAGATGCTATGCAACCAGGGGGAAAGACTTTCCCTGCCAGGGGAACATGGCTGGAAGAAGAGGAGCTTAGACGTCTAGAAGACTATGTAGGACATTTTATAAAACGCGATATTTTCGAGAAATATCCAAACTGGAACCCTTTAGAATCTAGTATTAAGATTAAGGCAATTCCTTCAGAAGGTGTTCACTTCCCGAACGAACGTTTTTGCTTAATTTTCGAAGATGAGATGGACGAAAATCAAGTGCTTACACTTGAGGATATGAGAAAGATTCAACAGGCAAACAGGCCGAAAATGGGGATTGTAATCGAGGCTTCTGGTAGTAATAGACATGAGAATATTAGACAAGAGTTCCTCTCTTACATCGAAGAGAGATTGAAAACCAGTCTTGCAGACAAAGTTCTCGTTTCCGAACCTGTGTCAAGAGGAGCTACTGTTTACCACCCAGTCCTGGAATTCCAACCATTTTGGAATGATGATACTAATCTGATGGGGGTGAGCGTTAAATACAAACAACTGACTGAAAACAGCACGTTCGATGCTGCCATGAAGCATCTTAAGGACGTATACCCAGAAGGTCTGATAAGGTACGTTCCAGTCAGCTTGTGAGAAATTTCCGTTCAAAGGACGGCTAGAGTATTTCAAACTCTCTCTTTTGGGATATTGGAGCCGTCTTACTGCTCGTGCCTTTTGGTGCGGAAAAATTGCAATAACAGTGCAGTTTTTCATCTTTGCCTACCTTTGCCTGGGAGTAGCCCCCCCGTTTACACTCTTTCCTTGTATTGGAGCTGTCTCTTTATTGGCCCTTTTTGAACTTCCATCTAATGTGAGAACTTGAGAAAATAGTAAGGAAAGTTAATTGTCCTTTAGGAGAAATACATGTCTACCATGAGTTTTGACGCCTGTCTACATTTTGCCCACACGTTCAGCGAGGTTTCAGGAAAACAAGGAGTCTATCTATCGAGAGACGAGAATGACTCTAGTCATTTTGTGTCTACAAAAACAAAAGATCCGCAATTTAAAACTAAGCAAGTTCTTAAAACCATAGATGCATGTAATGGTCTCTTTCATCAACCTAACGATATAAGTACGGTCTCTTTTACGGATCGTCGCCTGTTGTTAGGTAAATTGTCTAATGGGTTAAATTGTTATTATAATCGTATAGAAGAGGTTGTTAAGCGCAAATGGTGGTACCCAATTGTTCGCTTTTTTGGATATGTTCCGTGTCGACTAAAAGATATACGCTCTAGACAGGAATCGATAGAAAATAAAATCGATAATCTAGCAGGCTACATATACGGTTACGGTTTCGGTCTTTCTGGTTGTAAATTAGGTCGTTACGACGCAGATAGTCTAGGAGAAGAGCAACTTAAGCGCCTAAAACCCTATGTGTTACAGTGGCTGCCAAACAGCGATGAATTCTCCGGGTTTAAAGAAAAAGTTGATATTAAGGCTTTTCCTGAGAACAACCAGGTTGCATTTATACTTAAGGGCGAAAGCAATCTAAAAGTTGTAGACGATCTTTTGTATAGGATTGGAAAGATTTTTGAATACAAGGTAATACACCGCATTATTGTTCCTGACTACTCTCGGGGACCTGCTGTTGAGAAGGCTCGAGTACTTGGCGTGGAAGTTAAAGGCGATCGTATGATGATCAAACATGAAAAGCTATCTCCATATGAGAATTTTGATAGTATCATGACAAAACTTGCTGAGCTCTATCCAGATGTAACGGCATAAGTAGCTGTTTTTTGAAAAAGCTTTTCTGCTCTCTTAATCTCTTATTGCGATTACATCTCCTTCTTCTGTCCTGAGAGGGCGATTATAAGTTGATTGTTTCCTGTAGTCACCATTCGTGGAAAGATAGATCACAATCAGGGAGTTTAAACCCAATGTGCGTCCTACATCACGCTTGAACAGATTTGCACGTAACAATTGCAAAATGAGTCTCTTCGGGCAAGTGTTAACTTGCCCGTCAGAGCTTAATTTTCCACTTGTCACGTTCGATTGTGTTCAAGCGTGATGTAGGACGCACATTGGGTTTGAATTAATAATTAGGGTCGCGTTCTATTTTGGCTTCTTCTTCTGGGGAGACGAACCAGTGGACAAAACCACACTTTTTGCAAACAAAACAGGAGGCACTTTCATTCCAGAAGGCAAAGTTGAAAAGCATCACCCATGTTGTTGTGAGCAAACCTTCTCTTTTGTCAAATTTATTGTGTCCACAGTGAGTGCACTGAAGCCCCTCTTCTTTAATAGTAACTGTTGCGCTTACTGGTCCATCCCAAATTTTACCCAACTGGCGTTTCTTTTTTGAATAGGTAATTAGAAGAAAGATGGCAAGGATGATAAGTCCAATCATGGTTAGATCTCCAAAGTTTTTAATTTCCTTTCAACAAAGTTTAGCTCTTGGTTCTGTTTTATAGATAATATTTTTTTAGGCTTCAGTTTAATGCGAAAACGCAATAAAATATTTCTCTTGAATAATATTTTTTTGGTTTTGTATATGACTTTGAATCAAACATGCCCATTCCCAAAAGCTGAATTCTTGTCTAGGGCAGAGGGCTTTTGGAAGAGTGTTGCTGAGTGCGGCTATGGTAGTGGACATGATCAGTCATTTCTCGCGACGTGGAAATCCTGTTTAGATGGCGTTAATAGGGAAATAAAGGGGTTTTCAGGAGCTGATCGCTTGCAGATGGTTAGGCTTTCTCGCCTAGCATTTTGTACACTTCCAGAGGTAGAACGGGATTTCCAGAAGGAAAGGGCTACTCTATTTGAGAGAGTAGATGATGAGGGCTTCTGGAAGAGCCTTGTTGAGGGTAAGATCAGGGCATCAATTGAGCGCTTTTTAGAAAACAAAAAGCCAGCCCTGCAATCGATCTGCAAACTTCATCTCAACTATCTCTCCTCTTTACCCAAATACCAAAAAAGAGAGCAGAACGTACTCCTTTTAGAGGCGGTGCAGCGCGCGAATCTTAGAGCCGCAGCTTTGGTAGAAGAGATTGAGGGCAGCTCCATATACAATTTTCGGGCAATAGCTGAGAGGTTTCAGAGCTCTTTGATTCCACAGGTAACCGCTACCCATAGAGAACTCCATGTATTGCTCCAAGATAGAACAATACGAAAGTATCAAGGATGTTGTGAAAGTGTGCAAAAGCTCTCTCTACAAGTGCAAGAGGTGTTTGGAAGGGTTAGTGGAGCGCTTTGTAATTTTTTTCAACAGGCTGATATGGGTCCTGTTTGGAAAGAAAAACAAGAAAAGCTCATGAATGAGACAATGACATTTCTTTTCGAGACTCTTGGAAAAGCGAGCCCCTTGACTTATAAAAAGCTTTTAGAGCAAGAGAATCCAAAAACCAAAATTAAATGCCTGTTGCATCATTGTGGAGCAACAATCTCCATTAAAACCAGGGTCTTTAAGAATAATAAAAATATTTACCATGTTCTTAAGATTTCGTTACAAGAGCAGGCGCTCTCCTTGGTGCAACAGAATGCCTATATAAAATTTCGCAAGCATCAGTCACAGGTGTCTCGGGCAATAGAAATCACCGCGTGGCAGTTATTTCTTCGAGATGTTCCCAATATTCTTCCTATGACATCTGTTACAAAAATGGTTGGGAGATCTCTTTTTTATAAAGGGGCACTAACTCCGTGGTGTAGAGAGGGGGATATGCACGATCTTATATCTAGCCCACAATTAATGGCTATGTGGCCTAGGCAAAAGAGAGTAGCCTGTTTGCTCCAGATTGCTTGGGCGCTTAAAGGGATACACGATCTTGGCTATCTTTATATGGATCTAAAGAGTGCTAATATTTTGCGTCAAAGTGAGGATCGGGTCTTACTTACAGATTTTGGGTCAACAGTAAAAATAGGTTCTGGCCCTTATCAAGGCGGACAAACAACCAGGGGATATACCCCTCCTGAGCAGTTTTCCTCCAATTGGGTGCCTTATGCATCAGGAGATTGGTGGTCATTTGGACTTGTCGTGGTCGAGTTTCTCTACGGTATCGAGAAAAATAAATTTCTATATTACAAATGGAAGAAGGAAGAATCTTTCGAAAATCCCAAGTATTTTTCTTCGATGAAAAAACAGTGGGAACGGATTCGCAATGAGTTGGTAAAAGATCTTCATGATAAGCCCGAAATAATTTCTTTTATAAGCCGATTGCTCTCTATAGATCCTGCAAAGCGACCGAAAGATGACGAGGTTATACGAGAATTAAGAAATATATACGTTAACGCTGGAGAAGGATTGAGAGCTCTTCTTCGGTAGAAAATAGCCCGCTCTTTTCTCTGAACAGAGGCCAAAATTTAGTGAAGTAGTTCAACCCCTGATTGCGACCTATCCTCCCACATAGGATGGCTGCAGAGAAATCTACTTCGCATTGCTCCTCGACAAGGTGAAAAACCTTGTCTTCGTCCTAACTCGTATCCTGTCTCCTTCGCTCATCCTATGAGAGAGATTGGGTAGCTAGGGTCTATGTGGGAGGATAGGCCGCAATCAGGGGTTCAAGAGTTAGAAAAGATACTCGATCAGGCGGTGGTAAGTGCCTCGTTTTCAGCTTCTTGCGTAAGCCGTTGATACTCTTTGCCTAATGTAAGAGTGGATATAAACCAGACTACAGCGACACAAGCGACAATCAGGGCAACATAAGGGGCGCTAGCGGCTAGAGTACCACAAAAGAGCAGGAGTCCCTGTTGTAGGATTGAACCACCAGATTTAGCTATTCTCGAGCCAATACCATCGATAGCAGCTTTTCCCTTTATCTTATGGTCTGGCTCGAGAGGGACAAAGGCCATCTCTTTTGTTGCATCAAAGACAGAGTATTTGGCGGCCTTAGTGCAGCAGTTTTGAACAGATCCAAAAAAGACTGCTAGGCCAAGAACCGCTTCTCCTCCGAAAAGACAGATGAAAAAGGCGCTCGTTGTAACGAGCAAAACCCCGGGCGTGAGAAGAGCTGTCTTTGTCCACCCTAAGCGTTGAATAATTCCAGTCATAAGAATTGCGGCTGTTGTAGAGATAATCCCCATAGCAGTCGTGAGATTGTTGGTATACGTGTTGAAATCACTCGGATTTGGGCAGTAGTGGTGGAGACGATCCTTCCAGATTACCTCGACAAGGTTGATAACGAGGTTGTAGGACATGACAATACCAGCGATACAGAGCAGGTATTTTGAATTGGCAATATGGTACAAGCTCTCTTTGAAAGTGAGTTTTTTCTTTTGTTTCTTTTTTGCACACTCTTCTTGTTGAGGTGTATGGTCGGGGTTGGGGAAAATATATTTTGCCATCCAGAGGAAGGCTGCCAAAGAGACAGAGCCGAGACCAACAATAAGAAGGAGAAGGCGAGTGAGTGTCTGATTCCAGACATCAGGAGATATTATGGTTGGCTTTAAAGCATTAGCGATCTGTCCTGCACATATGGCTGCAATGTTACAGGCGATGACCAGAACCCCATAAAATCGAGGAGCTTCGCTAATCTTTGTGATTTCGTTGACAAATCCCCACATGAGCACTTGAAGCATGATCGTGCCCCACAGCTCTGCAATCACATAAAAACAGGTGATTGTCCAGTTCCTATACATGGATATAAGTCCCTTAAAACCAAGGGGAAGGATGGATTCCAAATAATTAGCAGAGGCGTGAGGGTGGAGCAAAGATCGGTTGGGATAGATAAAAAAGCCAAAGAAGAGAAAGAAGAGAAAGAAGAAGAGGGTGATAGAGGTAAAGACGGTTGTTTTCGAAAAGTGATTGAGAAAATACGAGAGCAGCATGGTAGAGACAATGGCAGCTGGCAGTATGACCCAGACCTTGATAAAGGGAAGGACCTCTGCTCCTGATCCAGGTTCTGTGATAAGAAGCGTATCTTTGAGGTTGCGCAAGATGCTGTAGTCAAGAGCAACAAAGGCGATCATGATCGCCATTGGAATGACCTTTTTTGCCTCATGCGCGTGGATAGGCCACAAGTATGATCGTAATCCAGAAAAAGATGATGTATCGGCGTTGGCCATTAATTGTCTCCAAAAATTGGAACTAAAATTATATCAAAAAAACCTTTTGATCTCAAGAAACAGTTCTCGTTTCTTTAATATACTAAACATTAAGTAGATAAAACAGCGGTTGAATCTTCTCCCAAAGGAAGAGGAGTTGGCTCCTCTCGTATCCTCTCGTTAAACTGTTTGCCCAAGTTAAGGGTAGCCAGTATCCAAATACCGATAATTGAGAACAGGATGACCGCGACATAGGGGGCACTCGCAGAGATAGTCGAGAAGAATAAAAATAAGAATTGATAGATAACAGATCCGCTAGATTTACCAAGTCGATTGCATATTCCATCAACAGCAGCTTTTCCCTTTATCTTTTCTTCATAGCTTAAAGGAATAAAGACAATCTCTTTTGTCTCGTCAAAGACGGTGTATTTCGAGGCTCTTGAAAGGCAATTTTGCATTGTTCCAAAGAAAACACTAAGGGTAAGTGGGGAGACGCCTGCTAAGTAAAGAGCAAGGTTAGGGCTGTCTTTTAAGAAAAAGGCCCCAAAGAAGGCGATACTGGTAAAGAGGAGGATAAGGGGGGTGATGAGCGCTGTTTTTGTCCATCCATAGGTGCGTAAAAAATTGCCAGCGATGAAGAATGAGGCTAATGTGGCCAAAATCCCTATCCAAATGGTCACTTTGTTCATGAAGAGGTTGTAGGCTGCAGATTCTGGGTGGAGCGCTTTTACCTCATGCTTCCAGAGAATTTCGACGAGGTTGATGATCAGATTATACGAGACAACGATGGCAACCAGGCTGAGAATGTAGCGAGAAGAGAGAAGATACCGGATATTTTCTCGCATGGAGAACTTTTCCGTGCTTTTTTTCACTTTCGGCTCAGCACTAAGTTCAGGATGTTTTTTGAGGATTTTGTCGAGGTAAACAAAGGCAAGTATGGCGATAAACCCTGCGAGGATAACCGAGCAATTGAGCCAGAAAAGAGCCTGTCCCCATGTGTCTAACGACTTTCCTGTATATTTGGCGAGGTTTGTGATGTAGATTGAATAGCCACCAGCAGCGATTCCAGAGATATTGATCCCAACCCCAAAAAGACCATAAAAGCGTTTCGCCTCTTCTAGCTTTGTTATCTGGTTGGCAAATCCCCAAAAGAGAAGCGTCATAATGATTGTTCCCCAGAGCTCTGCCATCACGTAAAAGAGCGTGAAACTCCAATATCTCATCATGGTAATGAACCCTTTGCAGCCTGCGGGCAGTATAGAGCTTAAGTAGTCGGCAAGAGAGTGGAGATAAAAGAGCTCTCGATGTGGATAGAGGACAAAGGCAAAGAGAGCAAAAAAGGTTAAAAAGCCGCCAAGTATCATGTAAAAGACTTTTTCTCCGCTAAATCGGTTTGAAAGGCGGATGAAGATCCAGGTAAAAAGGAGTGAGACGGGGAACATAACCCATACTTTGATATAGGGGATGACCTCTGGGCCAGAGTCTTTTGCTGTGATAACGAGGGTGTCTTTGATGCAGCGAAGTACATTGTAATCGAAAGAAAGAAAGAAAAAGATAATGAGCATGGGGATGAGCTTTTTTAGCTCATAGTTATGGACAGGCCAGAAGAAGGCCCGCCATCGACTAAAGGAGTATTTCTTACCGCCTTCTATTACCATGCAATGCCCTCAGACACAAAAAAAACCGTTTCGCCACGAAGGCGAAACGGTTTATCCCATTTTCGGGAGAAAATCTTCGGAGTAAGGTGAAAACGCCTTTTTGATCTCTTTATACCAGACCAATAGCGATTGCCGGACATGTACACTCCATCTAAATGCTCTATAAAAAGAATACCAGAAATCGGGAAAAAGAGCAAAGAAAATTTAGTATTGTCAACAAAATCGATTTTACCGGGGTTTTTTAATTTCTAATACGTTGTTTCTCTCATTTCTTTATTTATTTTGTTTGAGAAGAGGAATATGAGCAAAAGCCCCATCTTTTTGACAAGAGATCACGAAAAGGTGGTATACTCTATTGTTCCACGTAAGGAGGAGAGCATTTGAGATCTGTTGTTACCCATTTGACCGAGATCCTTAAGATAGCACTGCAAGAGACCTTTCCCGATGTAGCAGAGTGTGAGCTGGAGATTGTCAAGGCCAAAGATTCATCTTTTGGTGATTATCAGTGCAATAGTGCCATGAGATTGGCAAAAAAAATTGGTTGCAATCCACGAGAGCTGGCCGCAGCTGTTGTCAAAGCTATCAACGATCCTAGCCTAGAAAAGATCGAGGTAGCAGGCCCAGGCTTTATCAATATGACTTTAAGCCCTGACTTTCTATCAAAAAGAGTTGTAGAGCTTTTTGAAAGCACGGAGATTGTCCCCAAGCTCGAGAAGTCAGATCGAGTGGTTATCGACTTTTCATCGCCAAATATTGCGAAAGAGATGCATGTCGGCCACCTTCGCTCGACAATTATTGGAGATTGTTTAGCTAGAGTGTTTGAAGAAGTCGGGGCTGATGTGCTTCGCTTAAACCATGTTGGGGATTGGGGAACAGCGTTTGGGATGCTCATCGAACACATTAAGTCTCAACCCGGATTTAGCTTTGAAAAAGTCTCTCAATACAAACTTTCTGATCTCATGCGCCTTTATCGAGAGAGTAAAGAGCTCTTTGATAGTGACCCTGATTTTCGAAAACAGGCCCAATTAGAGGTTGTGGCCCTTCAAGGAGGCGATAAAGAAGCTATTGCCATTTGGAAGGTTATTTGTGAGATATCTGAGAGAGCGTATGATCAGATTTACGATCTTCTCGATGTAAAGCTAACAGTTAGAGGCGAGTCGTTTTACAATGAGATGCTGCCAAAAATTGTCAAAGAGCTCGAGGAAAAGGGCCAAATAGTTGTCTCAGACGGAGCAAAATGCCTCTTTCCAGACGGGTTTTTCAATAGAGAGGGAAAGCCTCTTCCTTTCATGATGCAAAAATCGGACGGTGGCTATACCTACGATACGACTGATATGGCGGGACTTTGCCAGAGAGTGCGTGAAGAAAAGGCAGATCGCATCATCTATGTCACCGATAATGGCCAGACCACCCATTTCAAAATGCTGTTTCAGGCAGGGCGTGAACTTGTAGGAGAAGGTGTCCGTCTTGACCATGTGCCTTTTGGACTGGTCTTGGGCCCAGACGGGAAAAAATTTAAGACTCGCTCTGGAGAGACAGAGCGGCTCATCGACCTTTTGGAGGCTGCGATCTCACATGCTGATCAGCTCTTGCGAGAAAGGAACCCTGAGTGGAGTCAAGAAGAAAGGCACAATATCGCCCACATTCTCGGAATTGGCGCTGTAAAATATGCGGATCTTTCATCGCACAGGCTCAGTGACTACTGCTTTAGCTACGATCGTATGCTCAAATTCGAGGGCAATACAGCAGCCTTTATCATGTATTCCTATGTGCGCTGCTCGAGTATTCAGCGTCGTATTGGAAGGGAGAGGCCTGAGGATTTAAGCTCTTTTGAGCTCATCCATCCATCTGAAATTTCTCTAGCAACTACGCTCTCTCAATTTATCGAAACTCTCGATGACGTGACAGAATCGCTCCTCCCAAACCGCCTTACTGATTATTTGTATGGCTTAGCAGAAGGCTTTAACCGCTTCTTTAGAGATTGCCGTGTAGAAGGAGATCCGCGCCAAGAAGAGCGTCTTTTGCTTGTAGCTCTCACAGCACGAACACTTAAAAAGGGACTTGAGCTACTTGGCATTAAGGTGCCTTCAAAGATGTAACGTTGCGCCTCATATTGCTGTTGAAGCTGATCAAAAAACAAAAGCTTTAAATAAAGCTCTGGTCTGGTAGAATGCTTTTCTTTAATAAGTTAAATAAGTTTTATTATGGCCGTTTCTCGAATTAAAAAATTTGAAATTGGCGATTTCGGGGTATTGCCTAATGAGATTTGTGCGCACATAGTAGGCTACTTAGACTCTAGCTCTGCACAGAGTTTTTCTAAGACCTGCCGTGGTGCTCGCGATTTAATTCAAGAGCATATGTCCGATACAGCCATCGAGCAGATCGCTCAAAAAGTCTTACAGCAAGAGAAGTTTTCCTTGAGCTCAGCTCTGACGGTATGCTGCAAAAATAAAAAATTTGTATGTAACGCTCTTTTAGTAGATGTAGATGGAAAAAACTACGAGTATGTGAGTGAAAATCTCCAAAAAGACCTGACAATTGCCAAGATGGCGGCTGTATCCAACCTCTTTTTTGGAGAGGGTATAAGTGAGCCTTTAGAAGAAAACTTGAAATTTCTTGATGCTCAGACATTTTTGCATAATTTGAGAAAAATACCCCGTGAGCAGTTCCCGAATAAAGAGACATGGAAATGTGACGGTCTTTCGGTCTTATTTAATTGCGCTGATGGAGCATTCAGAGGTGATAGAGAGGTTGTCATCGCTCTCGCAGGTCAAGATGCCAATGTAACTCTCAGCTATCTTCGAATTACCGAGTCCGAGTTATTGAAGGATAGGGCTATTTGGCTTGCTGCTGTAGGCCAAGATGCTGCTGCAACTATCGAACATCTTACTGAGGGTAACCCCGAGCTATTGAAAGATAAAGAGATTATCATCGCTCTTGCAGGTCAAAATGCCAAGGCAACCCTCCACTATCTTCGAAATACCGAGTCTGAGTTATTGAAGGATAGGGCTATTTGGCTTGCTGCTGCAGGCCAAGATGCTACTGCAACCTTCGAACACCTTACTGAGATTAATTCCGAGCTATTGAAAGATAAAAAGATTATAATTACTTTGATGTGTAAGAAGTTTTGGCCGACTTTTTACCATCTTCGTAGGAACAATCCCAAGTTATTGGAAGATAAAGAGATTTGGGCTGTTGTTGCACGTGCAAACCCAGATGAAGTCCTTTCATACCTTAGTGACAACCCGTGGAGCTGTGAGAAGATCAAGCAAGAGTTATTGAAAGATAAGGGGTTTTTCCTGACTTTGATGCGTGGGGGAGCTGCTATCAGGACTCTCAAGTATCTTGGTGGGATTAACCATGAATTATTGAAAGATCAGGAGATTTGGCTTGCTGCTGCATGCGAAAAGCCACATGAAACTTATACATATCTCCATTCTTTTTGTTCCAAATTATTGAAATGGAAGGAGCGTTCGTTCGAGGAGCTATATCTTCACACTCAAGAATTGTGTGGGTTGATTGATTCTATCAACAAATCCTTCTATGTGAAGGAAGATATCAAAAATCATCTTCTTGCCGTACGTGAAAATGCTCAACTAATTCTCGATCGGGCTGATCGAGTTAATAATAAGTTGGAAGACGATATGCTTTTCTTTGAGGCTGCACAAGAAAATGTTCAGGCAATTTCCAATCACGTTTGTGCCTCTTTTGGGCAGCTCAATTCCGAATTGAGGCTCGGCTGCAATTCTCGTGAAATCAAAGAATTTCTCGAAACCATAGGCTCTTTCAAGGCTGCGCAAGAGAGTAGTAACACCATTCTTAAGGCTTTTTTTAACGGTCGTTTTAGATGGTTAGACTACCACGAGATCAAATCCACCATATTGGAGGATAGGCTTTTTATGTGGCGCATAGAGGAGCTGAAAAAACAACAGAGTGAAGTTAATGGGCCGCCATCAGGAAGGTCAATTGTGAGTGTAATATAGTGTTGAAACTTAGGTTGTTAAGGCTATATGGGCGCCTTACTCTCTTTTCCAGGAACCTCTTGAACATATTTTGGAACCATATAGCCAGAAAGTCTCTTTTGAAGCTCGGCAATGAGTTCTTGCCCTTTTGAGACGGGAACTTCGAAATGGGCGGCCCCTTGTACACGATCGAGCTGATGAAGGTAATAGGGAATCACCCCTATGTTTGAAACGGCTTGCATAAGCTCCGCAAGAGCGGGAACGGAATCGTTAACTCCCTGAAGAAGAACGGTTTGCGTTAATATGGGAATGTTAAGAGCGGTGATCTTTCTTAAGGAAGAGGCTATCTCTTCATCGAGCTCTCTACTATGATTTACGTGGAGAACCAGAATAATCTGCTTTCTGCACCCTGCAAAGAGGGAGAGGAGCTCATCGTCAATTCTCTCTGGGATTCCGATTGGGAATCGCGTATGGATCCGAATTCGTTGGATATGGGGGATCTTTTCGAGTTGAGAGAAAATTTCTTCAAGTTGTTTTGTTGGTAGTGCGAGAGGGTCTCCTCCGCTTAAAATCATCTCATCAGTCTCTTTACTGATAGAAAGATAATCCTTATCTGTTGGAAGTGATGTTGAATAGGGAAAGTGGCGTCGAAAGCAGAAACGGCAGTTCATGCAACAATCTGACGTTGTAACGAGCAGGGCGCGGCCGTGGTACTTTTGCATGAGGCATGGCGAGAGCTGAAAGCTCTCTTCTTTAAGAGGGTCATTAGCAAATTCCTCTTTTGTCATGAGTTCTTCTTTGAGGGGCATAACTTGGCGAAAGAGAGGATCATCTATCGACCCCTTTTCCATCTTTTCGGCAAATCTTCTTGGAACACTGCATGGAAAAGAAGGGGCGTCGAGGATATGAACTCTTTGCGCTGGAGCTATCTCACAAAAATCGAGAAGGGAGGAGACGCTTGTAAAATTAGTGCGCCATATCTTTTGCCAATTGCGGTGCATTTCTTTGTTGTCTATTTTTTTCCAGAAGAAGATATCACGGTTCCAGCTTAGGTCGCAACCTTGAGAGGAGACGGTGAACGGGCAGGCTCGTCGTCGGTGATTCGTTCGCACTGTGCTCCTATAGATTGGAGCTTTTCAACGATCTTTTCGTAGCCGCGATCGAGAAAGTAGACACCAGAGACGGTTGTTGTTCCTGAAGCGATAAGGCCTGCCATAACATAGGCAAAACCTGCACGAAGATCTGGGATGGTGAGCGCTTTACCAGCAGAAGGTGTTGGACCTTTTACGACAATGCTATGGTAGTTGCTGCATGAGCCAAATCGGCAGTATTTGCCTCCAAGACATTGTTTGAAGAGGCTAATATCTGCTCCCATATCCCGAAGAGCGCTTGTAAAGCCAAAGCGATTTTCATAAACCGTTTCATGAACAACAGAGGCGCCTGTTGCTTGTGTAAGAAGAACTGTAAAGGGAGGTTGCCAGTCGGTTGTAAAGCCTGGATGGACATCAGTTTCAAGATGGAGGCTTCCCTGCATAGGGCCATCATAGAAAAATTCAATGCCATCTCTCTTTACAGTGTAGCCACCACCGAGCTCTCGAAGTTTATTAAGAAAGCTCATCATGGTAGTGTGCTGGGCCCCTTTGACAAATACCTTTCCTTTGGTGCCAATGGCTGCCATTCCAAGAGAGGCGGCCTCAATTCTGTCTGTAAGCACTGTATGCTCTGTTTCATAAAAGCGGCGTGTTCCAAAGATGCGAACAGTTCGATCTGCGTCTACAGATATCTGAGCACCGATCTTTTGTAAGAAGAGGATGAGCTCCATGATCTCTGGTTCAATAGCGGCATTTTTTAAAATTGTCGTTCCTTTGGCGGAAACTGCTGCTAGAATGGTATTTTCTGTTGCTCCAACAGAAGGGAAGGGGAAGCTGACCATAGTGCCGGTCAAGCCTTCATGGGCGTGAGCGAAATAGGCACGCTCTCTTTTCATCTCTCGAAGCTCGACCTTTGCCCCCAGTTTAGTCAGAGCATTGATATGAAAATCAACAGTACGTGGGCCGATCTTACAGCCGCCAACAGTTGGAACGATAACGTCTTGCTCTGTTCTACTAAGAAGCGCTCCGATCATGAGAATGGGAATGCGATTGGACCCAGAAAAGCGCTGAGGAATATAAGAAGTTTTAATCTCTTTGGTTTGGCAGTGCAAAATACCCGCGCGTTTATCCCAATCAACTTCTGTTCCGATCTCTTGACAGAGTTCAACAGTTACTCGAACATCTCCGATATCGGGAACATTGTGAAAGGTGCACGGCTTATCAGACAGCAGGGAGGCGACAAGGAGCTTTGTCATGGCGTTCTTTGCGCCAGCAGCTTTTACCTCGCCTGTTAAGGGCACACCACCCTCAAATCGCAGTCGCTCCACCTATAGCATATCCTTTTTGTCGCTCTACTAGCAGGCTTATAATTTTGGTCAAAATGGTACGCCCTGTGACCTTTTAATAAGCACACCTTCTTATACAGCGTTGTAGAGATATTCTTAAACCTGAAAACTTCTTTTTCATAATCTATCTGCGTACAACACCGTTTTTCTTGCGAAGAAAAATGAAGTAGATTACAATGGAATCTTTGATTTTTCTCAAACCAAAAATTACAATAAGTTGAGGTTCTATGTCACAAAAGGTGAAACCGGAATTTGAAGGCTGGCGAGCGCGTCTTTGGCCGATTCATGCATTTGAATTAAAGAAGATTATTCCGATGTTGTTTATGTTCTTCTTTATTTCCTTTAATTACACTGTTCTTCGGGATACAAAAGATACATTAATTGTTACATCATCAGCTGGTGCTGAGGCGATTCCCTTTATTAAATTCTGGGGGGTTGTTCCTGGGGCTGTTATTTTCATGCTTGTCTACTCCAAGCTCAGCAATATTTTGAGTAAAGAGAGTCTTTTTTATGTTACTCTCGCTCCCTTTCTTATCTTCTTTGCTCTCTTTGTAACGGTTCTTTATCCAAACCGGGATGTCCTTCACCTCAATACCCTTGCAGATAATTTGAAGGAGATTCTTCCTCAAGGGTTGAGTGGACTTATCGAATCTATTCGGAATTGGACATATTCTCTTTTCTATATTCTCGCAGAACTTTGGGGTAGTGTTGCGCTTTCTCTTTTATTCTGGGGATTTGCTAATGACACCACTAAGATCTCGGAAGCAAAGCGGTTTTACGCTCTCTTTGGAATCGGAGCAAATATTGCTTTACTAGTCTCTGGACCGACCATTATGCGGGTTTCTAATATCCGAAAATCCCTTCCTGCAGGTGTTGATGCGTGGCAGGTCTCTTTGAATTATTTGATGACATTTGTTGTTTTGGCAGGGCTTGCTATTATTGCCATCTACTGGTGGATAAATAGAAAGGTTTTAACTGACTCTCGATTCTACGATCCAGCTGAGGCGAAAAAGAAAAAAGAGAAGCCTAAAATGTCGTTGGGAGAGAGCTTCGCTTATCTTGCCCGCTCTAAATACATTCTTTGTATTGCTGCGCTGGTCCTTTGCTATGGTCTTTGCATCAATATCGTTGAGGTCACCTGGAAAGGTCAGTTGAAGCTGCAATATCCAAATCCAAACGATTACAGCACCTTCATGGGGATGTTTTCTACCATCACAGGGCTCACCACGCTCTTTATGATCTTGGTTGTTTCTGCTAACGCAATGCGAAGAGGATGGGGCTTTGCTGCTAGCTTGACACCCATAGTCTTGTTGCTAACGGGGGTTGCCTTCTTTGCCTTTGTCCTGTTCCAAGACTCTCTTGGTGGATTTATCACTGCACTAGGAACAACACCTCTTTGGTTAGCGGTTCTCTTTGGTGCTGCGCAAAATATTTTGAGCAAAGCCTCAAAATACTCTCTCTTTGATCCGACAAAAGAGACAGCGTACATTCCGCTTGACCCAGAATCAAAGGTTAAAGGAAAGGCTGCTATTGACGTTGTCGGTGCTCGGCTTGGAAAATCCGGAGGCTCACTTCTCCAGCAAGGTCTTCTTGTCGTCTTTGGCACCCTCAGCGCGATTACGCCCTATATTGCTGCTATTCTCTTTGTCTTTATTGGGCTATGGATAATGGCTGTTCGCTCGTTAAATAAGCAGTTTACTGCTCTTATAGCGCAACCGGAAAAAAATTCGTAAGAAGAAGACGAGAGAAAAGAAAAAGGACAGATGGACAAAATCCATCTGCCTTTTTTTTAGATGCCAAATCCCTTTATTGTAAGAACAAGGCCATAGACAAGACAGATGCCAACCATCCAATTCCATTTAGCTTTTTTCTGGATAAAGGAGAGTTCCCACTGAAAACAGGTTGTTGGAAATCCAAACCTGTAAATTCCTTTGATAAACATCAAAAGTCCTAAGATAGAGATGAGTGTTTCCCATTGCAGTCCCCAAACTGGGTGGCCAATAAGGACAGCTAATCCTGCGATAAGATTAAAGGCTCCAGCAAACATCATCAACGCGCTATTGGCGATAAATGATTGTAGGGTTTGCATAAGAGCCTCTTTTCTGAAGATCAAGAAAAGAGATACAATAATCAGATAAAGGCCAAAAAGTTTAGCCAAGAAAATTGAAGGGTACATAACAACAACTCCTTTGTTGAGACATTTCTCTTCTTTGTAAACATGAATAAAGAGATTTTGTCAAACGAAAGGAGACTACATCCCTGGCAACCCAAATCCGGAAAGAGAATCGGGTGTTGGTGAGACTTCAGCAATCTTTTGGACCTCTTTAAAGGCCTCCTTGTGGGCAGCCTTGATAAGTGCTTCTAAGCCCTCAATATCGTCTGGATCAACGCATTCTGGATCTATTGAGATCTTTTTCATCTCTCCTGTTCCAGCAAGGGTGATTGTGACAAGCCCATTTCCAGCTTTTCCCACAACCTCCATCGCTTCCATTTTAGAAGCGAGAGACTGTTGCATCATCGCCATCTGCGCTTGAAGATGTTTGGCCTGTTTTTTCTTTTTGGCAAAACCAGTTCCCATAAGCCGTATGATTCCTAAATTGTTATATGTTTTTTTTGCTAACTGTTGCTCCCAGCTCGACTGCTGTAAACTGAATCAAGTTTTCTGTTTGAGCTTGCTTTTGTTGCTTGGACAGGTCAGTAAGAGGTTCTGGTCGTGTGCTGGCTTTAGTAGAGATGCTCTTTTTTGCCGACGTCTTTGGTAATGACTGTTTTTCAGAACCGTATGGTGATACTTTCGTTTCAGCTTTTTTTTGTGATTTTATAGGTTGTCTGTGTTGCGTAGATTCTTGGTCTGCTGGTTTCGGCGGTTCTACTTTTGGTGAAAGAGGAGAAGAGAGTTGTTGCGCTTTTACTTGTTTGGGTTGTGGAGCGATTCGTTTTTGTTGCACAGGGGTCTGATCGGGTAGAATTTCAGCTCCTTTTGAGAGTTGATTTTGCAATTCAAAAAGCTTTCGAGCAATGAGCGGAAGAGGGATTTTCCGCTTGATTCTGATGATATTTATAAGCAGCCATTCAAGCAAAAATCGCTCTGAAGAGGCTGTTTTGAGTCCTTTTTGCGCTTCTGCAAGAAGGTGGAAGATTTCAAGAAGGTGTTCTTGTGTGAATTTATTTGCTCTTTGGCGAAGCTGCTCTTCTTTTTCTCCATCTAACACAGCATCAGGAGTAAGGCCAAGTTGGAGGTGAAGTAAAAGTCTATAATGGGAGGTCAGATCATCGATAACGTGAGAGAGGTCTTTACCCTCATGAAAAACTCTATCGCTGATGGTATAAGCAATTGAGATATCGCATGATTCAATAGCCTGATCGATTTCCATAAACCATGAAGAGGGAATAATACCTAAAACCTCTTCGATAAGGGCTTCTTGAATATGTCCGTCAGAGAAGGTGATAAGCTGATCGAGAAGGGATTCTGCATCGCGGAGACCTCCATCTGCATATCCCGCAAGCCGGATAAGGGCGCCTTCATCAACACTGATTTCCATCTCGCCCGTGATTTTCTTAAGTTTTTCGACAATGTCTCGTTTAGAGAGGCGCCGTAGATTAAGCCTTTGGCAGCGGCTGAGAATTGTCGGAGGTATTTTATGCGGTTCTGTGGTGGCGAAGAAGAATTTAACAGTGGGAGGAGGCTCTTCAAGGGTTTTAAGCAGGGCGTTAAACGCCTCTTTGGTGAGCATATGCACCTCATCGATGAGGTAGATCTTGTAGTTTCCCCCAGTTGGTGCATAGGAGGCTCCCTCTGTAAGAGAGCGAATATGGTCGATTCCTCTATGTGAGGCACCATCGATTTCCAACACATCTAGAGAACGGCTTTCGGTGATCTCTATGCATGATGGACACTTGTTGCACGGCTCTCCAGAGTCCAGGGGATTTGTGCAGTTAAGAGCTTTAGCAAGAATACGGGCAAGCGTGGTCTTTCCTGTTCCTTTTGATCCTGAAAAGAGGTAAGCATGTGAGATTCGTTTTGATCGCAAAGCATTAAGAAGCGTGCGAACAATAGCATCTTGGCCGATAACATCGGCAAATCTTTGAGGTCGGTACCGTCGTGCTATGACCAGATACGGGTGTTCCATCTTTTGCAAAATCCTCCAAGAGCCAATAATTCGTCCATTGTATAATAGTACCATTCGTTCTGCCAGCTTTTTCCAGGAGAAAGTTGGTTGTGCATCCCAAAGAAATCTTTTCTTTGCCTCTTGTTTTTCTCGAAGAAGGTGAGGTATGATTGGGTGTTATGAGAAGCTCTTTAGTAGATCAGATGCAAAATGGCGGGAGATTCTTCGACAACAGTCGAATGTTGAGGGGTCTTATCTTGCTGTTAGTTTCGATTTTTCTCTTTCTGTTTGTACACAACCGAGAGGTCCGTATCCCTATGTTCGAATTGGGAACGGTTGCTTCTCAATATGTTGTTGCAGAGGTTCCTTTTAACTTTGTCGATGAAGAGGCAACAGAGACAGCTCGCTATGCTGCAGGTCTTGAGATAGGAAAAATTCTCGAGATAACTCCAGAAGATGTGGCTCGACGACGGTTGGAGTTTGAAAACTCATTGGTTTCTGACCAGTGGTGGCGAGTTATGGCTCCTCAGGCGACATTCGATGAGATGTGGCGAGCCTGTGACCGATTAGGAAGAGCCCTTCGTGAAATCAGATTTTCTGATGGTCGAACTATTGAGCGCATGCAACAAGTGGGTCTTGATGTTTCTAATTTTCATGAAATTGTTCCCATCGATCTTCAGCAGGGGATCTGTTTTACAGATAAGCTGTGGGAGTTTGTGCGGCGCAAAGCCTTTTCAGATTTAGGATTTCAACCGACAACTGTTGACTTTATTATCGGCTACTTTCGCGACAAGATTTGGAGGCTGCAGTCCGATACAACGCTAGCTCGTAAGATCCGAAAGCAGCTTCGGCAAGAGGTCTCTGTTCGGTATACTTCTGTTCCAGCAGGAATGAGAATCATTGAAAGCGGTGAAAAGATCTCTGTTCGCCATCTTTCTATGTTAAATGCTATGAAAGAGGCGCTCTCAGAGCAACGTAATCTATGGCACCCCACAACCATATTTGGTAGCCTTCTCTTAACAGGAATTATCCTGATGGTGTGTGGTCTCTTCTTGCACTGCTACCACCCATCAATTCTCACCTCAAATTCGACACTCTTTTTAATTAGTACGGTAAGTGTGTTGGGATTAATAGGAGCGAAAGTTTTAGAGCTCTCTTTACTGAGGACGACGCAAGGTATTTCAGAGCTCATGCATTATCCTCTACTGACGCCCTTTGCTGGAATGTTGCTTTGTATTTTAATCGGTCCCTCTGTTGCGATCTTTTTTGTTGCTATATTAACGGTTTTATTCAAGGCCTGTCTGGCCTTTGAATTCCAAGCCTTTCTCTTCCAAAACCTCTTTGTTGGGTTTATGGTTATCTTCTTTACAAGGACGTTGAGAAGACGTACGGAGATTATTACCATCTGTTTGCGAGGATGGCTCACAGCGTGCGCTATTATCTTTGCCTTCTATTTGTATGATACAGAGCGCTGTGGTGTAACGCTCTTTGCAGACATTGGAAGTGCAGCTATTTTCATGCTTTTTACTGCTATAGCTGTGGTTGGTCTCTTACCCCTATTTGAGTCTGGTTTTCGCATTTTAACAGACATTAATCTGATGGAATATATGAACCCGAATCATGAGCTTCTTCAGAGGTTGATGATTGAAGCTCCGGGCACATATCAGCATTCACTTCTTGTTGGAAGTATTTCAGAGGCTGCTGCGCAGGCGATAGGTGGAAACGGTCTTTTTTGTCGGGTGGCAACGCTTTATCATGATGTTGGAAAGATCTCTACAGCGCAGTATTTTACTGAGAACCAGCAAAGTGGTATGAATATCCATCAATTGCTCACCCCTCTTGAGTCGGCACGGGTAATTATTTCACATGTGCAAGAAGGGGTAAACTTGGCACGTCGAGCAGGCCTTCCAGAGGCCTTTATCGATATGATTCGAGAGCATCACGGAACAAGTTTAGTCTACTACTTTTATCATAAGCAGCTTGAAGCTGTTGACCATGATCCAAGCAAGATCGACGAAAGAGAGTTTCGTTATATTGGCCCCAAACCTCGCAGCAAGGAGTCTGCCATCTTAATGATAGCAGATTCATTTGAAGCTGCTTGCCGCTGCCTCGACGAGGTAAGTGAGGAGAGCCTCATGCGTCTTATTGATCAGATCGTTCGCG
>Ga0180437_10004248_pt1 | contig 20536 bp, 22 predicted proteins | sample SS_ome_4_FD_132410 | JGI IMG/M metagenome (GOLD analysis project Ga0180437, IMG submission 132410) | Hypersaline lake sediment archaeal communities from the Salton Sea, California, USA - SS_3_D_1 metaG | ecosystem: Environmental > Aquatic > Non-marine Saline and Alkaline > Hypersaline >... | reverse complement strand
TCGACCGGCGGGCTGACGCTCGTCGGCGACAGCCGGTACTCCGAGACGATCCTGCCGCACGAGAAGTCGCTTGCCGTCACCTCGCCGTATCCGCTGCCGGACGGGCGGGTGCTCTGCGCTGCCGCGGCGAAGAAGCGAAACGCCAGAGGCAGGGGCTTCGCCAAAGACGTGGACCTCGGCCTGTACGTTATGGACGCGGGGACGGGCAAGATGACGCTGCTGTACAACGACCCGGCCACGGCGGAGTTCGAGCCGCGCCCGATCGTGGCTCGTTCGCCTCCTCCCGTGTTGGCGAGCGGGCCTCGGAGCACGGCCTACACGGGCCGGCTGCTGTGCCGGTCGGCCTTCCTGACGCGAGACGATCGCGTCCGGACGCGCGGGCGGCTGGTCCGTGTCGTCGAGGGCACGCCCATCGTCGGGCGCCACGGCACGCACACGAACCCGGGCGAGGTCTGGCGGAATCACACGGGCACGCGCGCCCGCGTGCTGGGCACGGTGCCCCTGGCGGCCGACGGGTCGTTCCTTGTCGAGGTGCCCGCCGACCGCCTGCTGCACCTCCAGGTGCTCGACAGCGACCGGCAGGTGGTGGGCAACCAGCTCGTGTGGATCTACGTCCGCCCGGGCGAGACGAAGAGCTGCGTCGGCTGTCACGAGCACCCGGAGACGACGACGCTGGCCCCGCCCCGGCCGCTGGCGGCATCGCGGGCGCCGCTGAGATGCCTGCCGACCGGCGGCGAGTTCATCTACCGCGCGAAGGTCTGGCGGAAGGGCAGCCTGCCCGACCAGGTCGAGGAGCGCACGCGGACCGTCCGGGCGGTGAACCTGATCGGGCGGTGAGGGGGCTATTGGTCTTCGGCGGACTTGCGGGCGCGCTGGATGAGGTCGACGATGGAGGCGACTTTGTCGGGGCGGGGGGCGAGGATTCGCTCGATGTCGGCCTCGTCGTAGTGGGCGCGGATGAACGCCTCGACGTCAAAGGCCTCCCACCAGCAGTCGAAGATCTTCCTGCACGGCAGGGGGCGGGCGGGGGCGCGGCAGTAGGAGAAGGCCAGATCGTGCCCGAGCATCGGGCAGCGGCGGACGCGGTGGTCGTTGGACGTGATCTCGTCGGTCATTGGCTCTCGGCCCGGACTGATTTCCACAGAGGCGCTGAGGACACAGAGAGATTATACAGCAGAAGAGGCGGCGGAAGGCGCGCGATCCGGGCGAATACCATGCCCGCCTTGCGGGGCGAGTTCGGGCCGCCCCGCAAGGCTGGGCTTCAAGGCGTCGCGATGTCGGGCCGCTACGGTTTCGGCAGGCCTTCGAGCTCGGCGAGGTTCTTGTCGAGCTCTTCCTGCGGCAGGGAATAGTCGTGCAGCTTGTCGGTCATGTAGGCATCGTAGCCGGTCAGGTCCATCAGCCCATGGCCGGACCAGTTCAGGAGGATGACCTTCTCCTTGCCTTCCTCCTTGGCCTTGTTGGCCTCGTCGATGGCGGCGGCGACGGCGTGGGAGGTTTCGGGCGCGGAGATGAAGCCCTCGGTCTTCGCCCAGGTGATCGCGGCCTCGTAGCACTTGAGCTGGTGGTAGGCTCGCGGGGTCATCAGGCCTTCGACGATGGCCTTGCTGACCAGCGGGGCCATGCCGTGGTACCGCAGCCCGCCGGCGTGGATGGGCGGGGGCACGAAGGAGTGTCCCAGCGAGTGCATGGGCAGCAGCGGGGTCATCTTCGCCGTGTCGCCGTGATCGTAGACGTATGGCGCTCGAGTCATGGTCGGGCAGCTCTCCGGCTCGACGGGGACGATGTCGACCTCGGCGCCGTTGATCTTGTCGCAGACGAAGGGGAAGGCGAGCCCCGCGAAGTTGCTGCCCCCCCCGCAACAGCCGATGACGACGTCCGGGGCCCCCTCGCCGGCCTTCTCGAGCTGCTTCTTCGCCTCCAGCCCGATGATCGTCTGGTGCAGCAGGACGTGGTTCAGCACGCTGCCGAGGCTGTAGCGCGTCTTGCCCGTTCCGTCGGTGACCGCCGCCTCGATCGCCTCGCTGATGGCGATGCCGAGCGACCCGGGCGTGTCGGGCATCTTCTCGAGGATGGCCCGCCCGGCGTTGGTCTCCTCGGAGGGGCTGGCCACGCAGTTGGCGCCCCAGGTGGCCATCATCAGCTTGCGGAACGGCTTCTGGTCGAAGCTGATACGGACCATGTAGACCCTGCACTCGAGCCCGACCAACGAGCAGGCGAACGCCAGGGCGCTGCCCCACTGGCCCGCGCCCGTCTCCGTCGTCAGCCGCTCGATGCCGAACTGCTTGTTGTACCAGGCCTGCGGGACGGCCGTGTTGGGCTTGTGGCTGCCGGGCGGGCTGACGCCTTCGTTCTTGTAGTAGATTCTCGCCGGCGTGCCGAGGGCCGCCTCCAGCCGGCGGGCGCGGTACAGCGGGCTCGGGCGCCACAGTGACAGCAGGCCGAGGATCTCCTCCGGGATGTCCACCCACCGGTCGGTGCAGACCTCCTGCTCGATGAGGTTCATGGGGAACACCGGCGCGAGCATCTCCGGGCCGACCGGGTTGCCGTCCGGCCCCAGCGGGGGCAGCGGAGGGCTCGGCAGGTCGGCGGCCAGGTTGTACCACTGCCGCGGCATCTCGTCTTCGGTCAGGAAGATCTTCGTCTGTTCCATTTGCTCCATCCTGTCTAGGGTCCCGTGGACACTTCGTCTATGGCTACACGCGGCGCTTTCGGCCAGGCCAACCACTCCTTCCGAGAGGCGTCGTTACTTGTAGGGGATCTCCATCCTGTCTGCCTCGCGAACGGTCAACCCCATGGCCATGATGACGTCGAGGATTTCCTCGTCGCTGTGGATCTGCTCGAACACGTCCATGATGATCTCGGAGCGGTCTTGTTGGGGAAGATCACCCCAGTCGTCCCACACGACAACGATCTGCGTGCCTCCGCCGCGTCGGCCGGGACGAACGACGATGATCGGCTGGCCCGCCTCCTTCGGCTGTTGCCACTCCTCCGCGAGTCTCCGCGCCAGCTCCTCGGCGGCCGGGCCCGTGCTGGGGGGCGGCATTCTCTTCAGAGGCATCGCTATCTCCGCAGGTCCGCACGATGTGCACGCAGCCACGTGACCGCTTCGTAGACCGTCTGGGCATCGCGGATGCCAGCCCGGTCAGGTCGGTACCGCATCTCGATCCACCAGATAGAGTACAGCTTGGTCACATGTCGGGTAAACTGCTTTTTCAGGCGAGGGTCGAAGTGTTTGCCGAGGCGGCGGCGCTGGCTCAAGAGCATGCTGCGCCAGAACCGGAGGCTGTGATACGCTTCGTGCCTGACGGCCGGGAAGAGACGCTGGCCAGCAACTCTCGCCGGGCTCAACAGCAGGCGAACGGGGTCGGCGGGGGCTGATCCAAGCACGTGGAAATACGAGGTCTTCAACCACATCTCCGCGCAGAGCCCCATCAGATAGACCCCCGTGCCTGGGTGTCCGGCGACCATGAGTTCCAGACCTTCCCAGTACTTCTCCTCGGCCGCTAGCTCGAGGTCTCGGACAGTCTCCGCCACGTTTTCCAGGGCTCGCCGCAATGCCACTGCGCATGGTCTCCTGCTTGGCGCGGGGTATCGACCCCCGTTGGCATGGTTGGCCGGTACTCAGTTCGCCGGACGTCTCTTCTTCGCCTTCGCCCACCACTCCTTCCAGGCCCGGAGCGTGGCTTGTTTCGTCTTGGTGTCGGCGTTCGGATCGTAGGGCATCTTCTTCCCGGTCAACTCGCCCAGCGCGTCGGCGACGGACTTGCGGGCGTAGTCGCCGGGCAGCTCGAGCGCCTTGACCAGCGCCTCGATCGTGTTGCCGACCGGTCGCTTCATCGCGCCGAGGGCCTTCGCCGCCGCCGCCCGAACCCGCTCCTCCTTGTCCGACAGCAAGGCCGCCAACCGCGTGATGTTGAGATCGCTGGCCTTGCTTTTCAAGGCCGCCGCAAAGGTCGCGCGGACCCGCGGGTCGGTGCTGTCGAAGCTGACGGCCAGCAGCTCCTCGGGCACCCGGTCGCGGAAGACCATGTACCCCAGCAGCGTGTAGGCCGTCATCGACGCGTCCTTGCCCCTCCCCGCCTTGGCGATGATCGCCTTGTCCAGTGTCGCGCTGCGCTGCTTGGGCCCGTGATAGCCGATCACGCTGTGCAGCCCGCCCATCGGGTCGGCCAACAGGCCGACGAGCGCGGCGGCCGACTCGTCGCAGCGGATGTCGCAGAGAGCCGTTACCAGCCACATCCGGGCGAAGCTCGGCCGCTTGCGCTCGCGCGCCGCGCCGACCAGATCGCCCACGACAGGCCGGCCGATCTTCACGGCCTCGCCGTGGGCCCGCATCGCCGCCCACGCGTCCTTGTCGAACTGCTTCAGCAAGCGCTCGACCAGCACCTTTCTCGCCGCCGGCGACAGCGAGCCGAACGCAGAGGCCCCCACCTCGATGGTGAGCGTATTCGACACGAGCATCAGCGAGCCGGCCTCGCGGGGCAGGTAGAGCATCAGCCGCAGCCGCGTCTTGCACGAGCTGAGCACGTCGCCGAGGCGCTGGCCCGCCGGCTTGCTGCCGGACGGGGCCGACATATCCGTCGGGTAGCCCTTCGCGACCTTCAGCCCGCGGCGGTACTGGTGGACGGTCCGCCCCGCAAGGTCGTCGCCGGCCAGTTGGAGCGTCCTGCCGCCGGGCAGCTTCGCCGGCCAGCCCTTCACGCCCTCGGCCAGCGGGAGCTTCTGCGTGTACCAGGCGCGCCGCCCGTCGGGGGCGTCCTGGATGACGAACAGCCAGCCGAAGGCCTTCGCCGCCGACGGGAGAGCCACCGCGCCCACCCCGGCGTTGCGGACGGCGGGACGGATCTCGACTCGCCCCCCCACCGCGACCGTGCCGACCACCGACAGCGAGAGCTGGAGCCCGGACTTCGGCATGCCCCACTCGAGCTTGATGGGCGCGGCCGGCTTGCTGGTCGCGCCGGCCGCCAGAGCGACGGTCCCCGCTGCCCCGGCCGGCAGAACCACCGTGAGAACCGCCGCACAAGGCCATTTGCCGAAAGCGAACATGGCCGCATCGTAGCCTCGAGGCGGCGAGAACACAAGGACGGCGCAGGCCCACCGAGTCTGACGGAGGGATTCGGGGCCGGATAGGACGTGATTTGGCGCCGGATGGCGCGGTTCGCGCGGCGTTGAGGCCGCGAGCGGACGGCGAGGATGGACAACTGAACAGGGATGATAGGCGTGAATTCGCACTCGACGCAGGGAGCCTGCGCCGCACGCGTTTCGCGGTCGGTCGCCTCACGCGACGCGGCGGACTCGGATCACCGGCAGGTGCTTCCGGCCGCCGTGCTGGGTGACCAGCAGCTCGACCTTTCGGCCGAGCTCGCCGTCGACGTCCGCGGCCGGGGCGGCGCACGGCACACCGCGCGGTCAGTGCCGGCGCGGCTCGATGCGTGGCGTTTCGTTGGCAGCCGGGCGGGCGTGGTAGACCTCATCCGCCGTCTTGCCGGCGAGCGCTTCGTGCGGCCGGTGCTCGTTGAACCACGCGGCGTAGCGGGCAAGTTCGTTCCGCACATCCTCACGGCGGAGCGGGACGGCGATGCGGCGTGTGCACTCCTCCTTCAGCGTGCGGATGAAGCGTTCGACGACGGCGATGCTGCCGTGCTTGCCGAGCGCGCCGAAGCGCGGGCGGATGCCCTTCCGCTTGCACCAGGCCTTGAAGCCGTCGCACCAGAACTGGGTGCCCTTGTCGGAGATGATGTACTTGGGAGCGGCGGCTCCTCAGAGGCGTCCGAGGAAGGTGCGGACCTGGACGGACGTCGGCTGCTTGCTGAAGACGGCGAGGCCCATGGCTCGGCGCGAGTAGTGATCGACGACGACGGCGACCCACCAGCAGAACGGCCAGGCCTGCGGGAGGGCGAACGGCGACCAGGATGTCCACATGCCCAGCGACGTTGGGACGACGGTGAGGTCGACGTGGTGGACGTGGTCGGGGCGCTTGGCGGTGACGACGCGGCCGGCGTGACGAGGAAGGGGCGGGCGGCCTGGGCAAGGGTCCATCCGCGCGCGGCCTTGAGTTCGAGGACGGCCAGGCGTTCGACGGGCGGGTAGTGCGGCCGGCGGCGCGGGGGACAAGGGCGCGGGGCTGCTGGCGAAGGTCGGGCTGGGCGACCGACTGAACCACAAGCCGAGGCCAGATCTCCCGCATCCAGCGTCGCGACCAGCTCGACATCAACGTGGGCACGATCGACGGGCAGGAAGAACAGCGCGCGGCCTGCGGGCGCGAATGACGAATTCCGAATCCCGAATGCCAAATGACAGCCCCAGTCACCTGGTGCCACGCTCCCGGAGTCTGCGGCCGTGTCTTCGACGCCGAGCACAACAGAGCGGAACGCTCGCCTTGCTTGTGTACGGGACGTTCGAGTGTTCCGAAACTGACCTGGGGCAGTTCCTCGTCCGCAGCAAGCTGCTCCCTGACCAGCCGGAGAGTGGGGCGAATCCGCTTCTTGGCATCCGGGGGGTCAGGTTCCCTTGGTGGCATCCGGAGCGACTGACGGGCGTGGCGTCAGGCGCTGTCGTTCTTGTTGCCGTACGCCGTCGGCGCTATCGCCGGTAGCGCCAGGCCGACCTCGTGTCCGCGCCGTCCCGCCAGGCGAGGCGGTGTCTGGCGTTGACCGGCTTGTCGGGCGGTCGGGGCTTGTCTTCCGGCGGCGTGTCGGCCTCCGGCTGTGGATCGGCCGGTCGGGGGGCGGCGGTCGGAGCGCTGTCGGACGGGGCGGCGGGTCTGTCAGGCGGCCGGGCGGTGCCGCCGGCGACGTGACCGGAGGCGGGCCAGTCGGCCTTGAGGATCCACGGCGCGACGTGGCGGGAGACGAAGCCCACGTGGGTGGTCGCCGCGTGCGGGTCCCCGCCATGGGTCAGGCCGGAGCAGTTGACCTGGTGGAGCTTGCGGTAGGCAGCCCTCTTGGCCTCCGACGCGCCCGCGCCGGGCGTGTCGAAGCTGACCAGCCCCGCCGACGGGCCGTGCATGCCGTCGACATTGCCCATCACCGTCGTGCCGATGCCCAACAGTCCCACGTCCTCGGGGTTGTAGAAGTTGACGATGCCGTTGCGGCAGCGACGCAGGGCCTTGGTGAGGTCGTAGCCCTTCGAGATGCTGGCCGACAGGAGGACGAGCCCGTCGATCTGGCGGCCGTCGGAGAGGGCCTCGGCGGAGAAGACGGCCACGCCTCCTCCTCCGCTGTGCCCGACGACGTAGACGGGCCGGTCGGGATGGCTGTCCTGGTAGTTCTTGACCAGGCTGGCCACGCGAACGCCGGCGAGTCGGTTGCCGATGAAGTCGACCTGGTTCATGATCATCCCGACGCCGGGGATGGGCCGGCCCCAGGAGTGGATCGGCAGCGCGCGGGGCACGCCGGCGGCCAGCAGGCCCCGCCGAATGTCGCGGTTCATCTCGCTGACGCCCTCGATGCCCGGCAGGATGATGACCAGCCCCTTGTCCATGCGGTCGGTGGTGACGTAGCCGCCTGCCCCGCCGTCGAAGCCGCATCCGACCGCGCCCGGCAGCCCCGCCGCCAGCAGGGCGAGGAGGGAAGACCGGCAGATGTTCCGTCCCATGTTCGCTTCTCCCTCTGCTTTGCCCGCCGCCGTGCCGGCCGGCGGCGCGAACCCGCCGCCGCCGGCCTCCCACGGCGCATCGGACTATCTATCGGCTATTGTGGGGCTTGACACAACTATCTGTTTATCTCTGTGAGGCGGTTGGGCCGATGATAACGACAATGCGTGGATGGACCAACCGGCAATGTCGGGGTACGCTACGGGCGGCCCGGGTGCTATACTACTTATAGGCTGCTGAAAATGTCGGATGAGCCGAATCCAGAGGCGAGGTGGGGCATGTCCGTGGATGACGAGACGTACGGGTCAGACTCGTTCGAGGCCGACGAGACCGATTTCGTCCCCGCTTTCTTCGCTCGCGACCTGGACGAGGCGGAGGAGTACTGTGATCTGCTCAGCGATCACGACATCCCCGCCCGCGCCGGGGCCGACAGCGGGCTGCCGGACAGCGAGGAGGCCGAGCAACAACTGGCCGGGCAGCGGGGAATGACCCACGGCGTGCCCGTGCTGGTCCCCGAGAGCCTCCTGGACGAGGCCAGCGAGGTCATCGCCGACCGCGAGGACTTTCCCGACTACGACGACGAGGAGGACGAAGAGGACGAGGACGACGACGAGCTCGAGTTGGCCGAGCTCGACGAGGACGACGCCGACGACGACTACATCGACGAAGAGGAAGACGACGACCCGTTCGAGGACGCCGACGACCTGGACGATCTGGAGAGGGACGAGGGCGGCTTTTACTGAGCCGCCGGCCCGCCATTGAGGTGGATCGGGCCGCCCCGCCCGGCCGATCGCGGCGGGTGCGTGTCGGCCCGGGGCTTTCTTGCCTGGAGAGCGTGAATGAGCGATAATGGCGACGTAAAGGAGGCCGCCGGCGCCGACGCTGCTGCCGGCAACACCGAACGCCGCGAAGTGGACCGGCGGCAGGGCGACCGCCGCAGCGTAGTGGACCGTCGGGTCGGTTTGGACCGCCGCCGCGGGCCGGGCCGGCGCCGCAGCGACGACCGCCGCAGCGCCGAGGAAGGCGAGATGACCGAGGAGCAATTCGAGTTCCTCATGGCCATCAACGAGTACAAGAAAGTCAACAAGAGGCCCTTTCCCAGTTGGACCGAGGTGCTCGACGTGATGAGGGCACTGGGGTACCGGAAGGTGGCCGAGGCACAGGACATCCAGTAGCCGGCCCCGCGCCGGCCGGTTTGCAGGCATGATCTTCGGCATCGGACAGTTCGCCCTCTCGCTGCACATCACCACGGTGGCCGTGCCGGTGGCGATGTACTTTCTGATCCTCGGGCTGCTCAACAGCCGCCCGCACCCGCAACTGCTCCGCGGGCGGCGGGACTTCGCCCTGCTGATCGTCGCGCTGTGCCCCCTGCTGCTTCAGCCGGTCATCGCCCGGGCCGAAGGCTTCTGGCCGGTCCTGGCGGTCATCGCGGCCGTGGGAGGCGTGGCCCTGCTCGCCCCGCCGAAGGGCTCGTGGGTCATCTACAACATCCTGCCTCGCGAGGCGGGCGACGCTGTGGCCGACGCCCTCCGCCAAGTCGGCCTGCCTGCCCGCCGGGAGGGCGGCGTTTTCCTGCTGACCGACACGGACGGGTCCGTCCGGTTGAGCGGCTTTCCGCTGCTCCGCAACGTCTCCGTGCGGGCGATCGGCCTGGCGCCGGACGTGGCCGGGCGGTTCGAGGCCGCCCTGTCGCGGCGCCTGCGGACCGTGACGGCGGAGACGACGGCCGCGACGATGGCCCTGCTGCTGGTGGCCACGGCGATGCTGGTGGTCCCGCTGGCGTTGGTGGCCCCGCGTGCCGGCCAGATCGTGCGGCTGCTGACGGGGATGCTGTACTGACGATCTTTTGATTTGCGTTGTTGCGGAGAGCAGCTACAATAGGGGATGATAGTCCTTTGTCGGCGCCAAGTCTCACAACTCTGAAGTTCCGTGGAGATTGGCATGGAAGCGAACAGACGGGAGCCATCGGACCGTCGTGGTGCGTGCATGGGCGGCGGGCCGGCGGGCTTCACGATCGTGGAGATGATGGTCGTCGTCGGGGTCATCGCGCTGTTGGCGGCCATGCTGATGCCGTACTTCAGCCGGGTCTACGAGATCGCCTACCGCACGCGGTGTCAGCGGAACCTCCGGACGATCGCCGACGCCCTGCACGCCAGTTCGGAAGCGGCGATGACCGTGCCGGAGGGCGCGAGTTGGCTGGGGGCGGCGATCGGCAAGGCGTCGAGGGATGCGGTGCTCTGCGACAAGGACCCCGACCAGAGCGTCGAGGACTACGTCAGGGACAACCTGGAGGAGTTCTACATCCTTCAGTACCACACCAACAGCCTGACCAACTACGACTGCTCGTTCATCACGGACATCCTGGCAGGCGGGCAGGGGGCCGTGCCTGACCCGCAGATCTGGGCGTGGTATCCGGATGCCGGGATCCATGACAACCCGAAGGGCGAGACGTGGGACGGGGCCTTGCCGAACCTCCAGGACAACCAGGCGTTCATCGGCGTGGACAACGACTCCTGCATCCAGATCACCTTCGGCTCGACGGTGACCATCGAATGCATGACCCCGCCTGCGCAGGCCCAGAGCGGATACAGCAGGCACTGGGTCGTGCAGGGGGCGGGCACGCCGCGGAACCCGCTGCCGAATGACGCGGACCCGTCCGACGACGATGACCAGGAAATCCTGCACATGTGGGGCAGGGACAACAAGGCGATCGACCCCCGCTCGCCGTACGTGATCAGCAGCGGTCGGGCCAGCTACGGCATCAACAGCCTCGTCAGGACCCGGCAGTGGTCTCCCGACCAGATCATGCTGATGGACGCCAACGAGCTGGTCATCAACATCGACTCGGCCAACCTCGAGGACGTCTTCGAGGAGGTGGTCCAGCCTCGGCATTTCGGCAAGGCCAACGTCGTCACGGTGGGCAGCAGTGTCACCACGTGGTCGTTGGCGGACCTGGAGGAGGAGCTCGACAAGCGGGATGAGCCGGGCCTCCGAAGCCTGTGGGACCCCCGCTAGATTCCCGGGCATCGAATGATAATCCCCTCGATCGACCTCAAACGACACCGCCTCCCCTTGGCCGCCGGCGGCTTCTTCTTCGTCATCCTCCTGATCACCGCGATCCTCTGGTTGATGGACAGCCGGGGCGGCAGCGCGCTGTCCCTGGCTGAATCGGAGGACCGCGAGGACCGCATCAAGGCCGCAGATCGGCTCGCCGACAAGAGCGGCGCCGCGGCCGGCAAGGCACTGTCCGACCTGACCCGGGACAAGGACAGGTGGGTCGCGATCCGCGCCGTTCGGAGCCTGGCCAAGTCGCCCGACCGGCGGAACCGGGACGTCCTCAGGCGGATCGCATCCGACCGCAGCCGGCGGGGGCGGGTGCGAGGTGAGGCGGCGGCGCAGATGGGGCGGTTCAAGGAGTCGGCCTCGGAGCTGACGCAGGTGCTGGCCGCCGAGCCGGACCCGGAGGTCCGCGCCGGGGCGGCCAAGGGGTTGGCCATCCTGCGGGATCAGGCCACGATCCCTCAGCTCGTCAAGGCCCTCGAGGACAAGGACGAGGAGGTGCGGCGTTGGGCGATCACGGGCATCCACAAGATGATCGTGCGTCGGTTCTCCTTCAACGCCAAGGCCCCGCCGGGCACGCAGCAGCACGAGATCGACCGGCTGAAGACGTACCTGAGGCGATGCGGCGTGCTGGATTGACGGGCAGTAGGCTCGGAGACGACGGGCAGGGGGCTCGAGCGGACCTCGACAAACGGGAACCTTTTGCTTCCCTTCCGCCGCCCGAGCCGATACAATACGTGGACGGATGGGTACGACTTGCAGTGTGCCCGGGGCGGGTGTTGCTTGTTCCGGCCCCGGCCCAAGGAGAGAGTAGATGCGCTCTGTTTTGAGCGGACGGGCGTTTCGTCTAAGGGCGGCACGCCCTGACCGGGAGGCGTTTACCATCATCGAGCTGATGGTCATTATCTCGGTCATCGCGCTGCTTTGCGCGATCCTTCTGCCCTCGATGAGCAGGGCGTTCGAGGTGACGTATTCGACACTGTGCAAACGGAACCTCTACGGCCTGGGGCAGGCGCTGCACGGGGACAGCGTGGGCAATCCCCTGGCCGTGCCGGACCCCAACGCGTGGATCAGCGTGGCCCTGAACAACGGCTCGCGCGATCTTCTCGTCTGCAAGGAAGACGACGAGGAGCACGTGGCCGACATCAGCGTCCTGGAGGACTACTACATCCTCCAGAACAACAGGGCGAGGAACCCTGAGCAGAACAACTTCACGTTCTCGAACCTCGCCGGTTCCGTCGGCACGGGGGATGGCTACATGGACGACCGCCAACTCTTCCGCGACCACCAGATCCCGCAGAACCCCGTGAACCATCACGGGCGTCACGAGTGCTGGTGCTACGTCTTCCCGCGGGAAGCGAACCAGAAGATGATCTCCATCACCGACGAGGCGACCATGCTGGTCTCGTTCGAGGGCAGCAAGGTCAGCATCGAGTCCATCATCGGCTGCGGCTGCAGCCACTGCAACAGCGACCACTGGCTGATGAAGGGCCAGATGACCGACGACGGCCTGCGCGCCCTGAGGGAGGACACGGTGGTCATGCAGCTCGGCGGGCACACGTGCCGGGAAGTCGACCCCAACTCGCCGGTCTACATTTTCATGGAGACGGCCAGCTACGGGATGAACGGGGCGCTGCGGCCCAGGAAGTTCGGCCCTCAGCAGTTGATGCTCATGGACGCCAACGAGGTGCTCATCGACATCGAGGAGCCCGACTGGGAAGAGCACGTCAAGGAGCGTCACCTCGGCAAGCTGAACGCGCTGGTCGTCGGGGGCAGCGTCAGCACGATCTCGCTGGTCGACCTCCAGGACGAACTCGATCTGTACGAGAGAGAAGGCCCCGCCACCGGGAGCCTCTGGGGCCATCGGGCAGCGCCGGGGAACAGGAAGTGATGGCGGCAGGTTCCTTCGCGTCGGAAAACAGAACGCGGCTGCTGATCGGCTCAATCGTCCTCGCTGCCGTGGTGGGAGTGGTCTTGTGGTATGTTTCCGGCCGAGGCGGCAACGTCGAGTCGCTGATCGAGTCGTCGAGCCGGGCCGACCGGCTGACGGCGATCGACAAGCTCCGCCATCGGCACAACGCCGATTCCAGGCAGTTGCTCTACCGGCTGACGAAGGACGCCGACCTGGGGGTGGCCTCGACGGCCGTCAAGGCCCTTGCCGAGGACAAGGACGAAGCCAACCTCGAGTTTCTCACCCGGTTGCTGGGCGACGAATCCCGGCGCCCGGAGGTCTGTGCGACGGCCGCCGAGGTCTACGGCAAGTTCAAGGGGCACGGAGCCGATTACACGGTCCTGACCGCGCTGCTGAGCGCACACAAGGACCACCGCGTCCGGGCCGGAGCGGCCAGGGGGCTGTTCCATCTGCGGGAGAGGGAGGCCATCGCGGCCGTGGTCAACGCCCTCGAGGACCCGCATCCCCGGGTCAGACGGGAAGCGATCCGGGCCTTCTACAACCAGACGACCAGTCGGTTCGGCTACGACCCGGACGTGCCCCCCGGCAAGCAGCGGGAGGTGATCGACAAGATCCGCGACCTGCTCCGGCGGGCGGGCGTAACCTAGCCGCGCCGTGCCCCGCCTCGGCGCCCGGATTCTCCTTCCGGGCCGGCACGAAGGCCTTGACCGCACCTGCCGCCGCCGGTATAGTTACCGATCCGCCGTACCGAGACGACTACGAGAGACAAGACAATGAAGACCGATATCCATCCGGAGTACAAGGAAATCAGCGTCAGGTGCGCGTGCGGCAACACCTTCACGACGCGTTCGGCGGGGGCAGACGTGCAGACCGACATCTGCTCGGCCTGCCACCCGTTCTATACGGGCAAGCAGAAGTTCGTCGACGCCGCCGGCCGGGTCGAGAAGTTCCAGAAGAAGTTCGGCACGGACTACTTCAAGAAGCCCGGCGCAAAGAAGTAGCTGCCCACGCCGCGCCCGCGCCGACGGTCCGCCCGTGCGACTGTCGGCGTTTTTCGTTGCCGCGCCGGCCCACGTCTTCGCCCGCGCGGTGCCGCTTCGCCGCCGCGGAGGCGGCCTGTTCCCACCCGAGTTGAACCGATGGCTGCCAAAGACAACGCGCTGCTGGCCAAGCTCGACGAGCTGGATCGCCACTACGGGGCGACGGCCGAGCGGATGAACGACCCCGCCGTCGCGACCGACTCGACCCGGATCGTCGCGCTGGCCCGGGAGCACTCCCGGCTGGGGAAGGTCGTCGAGCCGTACCGCGAGTACCTGAGGCTCGTCGGGCAGTGCGAGCAGGCCGAGGCGATCCTGGCCGACCCGTCCAGCGACGAGGAGCTGCGGTCGCTGGCCCGGGAGGAGCTGGCGGAGGTCCGCGAGCAGGCCGAGCGGGCCATCGAGAACGTCAAGGGCCTGCTCGTGATGAGCGGAGACGACCGGATCGAGTCGGTCATGCTCGAGATCCGCGCGGGGACCGGCGGGGAGGAGGCGGCCTTGTTCGCCGGCGACCTGCTGGGGATGTATCGCCGGTACGCCGAGCAGCGGGGTTGGCAGTTCGAGATCCTCTCGGCCAGCCCGACGGACATGGGGGGCTACCGGGAGGTGGTCGTCAACGTTCGCGGCGAGGGCGTCTGGAGCCGGTTGGGCTACGAGGGCGGCGGGCACCGCGTCCAGCGCGTGCCCAAGACGGAGAGCCAGGGGCGGATCCACACGTCCGCCGCAACCGTCGCCGTCCTGCCCGAGCCGCAGAGCGTGGATATCCAGATCGACTGGGACAAGGAGGTCAACGAGTACACATCTCGGGCCAGCGGCCCGGGCGGGCAGAACGTCAACAAGGTCGAGTCCGCCATCCGCCTCGAGCACATCCCCACCGGCATCACCGTCTCGATGCGGGACGAGAAGAGCCAGCACAAGAACCGCGCCAAGGCCCGGCGCATCCTCGCCGCCCGCGTCTACGAGCACCACCGCAGCCGCCAGGCCGCCGAGGAAGCCGCCGCACGGAAGGCCATGATCGGATCCGGCGACCGCTCCCAGCGCGTCCGGACCTACAACTTCCCCCAGAACCGCTGCACCGACCACCGCCTGAAGCAGGAGGGCTCGGAGGGGGCCAACTACAACCTCCAGACCGTCATCGCCGGCGATCTGGACACCCTCCTCGACGCCCTCGTCGCCTACGACAAGGCCCAACGCCTCGCCAACCTCTGAGGGCCGGGAAGAAGGTAACGGACGTTGGGTAGTGGGCAGAGGGGAACGGCAGACCCCTCCGGTCTACGTCACGATCTCCAGCAGTCGCTCGGTGAGTTCCACGTGACGCTGCTTGTCGCGGTGGAGCTGTTGGACCTGATCGCGAAGGGCCGGGTCCTCGATTTCCTCGATCAGCGCGGCATAGGCCGCCAGGGCCTGCTGCTCCTGGCTCAAGAGCGACTCGAACTGCTCTCGGAGCAAGGCCTCCTCAAGCATCGGCGCTCGCCTCGGAGATCTGACGGGACAGCAGCGTGATCGTCTTGCGGTGGGCCTTGGTGTCGGCCTGGATGGCGTCGAGGATGGCATAGACCTCGGCCCGCTGCTCCGAGTCGAGGCATTCCGAGTGTGCGATTTCGTCCGAGGTGGCCGTCAGGATCGCCGCCAACTGGTCTTCCACGCCTTCCACGGCCCGCACACTTCCCGCGACGCGCCTGTAGGCGCCCGTCATTGCTGAGCCTCCACCCGCCCGGTCCGGATGATGATATGATTCCACGTTCCCCATTATCCCGCGCAACGGTCCCCAACGCAACAAACTAACGCCTCTCGTCGGCAGAAATCATGCCCTTCGGCCCCGCGCTCGGGCGTGGCGTGTCGTCCGTCATGCCGTACGGCTCGCCCGTCTGAAGCCCCGCGTGATTCGTCGGCTTCCGCTCCGCCGTGACCGCCGTCCGGGAATTCAGCTCCCGCCGCACTGCCCGGGACTGGATTCGAACCAGCACGAGGTATTAACCTCACTAGGCCCTCAACCTAGCGCGTCTGCCAATTCCGCCACCCGGGCGAGAATGGTTCGACAAGCGTACGCCGTCCCGCCGCGCCTGTCAAGGGCCTCGCTTGCGGTTCCCGCTTGATTGCCACGGTTGGGACGGGGACTGATCGATGAGGCCGCCACTCACGCGGCAGACACTTGTTAGTGATCTTGTGGGCCGGTATGTTCCGGATGGTGACGCCGGCTCGTTCGCCGCGGCTCGGCGAGCAGTGCGCCGGGCCGGCGGGGAGGCAAGCTATGATGACAAAGCGCATGATCCGAATGGGGGTCTGTCTTGCGTGCGTGCTGGCCGTCACCCTCGCGGCGTCGGCCCAGCCAGCCCGCCGGTCGGGCCGATCCCGCACGCGGAGGAAGATCGACGCGCCGCCGGAGACGCAGAAGGCGATGCAGGAGCTGTGGCGTCGCGGCACGTGCCTGCTCAGCTCGGTGCACAAGCCGGCGGAGAAGGACTCGGCCGTGCCGGGAGATATCGGCACGACGCCCGTGCTGAATCCCCGCCTGCGGACCTGGCGGGGCGAGGTCAATTGCTACGCCGTCGACGGTGGGACCCTCTGGGCCGCCGACGATCAGTGTCTGCTTCGGATCGACGCCGCCACGGCGAAGGTCACTCGCACGTTCGACCGCCGCGACGGTCTGCCCGACGAGGTGATCCAGTCGATCGCCCCGGCCGGCGGGACCGTCTGGCTGGCGACCCGCGCGGGGCTGGCGGGGCTGGACGTGAAGACCGGCCGGATCAGCCTCGTCGTCGAGCAGGCGTTGGAACTGGCCCGGCTGGCGGCGGGGGACGGCGGGGTCTGGCTCGTCAGCGATGCCGGCGCCTGGCGCCTGCCGACCGGCGAGAAGAAGTGGCGGAAGCTGCCCGATCCGCCCCCGCTGGCCGGCCTGAAGCAGATGGCCCGGCGAGGCTTCTGGGCCGTCCGCTGGGCGAGGCGGCTGCGGGTGAACGTCCCGTCGATGTTCGCCCGCGAGGACGGGCTGTACGTGGTGGTCATGAACAAGCTGCTGCGGTGCGCTTCCGCCGCCGGCAAGTGGGAGCAGATCGGCGCCGACGTCTGGCAGGCCGCCTCTGCCGGCAAGGCCGTCTGGGCGATGACGACGAAGGGCGTGCTCCGCTACGAGCCGGCGACGGGCAAGACCGTGCGGCACGAGTCGGGCAAGGGCCCGGCCGCGGGTCGGCCGGCGGCGATGGCCGCGACCGACGAGGCGTTCTTCCTTGCCAGCCAGCCGGATTACGACAAGGACGCGAAGCGGTTCGTCGGCGGGGGCATCAGCCGGCTGGACGTCGCGTCGGGCAAGTGGACGATCATCGAGCAGGTCGACGGGACGGACATCCGCTTTCTCAGCGCCGTGACAGTCGATGGCGCCGAGGCGTGGGCGGCCTGCACGCTGTACGACCGTGTCGTCGAGCAAGGCGCCCACCCGGGGATGGCCCACGTGAAGCGATGGCGGCCTCACGCCAGCGGGATGGGGCTGCTGCACTACCGCGAGGGCAAGTGGACGCTTCGGAAGCGCGAGGGGCTCAAGACGGAGAAACGCTGGGTCCTGGGTCAGAAGGGCACGGGGCAGGCCGATCGGATCGGCCCGGACAGCGCCGAGATGCTCCGCCGCTTCGATGACGGCGTTTGGGGCGCCTACCGCATGGTGCCCGATCGCTACTACGCCGGCTATTACGTCTCGGCCGGCCGGCTGGCCCGGCGGGGCGGAGACGGGCAGTGGCAGGCCGGATTCGGCGTTCGCACGGCCCAGCTCGGCATGGGCGGCGAGCAGCCGAGTATCCTGCTGATCTCCCACTCGCACGGGGCCCGCATCGTCCTGGCCGAGGGGCACCCGATCGTCCTTGGCATCGAGCAGGTTGGCGGGCGGGTGTGGGTGATCAACTCCGCCGGGCTGTTCGCCCGCGACGCGAAGACCGACGAGTTCAGGCCTGTCCACCGCGCCACCCCTCGGCTCTACTGGCGGGCGACGGCGGCGGCGGCCGTCAGCGACGCCATCTGGTTCGGCGGCGACGGCGGGACGGTCAGCCGGCTCGATCGAGCCACCGGCCGGCTGGAGCTGGTGGGCGTCGCGGCGGGCCGAAAGGTCACCGCCATCGTGCCCGGCTCCGGCGGCGTCCTGGTCAAGACCGACAAGGCCAACGTCGTCCTGCCCGTCTCGCTGGCCTCGGCGGCCGAGCTGCCCGACGGGGCCGTCCTCGGCTTCGACGGCAAGAAGTGGACCGGCGGGGCCGGGCAGATCAGCGGCAAGGCGTTGGCCTACGAATGCAAGAGCGTCAGGGGCCGGGGCCGGCGGGCAGACTACCTGGGCAAGGGCAAGGATCGCCTCGGATTCCTGAAGGGCGTGTTCCGGTCGAAGGTGCTTTGCGTCGATGAGGCGGGCGGGCAGGTCTGGCTGAGCGCCTACAGCGGCGTGGCGAGCGTGGCCTTGCCCGGCGCGGCGGGCAAGTGACCCCCGCCGGCCTCCCGCGGCGACCGAGGAAAGGAACGGTGCGTTGACGATCGCTTCGCTATTCAAGGACCCGGCCCGGACACGGATGTTCCTGTGGGCGCTGGGCATCACGGTGGGGGTCTGGCTGGTGGTGTGGGTGCTGTGCCGCCTGCTGTTCCGCGCGTCGAAGGCCCCGGCCCGCGGCTTCCTGCTGCTGCTGGTGACGATCACCGGCGCGACGGTGCTGGCCCTGGAGGTGCTCGGGACGCGCGTGATCGGCACGGAGTACGGCAGCAGCCTGTTCGTCTGGGCGGCGCTGATCACGGTGACGCTGGTGTGCCTGGCGTTCGGCTACGCCGTCGGCGGGCGGCTGGCCGACCGCGTCCCGAAGCCCTGGATGCTCTACCTGCTGGTGATGCTCGCCGGAGGCAGCGTGCTGCTCGTGCCCCTGATGACCGACGTGCTGGGGCCGATGACCGACCTGTTCGGGCTCACCTGGGGCGCGCTGGCCAGCGCGATGGTGCTGTTCTTCCTGCCGCTGACGCTGCTGGCCACCGCCGGGCCCTACGTCATTCGCCTGCGGGCCCGCAGCGTCGAGGGGATGGGCTCGACCAGCGGGGCGGTCTACGCGCTGAGCACCATCGGCAGCGTCGCCGGCGCGCTGGCCGTCAGCCTCTACATGATCCCCCATCTCGGCACGCGGACGAGCCTGCTGATCTGCGCGGGCGTGTTGATCGGCATGGGGGCGTTCGGGCTGGCGCTGCTGTCGCGCGGCTGGGCGGGCGTGCTGGTGCTCCTGGCGTCGGGGGCGTTGTTCATCCCAGACCGTACCCCCACGCTGGAAGGCGAGCTGTACCGCACGGAGAGCGCCTTCGGCCAACTCCGCGTCCTCCAGCGCGACGTGGAGGGGCGGGGGCTGTACCGGATGCTGATGGTCAACGGCATCATGCAGACGGGCATGCCGCTGGACATCGATCTCGTCGGCCCGGCCGACATCCTCCAGACCGACAGCTACCACCTCGAGCTGCTGCCGTACTTCTATCCCGACCTCGGCGCGGGGCGCAGGGGCGTGCTGATCGGGCTGGCGGGGGGGATGTTCCCGCGCGTGATGGAGTTCTACGACGTCGACTGGACGGCCGTCGAGATCGACGTGAAGGTCGCCGAGCTGGCCAAGGCGTACTTCGGCTACCGCGGGGAGATCCGCGACGCCGGCGGCAAGCTCCGCGAGGTGGATCTGTCGCGGTTCCCCGACCGCGCCTCGCCCGTGATGGCCGACCACCTCGCACAGGCCGGAGAAGAGCATGCCGACGAGCACGCCCCGCCCGGGGAGTACCGCGGGCGGGCCGTCATCCAGGACGGGCGACGCTTCCTCGCCGACCTGCCCGCCCCCGTCGACTTTGTCGTTCTCGACGCCTACAACTCCGACGCGATCCCCTTCCACCTGATCACGCGGGAGTTCTTCGAGCTGGTCAAGGGCCGCCTCACGAAGGACGGAATGCTCGCGATCAACTACATCGGCCGGCCGACGGGCGACTTCGTGACCGACTCGCTGTTCCGCACGCTGGGCGAAGTGTTCGGCCGCGACAAGCTGCGGGCCTACCGCACGCGCGCGGAGGCCGACGAGGCCCAGGTGATCATCATCTTCGCGATGCGCGACCGGCGGGAGCTGCTTCCGCTGTGGCGGGACGACACCGGCGGCGGGGCCGACCCGCTCAGCTACGAACTGACGCAGCGCCGCGTCGAGACGGATCGCCCGGCCGGGGCGATCATCACCGACGACCACAACCCCATCGACCTCGCCCGCGCCACCACGGCCCTCCAGTGGCGGCGGCAGGCGATGGCGGCGTTCCGGTGACATGACCATCGCGGCGACGATTGAGATCGTCTTCTTCGACGTCGACGGCACGCTGCTGGACCACGACCCGGCCGTGCGGGCGGGCGTGGAGGTCTTCTGGGCCGAGCACCGTGAGCTGTTCGGCGGGTCCCGGGAGCAGTTCCTCGAGCGCTGGCAGGCGCTGGCGGAGAAGCACGTCCGCCGTTACTTCGACGGCGAGTTGACCTGGCGCGGGCAGCGGCTGGCGCGGATGAAGGAGATGTTCGGCGAGGCGGGCGTTTCGCTGACCGACGCCGAGGCCTACAGACATTTCACCGTCTACCTCCGCGCCTACGAGGAGGCCTGGAGCCTCTACGACGACGTGCTGCCCTGCCTGGACGCCCTCGCCGCCCTGCCCGGCATGCGGCTCGGCGTCGTCAGCAACGGCGATCCGTCGCAGCAGCGCCGCAAGCTCGACCGCGCCGGCCTGTCCGATCGCCTCCGCCCGGTGGTCATCTCCGGCGATATCGGCATCTCCAAGCCGGACGCGCGAATCTTCGCCGAGGCCTGTCGCCTCGCGAATCTCCCCCCCAGACGCTCCGCCTACGTCGGCGACCTGCTCGAAACCGACGCCATCGCCGCCCGCGACGCCGGCCTGCTCGGCATCTGGCTGGACCGC
>Ga0180437_10004245_pt1 | contig 20539 bp, 35 predicted proteins | sample SS_ome_4_FD_132410 | JGI IMG/M metagenome (GOLD analysis project Ga0180437, IMG submission 132410) | Hypersaline lake sediment archaeal communities from the Salton Sea, California, USA - SS_3_D_1 metaG | ecosystem: Environmental > Aquatic > Non-marine Saline and Alkaline > Hypersaline >... | reverse complement strand
GGGTACCTCCACGCGCTTGCGGGTGGGCCGTGCTACTTCACCGTCTGAAAAAAAATATAGCCCGGTACCTCCACGCGCTTGCGGGTGGGCCCGTGTCCCGAGTTCCGACCCACTTCAGCACCAGGGTACCTCCACGCGCTTGCGGGTGGGTCGTACGTGATGGCCGTGAGGACAGCCCCCCCCTCAAGGTACCTCCACGCGCTTGCGGGTGGGCCCTCAGAGGAATTCGCGTCAGCCATGGCCGAGTAGGTACCTCTACGCGCTTGCGGGTGGGCCGCTGCATCGCAGCGATCCCGAGGGCCCCTCCACGCGCTTGCGGGTGAGCCGGTGATCGATTCTGAGATCGATCGGATACGGACGGTGCCTCCACGCGCTTGCGGGTGGGCCTTGCCAGAAGGCGGCGTCCTTACTTGTGAACTTGGGCGCGCTGCCCGGCACTTCGGTGCCGGGCAGTGCTTCGTTTTTCGTTAGCTATGGGAGAGAGGCTACGATGCTGATTCTTGCGGGAGTGTTTCTGCTTCTGTTCTGGCTTTTCGACCCGGACGGTTTTTTGGAGTGGATGGTTGGCGTCCCGCTCGCTTTCGTGGCGCTTCTCGTGTACGGCGTGCAGTCTTACCGCCAGTGGCTCAAGCAGTACATGGAGGAGGAGTCATGACCGACGATGACTTCTACGCGATGTACCTCAACGCGCCCTGCGTGCCGGATGAGGAGGTGCGACGGCTGGAGATGATGGCTCGGGAGTATCACGAGCTTTGCGATTACTTCGACGAGCTGTTTCTGACCGGGCCCGACGGGCGAGACGGAAAGCTCCCAATTAGCCGCCGGGAGCTGTTTTTGACGAATCGTCACGCGCACGAAGTCATTCGCTGGCTGGCACGCAAGTTCATGGTGCCCACCTCCATGGTGCGCTCGGCGGTCCGCAGGCACTCGGAATCTCAGATAAGGGAGCTACAGAATGCCGATCCCAGGAGCCTACCGGGAACTCTTCAAAAAGGGTTTGAGGAAACTGCTGGAAGAACCTTCGACGCTGACAGACAGAGAGCGTTATGACGTGAAGCACTACCTGAAGCTGCTGGATGATCCCCGATACCAGTTTGGCCTGGTGGACCGCAAGGTCTCAAACAAATTCTACGCGCCGGGAGAGCTGTTTTTCACTACGTAGGAGGAGTCATGGTTCCACCGTTCACGTACACACTGGATGACAGGGAGGCGCCGGCTCTGTACAAGGAGCTTCGTCAGAACCTCCTCAGCGGCTGGCCCTTGAATCTGGGCGAGCTTCACGATCTTCTCAAGCTGCTAAACCGGTTGGAAGAGTTCCACACCATTCCCGGCAAGGCACGCAACCTCGTCGCGCTCGGCGTTGAATTTGACTTTGGTTCGGCGAAGCAGCTGCTCGGCGTCATTGGAGAGGAGGCGGAGGTCCCGCACGGGTGGACTCGGCGAACCTGGCCGCTACGTAAGCTCTCGAAGGCGCTCCAGAAGTACATGGAGGAGAACATGAAGGAGCACATTCGTGACACTTTTCCAGACCTACCGGGAGTATAGCGCATCGGTGAAGCTCCGCTTCAAGAAGCGGTGGGGCATCTCCTGGGAGGACGCCGGCTTCGGGCCGGACGATCCCCGGATGCTGCAGGCGTTCAACAATGAGGAGTCACCCGAGGAGTTCGTGGAGTGGCTCGGTGAGAAGTACGATCTGGAAGAACCCAATTCATGGAGGCCCGGAGGCATTGGCCGTTAAACCCAAAGGCCGTTTTCTCAAAATCACGGAGTATTCGAACTGGTGTTACTACGATCGGCTCGGCGGCGTCGACCTCAAGGACGACGAGAAGCTGGAGATCGAGTGGCCCAACGGCCAACACACGCGCGTGACGGTGCGGCTGCGGGAGTTCAGCACGCCGTACCAGGACCACTCGCACCCAACGAGCATTCCTCACAAGGAAGCCTACTGCAAAATCATGCACAAAGGCCATCCCATCAAGGTTCGCCTTGTGGGACTGAAGGCTAGGAGGATTCAATGAGAGCTTTTGACGGATTGACGAGAACACCCTGTCCGGTCTGTTCAAAACTGGCGCAGGAGGGCCAGATTCAACCACGGGCCGTGATGCCGCTGCCGAAGTTCCCGGCGCGCCTTCGCAGCACGAACGAGCAGTGTTGTCGGGACTGCCAGGCGGCGGATACCGTGGTACGTTTGGGAGGCCACCCCATGTTCGGTCCTGCTCGGTTGACCGTGGCCAATGAGCGCGTGGAGGGGTTGACGATGCCCCGGGGCATGATGGAGCATTTCGGGCTCTGCTCCGACGGGATCATTCTTCCCTGCTCGAATGAGGATTTGGACGGGCATCTCGAATGGCTGGCGGCTCGCAAGCTGCCGGACGGATGCTGCCGCTGCCCGATCGGGGTGCAATCATGACCAAATGGACGAACCTGAAGAAGAAGGCGTGGAGGGGCGACCAGAACCTCTGGTACGCCGCGCTGTGGCAGATCGATCACTCGTGTGAGCAGGGGAATCTTCATGTCCGCGTGAAGATCGATATCAAGCGCAATTCTGTCATGGACTCTCAGAGCCACGCAATCGCCAAACTGTTCGATCCTGAAGCCAACAAATGGAATTATGCGGCTTCTCTCCCCCCTTCGCAAATCGACTGTCCGAGGTTTTACATGCGCAGGTGTCCAGAACCAGAGGACTTCGAGAGCCCCGACAAGGAGCTGCGGGCGGAAGTCGAGCTGATCCTGATCGGAAAGGAGGATGATGCCGAACTTCGGGCAGTACCTGACGCCGGAGCAGGCGGCGGAAAAACACAAGGACATAAAGGGTGAGCATTCGGTGGAGCACTACCGAAAGCTCGCCCGGCGGAAGCGCAAGTGCCAGGTGTGCGGCCAACCAGCCTGGAGGTACGCGGGCACCGGTCTTTGCTTCACCTGTACGACAGGTGAGACCGACGCCTCGGATGACTACGAATTGGTGGAGGAGAAATGAGAGAAGATCTTACTGACATAACCGTTGTTCTCGACAAGTCCGGTTCCATGGGCGCCGTCGTGGACGACGTGATTGGCGGTTTCAACACCTTTCTGCAGGAGCAGTTGAAGGCGCCGGGCGAGGCGTTGATGTCGCTGGTGTTCTTCGACACGGCCTACAGCTTCGCCTTCACGGGCAAGCCGTTGGAGAAGGTGGATGGGCTGACCCGGGAGAGCTACCGGCCTGGCGGCATGACGGCGCTGCTCGACGCCACGGCAAAGGCAATTCTGGACACCGGCGCGCGACTGGAGAAAATGGACGAGAAGGAGCGTCCGGGCAAGGTCGTGCTGGTGATCATGACCGACGGTCACGAGAACAGCTCGAAGGAGCACAACCGCCAGCAGGTGCACGACATGATTGAGCACCAGAAGGAGAAGTACAACTGGCATGTGATCTTTCTGGGTGCCAACGTGGACGCCTTCGCCGAGGGCGGCAAGATCGGCGTGCAGGCCGCCAACGCGATGAACTTTGGTCCTACGGGCCAGGGTGTGAACGCTGCTTTCAAGGGCGTCTCCGACGGGATGAGGCGGTTGCGTGGCACGAGAGGCATCCCCTGCTCGGCCGACTACAACTACTTCACCCAGCAGGAGCAGCAGGAGGGTGAGAACACAACCAAGGGCGACTCTTTGAGCAGCGCCGTGGTCAGAACGTCCAAGCACACCAAGACCGGCAGGACCAAATCGAAGGGAAAGGCATGACACGCGAGGAGATCTTGGAGCAACTGAAGTTCGAGAACGACAGGGCCCTCTTTGCGGACGGCTTTGAGGACGCACTCATAGGGATCGCGCGACAGTTCTCCAAGTCCCTCGCTCTTTACGACAAGGACAAGTGCATCCAGATCCTGATGGAGCGAGATGGCATGACGCAAGAGGACGCGGAGGCGTTCTTCTCCTTCAACACCCAAGGCGCTTGGGTGGGGGAGAACACCCCGGTCTTCGCCGAGCTGATCACCGAGGGATAACTCATGATCCGCAAAGTGGTGTTGATTGTTTTGCTGGCTCTCACACTCGTGACGGCTTCAGGGTGTTGTCTTCTCAGCCCAAGGAGGCAGCTCGGCAACTTGCACAATTTCTGATCTCTTTCGGGGTGGTGGGCTTGGAGGCAGCCATCCTTAATGAGTGGCGAGGCAGTCCGGGCAGCGAAGACCTATAAGGCACTGTCCGGTTCAACGCCGAGTTCCGGGAAGGTAATGGGCACCCGGACCTGGCTGCCAGGATAGGCTCTGCTACCTCACGGGGCGGAGCTGTGGGGCATTTCGTGTTCATAGTCGCTGCCCATGCGGGCTATGAGGGCTTGATGCAATCGCGTCCTTGGAGCCTTTGGCGTAACAGCACGCCCCGAAAGAGGTCACCAGAGGAGATTGCATGACCAAAGGACAGATACTGGACGAGGTCCACAGGCTCCTTGGGGTCGAACTTGTCTCTGGGGAGAGACGCACTGTCTACCAGTGCCAGGACAATGACTGCCGCCGAATTCAGGCGCACGATTACATCCCTTTCGGCTGTGGGCAGGGAAGGTGGTTCAACCCTTGTCCTTGTAATCTGACCCAGAACTCTTGGATCAGTCGGGCCAAGAAGCTGGCCGAGCGTGAGGGCTCAAGGCAGACGCTCTTTCTCGGGGAGATCAAAGATGACGCGCGAGGAGTGGGTCGCCGACGGCGAAAGAAGATTCGGGCCGGACAAGAAGAAGTGGAGGTTCGTGTGTCCGGTGTGCAAACGTGTGACGAGTGTGCAGGAGTGGCTCGACGCCGGAGCGCCGGCCGAGGCCGCCTACTCGTGTGTCGGGAGGCATCGGGACGACGTCGACTGCGATTACGCAGGCGGCGGCTTCATCAAGTTAAACCCTGTCGTCGTCGATTGTGAGGGGTTCCAGACCACCCTTTTTGACTTTGCAGACCCAGAGGAGAGCGATGACCTTCGAGGAGCTATGGAAGTGGATCGAGCGTGCTCATAACGAGAACTGGAGGCATGTAAGACGGCACGAGGGCATCAAGCTCGCGCCCGGCTGGCTCTTCACACATCTGGTTGAAGAAGTTGGGGAGATGGCCAAGGCACTTACCTGCAAGGGCAACGATCTTGAGGAGATCGGTGACGTCATGTGCATTCTCATGCACTACGCCATCGCGCAAGGCTTCACCGAGAAAGAGGTTCGGGACCAGATGGAGGTCAAGCTGGTTCACAACATCAAACCACCCGAGGAAGAGAATGATCCTAGTTGAACCCAGCCACGAGATCCTCAATACGACCCCGGACCTGCTCCAGCTGATCGAGCGGGCCGGCCGGACGTGCTACAAAAGCGAGGGTAGGCTCATCACGCGGGAAACGGCGGTCGAGTTCATCCGCATGATCATCGAGCGAGGACACCACGCCGTGCTCGAACACGCCAACATAACGGTGAAGTTCGTTTGTGACCGAGGCGTCACACACGAGCTGGTCCGCCACAGGTTGGCAGCCTACTGTCAGGAGTCTACGCGGTATTGCAACTACAGCAGGAAGAAGTTCGGTAACCAGTGCACCTTCGTGCTTCCGTGTTGGCTGCGCGAGCGCGTGGAACCCGGAGAGTACGAGAGCCTGGGCGCGTTCTTCAATGTCAACCAGGACCCCGATTGGACCAACTCTGAGCGCGAGGAGCTGGAGGACTGGGCACAGGGTCTGTTCGAGGACGAGAAGCGTTACCAGCGCATGATTAAGCGTGGCTGGGCGCCCCAGAAGGCCCGTTATGGCCTGCCCAACGGTCTGAAGACGGAGATCGTGATGACGGCCAACGTGCGGGAATGGCGGCACGTGTTCGAGCTGCGCGTGGATTCGGCGGCCCACCCCTCGATGATCGAGATGATGAGGCCGCTTTACCTGGAGTGCCGGTCCAAGTGGCCGGTGCTGTTCTCCGGGCATCTGGACAGGTTTCTTCCACCTTAAGTGATTGCCGGGACCCGTCGGAACGTGTACTCCCCGCGCGGGCCCGGATGTGGGGCACGGTCATTCAAAATTCCCTAGGACCGGGGACATGTAGGACTCCACATCACTACGCATGCGGCCTGACGGGAAGTGCACGCCCGTTGGGAACACCCGTTCGCCCCGGAATGTCGGGTCCGGTGTAGGCAACGCCCTTAGGTGAGTCAAAGGAGAACGCTGCCGGGGAAAGTCCCGACCCGTGCCCACCTCTTCATGCTTGGGGTCCGGTTACAGCAAGGACCGGCTGGCAGGCGACAGGAATGACTGCCCCAAGCACCATTTACGCTTTAGACCGGGTTAGTACCGTCGGGGTTGGCAGGATTGATCACCTGTCGAGCCCGGCGGGAAAGCTCGGACCAAGGAGGCTCGATGAGGTTTTTGGTTTGTCAAAGAATGGCAGGCGGAGGCTGCGACTACTCGATCGGCTGTGGCATGCGCTTTGATTGGGTCGAGGCGGACTCAATCGAGGCTGTTGAGGAAAAGACGGTGTGGCCCAACGGTCGTGACGAGCGCAGCCGGCTGGAAGGGGAGATGGGACTGAGCGATATCCTGATCATCCCCGAAGAACATGTACACGTCGTTGACGTTAAGGCCATCGACGCCTCGATTGCGGCCACCAGACACGCCAGAGAACTAAACAGGAAAGAGCAGCAAGAGCGCGCTGAGCTGGCACGCCTGCGAGCAAAGTACGGGAACTGACGAGGAGGAGTGATGAGACGAGTCAAGCCGTCCTGGTGCTGCGTCTTCATAGGCGAGAACTTGCGGCATGTTTGTGCCTTCGTTTACAAAGAGGGGGACAAGTATGTCGGGTACGCCTTCGACAACAATCGAACTTTCTCCTGCAAATACACCATGTCGGATGAGCGTCTTGTGATTGATCACATGACACGTGCCATCCAGGCTGTTGAAGAGGAGTATATCAACCGCAAGATGCTCGAAAAACTCCAGGAGGAATGATGGCAGGAGACACCTTGCAGTTCTATCTCGTGCGCAGCCGTGACGGCAAGTACCTTCATCGAAAGGGATACGGCGGTTACAGCGACAGCTGGTCCAAGGACATTTTGAAGGCCCGGGTGTACACGAAGATCGGGCAGGCACGCGCCCAGGTCACGTGGTGGGCCAACGCCTTTCCCAAGTACGGGGTTGCGACCATCGTCCGCTTCGAGGCCAAGGAAGCGGAGGTCATCGACGAGAGCAAGCGCGTCAAACAGCGCAACAAGAAGTGTGAGGAGAGAGAGCTTGCCGCTGAGAAGCGGGAAGCTAAACGACAACTGAAGGCTGCAGAAGCCCGACTTGCTCGTGCCGAACGCGGCGAGGTTAGCCGGGCCGAAACGAGGTTCACGAACCGTGTCAGATAAGGAGGGTGTAATGGAAAGGTGTGCGTGGTGTGGGGCTGAGGACGTGCCTCTTGCTGTTTGCTCCCGCTGCCCGGAGCAGGAAGTCCGGCAGAAGTTGTGTACCGCGTGTTTACACAAACACGCGGAGCGGTCTCATACGGAGGAGAAATCCGGCGCCACTGTGGGCGGGGTTGCCTCCTTGGAGGTCGGCGAGACGGTGACGGCCGAGAAGCTGCCGGTGACCAAAAGCCTCGTGGACAACCCACAGGTGGAGCCCGGCTTCACGCAGATCAAGAACCAGGTGGTTCTTTACTGGCCGACGCCGAAAGACAGCGAGAGCGGGGGGCAGTGCGGCGCCACGGAGCTGGCACGCTGCCGGGATTACGAGACGGCCCAGCGTGTCGTGGACGCGCTGAAGGAGCGTTTTGAGGTCCTCATGTACGGCAGGCTCCAGGCCCGCCGGCCGCGCGAGGACTACGTGCGTTTCGTGAGCATGATCGCGCGGATGAAGAAGTCATTCAACGCCGGTAGCGACCTTCAAAACGACGAGGCGATGGATCGTCTCATCCAGGAAGCCCGGGAGCTGACCGGAGACGGCCCGCCTCCCAAAGAAGAGTAAAGACTTTTGCTTCGCATCAAAGAGGGCGGCCTTCGGGCCGCCCTTTCTTTTGGAGAAACACCATGCCCAACGAACTTCCGAAGTGTGCCCGTGTAGTCGTGAAGCAGCTTGCCAAGGCCGACCGCTCCAACATTCTTGGTGGCAAGCAGGTGACCCGCATCTTCAAGATCACGCCGAACACGGCGGCCAAGTGGCTGGAAGGCAATACCCACAACCGGTCGCTGAAACCCGGCGACATTGCTCGCTACGAGCGGGACATGAAAGAGAACAACTGGAAGACGACACACCAGGGCATCGCCTTCTCTCCCGAGTCCGTTCTGGTGGACGGGCAGAACCGTCTCTGGGCCATCTTCAACAGCGGGTGCACCGTCCGCATGCAGGTGACCTTCAACGAGCCGTTGGAGCACCAGGCATACGTGGACAAGGTGGTCCCGCGCTCGCCCTACGACGTGCTGAAGCTGGCCGGGTACGAGTGGGTGCGCTCCAACGTGGAGGCCGGCGTGGTCAACGGCTTCGCGCGATTCGGCTACGGGCTTCACCTGAAGCTCTCGCCCAACGAGCTGACGGCGATTGCCGACAAGCTGCGGGACGGCGTCATCCATGTCATGAACAAGATCTACGAGAGCCAGCAGGGCCGCAGCATGCTTCGCAAGGTTCCTCTGATCATCGTGCTGGTGCGCGGTTACTACAGTCGGAAGATCAAGCGGCAGCGTCTCGACGAGTTCATCGAGATCCTGGCGTCGGGCATGATCAACGACAAGAGCACGGACACGGCGGCCATCGCGCTGCGTGACTTCATCCTGAAGTGCAAGGACGAGAAGGACGCGGAGCTGCGGCGGTCCATGTACTTTCGTGCCGAGCGCGCGCTCATCATGTTCTCCAAGATGAAGAACCTGAAGGTGTTGAAGGCCCTCTATCGTGAGCAACTGCCTCTCATGCCCATGGACAAGGAGATCCGTGAGATCATCGTCAATCTTCGCCAGACCTGCGAGGCCAACCGCCGCAGCATGCGGGGCGTCAAGCCGTGGGAGCCGGACAAGGCCGCGCTCCAGGCCGAGGAGGAGGACGAGGAGGAATATGAAGACGAGGAGGAAGAAGAGGAAGAGGAATAGGAATTGATTCCGAAATTTCCACTTGCCGTATCAGTCCCACCAATATAGTATGCTAGAACTTTGACAGAGTTGACCCATGGGGATGGGCCGTATGGAAACTTTGATCCTGTATTCAAGCGAGCGGGTAGGAGACACGCTGGCCGAGGAACTGCTGGCCTGCTTCCCGGCCACGCAGGTTGATCAGACCACGGCCACGCTCGTGGACAGCGACTCCCAGAAGCAGCTGGACGAGTTGGACCCCGAGAAGTACCAGCCGGATATCGTCGTCGTGCTGGAGTCGCTGGATGCCTACATCTCGCACCGCCTTCGCATCGGCGGCAGACCGTGGGTGCTTGTCGCCTCCTTCACGTTTGACGATGTCTACTCGCTCTACTCGAACACGCTGTCGTTGCCGGAGCTTGGCATCGACGCGTTCGTGTCGAACTGCCAGACCTTCCTGAAGAACATGACCTCGATGATCCCGTCGCGCTTCTGCTGGCGGCCCGTGCCCACGCTTCCGTTGGCTGAGGAGCGCGGCCGGGACATCGGGTTAGTGCTGAACAACCTACTGGACCGTGACTTCGCGTTGGTCGACCACGCCGCCAAGGTGCTGAAAGGTGCGGGTCTGGACGACAAGCTGGCCGTCTACTACCACGATCGTGTGGACAAGGATCGACTGCCGGGAAGGGTTAGAGACTATGCCATTTCCTACTCCGGGGACGGCGCGCAACAGTGGAGCATGCTGAAATACTTCCTGCCGGCCCCCCGCATCACGGACCTTCGTGGTGGCGTGGTCCCCACGGAGATCCTTAAGGCTCTGGCCTACGGTTGTCATCCGATCACCATGGTGCACAATGCGCTCCCCTCGCTGCCGAACATCTACGTTCCTCATCTGGTGCGACTCAACGAGCTTGAAGAAGCTGTGCTTGAGGCCGCACGAGGGGAGTTCACTGTTCTGCCTCAGATAGATACGTCGTGGAAGCCTACTGTTCAAGACTTCCACGATCGCATAATTCAAATGCACAGGAGAAGTAAGGCGAATGCCGCCACCTAAGCAGTTCAAGTTTTCGGTCAATCCCGTGCTGCGGAGGTACATCCTCGTCAGCGAGGGCGCCAACCAGGTGCTCCTGTCCGACGAGCGCTTCACACCGCAGATGATGAACGAATACGTGCAGGCGGCCATCTACGCCCTGAAGTTGAAGAAGCAACACGGGACGATAGTGTCGCTGGCTGTGGCGATGCACTGCAACGCTTGGATCGATCGCATGCGCATGAGAAGCATAAACTGGCGTGTGGCAGCGAATTACGAGAATTTCCGCTCGGGATCGCAGCCCATGAACACCGTCAAATGCGACGCCAAGGAGTGGGTGGGCCTGCAGATCGAGCAGTGTTGCAACGGCCGGCCCCTGCGAAGCGGTAAGTCCAGTCTGCTACTGTTCTTTCGTATCTTGAGCGGCAGCTTTGCCGGGCTATCCTTCAGTCAGCAGGTGCCTTACAAGTACGCCACGGGCGTTCTTGCAAAGGAAATAGGCTGGCCACGTTACAAGAAGGTGTATCCCGGTGAACTGGTGCAGGCGTGTCTGGTGGGCGAGGTTCAATTCAGCCCCAAAGGCGCCCGGCTGGAGGAGATACATCCGGCGTCCAGCATCATCCGGCACAACCGGACGCTGAGGAATGACCGCAAGGTGCCAGAGGCCGGCCCACGCAAGAAGTGCCCGGCAAACTATGATTTTCCCTGCAACGATTGCAGCAGGGGTTACGAGAGCGGAGGCGACAACGGCTGCATACTGGCGACGCACCCACTGGCCTATGCCAAGGTGGAGTGTCCGATGTGCAAGCGGGTCTCATTCTTCGAGCAGTGGCCGAAGGGCAAGATCTGCGTGTTGTGCGAACGCCGCAAGGCCAGCCGTCGTGCCATGATGGAGACGACGACATGACGATCCAGATTCGCCAACGGGACGGGCACGATCGGCGCTTCTACGCGCCCGAACGGGACCTGGTGTATGCGCTGCCGCGCGCCATCAAGGTCGCGCTGGAATCTTTCGACGAGTTCGAAGGAGACCAGCACGTCAAGCGTGAGCAGCTGATTGAGGCTGCAGGCGCGCTGGGTCAACTCACCACGGCGATTCTGGACGGGAACCACCCCAATAAGGAACTGAGCAGGGCGGCGATTCGGGATTGGGTGACCACCCACAAGCCGGCGTCGCTTCTGATCTGTGAAGCGCTCACCACCACGCTGCTGGGGCAGCTGTGGTCGTGGGCGGCGGACGCGAGGCCAAAGACCCGGACTGATGTTGATTTGCCCACATACGACCTCGACGAGATCGAGAAGTTTTTCACCAAGCGAGACTGAGAGGCTGGTCATGGACCGACTGCTGACGGAAATGGCGAAGCGCTGCCCTAGGGCCAAGCTCCCTGACACCTACATGGTGTTCGACACGGAGACGAATGGAACCCAGATCGGCTCAAGCCGCATCCTGCAGTACGGGTTCTGTCACGTGGAGGGCCGCAAGGTCCTGAAGAGCTACAGCTTCCTCGTCAATCACGGTCCTGATCTGAACATCCCCGAGGGTGCCTTCAAGGTCCATGGCATCGACGTGAAGAAGACCATGGCCGAGGGCGTGCCGTTCAAGGAGATCGTCCACAGGATCGTGGAGCTGTTCGAGGATTGGCAGAAGGCCGGCGCCATGTTCGTGGGCCACAACATGATGGCCTTCGACGCTCCGCTGTTCGAGCGGGAGTGCGGTCGAGCCGAGCGCCCCTTCAAGTTCGGGGAGAACGAGATCCTCGATACCGGGATGCTGGTCAAAGCCATCCAGTTGGGCATGACCTTCCGTCTCAATGACACGCTTCGCAGCTTCGGCAAGTGGGTCAGCAATGTCAGGGCCAGGGGCGTCTACTGGTCGTTGGACCGTTACTGCTACGCCCAGTACAAGCTCAAGGAGCTTTCGGGCATCGACAAGGACGCCGCGCACGACGCGGCGGTCGACTGTTTGCTCACTCATTATCTATTGGAGCGATTGCGCGGTGCCCGAGAGAACCCAGGCGTGGCGTGAGGAAGTGGCTCTCGCTCTCATTCTTTGGAGGGACTTCAAGTCGCCCGGGAAGTGCGACCCCCTGGTGGTCAGTACCATGTTCAGGCTCGCCGACGATCTTGGCGTGCGCGCGGAGTTGGAGGACATGCAAAGCAAGGTGCCTCCTATGAAGATCGAACCGAGGGACAAGTCATGACTGAGTGTTGTGGAAATGAACTTACTTCTCCTTTCTGCCCTCAGTGCGGTAAAGAGGCTGGAAGGGAGCCCAGTTGGAAAACGCTTCTTGAGCACTGTGCGGCGAACCTAGAAAAGGCAACCAAGAGACTGAAGACTACGAGTGATAACCTTTCTCTTTTGGAACAAGGAACACGAGAAAGCTACGAGGGGCAGCTGGAACGGACGCGTGTATGGTTGAAGCGCGCGGAGCATTCTCGGGCCAAATGGTTGAAGTGGCATCAGTTAGTGGCCGCTGTCATAAACGAAAGAGGTTAACGTGAATGCAATTCTCGCCATAGACCCCGGAACCAAGTGCGGCTTCGCCATACGCGACCGCTCCGGTACGCTGGTTTCAGGGACGTGGAATCTCAAGGGCGGGCGGTTCGAGGGAGGCGGGATGCGCTTCCTTCGGCTGAAGAAGAAGATCGAGGAGGCGCACACCCTCTCGCAGTTCAAGGAGGTCTACTTCGAGGAGGTGCGAAACCACAAGGGCGTTGACGCGGCACACATCTACGGCGGCATCGTGGCCGTGCTGACCTCGTTCTGCGAGGACAACGCCATTCCGTACCAGGGCATCCCGGTGGGCACGATCAAGAAGCGCGCCACTGGAAAGGGCAACGCGAAGAAGGAGCTGGTTCTTGCTGCGGCCAGGGCCAAATGGCCGGAGCAGGACATCAAGGACGACAACCAGGCCGACGCCCTCTGGCTTTTGGACGTCGTGACGGAGAATAAGATTGAAACCGACCTGGTGAAGGAGTAAATCATGCTGGCTGGTCAGATCCCCCCGGAAGAACTCACTCCGCTTGAGCGGGCCGTCCAGGCCGAAGGGCTGGGCATGCTCGACAAGATAAAGAAGCTCAAGGAGGAGGCAGGCGACTCTCCCATCCTGGGAGAGGACGGCAAACCCATTAACACGGAGAAAGCCGTCAAGCCACCGGGGGAAGATGACCAGGAAGCGCTGGAGAAGCAGGCCCTCCAGCGCCAGAAAGAAGTCAAGGCCCGCATCGAAGCCAACGCCAAGAAACTCTCCGAGATCATGGAGAAGGACCCGCGTGCTACGCTGTGCGCCACCACGATCCACGCCTCATGGCAGCTGCTCTACTGGGCCATGAACGAGCTGATGACCGTGGAGGAGCTGAACAACGAGCTGATCCAGCAGCTGTCCGATCACCTGCGGGCTTCGGCCATGTCGCAGGGTTTTGACGTGGGCACGCTGCGCGGCAAGCTCCTCAATACCTGCATGCCGTTCCTGCAGGACCGCATTGCCCACTACGCCGCCGAGAAGAAGAAGCGGAACGCCAAGATCAGGCAGATCGAGAAGCGAGTCGGGAAGAAGGGCATCGCCCTTCCGTGTCACTCGCTGCGGGCGCTGTTCGAGGAGAAGCCCTTCAACATCGGCAACATGATCGTGCTGCACGGCAAGAAGGAGGCGGTGCGTGGGGCCCTGCAGTTGTGCGCCATGCACCACATGAAGGAGAACTTCGGGCATCCCTTCTACCTCAGCACCGAGGAGAAGCCCGATCAGCCGCGTAACCCCACGGTCATGGCCGCCAAATGGTGGGTCGGCAAGGCCGAGAACATGAAGCATCTCGAAGAGGTGCTGCAGCCGGTCGTGGACAAGGAGCATGCCGTGATGCTCCTGGTCGAGGATGCCGACAAGCTGTGGGAGACGGACGAGCGGCTGCGCGACAAACGGCACGTCAAGATCAAGGCCACCGCGCGTTTGTATCAGTGGGCCTACGAAAACCAGGTCGCTGTCATCCTGGGCGATGTCAGCGAAGACTTCGACGAGAAGATCTACGGTGACCTGCCCCGCTGTGCGGTGGCGCTCACCGTCCTTGATGAAAAGCCACACATGGTCATTGGCAGCGACACCATTGCCGTTGGCCAGGAGGAAAAGAAGTGAAAACCGCTTACGTTGGTTTCACGACAGACACACGGGAGGATTGGGAGAGCTACTGTCCCACGCCCACTCCCCCCGCCAGCTACAAAGATCCTGTGAAGATACAGGATTGGATGAACAAGGCCGTGGAGAAGCAGGCCGTTGAGGCCAAAGACAAGCCGCTGACCGGCAAGATCACCGGTTTCCACCTGTTCGAGCTTGAGGGCCATATCTCGGACAAGGGAGCAGCGGGCTGGCCCGGTCGCCCCGTGCTGACGATCCTGTCCAACTACAAACGCATCTTCGTGGTGCGTGCCGGCATTATGGCCGTGCTGTCCCGAATGGAGTACATCGACAGGAACGCCACACTGGGAGCATGCAACTGGATCATCACGTCCAGAATGACGCACTTCCCGTTGATCTACGAGGACCCGAAGAACGCGCCCAAGATCTTCGATCCGATCGACCTGCTCGTCAGCTCGACGGCCGAGGAGAACTGTGACCCGCTGTTGGTGTTGGCTCGGCTTCAGAAACCGCTCAATATGGCTTTCCCCGGGGCGAAGGGCGCGACCGCAGCGGATTGGGCCAGGCTGTCCATGGGCGTGGCAATGTTACTGGGGGAATGATGGACGGACCCGAACTTCCTTCTGATTTCAGTCCACTCAAGGACCCCAAGACGGACGCAGCCGCCTCGATGGAGGAACTCCGTCGGGACGGCTACGTTCTCTTCGCCTTGGGCCCCGTCTACGAGTACGCGGAGGTTAACACGGATCTCATGCGTGCCTTCGGGGCCGAGGACCACATGAAGGGCAAGCCCAAGGAGACGCGTGGGATACACGTCTACTTCGAGGAGCCCGTGATTGGCCAGTGCAACGTGTGGAACTTCGTCCTGAACATCATGGACAGCGAGAGCTTTCCCTGGTTCAGGCAGTGGATGCACGCCCAGCAGTTCTGCAACCGGGCCAAGCGCCGCTTCTACGTGACGCGGCACTGGCTGGTGCCCGTGCTGGACCCGCTGGCCCTGCAGTCCAAGAACATGGCCGTGGCCGAGGCGCTGGACGTGTTCACCGTCTCCGGCATGAAGGGACTGATGCGCCCGAAGAACATGAACGCCACGACCAAGAACGTCGAGCAGCTCAGCCGGTACGTGGAGTTCGAGGTGATGCCTCCCGAGGAGGAGGTTCAGGTGCTGGGCAACGCCGCGCTGGGGATCGTGGAGAACATGTGATGCACCGCCCGTTCGTAGTCGTTGTCGGGGATGTGATGCTCGACCGCCACGTGACATGCGAGGTGGTCGGCATCTCCCCGGAGGACGAAACCGCCCTGAAGATCCGTCCCATTGGAACGGAGATGAAGGCCGGCGGCGCTGCGAACGTGGCCAACAACCTCGTGTCGCTCGGAGCGCGCGTGCTGCTGCTCAGTGCCACGGGCACGGATGAAGAGGCCGGAACGCTCAGCCAGAAGATCACCCGCGCGCCCGACACCGAGGTCGTTTTCGTGAAACGGAACCGGCGCCAGACCACCATGAAGACCCGCTACCTCACGAAGCGGGGGCGTCATATCGTTCGTGTGGACCAGGAAAGACTGCAGAACGCCGAGCCCGAAGAGGTGGACATCTTTCTCAAGGAGATCGAGAAAGGCCCGAAGGTGGACATGATCGTGGTCTCCGATTACGGCAAGGGCATCGTGACGTCCCAGTTGATGTCCCGGCTGCGGGCGTGCGAACACCGCACCTGCGAGTGGGGCGTGATCGTGGACCCCAAGGGCAAGGACTTCTCCCGCTACGGCGACGTGGACATTCTCACGCCCAACATGAGTGAGTTCCACGCTGCCGGTGGCGTACACGGCGCAAGGACCCCGGCGCCGGGCGGGGCGCTGTCCCGCCTGGTAGTGGTTACCGCCGGGGCGCGCGGCTGCTACGGCTACTGGCACAAGGACGGGGACGGCTGGTTCTACGACCAGCGCTACAGCATCCCCGTACGCGCCCGGGAGATGGGCGATCCCACGGGCTGCGGCGATTCGTTCCTGGCGGGACTGGCTTTCAAACTGGCGGGCGGGGAGGACCTTGTACCGGCCCTGCGCTTTGCCAACGCATGCGGCGCCTGTGCTTACGATCAGGCCGGCGTTCATGCGGTCATCGAGGAAGAGGCGTTAATGGAGATGCAAAGGCATGAAGATGAAACTGACTCTACCTTCCGATCTAGAGGTGGAGAACGTCAAGTTTGACGGCAAGGCGCGTGTCCTTGAGCTGGACCTGATCTTCTACGGCAAGGGCAATGAGGCCACGGCGGGCGTTCTCCAGACGCTGAACAAGGACGGCCTGACGCACGGCGTCAGTATCCTGAAGGTCAGCGGCAAGACGGGCAAGCCCCAGCTTCAGGACCGCTCGGCCCGCGTGGTGCCGCCCATCGAACAGGGTGACGCCCCTCCCGTGCAGGCGACTCCCGCAGAAGAGGACCCGCTTACGGCATGAGACACGTCAAGCTCTTCAAATGGGACCCCAACCAGCCGCTGGACGATCGCATCAACGAGTGGGTCGAGCAGACGGGCTTCTTCATCGAGTCCGTCTCCTTCTCTCACAATGCGGACTGTCTGGTTGTCTACCAGAAGCCCCACGCGGCGCTGCCTGCCGACCTGAGCGACATCGACTTCGCTGAGGAGAGGCGGCGCCTGTTTGAAGAGGAAGAGGACGCACAGAAGCAATCGAAGAAGCTGAAGCCGCTCCCCCTCAAGGAGGGAGCGACTTCACCCACGTGGGACTCCACGATGCGGGACGGCGATGGAAGGCGAAAGGCATTCGTCATGGCCGGCGTCTTCCCGGTCCCTGAAGGTTTCAGAATGCACCCGGAGGATCGGGAGGTCGCGCCCCCCGTGTTGCTGGCCCACGGCACCGATCTGTCGCAGTACAAGGATCTGTTCGGAAACATAGGGGAACACAATGAGCGATCAAAAACCTCCGCAAGCGACTCCAGCTGAGCAGGCGCCGGAACCCGCGCCCGCGCCGCCGGCTCCGCCCAGCCAGGAGGGCTGCCACTTCATCGTGGTGCCCGACAGCTCTGCAGGCACGCCCGAGCACTACACTGTCGGCAGCATTGAGGCCATGCAAAAGCGCCTCTACGAGGTGCTCGATCGCGTGGAGAAGGGCTGGTGCTGGGTGTTCGTTGACGGCAAACCCTGCAAGCTCCACATGCCCCGCCAGGTGTTCATTCTCGAACTGCCTGACGGGAAACTGCTTCCATTACGGCCCGTGGGCGAGGAGCCCGTCATGGCCGATGGCAGCTTCTACACGCTGCGCCCGGTGAAGAACCCTACGTTCGAGCCCTCCTAAATCGCCGGGCCGTTGCGCGTTAAAATACGTTGAACTGTAGCTGATATCGGCCATTTCACATCAATCTCACCGACGAAAGGAGGTGGACCATGGTTTAGCTCTTGGAAGGAGTCCAGAGCGAGCACTCGTAGTGGCAGAACGCAAGCACTCGTGGGGGGACAACTGAATAGACGAAGTCAACACGAAAGAGAGGGAAGTAAATTGAAGCCGAGTGCTCTTTTGACGAACCTCCGCGCCAAAGCGGAGAACATGAGCAGGGATGGGGCCCTGGTTGGCTGGTTTCACCGCCAGGGAAAGGTATGTGAGGAGTTCATGCCTCTGGGAGATCTCCGAGTGATGGCCATCTATCGGGGACACAAAACCCGGACGTACAGGTTCCTCAAGAAGAAGGAGATCGAGGTGAAGGACGCCCTCCCCGCGTACCTCATCTCCTCCCCGGCTGTCTTCTTTGACGGTCGCGTGCATGTGGGTGGCGACAACTGGTTCCAACGCACGCGCGGCCCGAAGACGTTCTACTACAGAGAGTCGGTGCCCGGCTCCCGCCCCTCCGGGGAGTTTCGGGACATTGTCAGCGATAACCCGCAGAAGGAGGTTACGCTGGTGACATCGATAAAGCATGAAAGGGCTCTGGCCGACCGGCAGTTGTGCCGCTGGGGCCTGCAGATGCTCGATGATTCGGTTGAGGAGCAGACCGGCTTCAACCGATTCGGGGACGAGGAGATCATGCCGCCTCCGTTTCTGGTTCCTCGCAAGAAGTATTGCCTGGAACTCAGAGAAGGCACGCATCTCCGAGAATTGGTCGAAAACATCTTCAAGCGCCAGGAATGGCACGTGGAAGGCGTGTCGGGCCTGAGCGCTCCTGATCGTGGCAGGGCCCGAGTGTTCCATACGAAGTCGGGCCCGCCCTCACAACAAGGGATCGTGAGCGGTTTCCTCAAGGAAACCGGTTCGGTTCTGGCCGTTGAGTTCTCGCATGACAACGGCTGTGAAGACCTGTTCGAGCTGGACGCGATCCAGGAATCGGTCGAGGAGTTCGTCTTTCGCATCTTCGGGGTTCGATTGCGGATTGACCTCATGCCCGCCTTTGCATCCGGGGAGGAGGTCCCCATGCGGGCAAAACAGGCGCTGTTCACGCCGGCGCCTGAAGGCACCACGCTTGAGAAGCTGCGTGCCTTCTGGAAGTGGGAGGATCGGCGGGCCGTGGCGTTGGCCGCCGGTATGCCTTTCACGGAGGAGCCCCCGCTTCCACAGGGGTCCGTGCAAGCCATGAAGTACGTGGCCGCACTGACCACTTCGCAGGACATAAACGGCGTGACCGCCCTCGATGTCGATGTGGCGGTAGGCAACGCCGAGCCGTACGTGCATATGGGTGCGCTCATGTGCCGGATTCAACGTGTCACCAACCTGGAGGACAATCTGATGTACGAGTCTCCGGGCGTGAACATTGATCTCCCGCACGTATGCGCGCGCATGGCGCTGCAACGGCGCTCCCAGCTGTTCAGGGAGAGGGTGGCGGCCATCAAGAGCGCTCCCGGCGTCGAGGTGCCCGAAGCGCAGGTGATGCATGCTTCGAGCGGCAGCTGAAGAAACTGCCAGTGGGCGGGCTCCCTCGGGAGCCCGTCCATTCGCCCTTTTTTTAGCTATCAGCGAACCGCCGCATTGACGCATTGTTTGAGGCAAGCTACACTCGATTGTTGGAGGAAGCCATAATGTCTGACGATACCATCTACCGTCAAGGCAACGTGATGGGCAAGAAGGGCACGATCCTTCCGCGCGCCGCCGAGCGCGGCCGGGAGCACTCCGGCACCGTCTTCGACGTGAACAAGCCGCTTGAACAGAACATCGTTGAGATCGACGGCTCAGGCCAGCAGCGTGTCGTTCATCTCGACAAGGAGGCTGTGGCCAAGGCCACCGAGGCGGCACGCGCCGGCAAACAGGTTGATCCCACCACTTTGGGCAAGCCTGTGGCCGCGCCCGTGGCACCCACCTACCATCGTGTTGAAGAAAGCCCTGCCGTGGACAACGCGGTTGGACAGGCGACCACCGGGCTGCCGTTCGTGATTCAGGACGACTCGCAGCCTGCGGTGGAGGAGTCCGTGGCGCTTCCGCCCCAGAATTCGGAACCGGTTCCCAAATCCGGCGAGAGTGGGTCTATCCCCCCCACACCTGCTCCTGCCGCTCCGTCTCAGGCCGGGGCGAGCGCCCCGGTGGCTGAGGCGGAGACTCAACCTGTGCAGCAAAGTTCCACCTGTGCGGTCGTGGAGCCACCGAAGCCCAAGGCCGAGATCAAGGCGTACGAGCCCGTGGTCGAGAAGCCTGCCGACTTGGACAAGGAGCCCGACGCCACTCCGGGGCCCGAGCGTTTGAGCAGCTACACCGTGCAGCGCCGCACCTCCGAGAAGGACAATGTGCCGCCTCCGCTTCTGACCCCGCAGATGGAAGACGCTCCCGTGAAGCCCGCGCCCGCCGATGAGACGTTTCAGAACACCAAGGACGCCGAGAGCGCCCCGCAGTCGGCCTACGCGAACCTGGAAGCGCGGCCTATGCGAAAGGCCAAAATCAAGGTACGATTCAAGAGTGCCATGGGCTCGTTGGCCGTGGCGTACAACGTGGTCTTCAAGGAAGGCATCAAGCTGGTCATGGTTCAGCACGACGCTGAGGGGCTCTTCTACGAGCCTCCGGGTGACAACGAGACGCCCGTGGAGATCCAGTGGCACGGAAAGACCTACGTGTGCTACTCGGCACTCAACTTCAAGATGCCCGATGAGCAGACGGCGTTCAACATCTACCTCATCGACAAGGACGCCACGAAGGCGCTGCAAGGAGAGTCCGATGGAGAAAACGGGTGAACTGAAGCCCGGCGTTTCACGCTGTGATCGCTGTGGCAATGTCGCGTCCGTGGTGTATGATGTCCGCGCGCTGTGTACTGACTGCGCCAGAGCCAAATCGGCTGCGGACATCGTCAGCCTCAAAAGTGCGCCGCCGACGCTGTCCGAGGAACACAAGCCTGAACCCAAATCAGGGGAATAGCTGAATGTCCTCCCAACTCGCGTCGTTTCCTGCC
>Ga0180437_10004244_pt1 | contig 20547 bp, 19 predicted proteins | sample SS_ome_4_FD_132410 | JGI IMG/M metagenome (GOLD analysis project Ga0180437, IMG submission 132410) | Hypersaline lake sediment archaeal communities from the Salton Sea, California, USA - SS_3_D_1 metaG | ecosystem: Environmental > Aquatic > Non-marine Saline and Alkaline > Hypersaline >... | reverse complement strand
TGAATCAATGAAACGATACAAAGTACATAAAATTGTACTTGCGTCAACGTCATCTTTGTACGCAGGACAACCTCTTCCATTTTCAGAAGAGCTACCTGTAAACACCCCAATATCACCATATGCTGCTACAAAAAAGGCTGCCGAAGTTCTGGCATACTCGTATCATTATCTTTTTGATCTAGATGTGACTGTTGTGAGATATTTTACGGTGTATGGTCCTGCTGGCAGACCGGATATGAGTATCTTTCGGTTTGTAAAATGGATCGACGAAGGCAAACCAATCAATCTCTACGGTGACGGTTCGCAGAGACGGGATTTTACCTATATTGATGATATAGCCGATGGTACAATTAAGGCACTAAAGAATGTAGGATTTGAAATTATTAATCTGGGGGGAGGAAGGAACCCAATTTCACTGAATACCGTAATAGAGAAAATCGAGCAATATCTAGGGAAGAAAGCAGTCATTGAGCGGAAGCCGTTCAAGAAAGAGGATATTGAAGTAACCTGGGCTGATATAGATAAAGCGAAGAAAATGTTGGATTGGGACCCGAAAGTACAGTTTGAGGACGGTTTACGCAGAACCGTTGAATGGCACATTGAAAATCGACATTGGTTGAAAAATGTATCTGTCTAACGCTAATTCAAGCATTCTAGGTAAAAAAGGATAATTAACAAGTGAAAAAGAAAGCTCTTATCACCGGCGTTACAGGGCAAGATGGTGCCTACTTGACTGAATTCCTTCTTGGAAAGGATTATGAAGTTCATGGAATAAAAAGAAGGGCATCATCTTTCAACACGGAACGAATCGATCACCTCTATCAGGATCCACATGATAAGAACATATCGTTTTTCCTACACTACGGTGACCTCACGGATTCTACCAATCTAATACGCATCATCCAGGAAGTAAAACCGAACGAAATCTACAATCTTGGCGCCCAGAGTCATGTGAAGGTGTCCTTCGAGACTCCCTTATACACTGCAGAATCGGATGCAGTTGGAACACTTCGACTTTTAGAAGCGATTAGGATTCTAGGATTGGAAAAGCAAGTTAGGTTCTACCAGGCTTCCACGAGCGAATTGTACGGAAAAGTTTTGGAAACACCCCAGAACGAGAATACACCGTTCTATCCTAGAAGCCCTTATTCCGCGGCCAAGCTCTACTCATACTGGATCACGGTAAATTATAGAGAAGCCTATGGAATGTATGCTGTCAATGGTATCCTATTTAACCACGAGAGTCCACGAAGAGGGGAAACCTTTGTGACCCGTAAGATTACCAGGGCTGCGGCTCGCATCAAACTGGGTCTGCAAGAGAAGTTGTTTCTCGGAAATGTAAATGCGAAGAGGGACTGGGGATTTGCCGGGGACTATGTCGAAGCCATGTGGCGCATGCTACAGTACTACGAACCAAATGATTTTGTGATTGCTACAGGAGAGAGCCATAGCGTTCGGGAGTTCGTCGAACTTGCCTTTCGTGAGGTAGGAATTAATATCGAATGGAAAGGCAAAGATCTGAACGAGAAAGGCTACGATGGAGCTACCGGCAAGATATTGGTCGAGGTCGATCCGCGCTACTTCAGACCTACCGAAGTAGATGTACTGCTGGGTGACTACTCAAAAGCAAAGGCCAAGCTTAATTGGGAACCAAAGGTCAGTTTTGCAGAGCTTGTTCGAATGATGGTACAAGCCGATATCGAAGCGAATGAGAAAGAGCTCTATCTTAAAAAAGGTGGCTACAGGGTACAAAACTATTTTGAATAGCAGACATCAATTATGAACAAAACTGATAAGATTTATGTTGCCGGGCATCGAGGCCTTGTTGGATCGGCAATAGTGCGTACATTACAGAATAAGGGTTATAAAAATCTAATATTACAAACTAGGCAGGAGCTTGATCTGTGCAGGCAGGACCGGGTAGAAGCTTTTTTCCAAAAGCAGAAGCCGGATTATGTTTTCCTGGCGGCGGCAAAGGTGGGAGGCATTTGGGCGAATTCGACCTATAAGGCCCAGTTTATCTACGATAATCTGATGATCTCCGCTAACGTCATTCAGGCGGCATACAAATATGAAGTGAAAAAACTCTTGAATCTGGGTTCTTCTTGTATCTATCCAAAACTGGCGCCGCAGCCTTTAAAAGAGGAATATCTGCTTACGGATTCGTTGGAAACGACAAATGAGCCTTATGCCATCGCAAAAATCGCTGCCATCAAACTCTGTCGGTACTTTAACGAACAGTATGAAACGAACTTCATTTCTGCGATGCCAACGAATCTATACGGACCCAATGACAATTTCGATCCGATGACATCACACGTTCTCCCAGGAGTGATTCGCAAGATTCATGAAGCCAAGATGGAAAACAATGATGTGAAATTATGGGGTACCGGATCACCCAAGCGAGAGTTCCTTTATGTGGACGACGCAGCCGATGCTTTGGTATTCCTCATGGAAAACTACGATCAAAGTCAGATCGGCGAGTTTATCAACCTCGGCACGGGGCAGGATATTTCTATCCGAGATTTGGCTTCCCTGATCGCTGATATTATAAGATTTGATGGACAAATAGAATGGGATACCAGAAAGCCCGACGGTACGCCCCGCAAACTCCTGGACGTGTCGAGGTTAGCAACGCTCGGCTGGCAGGCAAAAACCAGTCTCGAGGAAGGTATTCGCAAGACATACGACTGGTTTATACGTAACCTTGTAACCGCTACGTAATCCACGAAAATCGTGAAGATAAACTTTTCCCAGGGTTTAAAACGTTACACTCTAAATACAAGCTGGTTGCTCGTTGAGCAAGTGGTCCGGATGGTAACCAGCTTCGTTATTGGAATCTACATCGCACGATATCTGGGACCATCACGATATGGCATTCTAAATTACGCACTAAGCTTCGTTGCCGTCATTTCTCCTATGGCTGGGTTCGGGTTGAAGAAGATCCTGATCCGCGAACTAGTAAATCAACCGGAGAATCGAAACAATCTACTCGGCACAGCTTTTGCCATCAGGTTGCTTGGATTTGTATTTCTTCTCGCTATCCTTGCTTCATCCCTCTCTGTGTTATCAAATGAACGGAGCACAAATCTACTGATACTCGTTATTGCGGCGGGAGTTCTCTTTCAATCCTTCGAAGTTGTCGATTATTACTTCCAATCGAAAGTATTGTCAAAATACATTGCATGGGTGCATCTTATGGCAACCATCCTAGCTACCGTCGCCAAGATAGTTCTTATGATCTTGAAGCTTCAGCTACTGTATTTCGCCTTGGTGATCAGTGGAGAGTATATTGTTAAAGCCATTGGTTATATAATCATCTATTCCTTTCAGAATATACGCATATTTCAGTGGCGTTTTAATAAAGCTGTCGCTTTAGGACTCTTAAAGAACGGCTGGCCATTGCTTCTAGCAGGTTTTGTAGGTGCTGTCCATCAACGCATCGACATAGTGTTAATCAAACAACTCACCGATAGTGAATCGGTTGGCTACTATTCTATCGCTGTAAAGCTGGTAGGCAGTTGGTATATTCTTGGGATGATTATTTGTCGTTCCCTTTTTCCGGCTATTGTGAATGCACGCAATGTTGGAGACTCATTATTTAATTATCGGCTGCAGCTGTTTTACGATTTGATGTTATGGATAAGTTTAGGAATCGCGGTGGCCGGGTTTATAGTTGCAGATCTGCTAATCACTTTTCTCTACGGACAAGCTTACGCACCGGCAGTCGGAGTATTCAAAATCTATATTTTCTCTTTACCCGCTACTTTTTTAAGTTTGGCTGGAAGCCAGTTCCTTGTCGCGGAAAATTTAATCAAACTGTCTCTATACAGAGGTATTTTCAGCACAATTACCAACGTAATTTTAAATTTAGTTTTAATTCCCCTTTTTGGGATAAAAGGAGCTGCCGTAGCTACTGTTATTTCCTATATCTCAACCAGCCTCTTTCTCCTGATTGCAGAAAAATCGAGATCCCAGGTTGTACTCATGATCCGTTCTTTCTATTTACCCGCAGCCATCAAGAGGATGATCGGCGTGTTATCCATTGATGGAGTGAGTCACAGATAAGCACTTAAATTACTATTCTGTAGAAAAACGAAAAAGATGAAGACCAAGAGGTTACAAAAAACATTGTTCAATTTGTTGGTACGAAATAATTGGATTTGGCCTAAATACAGGCTGCCTGGATGTTCAACCTATAACCATAGGCACTTGGTTGAGCTAAAGCTTCCGAACCAAATTAGAGGTTCTCTAATAGAGCATTTAGAACGGCTGGAGCGGAAAATCAAAAAGGCTATTTGCGATTCACATCCAATTTCGATCATTCGAGTAAGTGACGGTGAAGGCTACTTTTTAAAAGAACAGACCTTTGGTAACATCGGAAAACGGCATTTTCTCTCCCAGAATACTGCAAAGATTGATTATCCCAAATGGAAAGAACGCCTGGAAGAAAATGATGAAATATGCTTCGATCTTGTATGGAGCCTGCGCCGAATATATAAAGATATTCTGTCCAATCAGAAAAAGAACCTCCGGTGGGAATACTGTCCATTCGATGTAATTTATGCTGAAATAGCGACGAGGCGTTTTTTTAGTCTCACAAAGAATCATAAAGTTGGATTGATTGGAGCAGGAGCTAAACTCGAGTTAATACAAAATTTACTAAAATATCCTGAATACCGAAGATACATTGGCATTGAGGATTTTACACAGTACATACACGTTCCTCAGCGCGGAGCTTGTGATGAGGCAGAAGGAGTATATAGGAACATCATCGATCAAATTGGTGATAATCCGTGCGATATATACCTAGTTGGTATGGGCATCGCAAAGCTCTACATCCAATCGCAGTTGAAGAAAGAATTGCAGGTTTCCTTTCTCGATATTGGTTGCGGACTAGACGCTCTTGCCGGGATCATCCCAAATGATAAACCATTTTTCGGGGATTGGATCAATTACAGGATAGAGGGTTATAACTACAAAGATATTGATTTTCTTTCTAAAAAAAATCCATACGTTAAAGACAAAGTAGTGTACTTACAACCTAAAAAAGAATGACCTCCGAACAACCTCTAGTCAGTGTAAACATAGCAACCTATAATCGTTCTGAACTGTTACGAAAGTGCCTTGAGTCAGTTCTACGGCAAAGCTATACAAATCTTGAGATCAATATCGTTGATGACGGCTCGACTGATGACACTCAAACAGTGGTCCAAGAGTTTATGGTGAAGGATTCAAGAGTCAAATACATACGCCATCAGAAGAATATGGGAGTTGCTCACGCCAAAAATAGAGCTTACCAGGAGTGTACTGGAGTATATGTAGCCTTCATGGATGATGACGATGTTTGGATCGATCCAGATAAGCTGGCAAAGCAGGTTTATATCATGGAATCGAATCCAGGTATCGGAATAGTATGCAGCAATGTTAATATTCTAGGTCCTGACGGTCGTAGTCACGTTAAAACCATCGAGATGCCAAAATCATTAGTTCGACATATTTTACGTTATAACAGCATTATCTACAACTCTACCGTGTTGACTAGGCGGAGTATAATGGAGAAGACGAATGGTTTCGATTTGAATCTTTCCAGGGGTATTGACAGTGATTATTTTCGCTACTGTATAGTGAAGCTAGGCTACGATGTATATTTCATGAATGAAGTAACAGCTATATACCGTGAATACGGAAATGATAGGGTTACTCTTGTGGGAAGCAAGAATGCAATAAAGAAACTACTGCATTCGCATTTTTATACAATCCGAAAATATTTCGTTCAATTTTTAACACATCCCTTCGCACTTATGTTAAGAATGGCCAAGATATTGAAGTATACGATCAAGTACGTCAGGATATAAAAAGTTTTGCGTTAGCCATCCTCAAGATTCAATTTTTTCTTTATCACATATTCGGGGCGATTTTTTACCTCATCAAATATATTACCCATATATTTGCCTATAACACCAAGTGTTAAAAGCTGTACACCTGAAAAAAATACGATTGTTGTCAATATAGAAGCCCAACCCGAGGCCGATTGAACTGAAGGTGAAAGAACCGAGTAAAATATGTAGACGAGCAATATCAATCCAACTAGGATGCAGACTAATCCGAGGTAGACAATCATATCTAGTGGTTTTTTCGAGAAATATAAGATACCTGTAAATGCTAATCGGGCTAGCGTAATGGCTGAGAAACTGGTCTTTCCTCCAATTCTCTGATCTCGATTATAATAAAACGGTACTTGCTTGAATCCAAGCCAGGATATCAGTCCACGTACATACTTGTTCTTCTCTCCAAAATTTCTATATTCGTCTAAGATTTTCCGGTCTACCAGCTTGAAATCAGCGGAATCTACAGGTAACTCAATATATGACAGATTTCGCATGATGCGATAGAATATCTTTGAAGTAACTTTTTTGAAGAAACTCTCTTTTTTCCTTTTTTTTCTAACTCCAAATACGACATTACAATCATTATTGTCGTAAACCTGTAGCATTTCAGGAATCAATTCAGGTGGATCTTGCAGGTCTGCATCAAGAATAATAGCCAGATCCTTTGAACAATGATATAGACCAACCGACAGAGCAGTTTCTTTTCCGAAATTTCTAGATAAGCTGATCACTTTCACTTGTCTGTCTTGCTGCGATATCTTGGTTAGAATACCAAGAGTATTGTCAGTGCTGCCGTCATCAATGAAGATTATTTCAGATTGACTTGTTATTTCTTTTAGGACCCTCACTATTCTATTGTATGCTTTAGCAATTATTTCTTCCTCGTTATAACAAGGGACAATAGCAGAAATAGATTTGTCCATAGGTTGCACTCCAAACGAAAAACATGCTAGACGATACTAGAAAGTCTTTGTGTAGGATAATAGCATAATTCTATCAAATATATCCACCACCTTGGGGTTGTATAAAATACTACAAATAGGAGAATTTCGGTTCTTTGAATATCGTTTATGGTGGAAGAAAACAGAAACGTTTTAGTAATTCTAGATAGCTATAATTTGAACACTCTTGATAAAACACTAGGGTGTTTAACGGATACTACATTTCGACAATTAGAAACTTGGTCGATTCACGTAGTCGTTCTCAACACCGATTTTGATGTCGGCGGCTTAAATGGTATGAGCGCCCTGGAAAGTAGGTATCCTAATCTGTCTTTCGTTAAAATGCAGAGTTTTTCTAACAAAGATGCAAAAGCCGTGCAGCGTAGTAGCTCTATAGTGAAAGAATCATCAGCAGAAGTAGTAATAAGGATTTACAGAGAAATGGAAAATCCAGCAGAGTTGCTATCGTCATTACTCGATAAGATCAATACTGGTGCAGACATAATTTGGGGGATAAAAAAAACATCGGAAAAACAATCCTTTTCAATAGAAATACTAATAATGCTAATGCTTAAGAAACTTCATACTTTTTTGATACGGTTTCTGTTATTTTTTCCATTCAGAGAAGTTATAGCGATAAGAAATCCAATTGCTGATGTGAAGGCGATCCGTATTGGTGGTGCCTTTAGAGTCACAGATATCGATGACAATTATGTAAATCAGCCTAATTATGCACTTGAAGTAGACTATAACAAAATACAGTTGGGCTGCAAAGTAACAGAGGTACCTGCTTATGTAGAGGTAAGTTCGCTAAAAGAAGTGAAATGGAAGAATACGAGATACAGTGATCTTATTCTTACAGCCCTAAGGCTTAGATGGAGAGATGAATCTACAAAAAGATTCATGCGATTTGCTGTTGTAGGATTTACGGGATTTATTATAAATGCTACAAGTCTAGAGTTGTTTTCAAGGTCACAGTTGGTGAATAAAATCGCACAACTATTTTTTTTTCTTAGACAGATTAGATTTATTGGGGTAGTTGCGCATAGTACATCTTGGGCTGCAGCATTAGCAGCAGAATGTGCTATCATTAGCAATTATATTTGTAACAATTTTTGGACATTCTCAAAAAATCGACCTAAAAAATTGTTGAAGTTTGTTACAAATTTCTTGAAATTTAACGTTACATCTATCGGAGCTATAATACTACAATTTTTATTTGTCGGTTTTGCTACCTACATGATAGCTGATACACCTATTATCCGCCAAATATCTCTGATTATGACTGTCTTATTTGTGATTATACCGTATAACTGGTTTATCTATAATAGATATATTTGGAAAACTAAGGTTAAGAGCAAAACAAAATGACTAAATGGAGAAAAGTGATAGAACTTTTCATTGTTCTTATTATTTTTACTTCAGTCTGGTTTATTATAAATAATTCCTATTTAATAACCAGAGACGAAATGTACTATACGTACTATTCATTGTATTTCGATGCGTCAGAAACTGAAGATATACGCTACACAACTGAACACGATCTCTACACATTATCTATGCTGCCAGTATACAGGTTTATACAAAAAGCGGTGGTATTAATAGTTGGAAAGAATATTGTTGGTATTCGTTTACTTCTGCTGCTGTTTTCTCTCATCATGCTAACCGTTGTTTGGTGGGGGCATAACAAGAAATCTGCCTCTTTTATTTCGTTTGCTCTATTTACTTTTTTCATAATTGCTGATCCAAAAATGGAGTACTATCTACATAATGGAAGACCTGATTGGATCATTATGTGCATAGCAGTAATGATGTTTGTATTTATCGAAATGTATCTACAAAGTAAAAGAGAATTGTACCTTTATCTTGCAACGTTTACCACAGCTTTATCAACGGGTATATATTGGAATGGGCTACCGTTCTTAGGCGCATATGTGGTAGCAATATTGATTCTAATGTTAAAAAAAATCCTTAAATGGAAAACATTTCTATTCATTTGTATGCTTGCAGGTTCTACCTTTTTTGTTGTATTTGTACTGCCACTGATAAGCCAATGGCAGGTTTTCAAGGCGCTCATGGTGGGAGAAGGATTCCAGACCTCTGATTTAACAAGTGGACAAGCTTTCTATAGATATCCAAGATCTCTACTGCTGTTAATAGTAAAAGGCTTAACTAATGGAATTCAAATACTTCATGGTGTCATAGCTGCAGCATTTCTGTTTGTCTATATCATTTTAAGGTATAAAAGGAAATTGAGTGATTATTACCGGATTTTGTTTTTCATGCTTCTTGTAGTTTGTGTGGTTTATATTGTAATAGTTGCGGTACGCGGTCATGGTGAAGGGCGCTTTGTTAATTTTCTAATACCAATTCTATTTTTGTACTTCGCAGAAATGCTGGTTGTTCTTTTCACATCTATCGTAGGCAATCTTAGGTATATAAGAATGGCGGCAATAGTGTTTTTACTTATATTCGGGGTATTAAGCCTTGGAAGAACAGCACTATATACCTTGAACAATAGAGGACAGTGGCAAGCCTATAACGAATATTCAAAAGACATTAAGGCAACAATTGGAAAAGCTGAAGGTCGTGTTTTTACTACATTCGATTTCTGGCTAGCTTTAGAGCAATTTCCTAAGCTGTTTCTTGAAGTGACAAAGGATAATATCCTGTACAATTATGATGAAGTGAAAGATATGTTTGACCGCTATGATGTGAAATACGCACTGGTAGATGAACGGAGCAAGATGCGGATGTCTGGGAAACCAGATGATCATGGGATAGGAGGAATGTGGTACAGGCACTGGAAAGAGTTGTTGGATGCTGAGTTCGTAATGATCGGCACCGTGTATAACCAATACTACAGGCAAAATAAAGAACTTCATCCAAAAGATCTAAGAGGTTTCGAAACAGAGATTTGGAAAAGGAAGTAAAACTAAAGAATCTTGTCGGTGATAGGAGTACTACAATAAAAGTTGAATTTAAAAAACCTAGATACCAGAATAGAGAAAAGCAGTACAACTACCGTCACGGTATGTATCGCTACCTACAATAGAAAGAGTTCACTTCAGCATGCGATCGAATGTGTACGATTTCAGACTTGTCAAGATTACGAGCTGATCATCGTTGATGACTGTTCACAAGATGGAACAGATGAACTGTTATTAAAAAGATACAGAGAGGATCCGAAATTAATCAGAATTAGGCATTCTAGGAATAGAGGACTAGCAGCGGCGAGAAACACCGCCTTGAGAAACGCCAAGGGTAAATATTTCACTTTTCTCGATGACGATGATCGATGGGAAGAAGATTTTCTTGAGAGCTTTCTCAAGTTAGCACAAGGATACGACGAACAGTATTGCTTCTGCTGTGGGAATAGAATCTACAAAAAAGGCGGGGCGATAATATGTACTATTCCCAAAATGCACGGACCTCTTATTCACTACATCGTACAAGGGCACACCCCTCCGGTCGCGGCTCAGTTTTATTGCACCAGCCAGATTAAAAAAATAGGAGGATATGACGAGCGAATAAAGAGCGGTGTCGATCACGATCTATGGCTACGATTGGCATTTTCCGGGGCTTGGATAAAAGGATTACCAAAGTGCCTGGCTGAGGCGAATACGGATAAAAAAAGAATCAGTATGACTACGTCCTATGAGAATCGAGCGCATGGAATAGATAGATCATTAGAAATATGGAAACAACAAATTATTAACAACGTGGGAGTAGGATTTTATTGTCATTTTAGAAAGTGTTATAGGTACTATCTCTGTGAAAAGTTTTTTTTAATATCTCTATTGAAAGGCAGACTAATTGAAAGTGCATACTTTTTTCTCTCAAGCCCATTCAAGTGGAGAATTATACAAAAAACATTTATTAGTCTGTATTATGAATTACTGTTTAGATTTGGTTTGATTCAGGAGAAGAAAATTATCGACCGACCGCTTTTTCCAGGATACAAATTTGAACGTACAAGCTCGTAGAATAGCGATTGTAATACCCACTTTCAAAGAGCACCAGCACGTTATGAACCTATTGAACGATCTGGAGAAACAGTCGTATCGTGATTTCATCATCCTGGTGGTCAACAGCAATCCTGATGATGAGACAAGTGAACTAATTAACAACTACCAAGGTAAAATGATAGTTCGTGAACTCAAAGCTCACCCTGGCCTGTATTGGACGGGCTCTGTCAACAAGGGACTTGACTGGATAAAAGAGAATGAAGGAGATGCTCTCGAATATTGTTTGTTTATAAATTGTGATACTAGGCTAAACAGTACGTTTATAGAAAACTATATAGAGGCGGCTAGAGAAAAACCGGAGGCGATACTCTGCTCAGCGATTTCACGCGGGGACCGCTACGATTCAAGCGGGGTGCGTATGAGGTCCTGGATGCTGTCAGTGACATCACATTATCTTATTGGATCAGTCAATTCGAAAAATAAGCATAATAGGTTTATTCCGGTGGATATGCTAGCAGGAAGGACGTTGCTGTTTCCTATAGATGCTTTGTATAGGGTGGGCAGACCTAACTCCGAAATGCTTCCTCACTACGGAGCGGATTATGAGTTCAGCGCTCGGGCCAAACGAATCGGATTCCCCTTATATGTTTTTACGGATATCACAGCAGAAGCCGACACGAGTAATACGGGCAAGAAGGCTTTTCAGATCGCGAGCACCCTTTCCAAGAGGCTTCGCTATCTTTTCGATATCCGCTCCCCCTTGAACATAAAATACCGGATTCGTTTTGCCAGGCTGACCTATCCGAAATATGCCGTTGCCAGTGGCATCATAACTTTGATTATAAAATCTTTAGTGGAAGTCTTTTTGGGCAAAACGAGTTATATTCTTTTGAAAAGGAAACATGTGTTAGATTGATTTTGTCTATACACGGAATGTTAAAGCGAGGGAATAAATGAAACTATTGATCACAGGCGGGGCCGGGAATGTTGGCTCGGTTATTACCAACGAAGCCCTGCGTAGAGGATATGCGGTACGAGTTATAGACGTATTGTGGTTCGAAAAGAAGGTACCCCTGGTTCATTACCAAAATCCCAATTATGAGTTTATAAGAGGGGACATTACAGATCAGGAAACCCTTGAGAAAACTCTTGATAGTGTGGATTTCGTAATCCACGCTGCTGCTGTTGTAGGAGATCCAGCCAGCAAAAAATTCCCAGAACTTACCAGACACATCAACCAAGAAGCTTCGATTAATCTTATTAACCGGGCTTCTCAAAACGGAGTGAAGGGAATCATTTTTCTTTCCACCTGCTCCAACTACGGAATAGTGGATGGCATGGCCCAGGAAGAGAGCGAGCTAAAGCCGCTTTCACTCTATGCGGAAACAAAGGTAAATGTGGAGCGCTACATTACAGACAAGTTAAAAGATCTGGATTGGGTGATTGGACGGATTTCCACAGTCTACGGCTCCTCGCCCAGAATGCGGTTCGATCTCACCGTAAACGACTTCACCATGAATGGATATCGGAATAAGTATCTGGATATCTTCCTGCCGCTCTCCTATAGACCCTACATCCACGTCTTCGACTTGGCACAGGTCATCTTAGGAATTGTTGAGGATTTTGACGGGGTAAAAAATAATGTATTCAATATTGGATTCCCGGGAGAGAACTACCAGAAGATCAAGATTGCAGAAGCCGTACGCAGGCATATATCTGATTTGAAAATTGAGATCGTCAAAGAAGGGGGAGATCTGAGGGACTACCAGGTAGATTTCTCAAAGCTACATAGATACATAAAAGTTCAGCGTACCTATGATGTGGATAAGGCCGTTCGAGAGATATTGGATATTCTACAGAAAGGGATCATCAAAGATTTTGATAATCCGATTTACTACAATACTTCGCCGGATATTTCAAACTAGAATCGAAACCTAAGGGAAATGAACGTTCAGAAACTCGACTCTATCGTGAGATTCATCCGTTCCCTCTATGGCCGAAACAATGGGTTTATCCCTTTGCATACACCGGTTTTTGGAGGCAATGAAAAGCGGTATCTCAATGATTGCATCGATACCGGCTTCGTTTCTTCTGTGGGCGCCTACGTTGATCGTTTTGAGCAGATGATACAGGAGTTAACCGGCATCCGGTATGCTGTGGCAACTGTCAACGGCACCGCTGCTTTGCAAATAGCTCTGCTTCTATCAGGTGTTAAGGAGAAAGAAGAGGTTATCACCCAGCCTATAACTTTCGTTGCGACTGTTAATGCAATACGATACTGCAGGGCAGAACCAGTATTCATCGATGTCGAAAGAAGGACTCTGGGCCTCTGTCCACAAAAGCTGGAAGAGTTCCTGGAGAAGAACACCGTACTAAAGGATAACGGTGGCTGCTACAACGCAACTTCTGGCCGCAGGATAGCCGCCTGCATGCCCATGCATGTTTTCGGCCATCCAGTACAAATAGATCGGATCGTTGAGGTGTGTAACCGTTACAACATCCCGATAGTCGAGGATGCAGCCGAGTCTATCGGCAGTATGTACAAGAACCGACATACAGGTGCCTTCGGTCTTGTCGGTGTCTTCAGCTTCAACGGCAATAAGACGGTGACAACCGGTGGCGGTGGAATGATCGTGACAAATGATGAGCAGATCACTAAAACCGCGAAGCATATAACCACAACGGCCAAGGTACCTCATGCCTGGGAATACGTCCATGATCAACTCGGCTACAATTACCGTCTGCCCAACATCAATGCGGCCTTGGGATGTGCACAGATCGAGCAGTTGCCCAAGTTTATAGAGCGAAAACGAGAAATTGCCCAAAAGTATCAAGAGTTCTTCGAAAAGATGGGCATTCCCTTTGTTTCGGAAATCGAGAAAAGCCGTTCGAATTATTGGTTAAATTCCATTCTTCTGAAGGACAGGGAGGAAAGGGAAGCTTTTCTTCGTTACACCAATGATAACAAAGTCATGACCCGACCGCTGTGGAGGACAATGACCCGGTTAGATATGTACAAGGATTGCCAGAGCTTCAAATTGGAGGAAGCCTATTGGTTGGAAGACAGGTTGGTGAACATCCCCAGCAGTGCCTGGATTTATCCCGACACATGATTGTACGGAGTAGGAGAATTGTTTGTATCGGATTGTAAAGCGCATTTTTGATTTCACTTCTTCTTTGCTGGTCCTTCTTATCCTTTCTCCGCTATTTCTTCTGGTGATGTTGATTCTCAGACTCACAGATGAGGGAAATGTTTTTTATATGCAGGAACGAGTAGGGCTCGACAACAGGGCCGTGAATATCTACAAATTTGTGACAATGCGAAGCAATAGCGAGCTATACGGCAGCATTACCAGGAAGGGGGATCCACGTATCCTTCCCGTAGGGAAATTCCTGAGAAACACCAAGATCAATGAGCTTCCTCAACTGCTGAATGTTCTCAAAGGTGAGCTTTCGATAGTCGGGCCTCGACCTTTATTCGAGGAGGGATTCCTGCTCTATCCTGAGGGGGTTCAAAAACAGATCTATATGGACAACAAACCAGGTCTGACAGGTATAGGATCACTTTTCTTCAGAAGTGAGGAAGAGATGCTCGAGAATCTTGGTGAAGACACTATGGCTGTCTACAAAGAGTATATCATGCCGGTCAAAGGTGAGTTGGAGCTCTGGTACCGACGGGAAAAAAACCTATGGATCGACTTGAAGATCGTGCTGCTGACAGCCCTTTCCCTTTTCGTTCCCCATCAAGATCTTCACTTAAAAGCTTTCAAGACCCTTCCCATTTCAGCAGTAGAGGGCTACAAGAATCTCAGAACCCGGATATCCTTAAGGCAGAACTAAATACAAGAGTCATGGAACCGGCCATAACGGTGATAATCCCTGTACGTAATGAAGAAAGCTATATCCGGAGGTGCTTGGACTCGGTTGTGGCCAACGATTATCCGACTCAGTGCCTGCAGGTCCTGGTTGTGGACGGGATGAGCAGCGATGGCACGCGGGAAATCATCAATGAGTACGTAAGGCGTCATCCATTCATGCAACTTATTGATAATCCGGATCGCACTGTTCCCCACGCTTTGAATCTTGGTATACGGCATAGTAGGGGAGAGTATATTATCCGCCTCGATGCTCACAGCGCTTACCCGCAAGATTATTTCACCAAGCTTATTGAGTGGCACCAGAGACTGAAGGCAGACAACCTAGGTGCGGTCTGTACTACCGCGGTGTTGGGTAAATCCAACAAAGCTCAAGCCATCAAGGAAGTTCTTTCCGATCCTTTAGGAGTGGGGAATTCTTACTTTCGAACCGGCTCTGATCGAATACGGGAAGTGGATACCGTTCCGTTTGGCTGCTACAGGCGGAAGGTATTCGACCGTTACGGGTATTTCGACGAGCGCCTTATCCGAAATCAGGACATTGAACTGAACAAGAGGATTATCGAGGAGGGAGGAAAGATCTACCTGGTTCCGGACATCACGTGCATTTACTATGCCAAGGATAGCCTAGTCGCCCTCTGGAAGAGCAGCTTCGCAAACGGCCTTTGGAATATTCTCACCGTTTATCTCACAAAAAAACCGGCAGCTCTCAGCTTTCGCCACTTTGTGCCCCTGTTGTTTTTACTCTCTTTGGTACTACCTGTACTGTTTTCAATCATCTTAAGAGACTCCCGCTGGTTGGTTGTGCCTATGCTCTCACTGATAAGCTATGTAACGTTGATGGGTTGGAAGAGCCTTAAGTTAGCCAGACAGGGAGTCTCATTTTATCACCTTTTCGTATCTTTCCTTGTGCTGCACTTCTCCTACGGCTGCGGATCGTTTCTAGGACTTTTCCGATTAGACTGTCTTCTAAGTAAGAAAAAAGACGGGATTGTCCAGGCTGTATCCGATAAAAATTGATGATTAAATATAGGGACATTGAATGGGCTTTGTATCACCAGGTTTTGATACCCGAAGTTCCTCCTCACCGAACTGTCAATATTTCCGTTGAGGAAGCCCGGTCACTGCAGCGGGATTCTCGAGTATACTTTGTCCGCTGGACAAGCAACTGGGATTGTGGGCGAGAAACGGAGTTTTGGTATGTAATCAAGGATGGATCAAGTTCTCTTGAAGAGTTGAGCGGAAACACGCGCAGCAAGGTCCGGAGGGGGCTGAAACACTGCAAGGTCAAAAAAGTGGATGCCCAATATCTTGCCGCTAATGCCTACGGGGTATATGCCAAAGCTTTCGAGCGATACGAAGACTACAAGAGACCGGTTGAGAAGGCCGTGTTCCAGAGGCAGATGTCAGAGCTTGAATATGGCAAAGCTTGGGAGTTCTGGGGTGTATGGAATCGTGATGATGAGCTTATCGCCTACAGTCAGAACAGGATCCAAGAATCCGTCTGCAATTATGCGACGGTCAAATTCGATCCGCAACATCTCCGGCTTTATCCCAGCTACGCACTATTCTTCGAAATGAATAAACATTACCTCAACGATCGTAATGTCGATTATGTGAATGATGGCGCTCGAGCACTTTCCCATGATACAAAAATACAAAGTTTTTTGATCCAGAAATTCAAGTTCCGAAAATCTTTCTGTATTCTTCATGTAGTGTATAGAGCAGATATCATATTCTTGGTGGACATACTCTTTCCTATTCGGCGTGTGTTCTATAACACCATATTCAGTTTTGCTGCGAAACTTGCTGTCCTTCTTCGGCATGAAGAGATCCGCAGAAGTCCTCTCAATAACCTAACCTAATAAAACCAAAGCTCACCTTCTCTGTTTGCCATCCGATAAATAACACAAATAAATTCCCACAAACTACTGAGTAAAAATTTGAAAAGCCAGTCGATCCGCCTCAATTAATAGTGCCGGTGATCCCTTAGGTGCGAAAAAAGCGATCCCAGGCATATCCGGAGCTATCTGCTGAATCCACTTCATTTGTTTTTCTAGTTCTTCCGACGTATTTGCCCACCTCCAAAAACCTCCCCGATCTGCTTCTGGATCCTCATCGTTGATCCCAAGAGCTACTATCGTTTTATGAATGATTCCCGCTGTTCTCGCTATCCGCATATTCCGTGGAAGCAACCACTTGTAAAAGGACCTGCCGGAGAAATAAGCTTCCAGTATCACCAGGTCAGCTCCTTCAACGTAATACTGAGCCTGTTTTCTTGAAAGAGGACCTGAATGCCATACCGCTATATACAACTCCGGGCAATCAGACTTGGCTTGCACGAGCGCCTTACCAAGTTTGGCACTGAGTCTTGGTGTAAGCATGCCAAACTCGTCGATTCCTGTGCCTATAAAACCCTTTTTTGCCGGCGCGCACCACTTTCGTACCAGTTCGTGAATATCTTTTTCCCTCGCGAATACTCGGCCTCCCGCCCATTTTAGTGGAATAATCGATCGGCTGAGAAAGTAGTCCTGGGACCATTCGTATCCGCTTCTTTTACCGGATTCAGGCTTTTCAACCCAAACATGCGTCGTATAATGGGTTATGTTGGTAAGTATCTGTGGGTAATCGCACCAGAACAGGATTACCGGTTGCTCATTATAGGGAGTGACATCTGGTGGTGGAGAGTTCATACATCCTGCAAACAGAACGCTGAAAAGAACAACAAGATATCTAGGCAAGAAGACTCCAGAGTTGAGCTTGCAAACTGGCACAATCACACTTCTTTTCGGGACCTCGGCCGCGTTTCATCTCTGTAAATCCTGTCTACCTCATGGTAGTGTGCTAAATTTCCTACATCGTAACAATTTAGTCTAAAAATATAGGCATATACTGGTTCTTTTGTTATCAACCATTGCGTAAAATATCCGGGAGCATCGGCGTTCCCACCATCTGCCAAGTACTGTCCAATACGGGGCAAAACCCGCCTGGGAAAGATGTAGAAAGCAACACTTTCTAGAGTGGATTTCGGATGGTTCGGCTTTTCTTCAAAGTCGATAATCCTATTATCTTCATCAACAACCACACAGCCCCTCTTGTGCCGAATCTGTTCCACGTCGTGAATATCATGAACCGTATTCAGTGTTTCCTGCTTCCAGCGAAAAGCACCCACAAAGTCGACCAACGTAAACTCGAACATCTTATCGGAGCAGAGGACAAGAAGATCGTCATCTAGCTCTTGCGATTCTACTACGTGCCACAGATCCGCCACGCTGCCGATTCTCTCTTCGTTGTTGCTCGTGCCATCATCTATAAGTACTATTTGCTGGATGTAAGCCGGCTGTGGCTGTGTATTGTAAGTTTTTCGCCAATTCTGAAACGTTTTGAAAAATTTGGAGTTGGTAACGATGTATATTTTGTCGATGTCCGAACAAGAACGGACCTTTTCGATGGTGTATTCAATAAGCGGCTTGCCGGCGATTGGCAGAAGGGACTTGGGAAAATTCTCTGTAAGTGGGTACAGACGTGTCGCGTAGCCGGCGGCTAATATAATGGCTTTCATTACCGTTGTGGATTATGGCATATAGTCTGCGATTCTAACTCTAAGCATGGTAAAGCCCTCGTTTCTATAGGCCTGCTCCAATTCTTTGTAATGCGCATCGTCTGTAAATGTACCAATGGCCGCTCCTCCTGATCCTGTTTGTTTGGCATGGGCTCCGTGCTCTCGTGCGATTTCGATTAACCGCATGTTTGCCGGACCTATGGCGTACACCGATTTTCGAAGATCAAAATCTTTACTCAGGATTGGGCCAAGGGCTTCGTAATTCCCCGCTTCCAGAGCCGCTTTAGCTTCCACGACAAGGTCGGCTTTTTGACGCATTACATCAAGAACCCGGTTGTCGTGCTCCACCGAGGCCCTGTAGCGCATAATGTTGTGTACCGCACCGGAAGACTTGGATAGCTCCTCGTTGTAGACGATAAACAGCGGGGGAAGCAGCTGAGGATCGAGTTTTATGTAATCACCATGCAGATCGTTATTTCTCTTATAGGCTTCCTTTGAGAAATCCATGTAGACCAACCCGCCGTATACCACGACAACCCGGTCCTGCGGACCGGCACTGATGCCCAACTCTTCGGTTTCCGCATTCAAGATGATGTTCGGCTGAATCGGCTTGGGGATATCCTTTTCGCTGAGCTCGTAAAACTTCATCATGGCTGTGAAAATTGCCTTGATGATAGCACTGGATCCACCTAGACCTACACCGAAGGGAATATCGGATTGGTATTCGATCGTAAAATTCCGGTTGTCTAATCGAATATCGTTCTTGGAACAATAGTCTCTGAATTGCACTATAGCTGCCTCGATTAGCCTGATGCCTCCGTAATACCCGTACTTCCGTCTGTAGTAAACAAGATTTTCGATTCCATCGAAGGCGAGGATATCCCGTTCGGTAGGGATCACGGTCAAACGGGGAGTCTCGTAAAGCATAGCCGTAGCCTTGAAACGATCGAAGAGCAGCGAGATGGTTTTGCCGTTGAAAATATCAGATGGATTCCCCACCAATCCAGCGCGAGCAAAGGCAGTTTCACGGATAATCATGGGGCTCAGGATAAATCAGGTTAATGGGTTTATCAAGCCAATGGATAGCTATAGAGTGTAGGTGAAAAAACATTTTTGCAAGCTCGGTTGTGAGATCAAAGGAATGGGTCGTGGCCACATCCAGCGAATCAATTAACGGGAGAGAAGAGGAAGACGAGAGGAATTCCAGCGCCGATTCGGGATCTACTCCTCGATTCCCAGCAGGTCTACGATCTTTGCCCAGGCATTGTTGCGGTAGTTGTCGTACAAAGTTGCCTGACGTTCTTCTCCAGTCTGGATATAGTTCTGGTAGCTCTCAGCCTCTTTGTACAGCAAGTTAACAGTGGTGATGATTTCGTTGATGAAGCTGAAATCATCAGCAGTGATGATGTCGCTGCCCAGAAGCTCCTGCAGCGATTCGTTTGTCGCATTGGCCAGGCTCTTGATCTCCTCCATCAATTGCACCGCGGTTTCATCATCATACACTTCGTAGTAATGTCCGTCAGCGAGGGTTCCTATGGCGAGATAGGAGGTATACATGTACGACGCCCCTAAAGCCCCCACCGCGCTCAGAGCCTCTTCCTGGGCTAACGTGCCGAAAGCCACACCACAAAACAGAACCGCCACGATCAGTATTTTCTTCATATAATTCACTCCTTCGGTTTCCCAATCTGAAAAATATAAGTTACCCCAATCGTGAGCTCGTAGATCAGTCTATGATCGCCCTCCTGGGGGTAGAAAATCTTCGGCTCATCAGCAAGAGCAGGAGGTGGTGCCACTTCCAACTCAAGACGATTGAAGGCTCCGCCCAACCGGAGCTTACCATAGAACTCCCACTGTCGCCACGGAAATTTCGCAGTTGCGGAGGCGGCAATCGTATGCTCCAACACCGGATCGTCGAGCAACAGCGTCTTCCTGCTCGTATCCGCCACATCGTCGTATTCGAACCAGGGATTGGCCGGTGATTTATTTCCAGAGATTACATACTCCAGTGCCGCACTAAAGTCGATGCCTGAGAACACGTTCGCGTACGTAACCAGAAAGGCCAGATTGTTCTCACCGTATTTATACCCGATATAGTTGTCGACGTAATCAAGAGTCAGCATGGGTCCGTCCTCCAGATCGTACTCAACAGCGGGGTAGTAGGTGTATTGGTAGGGATTGTTCAATTCGTAAGCTTGAAAGGTGTACTTGGTTGCACCGCCATGATAGAATCCCAGTCTTCCGAAGGGAAAATCGTAATAGCCGCCTACGGACCAGGCCCACTTTTGGGGGATTTGGCGGTCGCTACCC